>ENA-ORUW01001540-ORUW01001540.1-human-gut-metagenome-genome-assembly--contig:-NODE-1540-length-15797-cov-75.794308_pt1 | contig 15797 bp, 16 predicted proteins | sample MGYA00242088_ERZ509227 | MGnify/ENA primary metagenome ERZ509227 (study PRJEB26280, sample SAMEA2338816) | human gut metagenome | biome: human gut; feature: human-associated habitat; material: faeces... | reverse complement strand
TTTATCATAGAAGAACCCTTCAATCACATATTTACAGAAAAAGTTTCACACTCCCATATGAACAATAGAAGGACATCACATGCTAAATGGAGATGCCAATGTTATATTGTTTTTGCAACACTCATCTGAATCACACAAAGACAATTTGGATGTGATAGTACCTGTTTCTCTCGTACCAGATATGTAACCGGTTGCCCGGAAGAACTCGTCATAGTCCTCTTTGGTGCAACCTTTAATAAAGATATGACAGTAACGCTCGTCGTTTTCATCAACGATATATATACGCTCTACAAAGGATTGTATCAGCGTTACTAACACATCCGGCTGTGCGTCCTTTGCGTATTTCTCAAAGGATAACAACCTTTCTTTGATTTCTTCAATATCTCTGACAGCATACATCTGACTTTGCCTGCTGTTCTCTAATTTTTGGAGCAAAGTTTCGGTTTCAGAAAGCTCGTCCGTCAGTCCTTTTACATCGTCTTGAATAAACCGTTTTAAGTTTTCGTCTGCTTCCCGCAGATTTTTCACCTGATTTGAAATAGCAGTTTCAAGCTGTGCTTTCTTTTTCTTCAGTTCGATTAGTTCCTGTTCGTTCTGAGAACTCTTAAAAATATCTGAAGCCTTTTGATTGAGTAATTTGACAAAGTATTCGCTGTCCTCATCGGATAGATTGGATAACTGTTTGACTACAAATTCATCAAGCGGTACACCGTCAACAGCACGAAAAGCACATTCGCCCAAACGATAGCCGGGACAGACATATTTGAATCTCGGCTTGCCGTTTGTCCATCGATTTGATTCGGAAATCACTCTGTGTCGTTTCCCACAATGCGGACAGTAGATTAGTCCTGCAAGTAAGGCATTAGTCTTTCGGTGTGGGCGGTTGTACTTTTCTGCAATTGAATCAAGCATATTTTGTGTATCAATCCATTGCTGACTCGGAATAAAACCTTCGTGTCTGCCAACCGAGATAATCCATTCAGAAACAGGCTTTGCAGACATTAATTGCACAAATTTTGGAGAAATGAAGGTGCTGTCTGCGTCCTCAAATTTCTCTTGGTCGGTTTTGTTGTATGCGGATAGTCCGTGGTGACCGTCAAATTCTGACAGACCAGCACATAGTCCGCCGCCGTTTTCGTAGAAATAGTTGTAGGCAATTTCATCAGCAACGCAGTAAACAGGATTTTTTAATAATAATCTTGTAGTGGAAGTGTTGAACTTGCTTCCTATCTTTGTGCGATAGCCGAGTTCATTCATCTTGTCTGCTGTTTTCTTGATAGAACGGGTTGAGGCGAATATTTCATAGAGCTTTCGTATCATTGCTTTTTCTTCAGGAATGCTCTCCAAATAACTGTAAGCTGATTTATTTTTGCCGCTGCCGGTCTTTACACGCTTTACTGTGAACCCTGTGGGTGTATTTCCGCCGAGCCAGCGTCCGTCTTTAGCCAGTTCCATCATATTATCTGTGATACGCTCGGTCAGGGTATCACGCTCAAATTCCGCAACCACAGCAAAAATCTGAATAAATATTTTGGATACACCCGAAGCGGTGTTGATATTGTTGGAGCAGATCAACAAGTTCACCTTGTGCTTTTCAAGAAAATCCAAAAGCCGCAGTAGGTCGCTTGTCTTTCTGCCGATACGGTCTAACTTGTAGCAGACAATGGCACGGATTTTACCCATTTCAATATCGTGAAGCATACGCTGGAAATCAGGACGGTCGGAATAGTAACCGGAGAGACCTTTATCCTCATATTCCATAAAGCTGTAATCGTCGTTAAGCTGAAGTTCTCTTTTGGCATATTCGGCGCATTGCTTGAACTGTACGCCGATACTGTCGCCTTTATTTGTAATGCGGGACTTTCGGGCGTAGATAGCTACGCCACGATTGTCCTCATTATTTCGTTTTTGTTTTTTCATTATAGTTGTCCTCCTTACCGTCTGATTATACCGCTATCCCTGTAACCGTTTCTATTGTGCGGCCTCGTTTTTGAAGGTCGGATAGAAGTAATCGTAATGTTTCGGAATCAAAGGCACGGATTTCCTGTTCAAGATATTCCACTCTTTTGTTCTGGAAGGTTCGCAATGAATTTTCATAATCGTTGCCTTTGTGAATAACAGCCTTCATAAGCAAATCCCTCCTTATCTTGAATCTCTGTCCCGCAGCCGTTTTCGATGGTAGGCTTCACAGAGTTTTACAATGGTTTCTTCCATTTGAGTAGTGGTATAGTCTTTCGGAAAATATTTGCGGATACGCTCAACAGGAATTTTCACACGCTCTTTCTGGTTGGCTTTTTCTTCGCTCATAATGGCGGATAGCTGTTCTTTCGTGAATAACCCCTGCATACTGAGAGCCTTTAAGCACTGTGCCTGAGATAAATTAGGCGTACAGTCGTTGTATTCCATTTCCGATAGCAGCATTGTCTGTTCTTCAGGTTGCAAATAGGAAAGCTCAACTGCGGGAGTAAAGGCAATCCGCTTTTCATCAACCATATCTAAAATGGGCGGAATAAGGTTGGTCAAGCGAATATATCTTTGAATCTGCGGTCTGCTGTCGGGCGAATTTTCTGCCAGCAACTCATTGGAACGGAACTTCGGCTCAATTTGAGCCGAAGTTAAGTCTGTCCTCTTACCTTGCCGCTTCATTGCTTCAAGCTTTAGCTTGTAGGCAAATGCCTTCTCCGACGGTAAAATATGCTCTCGGTGTAAATTTGAATCCACCACCGCAATGGCAGCGGCGTCACGATCAAGAGGAACAATTAAGGCAGGGACTTCTTTTATCCCTGCCTTAACTGCTGCACGAAATCGTCTGTGCCCCGATACAATTTCATATTTATCTTCGGTGTTTTCTTTTGGTCGGACGATTAGCGGAGACAAAATACCTTGCTCCTGAATGCTCTCGATCAAAGTATTCATTTCTTCGTTGTCCTGAACCTTAAAGGGATGTCCCTCAAAGGGGAAAAGTTTTTCTATTGCAATATTTTTTGGTGTGTTTTTCATCGTTCATAATTCCTTTCTCTGTTTTTTGTTTTTACTTGTATTTCCATAGCACGCTCGGTTTCAAGCAATCTCAAGATATGCGGATACCGCTCGGTGATGGACCTTGCGGTCTTGAGATCTTCACGCAAAGGTTTTAACTTTGCAGAGATTTTTCTTGCCGCCGCTTTGTTCTGTTCTTTTTCTTCTTCCGATTTTGGGCGGCGGATACGGTTATAAATTTTCTGCCGTTCCGATTCCAACGCAGAAATATCCGTAGATTTTTTCTCGATAAATGAAACAAGCTCCTGTGCAGAATCGATTTGATTCTCACAAAGAAGCTTGTATTCCTTTAAGGTTTGCTCTAATTTTCTGACTTCCTGCCGTAGCGCTGGAGATAGCGGCTTTGGTGATGACGGCTCTATATTGTTGCCTGTAATCAGCTTCCAAAGCTCAATAATCAATGCAAACGCAAGTTGTATCCCGTCCATACGCTGCGCTTTTTTAAATTCGTATTCAAGCTGTAACAGCAGTGCATACCGTTTGGGAATGCGAATTGCGTAAAGAGTAATATTTTTCTGATTATCAATCAGCCTCTGCCGTATTTTCTCCTGCGTATATTGCTCACCCAAAGAATCAAGACGGACAGAGCGTTTCCAACCGGGAGCAATAATGGAGGGATGACGGTAATCGCTGTTTCGGGCGTAAGAGTAGCCGAGATTTTTCAGGTATAAATCAAAGGCTTTCCAGTTGGTTGTATTTGAAATTGCTTCATCAATATCCCGTTTTAAAATATCTCGATGAGTGAAACCGCCGCTTTTGTGAATCCAATAGTCTTTCTTCCGATTGCCTGTAAATTTACTCGGTGGCAGTACGCTTTTCCCTCGCTCTAAGCAAACTGCGTCGGAAATCTCTCTCAGTTTGTAATGGTCGGAAATATGGTTTTCAAATTTCCGACCGGTGCGAAAAGATACCGAATTAACCACAATATGATTGTGAAGGTTATCTGTGTTCAGATGGGTGGTGACTACTAGCTCATAATCCTTGCCCCACATACGCCTTGCAGTTTCCAGTCCAATTTGATGTGCTTCTTCGGGTGTAACCTCGCCGCTTACAAAACTCTGATAACCGTGATAGGCAACATTCCCGCCGAGCTTGCCGTAACGACGCTTAGTAGCCATCATATATTCGTATGCTTTTTGCTTCGGACAGTTGATACCCGAAACATACATCGTTTGATCCATCTTTTTGTCATTCTCAACATAACGGAGTGCCGCATATAAATCTTCATCCAAAAATTTCTTGTCGGTGGTTTTGTCAGGGTTACGGGCATATTCTATTACTTCTTTCAGCCTGTTTTTGACAGGCCAGAATCCGGTGGTCGCCATTTACGCATATCCTCCTTCCGTGGTAATAAAAGTTCCGAATGAATTTCATCAATCAGTGAAAGCAGTTTGTTTTCCGTTTCGGGCGTAAATCTCGCTGAGTTGTCAAGCTGACACAATTTGTTATAGAAATCAAAAAAGACATCGGGAAGAACCGTTATCGGTTCATATCCCAATGCCCTTTGCGCCATATATTCACTAATAGATAAATTGCATTTTTCTGCAAGTTTCATTATTTTTTCTTTATCCTTTGGCTTTACCCGAATATCAATTCGTGCAAATTTTTCTTTTGTGTTTCTGTTCATAGATTTATCAGTCCTTTCAAAATAGGGTGTTAGGGACGGCAGTCCCTAAAGAGTAAATCGGCTAAACAGCCGATTTTGAGTTGGAACTTGCCGTACAAGTTCCCTGCTTGTTACGGTTTGAGACATGCATTATTGTCCCTCGTTTCTTTCAACCTTTCTCAAATAGGAAATGCCGTTCTTTGCCCTTTCAAAAGTCAGCGTTAGCATTGCTCCTTCTTCAATCTCGGGAATACCGAGATAGCCGGTGTTTTGCCAAGCGGAAGCCATAATCTTACTGCCATCTTCAAATGTGAAGTAGGCAAGGATATTTCTCTTCTTGCCCCAACGCTTGCAGTCAAGCTGTGCCGTAAATACGCCCTCTCGCTCGTTTGTTTTATAGTTGTCAACGCAAATACCTTTTTCTTCAAGTTGTCTTAATGATGAATAAGCTCTCATAATATAAATCCTCCTTAATTTTGATTTGATGCCAAAATGATGCCACAGGGCATTTCAGATCATAAAAAGCGGCATCACTCTGATGCCGTCATTCTCCGAGAAAATCATCAAGAGAATCCAACAGCAGATTTTCTTCGTCGGACAGTGTTTCGGTCGACTGTGCTGATTCCGTCTGTATTACAGAAATATTTTGCAAGCACTCACGAATAGTTTTTCGGATAACTTCTGTTGTTTCTGTGTATGGCTCATAAAATTGATTGATAGCAGTAATAACTGCCTTGTTTTTTGAATCTGTTACATTTTTTAAATGCTCCCAAGCCTTGCGGTCAGCTTCGTTATTCAAGTTAAACCTAAGGCTCATTCGTTTGATACTCATAACGCACCGCCGTTTTTAATCAATTTCATTTCCAGCATTCGTTCATAACCTTTAGCAGTAGCACAAATATCATCGTTTACAGTAATACGGCTTTCGTCATATTCGGCAAAGTTGCGGATCATACAACCGCCTCCTCCGACAATATACAGCTTCATCAGTTTTGAATCGTAGCCGTGTTCACGCAGTCTACGGAAAATACCTGCTACATATTCTCTTGCGGTTTGGATAATGGTCTTCAGATATTCACCGTCAATATCTGCCGTGCCGAAACGAAGCACACGGGTAATCATTTCTTCGGGCGGCTCTGCGTGATGAACTCTCATCAGGTTTTCACGGATTTGGAGCATACACTGGTGTGTTCCGAATTTCTCGGTAAAACAGCGGTTGGGGTTCGGCTTTTTATCATTGACGAACATAATATTCATCGTGCCGTTGCCAATATCGCAGAGCATATTTACACCCGAAAAATCGGATAAGTTATTGACAATAGCGGCAAATCCCTGTGGGTAAACATCTGCACCGACAATGCGGATATGATAATCCTTGCCTTTGAAATTGAAATCGATTGTTTCGTTCTTCAGCAAATATCGTTTGAATTCTTCTCGCTGTTCGCTTACCCAAGTCAACGGAAGCCCGGCGGCAATCATTACATCAGCAGAATAGATTTTAGCTATGTTCATCTCTCGTGCGATTGCCGCAAGCGTCAGAACATAGTAATCCTCATCCAGCATTTTATCTGCCGAAAACTCCTTATGCTCTGCGCCGATAAGATAATACTTGTTATTCCAAACAAGCAGATTGTTTTTGAAAATTGGTTCTTTATCATATACGGTCACACCTGTCTGAAAACAGCAATTAGCCGTTTTCATATTTCCATAGCCGTGGTCAATACCGATGATATATGTTTCTTTATATTTTTTCATTTTGATTATCCTCCTTAACTTTAATGATTTTGAGATTGGTTTTTGCAAAAGCAGGACAGACATTGTCTGTCAACATTAAACAGCTGCTCTGTCCACACTGCATACATAGGGTGTTCTTAATTTTGATTTGCTGCGATTTTATCAGATTGTACTGCACCAAAAATACCTCCTTTCTGCTTTTGCGAATAAAAAGAACACCTACCGATTTATACATCAATAGGTGTTGTTAGATAATTTTCTTATTGCTGAATCCCAAATCTTCACCGCTGAACTTTTCGTAAGCTAAGCCAATCTTTCGGATTCTTTTGTGTATAGCACTGTGAGTTTTAAAGCCTAATTCCTCTGCGATTTTTTCGAGTGTAACATCATCCATTCGCATTGTGAGTATTTTCCTGTCTGTTTCAGAAAGCGAATCTAAAAACTCGTTGACTACAATCGGCTCTAATACGGTACTCTCAACATTAACACTGTCATCGGGAATGTCCCACTCCATTCCGTCTGTATTCTCTGCATACTTTTCTTTTAATTCATCAAGGGATTCAACGGATATTTTTGCACGGGTGTGATACCACTTGCGGTAAAAATCAATTTTTTGTCGACTCTTTCGGTAATCAAAATCTTCAAAGCAGCGATATTCTGCCGCCACAGCAATGATCTCATTCATATTGTGTTTTGCCATTATTTTAGGAACGAGCCAAGTGAATGTTTCTGAGATTTCTTCTTCGGATATATATCCGAGGTCTTCGTCTACATTGCTGCTTTTTAATATCTCCTGTGACTTAGGGATAACTCCTTCATCTTCCATTCCTTTAATCCAAATAGAAGCTGCGTGCGCATATCTCCAAGACGGTTCATATCCTGAATAGATCTCCCTTTTTGCGCCAAGCCCCATAAAAGGCCACACCATAAAGGCGTAAGCATCAATTATTACAAGCTTAAACAAATCACTTTCTATCACTTCAATAGCACGACGATCTTGAAGCAATTTTCTTGGATTTCTTGGAATCCTGTTTATTTCTTCTCCGCACTTATCCAAAATGCTTTTGGGGATGAAATAGAACGCAGAAATATATTCTGCATTGCGAAACGGCGTGATCTCGCCGTTTTTTCTTTTTAATAATATCGGCATATTTTTTGCCTCCTTTCTAGAGAGTATGCTCTCTACTTAATAAACGACACAGAAATCTTGTTTTGTTCCTAAATTATATATGAAAATATAAAAAATTTCAAACGGTTATAAGATGTTTACAATTCGCTATAGCTTATGATATAATATATTATGTATAAGTTTAAACGAATAGGGAGAACTGTACTATGGAAATTTCTGAAGTTATAAAAAATATTCGTTCCCAACTGAGTTTATCTCAAGAAGGATTAGCAAGAGAATTACATATGGGATTCACTTCAGTTAATAGATGGGAAAACAATAAATCAAAACCCAATCAAATTGCAAGACACGCTTTGGCAGAACTTTGCAGGAAAAATAATTTAGATCAGGAATTGATAGATTTATTAGAGAAAACAACTAAGTGAAAGGTGTCGCAATATGAAGAACGAAAAACAAATTGAACTGAGTTTTATTGAAAAACTTAAAGAGTTAAAGTATATATATCGAGAAGATATTAAAGATAAAGCCTCTTTAGAGGAAAATTTTAGAAAGCATTTTCAAGAACTTAATAGGGTTAGATTAAGTGATTCTGAATTTGCAAGATTGAAAGAAAGCATCATTACACCGGATGTGTTTTCAGCGGCAAAAATCTTGAGAGAAACGAACACATTTAAAAGGGATGATGATACACCCCTACAGTACACCCTTGTAAATACGCATGATTGGTGCAAAAACGAGTATGAGGTAATTAATCAGCTTCGTATTAACACTGAAAATAGCCATCATAGATATGACGTTATTATTCTTATCAACGGCATTCCTGTAGTACAGGTTGAATTAAAGTCGCTGCAAATTACTCCTAAAAAAGCAATGGAGCAGATTGTTGATTATAAAAATGATCCCGGAAATGGATATACAAATTCTTTGCTCTGTTTCATGCAGCTTTTTATTGTCAGCAATGAAAGTAATACCTACTATTTTGCCAACAATAACAAAGAGCATTTTGCTTTTGATGCTGATGAACGCTTTTTGCCTGTATATCAATTTGCCGATAAGGATAATAAAAAAATTACCCATTTGCACGATTTTTCTGAGGCTGTGTTGCGTAAATGTGCTTTGGGTGAGCTGATTAGCAAATATATGGTCTTAGTAGCAAGTGAACAGAAAATGATGATTATGAGACCATATCAAATTTATGCGGTTAAAGCCATTATGGATTGCATTGAGCAAAACAGAGGAAATGGCTATATTTGGCATACAACGGGAAGCGGTAAAACCCTCACCTCTTTTAAGGCATCTACCTTGTTAAAAGATAATCGCAACATAGCAAAATGTCTTTTTGTGGTAGACAGAAAGGATCTTGACCGACAGACCAGAGAGGAATTCAATAAGTTCCAAGAGGGATGTGTAGAAGAAAACACCAATACGGAAACTTTGGTAAAAAGACTTGTTTCGGAGGACTATCGAGATAAAGTCATTGTAACGACCATTCAAAAGTTGGGTTTGGCGCTTGACGACGATAATAAGCGGAGTAAAGAGAAAAAGAAAAAAGGTGAGCTCACATACAAAGAAAGATTGGCGCCTTTAAAAGATAGCAGAATTGCAATTATCTTTGATGAATGCCATCGTTCACAGTTTGGAGAAAACCATAAAGCAATCAAAAACTTTTTCCCAAAGGCTCAGCTGTTTGGATTTACTGGCACACCTATTTTTGAAGAAAACGCAACTTACAAGCAAATTGACGGAACAATAGGATCTTATACAACCACGAAGGATATTTTTGAAAAAGAGCTGCATGCTTATACGATTACTCATGCCATTGACGACAGAAATGTATTGCGATTCCATATTGACTACTTCAAGCCGGAAAATGACAGAGATGCTTCAAGAATCAATGAGGAACAACAAAAAAAGGCAGTGGTACAAACTATTCTTTCAAAACATGATGCTATAACAAATAACAGAAGATACAATGCTATTTTAGCTACATCATCAATCAATGATGCTATTGAATATTACAACTTGTTCAAAGAAGCACAACAAAATTGTATTGATGCCGACGACAGTGAATTTGCGCCATTGAATATCGCCTGCGTATTCTCGCCGCCGGCAGAAGGTAATAAGGATGTTCAGCAAATTCAAGAGGATCTTCCACAGGAAAAAGAAGATAACAAAAAAGAACCTGATAAAAAGAAACAAGCGTTGACCAGTATTATCAAAGACTATAATGAACAGTATGGAACCAGCCATGACATCAACAATTTTGATGTGTATTATCAGGATGTACAGCAAAGAATTAAAGACCAGAAATATACTAACGCAGATTATCCTCATAAAAACAAAATTGATATTACCATTGTTGTGGATATGCTGCTGACCGGTTTTGATTCTAAGTATCTGAATACTTTGTATGTAGATAAAAACTTAAAATATCATGGCTTGATTCAGGCATTTTCCAGAACAAATCGAGTTTTAAATGATACAAAACCTTATGGTAATATTCTTGATTTCAGAAGCCAGTCTGATGAAGTAGATAAAGCTATTGCTCTGTTTTCCGGTGAAAATAACAGTAACCGAGCAAAAGAAATATGGCTTGTTGATCCAGCACCAAAGGTTGTTGACAAACTGGATAAGGCAGTAAGTGAATTAGAAAAGTTTATGGAATCTCAGGGATTGGAGTGCAAACCGGAAGAGGTAAACAACTTGAAAGGTGATGCCGCAAGATGTGAATTTATCAATAAATTCAAGGAAGTACAGCGTTTGAAAACGCAGTTGGAGCAGTACACGGAAATTGAAGAAAAAGACGCAGAAAAAATCAAGGAGCTGTTGCCGGAGGATACCCTGCGTGCGTTCCGTGGTGCTTATATTGATGTGGCACAAAGACTGAAATCTGAGCAAGGAAAAGAGAACGAGGATAAAAATTCTGAAGTTGAACAGCTCGATTTTGAGTTTGTTCTGTTTTCGTCTGCAATTATCGACTACGACTATATCATGGCATTGATTGCGAAATACACCCAGACCGGACCGAAAAAGCAAAAAATGAGTAAAGAACAACTCATCGGCATGCTTTCGGCTACTTCCAATTTGCTTGATGAAAGAGAAGATATTATCGAATATATCGATTCGCTTCAAGTTGGCTTGGCTTTGGATGAAAAGGAAATCAAAGCAGGGTATCAGAAATTCAGAGAGCAGAAAAACAATCAGGAAATCAATATCATTGCGAAAAAACACGGCATTGAAATCCAAAGTTTGCAAGCGTTTATTCAGGAAATCATTGACCGAATGATTTTTGACGGAGAAAAACTTGGCGATCTTTTGACACCGCTTGACCTAAGCTGGAGAGAAAGAACTCAAAAAGAACTGGATTTGGTGGCTGATTTGATTCCGTTGTTAAAGAGACTGGCAGATGGTCGTGAAATTGTGGGGTTGAATGCGTATGAATAAGAAGAAAGAAATAGTGCCTAAGTTAAGATTCCCTGAGTTTTCTAAATCATATTGGGGTATTACTCGACTTAATGTACTTGCAGACAAAATAACAGAACGAAATAAAGATGATAGCATTAAAAGAGTTTTTACAAACTCTGCTACTGAAGGCGTTATAAATCAGGAAGAATACTTTGATAGGAATATTGCAAACAAAAATAACCTAACAAATTATTTTGTTGTGGAAAAAGGTGATTATGTCTATAACCCCAGAATATCAACCACTGCACCGGTAGGACCTATTTCTAAAAATAAACTTGGCATTGGGGTGATGTCTCCTCTGTACACTGTCTTTAGATTTAGAAATAAAGAAAATGATTTTTATGAGCATTTTTTTCTTACAAATTTATGGCATGTTTATATAAAAAATCTTTCAAACACAGGGGCGAGGCATGATCGTATAACAATATCAGTGGATAATTTTATGAAAATGCCACTTCCGTATGCTTCTCCTGAAGAACAACAAAAGATTGCTGATTGTTTATCCTCCATTGATGATCTGATTGACGCAGAAAGCAGAAAACTGAAAGCATTAGAAAAATACAAAAAAGGTTTGATGCAGAAGCTGTTCCCTGCTGAGGGGAAAACTCTGCCTGAATGGAGATTCCCTGAGTTTCAAGGATGTGGAGAGTGGCAAAAATCCACTATTGCTGAAGTAACATCATATGTTGATTATCGAGGAAAAACACCAGTTAAGTCTAAGGACGGAGTTTTTTTAATAACTGCCAAGAACATTAAAATGGGGTATATCGACTATAATGCTTCTAAAGAGTATATTCCCAAAGAACAGTATTCGGCTGTAATGTCGCGTGGTATACCGCAATTAGGAGATGTATTAATTACCACTGAGGCGCCATGTGGCAATGTTGCTCAAATTGATAAAGTAGATGTGGCTTTGGCGCAAAGAGTTATAAAATATAGAGGCGATAAGAATAAAATAAATAATACATTTTTGAAATATGTATTTTTATCACCTGTGTTTCAGAGTGAGTTGAAAAAGAATAGTACTGGTGGAATAGTTGGTGGAATAAAGGGTAGTGTTTTGCACCAGATGTCAATCAAATATCCTGATGATATAACTGAGCAACAAAAAATTGTAGGCTGCTTATCAGAGGTAGATACCATAATTACCGAGCAATCAAATAAAGTGGAACAGTTAAAAGCACATAAAAAAGGATTGATGCAGGGATTGTTTCCTTCTCTTGAGGAGGCAGATGTATGAGTGGTACAAAACAATTTGCAACCTTAAAAAGATTTGCACGCAATATTCGCGATACGCTTGGTACTGCGGATGCGACAGATACGAAAAATTACTACCTTTTGTTTGCGTATAATGGAACTGGAAAAACAAGGCTTTCCGGTGAATTTAAGAATTTAGGTAAAAGAAAAATTCGAGGCAGTGAGGAAACAACAAGAGATACACTGTATTATAATGCCTTTACCGAGGATCTATTCTATTGGGACAATGATTTAGAAGGGGATACGGATAGACGCCTGTTTTTTAATACAAATTCTCGTTTTTTTGATGGCTTGAGAGACCTTGAAATGGACACTCGTATACGGGGATTTTTGCAGATTCATGCAGATTTTGACTTTACAATTCATTATGATGATGGATATGTCAGCTTTTCACGAACAGTACAAACCAGAACCGGAGAGGAAACTGTTACCGGAATAAAAATTTCTCGTGGTGAGGAAAATTTATTTGTTTGGTGTTTCTTTCTTGCTATTGTTCAACTGGTAAAAGACGAAGCGTTATCTTATGATTGGGTGAAATATATCTATATTGATGATCCGATTTCGTCTCTCGATGACAATAATGTTGTAGCGTTAGCATGTCAACTTTCAGAATTGTTGAAAGATTGTAAGATTAAAACTGTTATATCAACCCATCACACACTATTTTTTAATGTGATGTATAACGAGTTAAGAAAAGAAAGTACGGCAAGTCGTTTTTTGAGTTTTGATAAAGAAGCAAACAAATACATAGTAAAAAACACCGGAGATACCCCGTTCTTTCATCATGTTGCACTATTGAAAGAATTAAAAAAAGTGGCTGACAGCGGGAAAATCTATACTTATCATTTTAACATTTTAAGAAATATCCTTGAAAAAACGGCTGCATTTCATGGATTTGATGATTTTTCAGCCTGCATAAAACGGGAAGATGATGATTTAGATGATGTGATTTTTGCACGAATGACGAATCTACTAAGTCATGGTAATCACTCGATATTTAATCCTCTCGAAATGGTTGAGGATAATAAGGAAATATTCAAAAATATACTGAATAGATTTCTGGAAAATTACAAATTTAACGACAAGCTGTTTACAGAAAGATAGAGGTAGTAAATTATGAATGATACACAACAAAAACAGCTAGGCTCAACATTATGGGCGATTGCTGATAAACTGCGTGGCGCAATGAACGCCGATGATTTTAGAGATTATATGCTGTCTTTTCTCTTTTTGCGCTACTTGTCCGATAATTATGAAGAGGCAGTAAAAAAAGAATTGGGAAGTGATTATCAGAAAAGTGAGCTTGAAATTCAAAAAAATGCAGAGGATCTTGATACCTATATTGGCGAGCTTAAATCCGTTATTACCCAATACAGTAGATCGCTTTCTCCTGAAAAATTAGGGTTACATGGAGACGAAGAAGACCATCAAAAAATTGAGAAAGCAAGACAAGATTTTGTGGATGATAATAATAAGATGCTCTATAGCCACAATGTAATCCCGCTTGCGGTCTGGTATATTCGCAATTTGGATCAAGTTGATATGCTTGAAAAACAAATGCGCCGTAAAATTCATTATGTGATAAAACCGGCATATTTGTGGAGTAATATATATGAATTGGCAAGAACACAAAATAGTCAATTGCTGAAAACTTTGCAGAGTGGCTTTAAATATATTGAGAATGAGTCGTTTGAAAGCAGATTTCGTGGATTGTTTTCAGAAGTTAATCTGGATTCCGATAAGCTCGGGAAAAATTATGGTGAACGCAATAGCTTACTATGTTCGATTATTACAGAAATCGCAAAAGGACTTGCCGAATTTCCAAATGAAACAGATATTCTGGGTGACGCCTACGAATATTTGATAGGCCAGTTTGCTGCTGGTTCTGGTAAAAAAGCGGGTGAATTCTATACCCCGCAGCAGGTTTCAACTATCCTTTCCCGAATTGTGTCTCTTGATAGTCAAGATCCAAGCACCGGAAAAAAGAGCAAACTAAAAAATGTGCTTGACTTTGCCTGTGGTTCGGGATCTCTGTTAATTAATGTACGAAAGCAATTTGGTGCAAATGGTATCGGTCAGATCTATGGGCAGGAGAAAAATATTACTACCTACAACCTTGCTCGTATGAATATGTTACTTCATGGTGTAAAGGATTCTGAATTTCAGATTCATCACGGAGATTCCTTATTAAATGATTGGAATATCTTAAATGAGATGAATCCTGCAAAAAAAATGCAGTTTGAAGCAGTGGTAGCCAATCCCCCTTTCAGTTATAGATGGCAACCCAAAGAAGAAATGGCAGAAGATTTCCGATTCAAAAATTATGGACTTGCTCCAAAGTCAGCAGCAGATTTTGCTTTTTTACTGCATGGGTTCCATTTTTTAAGCGATGATGGAACAATGGCGATTATTCTACCGCATGGAGTATTGTTCCGTGGTGGCGCTGAGGAAAAAATCAGAACAAAACTTCTCAAAGATGGAAATATTGATGCTATCATTGGTTTGCCGGCAAATCTGTTTTTCTCTACGGGTATTCCAGTGTGTATTCTGGTTCTTAAAAAATGCAAGAAATATGATGATGTGCTGATTATCAATGCAAGTGAGTATTTTGAAAAAGGGAAGCGTCAAAATACGCTTTTACCGAAGCATATTGATAAAATCATTGAAACATACCAATACCGAAAAGAAGATGACAGAAAATATTCCCGCCGAGTTTCTATGGAGGAAATCGAGAAAAATGGATATAATCTAAATATTTCTCGTTATGTCAGCACTGCACCCGAAGAAGAAATTGTTGATATTGAAGAAGTACGGCAGGAGCTTGAAAAAATTGAGAATGACATTAATGTGGCAAAGGCTCGGCATAATGAGTTTTTGAAGGAATTGGGATTGAATTTATTACCATAAGAAGAAAGAATCAGTTGCAAAACATCACAACTGATTCTTTCTTCTTTATACATAGATTATTTCAGCATTAACTATTTCGGTAGCTCTTTCTCGAATATTATTGAGTTGTGAACACCAAAGCATTGGATTTTTTGCCTTAAGTTCTTCTGTTATGCCTTCGCTGTTTGCAAGTTGCTTTACGATTTGAAGAAACATATTTTCAGCCTGATTTTCAATGTCGACAAGATAGTCATTTAGTTTCCCACTTGTCAAAAGGTTCATATAAATAATTTTGTGGTGTTGTTTCAAATATCTTGCGTGTCGCTGTCCCCATACTCCGATCGGTTGCTCTTGTTGTTCGGGTAAGATGAGATTTGGTATCAGGTAATCTCCATCTTGTGTATAAGTACCGCCCATTTGTTCAAATAATGACTTTTCCATAGTATTTTCCTCCTGTGTTTTATTGTACTTTTATTTTACAGAAAGACAGGTAATAACACCAATGTGCCGATAAAAAATACAGCGTACCTGTTATATCACAGATACGCTGTATTTTCATATATTTATTTCGGGATATGTATTTACCAATTGCCGAAACATTTTTCTTGACGGCTGTCGTGAACCGCCTGAATAATCCGGGGTGAAATCCATCACCTGTCCGGTGTATGGAAATCACCAATC
>ENA-ORUW01001525-ORUW01001525.1-human-gut-metagenome-genome-assembly--contig:-NODE-1525-length-15894-cov-13.854536_pt1 | contig 15894 bp, 12 predicted proteins | sample MGYA00242088_ERZ509227 | MGnify/ENA primary metagenome ERZ509227 (study PRJEB26280, sample SAMEA2338816) | human gut metagenome | biome: human gut; feature: human-associated habitat; material: faeces... | reverse complement strand
TCTTTCCTTCGATAAAAAGATTGAACCGTTCCCCCTTCGGAAATAAGGCCAAAGCTCCTGTACCGGAGATTCCAGAGGTAACTACATCACCCTCCATAGAAATATTTCCTTCAATAGTCAATGAGCCTTCTGCATTTGGTTTCATACCCGAACCGGCAGCATCACTAAACTTATAGCCTTCCACTTTCAACGTACGAGTATAAGACGAACCATTTACAGACAAAACTTCTTCATCCAAAATCAGCTCATTATCTTGGATACCCTCATCTTCCTTAAAAACGATGTAATCAGGAAATACAAGTTTCAGTTTATTTGCTTTTACCTGATTAAAGGTCAAATTTCCTCCACTTATATTAAAATCAATCGTCAAATTTAAATCTACCGGAGTTTTAGCCCGAAGGGAACCCAGTTCTTTCAATGCTTCATCAATATCATTGGCAGTAGCTTCAAAATCTCCAGATGTAGTTATATCTGCAGAAACTTCTGGTTCAGAAAAAGAGACACCTGTATTATTAACAATCTCTATAGACTCTAAATCAGTGGTAGTTGCTCCGACTGTTACCTCCTTCACCGTAGTAGGCTCCACATTAATATCATCCTTTTTCGTCAGATGATACACCCGAGTAGTTGCATCTGGTTGAAGAATATCCCCTTCTTCTACTTCAATAATCTTGCTTAAGAAAGTCGTATCTGTACTACCGGCAGGAATTGTGAGATATTCCCCTCCTACATTTATTGTCATGTCTATGTCTTTGTCAAGATCATACTTGTTATCCACACATGACACCGTCCACAATGGGAATGACAACAAAAATCCCCATAACGGAGACATTTTTTTTACCTTACACATCATAATTTTATTTTAACTAATATTCAACTATCACTATCAATAACACTTTCTTACTTACAATTGTTGAGAGAAATCGACCACAAATATAGAAAATTTTACTATACCCATAAAGGAAAGTCTTAAATCAGTATAAAAAGTCCTATCTAATTCCCATTGCAAGAACAAAACAGAAACCCTATCTTTGCAAAAAAGTTACAAATAATATGATTCACGAATACCAACTCCGAATTCTACCCGAACAGGCAGCCAGTGAACAATCACTCAAACAATACATTAGCCGGGAAAAAGGTCTGGACGTACGCACCATCAATGCCATACGTATCTTGAAACGAAGTATTGACGCCCGGCAACGTACTATTTACATCAACCTGACCATTCGCGTATTTGTCAACGAAACACCTTCCGAAGACGAATTCGAACGTACAGATTATCCTAACATAGAAGGTCGTCCAGCCGTTATTGTGGTAGGCGCGGGGCCTGGAGGATTGTTTGCAGCCCTCAAGCTCATTGAATTAGGACTTCGCCCTATTGTAGTGGAACGAGGAAAGAATGTACGTGAGCGAAAAGAAGACCTGGCCCGTATCAGCCGGGAGCACAAGGTAGACGCTGAATCAAACTACAGCTTTGGGGAAGGTGGAGCCGGGGCTTACTCCGACGGAAAGCTCTACACCCGCAGCAAAAAGCGGGGCAGCGTAGAAAAAATATTAAATGTATTCTGCCAGCACGGAGCCAGTCCTACCATTTTGTCGGACGCTCATCCGCACATCGGGACGGACAAGCTTCCCAGAGTCATCGAAAACATGCGCAACACCATTCTGGCCTGTGGAGGAGAAGTACACTTCCAGACTCGAATGGAATCCATACTTATAGAAGGTCAAAAGGTAAAGGGTATTGAAACGAATACCGGAAAGACCTTTTTAGGCCCCGTCATTCTAGCAACCGGACATTCTGCCCGAGATGTATATCGCTGGTTGTATGCCCATGGGGTGCAACTGGAAACCAAAGGAATTGCCATCGGTGTGCGACTGGAACACCCTTCCATGCTGATTGACCAGATACAATATCACAATAAAAACGGACGAGGGAAATACCTTCCTGCTGCCGAATACAGTTTCGTACAGCAAGTAGACGGACGAGGAGTGTACAGCTTCTGCATGTGTCCCGGTGGATTTGTGGTACCGGCAGCCAGCGGTCCTCATCAGCTGGTAGTCAACGGTATGAGCCCGAGCAACCGTGGCACCAAATGGAGCAACTCGGGTATGGTGGTAGAAACACGCCCAGAAGACCTTCTGCTCCCAGAAATGCAACTCCAGGCGGAACCTTTCCCCGGATCCAATGAAAGCCTGACGGAAGAACTGATTCTGCGCGACGGAAAGCAGCCTGAAGGAACTGTCCACACATTAGCCATGATGCGTTTCCAGGAAAAACTGGAACAAATCTGCTGGCAGCAGGGAAATATGCGACAGACTGCCCCCTCGCAACGTATGGTCGATTTCACACGAAAGAAACTCAGCTATGACCTTCCGGCTACCTCTTATAGCCCGGGATTAGTATCTTCTCCCCTTCATTTCTGGATGCCCTCTTTCCTGAGCGAACGCCTGAGCAAAGGTTTCCAGCTTTTCGGAAAGAGTTCACGTGGCTTTCTCACTAACGAAGCAGTCATGATTGCCGTAGAAACACGTACTTCCTCTCCCGTACGCATCGTACGCGATAAAGATACCTTGCAACATCTTACCGTAGAGGGTCTCTTCCCTTGTGGAGAAGGTGCCGGATATGCCGGAGGTATTGTCTCAGCAGGAATTGACGGAGAGCGATGTGCTGAAGCCGTAGCCCATTATTTAAACCACTAATTACCTACTATATGCACCACCTGCCGGAAATTGCCATCATTGAGCCCAACACGCTGACGGCCCTCGGACTACGTACGATTCTGGAAGAACTTATTCCCGAGGCAGTCATACGTACGTTTTCTTCTTTTGAAAAACTGATAGACGACACGCCCGACATGTATGCACATTACTTTGTGTCGGCCAACGTGTATTTTGAGCATACATCCTTTTTTCTGGAAAGAAAACCCAAGTGCATTGTGCTCTCCGCAGGAGACCCTCCCTTGCTGACAGGAATCCCAAGCCTGAACATTCTTCTTCCACAGGAGCAACTGGTAAAAACCATCATGCAGACCCGAAAACGAGGACACGAGCTGACGCATCATCCCGTAACACCTCCTGCCACTGATGCAGAACATGAACTGAGCGCCCGAGAAATTGAGGTACTCAGACTTGTCACCAAGGGATTGATTAACAAAGAAATAGCAGACAAACTTCACATCAGTCTGACTACGGTTATTTCTCACCGGAAAAACATCACAGAAAAGCTGGGCATTAAATCTGTATCCGGCCTGGCCATCTATGCAGTCATGCACGGATACATTGACGCAGACCGTATCTAATTCAAAATCCTCATTTATTAGGATTGCCCATCCAGGCAAATTAGCGTTACTTTGCAGCCGTTAACTAAACTATATCTTTCAACAGAATGAAAAAAAATATTGCTATCGTTTCGTTACTGGCTGTTTCTATAAAGAGCGCCTTGGCAGGTCCGGTATCACCTGAGAACTCATTACCTAAAGATACAACAAAGGTTATTGACATAGAAGAGGTTGTGGTTATTGCTACTCCAAAGGAGAACAACCGTCTGCGTCAGCAGGCTACTTCATCGACTTCCTTTTCACAAAGTGCGATGCGCAATAATTCGGTAACCTCTGTAAAATCATTGTCTGCACTGGTACCGAACTTATTTATTCCGGAATATGGTTCTAAGCTGACCACTTCTGTTTATATCCGAGGTATCGGTTCGCGTATCAACACACCGGCTGTCGGACTTTATGTAGATAATATCCCTTTCATTGACAAATCCGCATTCGATTTCAACTACTCCGATATTGAACGTATCGACGTAATGCGAGGACCACAAGGAACACTCTACGGACGCAACACCATGGGAGGACTTATCCGTGTGTTTACCAAATCGCCGTTTACGTATCAGGGAACAGACCTTCGTTTAGGTGCTGCCACCTACAACAATTACAATGCCTCACTTACTCACTACCATCGTATCTCCAATCAGTTTGCCTTCTCAGTCGGACTGTTTTATGACCATAAGGGAGGTTTCTTCAAAAACGACTTCAACGGAAAACGAATTGATACGGACAACGAGTTTGGCGGACGCATACGTGCCATTTATCTGCCGACTGAAAACTTGAAACTTGACTTTACCGTAAACTACGAATATACCAACCAGGGTGGCTATCCGTATGAATACACGGGTAAAGTCAAAGGAGAAGAAGACCGTGCAGAGTACATCGGCCGTATCTCTTACGACAATGCCTGCGGATACAAACGTAACTTGCTAAACACCGGACTGAACCTGGAGTATCAAGCCGACAACTTCATTCTTAGTAGCGTAACCGGTTTCCAGTATTTGCGTGACCATATGGACCTGGACCAGGATTTTACGGAACAGAACATCTACACCATGATGCAGAAGCAGAATTCCAAGACACTCAGCGAAGAAATCGTGTTGAAGTCCAAACCCGGACGCCGCTGGCAATGGACTACCGGAGTTAGCGGATTCTATCAGTGGCTGGATACAGAGGCTCCTGTCACCTTTCAGAAGGACGGAGTAAACTGGCTGAACTCTACCATCAACACAAACGCCAACAAATACATGCCCACGATATCAATGGGCCCCATGAGCATGAAGTTAAACTTCAATGACGTAATCAATGGTGAACAGCTTGCCATTCCGGGAAAATTCAGCACGCCGATTTTGAATGGGGCGATTTTCCATCAATCCACTTTCAATGACCTCTTCGGACTGGAAGGCCTCTCTTTCACGGCCGGTCTCCGCATGGATTATGAAAGCCTGAAGCTGGATTATTATAGTGGTTGCCAATTCACACATACTTACTCATTGAGCGGTACATTGACTCCAGCCAACAAAGTAATTGAAATGATTCCGGCACAAGAATTCAACGTAAACAACAGTTATGATGGAAAGCTGTCGCACGACTATATCCAGCTGTTGCCTAAATTCGCCTTGCAATATGATTTTGACTCACGTAACAACATCTACGCCAGTGTATCCAAAGGATACCGTTCGGGAGGATACAACATCCAGATGTTCTCCGACCTGTTGCAAGCGAGTCTGAAGAACGATATGATGAGGCTGACCAAAGATGAAATCATGTCCCAGGTTCCCGAAAACCTTAAAGATATGGTGAACTTTATACCCGATGCCGGCGAAAACCCGGATGCCCGGGCTGCCACCGTATATAAACCGGAACAAACCTGGAACTATGAAATAGGTACTCACCTAAACCTTTTCCAAAACCGTCTGCGTGCCGATGCCGCCCTGTTCTGGCTTGAAACGCGCGACCAGCAGATTTCCCGCTTCGCCCAGAGCGGACTTGGACGCGAGACGGTAAATGCAGGAAAGAGCCGCAGCCTGGGAGCAGAAATATCTCTGATGGGTGCAGTTACCACTAACTTTACCTTGACTACAAGCTACGGTTATACTTATGCCACATTCAAAGATTACATAACAACCAACAGTAAATTAGAAGAAATAAGTTACAACGGCAACTATGTTCCTTTCGTTCCGAAGCACACCCTGAGCCTGGGCGGACAATACATTTTCCGCATCAACCCGGGACATTGGTTGGACCGTATTCAACTTAATGCCAACTACACCGGTGCAGGACGTATCTATTGGACCGAGCAGAATGATATCAGCCAAGCTTTCTACGGCACATTGAACTGGCGTGTAAATCTTGAAAAAGGGAATGCAATGATCAGCTTCTGGGCACGTAACTTCCTGGACAAAGACTATGCAGCCTTCTACTTTGAAACAATGAACAAAGGATTTATGCAGAAAGGACGTCCCGTACAATTCGGAATAGACCTCCGCTGCCGATTCTAAGAAATAACAGATCAACTGTTCATATAGTCCTTTGGAGACATACCAGCACAGCGCTTAAAGAACTTCCCGAAGAATGATTGATTCGAGAAGTTCAGCTGTTCGCTGATCTGCTGAATGGTCAGCTGACTATCATTTAGCTCAAAACCGTACGGGCATGAACATGAACTCTATAACATTGCCAACAGAACTCTATATAACTAGATCTCAACAACTTATAGTTTCCTATCATTTCCTGCAATGGAAACTGTCGTTTCCTCCGAGGAAACCAACGCTTGCTCCATATAATACTGATGCTTGATCTATATGGACTAACAACTTATCTATGAACAGACTGCATGAGAAAGGTAGCGCACAATTAAAGTATTCTTTGATAAGCAATGCGCTCTGTCCCGTTCTTGACATAGATGATGCCACAGCGCTGAAAGCCGTATTTCGCCAGAATATGCTGCATAACTTTGTTATCCCGATGTGTATCCACACGGATATTCTCAAAATGTTCAAAGCACCAGTTCAGACAGGCTTCCGATACGCCTTTCCTTTTACCGCTGGTAGCCATCCGGTGGATGACACCGTAAGGTTCGTCATTAAGCCATGCACCTTCATAAATATTCAGATAAGTAGGATCTTCGCCTAATATAAAGCAGAAAGTTCCCAATATTTCCCCTTGTTCGTCCGTACAGACAAAACTATGACCGTCTTCTATCTCCTGACGGATAAATGATTCGGACGGATAGCCGTCAATCCATTGGGTTGCATTCCCATTGGCACGCATAAAAGCACGGGCATAATCATAAATCTCCATCACCAAAGGGAGATCTTTCAATTCGGTAAGTCTGATTTCCATCATTCAGAAGTATGATTTGAATATAAAAACAAGATATAAAAGATTATTCATTAATCGCTCCGCAATGGGGGCAAATACCTTTCTCCTTCAACTTCTCCCCACAATGTCCGCAACGATACTTATAGCTGATATTCCGATGCACCTTCTTCGCAAAAACCCAGATAAAGAATGCAAGGAACAAATAACCGATATAAATATGTGTCATCAGGATAAAGAAGAAATAGCAGAAAATACAACTGGACATCAGTCCCAGCAGATAAAAGACCGCAGCGGCGGGAGTCAACTGCCGGAACAGGTCATCAAGCACCGCCAAAGCGACAATCAGAAACAACCAGATGCTCAACAAAAAGACTGAAAGTATAAAAGGCACTTTAAAAGGCGATAAGGTGGGATTGAAATAGAAATGTTCCCACGTATCCGGCACAAAGACCTGCATTGATTCGTAAACCGTCGCACTGAAAGCCATCAACAGGCAAAGAAACAACGGATAGACACTGTCAATATCATTAAAATAGACCAGCTGCAACTGCTTCCGACGGAAAGCGCGAAACAGATAGACTCCAACAAACAACGCGAAGATAATCATGAAATAAGAAGCATGCGTATCACTGAAAAAATGGATAGCCTGCGAAATACTGTCCGTCGGCACAAACGATTCTTTCAATTCTGTTTCACGTATCCACCCCTGCTCCTCTTGTGTATGCGCCAGCTTTACCCAGACACTGTCCACACTATCGGCAGGGTGAATGGCAAACTCGGCAACAACCACCCGATCTCCTTTATACAATGCGATGTAGGTGTCCTTGATGGGCAGGCACTCCATTGTTACCGAGTCGGTGGTTACTTCCAGATTCGTATTCCAGGTATAATGCCGGTCATAAAGATAGTTCAGAGAATCTTTTGTCTTCTCCGACAGTTCCTCGGAAGTAAGATCGGGACGCGTATAGTGACAGGATGAAAGGAACAGCAGAGTCAGCAACATCCCCACGACAGAACAGCACAAAGCTGTACGAAACTTATCTCTGCCGAGAACAAGCTCCGTTAAACTCCGCATATCTCTGCCGGGGAATCGTTTCATTGTGCCGCTTTTACTTTCATTTGACAGTTTTTGCAATCGAATTCAAGGCGGAAACGTTTTCCGTCATTCGATACCAGATAATAGGGCTCTTTATAAGGCGAGCGCACTCGCTGATGGATAGGGCACCAGCCCATGCTATAACGCAGGCAGTGTTTGCAGAACATCAGCACGGCATCTTCCACCCGTTCCTTTTCATAAGCCTCAGCCACTTGCTGCACTCCATGTTCCCGATAAAAAGAAGCTGCACGGGTGTTCATCACGTTTCCCAAATAAGTAAGTGCAGCCTGCGGATAATCATGTGAAGTCGGCTTCCAGACAGCCAGTTCCTGACGATAATTGATACGTCGGACAGCAATCAGCTTTTCTATCGCCTGACGACGGAAATCCGCCAAAACAGAAGCCGGTAAGAACCAATTCTCCGAGAAGGAGATTTCGATCTTTTCCGCTTCGAAAGGCGTGTTTCCCAATTTAGCAAGCTGCGTCTTCAAGTTATCAGCCTGTGGAGTCCGAGCCGGCTCTTTCTCACGAGGCAGAGTGAGCGTAACGCTGTTATCGTCCTCATCCGTCAGTGTCAGAGAGAAACCGAAGTTGTTGTCTGCAAGCAGTATGTTAACGGCAATCTTCCGTTCGGCCGACTTGCGGGAAAGTATGCGTTCAAACTCCTGATCGAAGTTGCGATAGAGCTTGGTACGGGGCTTGATGCGGGGCATTTCCTGAGGATAAAGTTTGTTTCCATCCACCCGATTAATCCGGAATCCCTGCAAACGTCCCTGTTCATCAATATAGCAGACACCGTCTCCGTTATTAAATGATTTCAGTCCGGCAACGGTCAGAAAGTTGCCACGGGCTTCTTTCATTGTACCCATCTCCTCTCCCAATGATTTCGGAGTATCAAAAGAAAAAATATCCTCACTGCGTCCATGCAGGAAGTAATGAGTAAATCCACGACTGAAACTCTTGTCCAGCTGCGGTTTAAAATCGAAACGGCAAGTGCCGGAAGAAGCGCGCACATATTCCGGTCGGCGGGCAAAGATAGCATCTAGTTTCTGACGATAGGCAGCCGTTACATTCTTCACATAAGACACATCTTTCAGACGTCCTTCTATTTTGAATGAGGAAGCTCCGGCATCCAGCAACCGTTCCAGTTCATCACTCTGATTCATATCTTTCAAAGAGAGCAAGTGCTTGTCTTTCACAATCACTTTTCCTTCCGAATCGACAAGACTGAAAGGCAAGCGGCAAAACTGCGCACACTCTCCCCGATTCGCACTGCGCCCGAAACAAGCCTGACTAACGTAGCACTGACCGCTATAGCTTACGCAAAGCGCCCCGTGTACAAATACTTCCAGCGGAACTTCGGGACAAATTTCGTGTATCTTCCTTATTTCACGAATCGACAGTTCCCGTGCCAGAACAACCTGACGGAAACCCGCTTCCCAAAGGAACTTCACCTTTTCCGGTGTCCGATTGTCCATCTGCGTACTGGCATGAAGAGGTATCGGCGGAAGATTCAGTTTCGTGATTCCCATATCCTGCACAATCAGGGCATCCACGCCAACCCGATACAGGGCATGGATCATCTCCTCCGTCTCTTTCAACTCTTCTTCTTTCAGAATCGTATTGACTGTGACATAGATACGGGCATTATACAAGTGAGCATGTTTTACCAACGCTTCGATATCTTCCAAAGAATTCACAGCCGCTGCACGGGCGCCAAATTTAGGTGCACCGATATATACGGCATCTGCTCCGTGATTGATAGCTTCGATACCACATTCCAGATTCTTCGCCGGGGCGAGAAGTTCTATTTTACGCTGCTTGATCATTCAATATCATTAATGTTGTAAGGCGTTTCCTGATAAACAAAGTAGTTCAGCCAGTTGGAGAACAAAAGGTTGGCATGAGCGCGCCAACGGACCAACGGACCTTTGTCCGGATCATCATCTACGTAATAGTTACGGGGAATTTCGATCGGCAGTCCTTTACCCAGATCACGACGATATTCCGTATCCAAGGTATAGGGAGAGTATTCCGAGTGTCCGGTCACGAAGAACTCACGTCCGCCACGTGCCATAGCCATATAAACGCCCGCATCTTTCGATTCGGAAAGCAATGTCAGTTCCGGCACTTTGAGGATATCTTCCCTGCGTACTTCCGTATGGCGGCTATGCGGCACATAGAAGCAATCGTCAAATCCGCGGAAAATAGAATGGAAAGGTTCCAGCACCCGATGTTCGAAGATACCGAACATTTTCTGGTCCAGTGGATACTTGGGAACTCCGTAGTGATGATACAGTCCGGCTTGCGCAGCCCAGCATATATATAAGGTAGACGTCACGTGCGTACGTGCCCAATCAAATATTTCAGTAATTTCCTCCCAATAAGTCACCTCCTCGAAGTCCATCTGTTCCACAGGAGCACCGGTGATGATCATGCCGTCGTATTTCTCGTTACGCATTTGCTCGAAGTCGGTATAGAACGTTTGCATATGTTCTATCGGCGTATTCTTGGATGTATGACTCTTGATCTTCATAAACGAGATTTCTACCTGGAGAGGCGTATTCGAGAGCAGCCGCACCAAGTCTGTTTCCGTTGTAATCTTCAACGGCATCAGGTTCAGAATCACAATCCGCAACGGACGAATATCCTGTTGCGTAGCACGCGAAGTATCAATTACGAAAATATTCTCTTCCTTCAATAATTCTATTGCAGGAAGCTTATCGGGTAAATTTAAAGGCATAATCGCTATATATTAGTAATTTGGCTGCAAAAATACGAAAAATATAGCACATAATAGGGAGGTTGCTTATTTAGAAGACGTACAAATTAAGTCAATTTAATCAAAGAAGCATACCAAGTAATGAATAAAAGCTTTATTTTTGCCGAACGAATTAGTACTAATAATTTAAATCTTAAAAAAATGGCTTACGTAATTAGTGACGATTGTATTGCTTGCGGAACTTGTATCGACGAGTGTCCGGTAGAAGCTATCTCTGAAGGTGATATCTATTCTATCAACCCAGATGTATGTACTGACTGTGGAACTTGCGCAGACGTTTGCCCGTCTGAAGCTATTCACCCGGCTGAATAATACAATCTACAAAAAAGTATAGGCTGCTTTCTACGGAAGGCAGCCTTTTTTTATTTTATCGCTACGGACAAAAGGAAATTACATAAAAAAACGGTAGACTTTCTTTTTCAGGAGATAGCCTACCGTTCTATATTCTCTAAGATTGCTTATTTCAATTTAGCCAATGCTTCCTTGATTCGACGGATAGCTTCTACAATGTTTTCATCACTTGTAGCGTAGCTCATACGAATACATTCAGGAGCACCAAAGGAAGTACCGCCTACACAAGCTACATGAGCATCTTCAAGCAGGTACATTGCCAGGTCGTCCGAGTTTTCAATTTTACGTTCGCCGTTGCTCTTTCCGAAGAAGTAGCTACATTTCGGGAACAGATAGAAAGCACCTTGCGGTACGTTTACTTCGAAACCCGGCACTTCTTTAGCCAACTTCACAATCAGGTCACGACGACGTTCAAATGCCTTCTGCATTTCTTTCACCGGTTCTTGTGTACCTACGTAAGCAGCCTCGGCAGCTTTCTGAGATACCGAGCAAGGACCCGAAGTGTATTGTCCCTGAAGCTTGTTACAAGCTTTCACAATCCATTCCGGACCAGCAATGAAACCGATTCTCCACCCGGTCATTGCATAGGCTTTGGATACACCGTTCACGATCACTGTACGTTCTTTCATTTCCGGTAACTGAGCAATGCTCTGATGTGCACCGATATAATTGATATGTTCGTAAATCTCGTCAGCAATTACCACTACTTGCGGATACTTAGCCAGCACGGCTGCCAGTCCAGCCAGTTCTTCTTTGCTGTAAACAGAACCTGTGGGGTTGGACGGAGAACAAAGAATCAATGCTTTTGTTTTCGGAGTAATAGCTGCTTCCAGTTGTTCCGGAGTAATTTTGAAATCTTGTTCGATGCCGGCAGAAACAATGACAGGAGTACCTTCTGCCATCTTCACCATTTCCGGATAGCTCACCCAGTAAGGAGCCGGTACAATTACTTCATCACCCGGATTTACCAATACCAGGATCGCATTACATACAGATTGCTTTGCACCATTGGCACAAGAAATCTGAGCAGCAGTATATTCAAGACCGTTCTCTTTTTTCAGCTTCTCAACAATCGCATTGCGTAAAGCCGGATAACCCGGTACCGGAGAGTAGCGAGAAAAGTTATCATCAATGGCTTTCTTCGCAGCTTCTTTGATGTGGTCAGGAGTATTGAAATCCGGTTCTCCTACACTTAAGTTAATAACATCAATACCCTGCGCTTTGAGTTCGTTGCTCTTTTGCGACATGGCAAGCGTCGCCGACGGCGACAAGCTGTTCAAACGATCTGATAATTGATTCATTTTGTATCTATTTTATTGTTGTTGAGTGAAATTCGTTGCAAAATAAGCGATAATATTCGATATATGAAAACAAAATGGCATTTTACTTATTAAAATGTAATGTATGTCCCATTCTTTCTTTCTTTGTTCTCAGATATCGCTCATTATAAGGATTAGGAACTGTTTCAACAGGTACATTTTCTACAATTTCCAGCCCATAGGCTTCCAGCCCTACACGTTTCACGGGATTATTTGTCAGAAGTTTCATTTTGTGCACTCCCAGTTCACGCAGAATCTGGGCTCCTACTCCATAGTCGCGTTCATCTGCCAGGTGTCCTAAGCAAAGGTTTGCGTCAACGGTATCCATACCGTCTTCCTGAAGTTTATATGCTTTCATCTTTTCCATCAAACCGATACCACGGCCTTCCTGATTCAGATAAACCACCACACCTTTTCCTTCTTTTTCAATCATTTCCATCGCTTTATGCAACTGCTCACCACAGTCACAACGGTGTGAGCCAAGAATATCACCAGTAGCGCAAGATGAATGGACACGCACCAAGATAGGTTCGTCTTCATTCCATGTACCTTTAAATATAGCCATATGCTCCAGTCCATTCGATTTCTGACGGAAAGGAATCAGACGGAACATACCATGTTCGGTCGGCATATTTACCTCAACGCCTTTTTCTACGATTGACTCCTGTTTCAGACGATAAGCAATCAAGTCATGAATGGAAATCAGTTTCAGTCCATGTTCATCGGCCATTGCACGAAGTTCCGGCAGACGTGCCATCGTACCGTCATCGCTCATTATTTCCATCAGAGCACCTGCAGGGTAAAGTCCGGCAAGGCGTGCCATATCGATGGTAGCTTCTGTATGTCCGGCACGACGAAGTACTCCTTTTTCCTGTGCATACAGCGGATTAATATGTCCGGGACGTCCGAAAGTAGCCGGTGTAGAAGTAGGATCGGCCAACGCCTGAATAGTAGCAGCACGGTCGGAGGCAGAAACTCCGGTACTACAACCTTCCAGTTTGTCAATTGTCACTGTAAAAGGAGTGCCCAATACAGAAGTATTATCACTGACCTGATGCGGCAAATCCAGTTCTTTACAACGCGACACCGTGATAGGCGCACAGAGCACACCACGCGCATGTTTCAACATAAAGTTAACTTTCTCAGGAGTTATCTTTTCGGCAGCTATGATTAAATCACCTTCGTTTTCACGATCTTCATCATCCACTACAATGACAAACTTGCCTTCTTTGAAATCGGCAATCGCATCTTCTATTCTATCCATTTTAATCTCTTCCATAACACTTATTTATTAATATTCTGTATGATGAATTGAATTTGTTCATTGTTTTTTATTATCCGTTCCATATCTTTCGCCAACCGGACACGGAATGCCCAGATACGGAAATAAAAGAATAATCCTATAGGGAAAATAACCCCGGCAGCCAGATTCAGCCAATAGGTGTGGAACGGGCGTATATGAGCAGAAACGGAAATAATCGGATAATTGTTTAATGTGTTCAGCAAAGTCACAGACTTCGTATTGGACATCTCCTCTATGAGTGTCTCTAACTTTTCATTGATAGATATCATCTCATCATCCTTCTCGCCCGACATCCACAGCTTAAAATAATTCGGGGCTTTCATCAGGCGATTTTTAGCTATATACTCTTTGCACTCGTCAGTAAGTACCTGCAAATCACCCGGTATGCGAGTATAATCCGGATCGTGAATCACCACCTCTTTCTTGAATAAATGACGTATGTTACGGATACCGACAATCTTCTTAAACCAATTGATATACGCATCGGCATTGAGCACTACAGAGTCTTTATTTGATTTGTAAGTCAGGAAAGCACCTAACGGGGCAAGCACGGCACTACTGGTCCACACTCCCATCCATACGACCCATCTGCCGTCACGTGCCATCTTATAGCCTGTATTATCTATGATATAATAAATGATGAATACCATCACCGAAACGATGACCGGCATACCGAGTCCTCCTTTACGGATAATTCCGCCCAATGGGGCACCAATGAAGAAGAACAGCAGGCAGGAAAGTGAAATAGTGATCTTTTTATGCCACTCTATCTCATGCTTCCGCATACTATAATCATGGCTACCCATCGTGTAACTCTTGAAGTTTATATCACTGCTCAGGTTTTCCGCACGACTTGCAGCGGATGAAATCACCTTCTGCTTCTGCATCAAAGGAGCTACCTCATAGAGACTGTCGATATTATATTCAGTAATATTCGCCTCCATAATCTTGACCGTATCCTCCTTTGTCAATCCATAGGTGCTACGGAAATTCCCTTCAGAAACTTCCCGGTAATATTGTCTTCCGATACTATCACCCACCATTTTCATTGAGTCGATGGAGGCTTGCAGCATCGACATATCTTTGGCAGCAGATGTATTGCTCATAATACTGGCATCCGCCATATTAAAGTCTGAGTCAAACTCAATAATCGTATGTTTTTCCCGGAATTCTTCCCGACGATACGGTACATTCTGAGATTTCATACTCTGTGATCTCAGGTTTTCAAATAAATCACCACTGTACAAATGCAGCCAGAGATGCTGCTTGTCTGCAGTCATTTCCATCCGTCCGGAATCTGCATAAATAATATGTGCGTTCTCAAATCCATCTTTCAGATTATAAATCAGCACATCATACATCATACCTGTCTTCCGGTTCTTCTTGGCTATCTTCAGGTTATAATCCGGTATTTCTGAATAAAACACCCCCTCCGGGATATCCAATTCCGGAGACTTTTGTTTCATCGAAATAATCAGTGTGTATAGTTTCGTCTGAGCAATAGGCCCCACGACATTCTGGAAATAAAAAGAGACAGCAACCAAACCACAGACAAAGAAAGCCAGCGGGCGCATAATTTTAAGCAAGGATATACCCGCAGCTTTCATTGCGAGCAACTCGTAACGTTCGCCAAAGTTACCGAAGGTTATTAAAGAAGCCAGCAATATTGCCAACGGCAACGATATTGGCACCAGTGTCAATGCGGAATAAAAGAAGAACTGAGCTATCACACTCATATCCAGCCCCTTTCCGACTAATTCGTCTACATATCTCCACAAAAACTGCATCATGAAGATGAAGAGACAGATGAAGAATGTACCTATAAAGAGCATCAGGAAGCTCTTTACGATAAATATATCTAATTTCTTTATGCGTAGCATCTTAATAGGTTCGTGCAATTAAGACGCAAAATTAGCACAAAAAAAGTAGCATAGAAAATTTTTAGTTGAAAGTTAACTAAAAACCACACGTTCTTCTCAATTTCGCCACTTGCGACTCCCACAATTCTTTCATGTCAGCAACTTCGTCCGCCTCTGCGAAGTCTGTAATTTCTAATACATAGTCACTTGTCAGCTCATTATAAGTCATTTTGATTTCAAAGTAATCGCGTTCATTTTCGTCATCCTGCCAACGAAAGCGAATAAATGAGAAAGAACGGATCGCAATAATCTCGGCATTTCTTTGTTCAGTCTTCCCCCAATGGAATTCTACGATTTTATCATCAGATACTACTTTATCAGCAAACCAGTCCTCCAGCCCGGTCGGTGTGCTAATAGCTGCCCAAAGAATATTTTTAGATGTTGCGTTCAACAAATACTCCAAATGAATTTTTTCTTTTTTCATAGCAATTTCGAATTGTTTTTACGTGTGCCAAGATAAATACTTTTTTC
>ENA-ORUW01001524-ORUW01001524.1-human-gut-metagenome-genome-assembly--contig:-NODE-1524-length-15931-cov-9.699987_pt1 | contig 15931 bp, 10 predicted proteins | sample MGYA00242088_ERZ509227 | MGnify/ENA primary metagenome ERZ509227 (study PRJEB26280, sample SAMEA2338816) | human gut metagenome | biome: human gut; feature: human-associated habitat; material: faeces... | reverse complement strand
CCTGACGGCGACCTACCATTGCCATATCATATTTAAAATAATGATGATTAGGCCCTCCGACATATGCTTTCACATGCCCATTATGCGGATTCATAGACATAAAACCTGCACGGAGGAAGTGTTTGTAATAGCGGATAGAATCCATAGGTGTCATGATTGTATCCTTTTCACCATTCCAGGTAAATACCGACATTTCTTCAGGTGTATTGAAAGCTTTTTCAATTTGGGCATCCGATGCCCCGGCTTTCTTCATGATACGATAACGGTCGGACTGTTTCATAGTGCGGGTAAGAATTTCATCTACCTGCTCCTGCGTAATTCTGTTACTGTAAGGCGCTTTTTTACGTCCTTTCTTTTCTTTGAAGAAATAGCCTTGCAATTCTTTCAGGTGCTCTTCTACCGCCTCTTCTGCATATTGCTGCATACGAGAGTCAATAGTGGTATAAATTTTCAGACCGTCTGTATAAAGATTATATTTAGAGCCATCTTTCTTAGTATTCTTTTCACACCAACCAAATAAAGGATTATTTTCCCAGTCAAGAGAATCTTCATAGAATTTTTGCATCTGCCAACCACGATAATCTCCCTTTACAGGTTTCTTTGCATTCAATACACCACGCAGATATTCGCGGAAGTAAGTTGCCATTCCTTCATTATGATCAACGCGAGTATATTTCAGAACAAGCGGAAGGGCCTGCAAAGAATCACATTCTTCCGCTGTGATATATCCGGCTTTACGCATCTGATCAAGCACCACGTTACGACGCCCGCGTGAACGTTCATTATATCGTACAGGATTAAAATAAGATGGATTCTTGCACATTCCTACAAGCATAGCGGCTTCTTCTATCTTTAAATCATTTGGATCGCAACCGAAATAAGTATTGGCAGCAGTTTTAATACCTACTGCATTGTTCAAGAAATCAAATTTATTAAGATACATGGTAAGTATCTCTTCTTTAGTGTAATAACGTTCCAATTTCACGGCAATCACCCACTCGATGGGTTTCTGAAACAAACGTTCCATTACATTATCCGCACTGGGCGAATAAAGCTGCTTGGATAATTGTTGTGTTATCGTACTACCTCCACCTGCATTCGTCTGAAATAACAAACCACGCTTCACGATAGCGCGGAACAATGCGATGGCATCAATTCCGGAGTGTTTGGCAAAACGCACATCTTCCGTTGCAATCAAAGCATTGATAATATTAGGAGACAGATCATTATAGCCTACATACACACGATTCTCTTTACTAAAAGAATAAGTTCCGAGCACCTTCCCGTCTTCTGAGAAAATTTGTGTAGCAAACTTATAATTGGGGTTTTCCAGATCTTCGACAGGAGGCATATAGCCTATCCAACCTTTTGCAATGGAGAAGAAAACAGTGACGCAAGCCAATACTATGACGGCTAAGAATATCCAAAGGATTTTTATGATGTTCTTTATCATGTTTATTACTGTAAATTCACTAAATCAATAAAATAGATTACCTGTAAAAATAACAAGGCAAAGGTACGGAATTATATTGGAACACCCTTATAAATTCTATAGAAAACTCTTAAAACGCCACACTTTATCATCGGAAATGCCACATCTTAATGGGTAAAATGCCACACTTCAGCAAGCGCAAAGTGTGGCATTTCGGAGAATGAAATGTAGCATTTCCAATAATAAAGTGTGGCGTTTGGGGTGATGAAACCTGGCATTTTGGAGGCGTTTTTTGTTTAGGAAACGGCCGATTCCAAGCTGTTTTTTGCAAAAAAACGCATTTTTTTGCTTAGGAACAAAGTGTGATCAAGAAGGGCAAAATGCTATTATTCAACACTTTCACTAAAACAGACAATGCATTTTTCTTTCTTATATATTCTTTATATAACAACAACAGCAGAAAAGAAAAAGAAAAGCTACTGCTGATGCTGGTAATGATCCAAACAAATTCCGGCATTCATCTCACCGCATAAGAAACTTCATCCCGTAAGATTGTTTTTTCGCCCCACGAGATATTTTTTTCAGCTCATAGGGCAAAACTCTTTGTCCCATAAACTGAAGATCACCGTCTATGGAGACGAAAAAAACTTCTAAATTTTCTCCCGTCTTTCTTCCGTACTCCGCATCTTTTCCGTACCTTTGAACTCTCGAAAAGAATTAAAATAACGAACGATATGGAAAACAGAAGTTTAGTCACCATTGCCGAGCATAGCAAGGAAAAAATCCTCTACATGATCGAGATGGCGAAGCAGTTTGAAGCCCGTCCCAACCGTAGGCTGCTGGAAGGGAAAGTGGTTGCCACCCTCTTTTTCGAGCCGTCTACCCGCACAAGACTCAGTTTTGAAACAGCAGCCAACCGCTTGGGAGCCCGTGTAATCGGGTTTAGTGACCCCAAAGCAACGAGTTCTTCGAAAGGCGAAACCCTGAAAGATACCATCAAAATGGTGAGCAACTACGCCGATATCATCGTGATGCGGCATCATCTGGAAGGAGCCGCCCGCTATGCCAGCGAAGTAACCACAGTGCCTATCGTCAATGCCGGAGACGGAGCCAACCAGCATCCTTCACAAACGATGCTCGACCTCTACTCCATCTACAAAACTCAGGGAACACTGGAAAACCTGAACATCTTTCTGGTGGGAGACTTGAAATACGGACGCACCGTCCACTCACTACTGATGGCTATGCGTCACTTCAATCCTACATTCCACTTCATCGCCCCCGATGAACTGAAAATGCCGGAAGAATATAAGCTATACTGCAAAGAGCATCAGATCAAATACATTGAACATACCGAATTTACCGAAGAAATTATCGCTGACGCCGACATCCTGTACATGACCCGTGTGCAACGCGAACGCTTCACCGACCTGATGGAATACGAACGAGTGAAAAATGTATATATCCTGCGCAACAAGATGCTGGAGAACACCCGTCCGAACCTCCGCATCCTGCACCCGCTGCCCCGTGTCAACGAGATTGCTTACGACGTGGACAACAACCCGAAAGCATATTATTTCCAACAGGCGCAAAACGGTCTGTATGCCCGTGAAGCCATCCTTTGCGACGTATTAGGTATCACATTAGAGGACGTTAAAAACGATATTTTATTATGAGCGAAAATAAACAAGCATTGCAAGTAGCTGCCCTGAAAAACGGGACAGTGATTGACCATATCCCATCAGAAAAACTCTTTACTGTCGTACAGTTACTGGGCGTGGAGCAAATGAAATGTAACATCACCATCGGCTTCAACCTCGACAGCAAAAAGCTAGGAAAAAAAGGCATTATCAAAATCGCCGACAAGTTTTTCTGCGACGAAGAAATCAACCGCATATCGGTAGTAGCACCTTACGTAAAACTGAACATTATCCGCGACTATGAAGTCGTTGAAAAGAAAGAAGTCAGAATGCCGGACGAACTGCACGGCATCGTAAAATGCGCCAATCCGAAATGCATCACGAACAATGAACCTATGCCTACGTTATTTCATGTGATAGACAAGGATAATTGCATCGTGAAGTGCCATTATTGCGAGAAAGAACAGAAACGCGAGGAAATCACCATCCTCTAGTTTCTCCATTCCTCATTCTTAATTTTTTATTAAATTGAAACAAGACTGGAAACCGGGAACGATGATCTATCCGCTGCCTGCCGTATTGGTGAGTTGCGGAAAAGATGAAAGTGAATATAATATTATAACAGTAGCATGGACGGGTACGATTTGCACAAACCCGCCCATGTGCTATATATCCGTACGACCGGAACGACACTCCTACGACATCATCAAGAAAAATATGGAGTTCGTCATCAATCTGACAACTAAAGATATGGCGTTCCCCACCGACTGGTGCGGAGTACGTTCGGGACGGAATTATCGTAAATTCGAAGAGATGAAACTCACTCCGGGACGCTGCACCGTAGTCAGCGCACCGCTGATCGAAGAGTCTCCCCTCTGCATCGAATGTCGCGTGAAGGAAATTGTTTCGCTCGGTTCACATGATATGTTTATCGCCGATGTGGTAAACGTCCGTGCAGACGACCGGAACCTGAATCCCGAAACCGGCAAGTTCGAACTGGCGGAAGCGAACCCGCTGGTATATGTGCACGGAGGATATTACGACCTGGGAGAAAAAATAGGGAAATTCGGCTGGAGTGTAGAAAAGAAGAAATAAAGAAAAAAGTACTGCCATGAATATACTGCGCAACATAATTCTTTTCGGTTGGATGGCGATAGCTTGCACAGCTTTCGCCCAAGATCGTAACGCAGATAAAGTGGAACGTCCCAACACAAAGAAAATCAACTTTGGTATCAAAGCCGGATTTAATTCTTCCATGTTTATGGTATCCGAATTGAAAATCAAAGACGTAACGATCGACGAAGTACAAAATAATTATAAGATCGGCTATTTTGGCGCGATCTTCATGCGCTTTAATATAAAGAAGCATTTCATTCAGCCGGAAGCATCCTATAATGTCAGCAAAGGCGAGATCACCTTTGACAAACTCGGTTCGCAACACCCTGCCATCGAACCCGATTATGCTTCGGTACAGTCCGTACTTCACAGTATCGACTTCCCTATTCTCTACGGATATAACGTAGTGAAAAAAGGACCATACGGAATGTCTATCTTTGCCGGTCCAAAACTCCGGTATCTATGGGGAAAGCAGAACGAAATCACTTTCACAAACTTCGACCAGAAAGGGATTCATGAAAAGCTGTATCCGCTCAATGTCAGCGTCGTGATCGGTGTCGGCGTCAATATCTCCCGCATCTTTTTCGACTTCCGCTACGAACAGGGGATAGGAAATATCTCCAAATCCATCGTTTATGACAATATCAATTCAGACGGCAGCACGGGAGTCAGCCCTATCATTTTCCGCCGCCGCGACAGCGCATTAAGTTTCTCGTTCGGATTCATTCTTTAAAGAACATCCGACAGCCGGCTGATGAACTTTTGATAGTCGGCAACCGGCAAAAACAGACACCTCCTATTCATTCCGTACGATAAATTATCCATTATCTATTAATTTCCTCCATTTACTAACATTTTTCTTATAGTTCCTTCGTTCTTTATTTATTTTCACTAACTTTGTGCGCTTAAAATAGGTATCTCGAATTAAAAATTTAATCTTACTTATAAAAAGAATGAAAAGAGACGACTTAATTTTCGACATCATCGAAAAAGAGCACCAACGTCAGCTGAAAGGTATCGAGCTGATTGCATCTGAAAACTTTGTAAGTGACCAGGTAATGCAGGCAATGGGTTCTTGCCTGACTAACAAGTACGCAGAAGGTTATCCGGGCAAACGTTACTACGGAGGTTGTGAAGTAGTTGACCAAAGCGAACAAATCGCTATCGACCGCCTGAAAGAAATCTTCGGTGCCGAATGGGCAAACGTACAACCGCATTCAGGAGCACAAGCCAATGCAGCCGTATTTCTGGCTGTTTTGAATCCGGGCGACAAGTTTATGGGATTAAACCTCGCACACGGCGGACACCTTTCTCACGGTTCATTAGTAAACACTTCCGGCATTATCTACACTCCTTGCGAATACAATCTGAATCAGGAAACCGGCCGTGTAGACTACGACCAGATGGAAGAAATAGCCTTGCGCGAAAAGCCGAAAATGATTATCGGCGGCGGCTCTGCTTATTCCCGCGAATGGGACTACAAACGTATGCGTGAAATCGCAGATAAAGTAGGCGCTATCCTGATGATCGACATGGCTCACCCTGCGGGTCTGATCGCTGCCGGACTGTTGGAGAACCCGGTTAAATATGCACACATCGTCACTTCGACTACACATAAAACACTTCGCGGACCTCGTGGTGGGGTCATCATGATGGGAAAAGATTTCCCTAATCCTTGGGGAAAGAAAACTCCGAAGGGTGAAATCAAAATGATGTCTCAATTACTGGATTCAGCTGTATTCCCAGGTGTACAGGGCGGACCGTTGGAACACGTAATCGCTGCCAAAGCCGTAGCTTTCGGCGAAATCCTGCAACCGGAATACAAGGAATATGCAAAACAGGTTCAGAAGAATGCTGCCGTACTGGCACAGGCCTTGATAGACCGTGGTTTTACAATCGTTTCCGGTGGTACGGACAATCACTCCATGCTGGTTGACCTGCGTAGCAAATACCCTGATCTGACAGGTAAGGTAGCAGAAAAAGCATTAGTTTCTGCTGACATTACCGTGAATAAGAACATGGTTCCGTTTGACAGCCGTTCTGCTTTCCAAACTTCCGGTATCCGTCTGGGTACTCCTGCCATCACAACCCGTGGTGCGAAAGAAGACCTGATGATCGAAATTGCCGAAATGATCGAAACAGTTCTGTCTAACGTGGAAAATGAAGAGGTGATCGCACAAGTACGTGCACGTGTCAATGAGACAATGAAGAAATATCCTCTTTTTGCTGATTAAGATTTCTTTCTTTGAGTAACCAAATGCCGGTAATGTGAATTAGCAGCATTTGTGTTCAACATTTCATAAAGAATTTCTTTTGAATTTTATAAGCCTGCTTTCTGTGAAGAAAACAGGCTTTTCTTTTTTATTTATTAACAGAATCAGACAAACTATCTGCTCGAAAAGATGTTTTCTTACTACAAAAAGAGAAATTGAAATACGCACTATACTCTTCCGGAAAGCAGCGACTTCAATCGTACAGTGTATCAGACAAGGTCAACATACCGGTACACTGGACTCTATATACAATCATCCCCGTCTTTCCACTTCTGATAGTTTGGGAAGACGGGGATTTATATTGGATGATTGACAGTACAGAAATATACTAAATGAAATAGTAAAAATCAGCTCAGTCCTTCAATTTCACCATCTACAATGTCGATATGCAACGCTTGCGGTTCTTTGGGCAATCCCGGCATACGAAGGATTTCTCCTGCAATCGCTACAATCATTTCAGCACCGTTATTAATCACTATATCCTTGATATGGAACTCGAAATTATTCACGGCGCCATAAATCTTCGGATCGGCAGAAAAAGAGTATTGTGTCTTGGCAATACAAACCGGATAATGAGTGATTCCCATTTTCTCAATCAGCTTGATACGGTTGCGGGCGATGCTGCTGTACGTAATGACGCTGGCTCCATAAAGGTTGGTAGCCACTTTCTCAATCTTCTGCTGTATGCTGTCTTCTTCTTTATACGTATAACGCAAAGGTTCGGACGGATTATTTTCTATCGTATCGACTACGAGGCGGGCCATATCTACCGCTCCATCACCACCTTCGCTGAACGCATTATTGATGGCGTAACCTACCCCCAACTGTTCGCAGTGCTCGCGCAGCATTTCCATTTCCTCGTCCGTGTCGGTGGCAAACTTATTGAAAGCAACCACTACCGTCTGCCCGAAGGAGCGAAGATTACGAATATGTTTATCCAGATTGCGCAATCCTTCTTTCAGTCCTTCCATGTTCGGTTCCTTGATGCGGTCGAGACTGACACCACCGTGCATCTTCAGTCCTTGCGCCGTAGCGACAATCACAGTCAGTTTGGGCTGGAGTCCGCTTTTGCGGCATTTGATGTTATAAAACTTTTCAGCGCCGAGGTCTGCGCCGAATCCGGCTTCCGTAATCACATAGTCACCGAATGACATTGCCAGTTTGGTGGCAAGAATAGAGTTACAGCCATGAGCGATATTGGCAAACGGTCCGCCGTGTACGAAAGCGGCGGTACCTTCGGTCGTCTGCACCAGATTCGGATGGATGGCGTCTTTCAGCAATACCGTGATAGCACCTGCAACTCCTAAATCTTTAACAGTGAATGGTTTGCCTTCAAAGTCAAAGCCGAGTATTATGTTTTCGATACGCCTGCGAAGGTCTTCCGTATCTTTTGACAGACAGAGAATTGCCATAATTTCCGAAGCCGGAGTAATATCGAAGCCTGACTCCTGCGTGATGCCGTTCGACTTGGGTCCGAGTCCGACTACGATGCTGCGCAACGAACGGTCGTTCACGTCGAGCACCCGACGCCAGAGAATTTCTTTCAATCCGAAACCTTTCGCCTGATTCTGATAAAGATAATTATCGAGCAAAGCAGAAATCATGTTATGCGCGGAAGTAATCGCATGAAAGTCTCCCGTAAAATGAAGGTTGATCTTCTCCATCGGAAGCACCTGTGCATATCCCCCACCCGCTGCTCCTCCCTTCATACCGAAGCAAGGACCGAGAGACGGCTCGCGCAAAGCGACAATCGCCTTCTTTCCGATTTTGTTCAGTCCCAGGGCGAGACCGATAGATACTGTAGTTTTGCCGATACCCGCCTTTGTCGCTGTGATGGCAGTTACCAGGACAAGGTTACTTTTCTTCACTTTCTCCTCGTCGATCAGTTGTTCGGGAATCTTCGCGATGTAGCGACCATAATTTTCGACTTCTTCACGAGGGATTCCGATGCTTTCGGCAACTTGCTTGATCTTTTTCAACTCGACACTGCGAGCTATTTCTATGTCTGATTTCATACAGAATATGATTAGTTTTATTTGAAGTGACAAAAGTATAACAAAAAAGCGAAACTGAGAAATTTAAGACGCTCTCTCGTTTGCCCGGAACTTCCGCACAATTAATTTATATTTTTAGAAACTATGACGATAACGTACTTAACCCACTAAACTCTTTTTGCACAAGAACTGTTGTTATGAACATAACCTAAACAAGAACAACATATATGGAATGGATTATTAATCAACTCAGGGATCATCCCGAACTTGCCATTTTCCTCACTTTATTCGCCGGCTTCTGGCTGGGCAGATTCAAAATAGGAAAATTTTCGTTGGGAACAGTAACCAGCGTGCTACTGGTCGGAGTACTGGTAGGACAATTAAACATTAGTGTAGACGGCCCGATGAAAGCTGTCTTTTTCCTCCTGTTTTTATTCGCTGTGGGCTATAAGGTAGGTCCGCAATTCTTTCGCGGATTGAAGAAAGACGGATTGCCGCAAGTAGGATTTGCCGTCCTGATGTGCATTGTCAGCCTCATCGCCCCATGGATACTTGCCAAAATCATGGGCTACCATGTAGGCGAGGCTGCCGGATTGCTGGCAGGCTCACAGACCATTTCCGCAGTAATCGGTGTGGCAAGCGACACGATCAATCAATTAAGCATCAGCGATGCGCAGAAAGCGACATTTATCAATGCCATCCCCGTAGCATACGCTGTGACTTATATTTTCGGTACGGCAGGTTCCGCATGGATTCTGGCTTCACTCGGTCCCAAAATGCTGGGCGGACTGGAGAAGGTGAAAGCGGACTGCAAAGAGCTGGAAGCCAAAATGGGAACTTCCGAAGCAGATGAACCCGGATTTTACACCGCCCTCCGCCCCGTCGTATTCCGTGCTTATAAAATAGATAACGAATGGTTCGGCAAAGGAAAAACGGTCAGCGAACTGGAGAACTATCTGGTGGAAAACGATAAACGGCTGTTTGTAGAACGCGTACGGCAAAAGGGCGTCATAGAAGAAGTCACCCCGGATATGCTTCTACAACCGGGCGATGAAGTCGTATTAAGCGGCCGCCGTGAATATGCAATCGGCGAAGAAGACTGGATCGGTCCGGAAGTGATCGACGCCCAACTGCTCGACTTTCCGGCAGAGACGCTTCCGGTAATGGTCACCCACCGCACATTCGCAGGCGAAAAGGTCTCCACGATCCGTGCGCTGAAATTCATGCACGGAGTCAGTATCCGCAGTATCAAGCGAGCAGGCATCAATGTTCCGGTACTTGCTCAGACAGTGATCGACTCCGGTGATATTCTCGAACTGACCGGAACAAAACTCGAAGTAGAAACTGCCGCCAAACAGATGGGCTATATCGATCGCCCCACCAACCAGACAGATATGATCTTCGTGGGACTGGGTATCCTGCTCGGTGGTCTGGTCGGCGCACTTGCCATTCACCTGGGAGGTATCCCGATCAGCCTGTCCACCAGTGGAGGTGCCTTGATCGCAGGACTCGTATTCGGCTGGCTGCGCAGCAAACATCCGACCTTTGGCGGTATCCCCGAACCTTCGTTGTGGGTATTGAATAATGTGGGATTGAATATGTTTATCGCTGTTGTCGGCATCGCTGCCGGACCTAGTTTCGTGACCGGTTTCAAGGAAGTAGGATTCAGCCTGTTTATCGTCGGTGCACTGGCAACCGCCATCCCTCTTCTCAGCGGACTGCTGATGGGAAGATATCTGTTCAAGTTCCACCCTGCCCTCACACTGGGATGTACAGCCGGAGCACGTACCACAACCGCCGCACTGGGAGCTATTCAGGATGCATTGGGAAGCGACACTCCCGCGTTAGGATACACCGTGACGTATGCAGTCGGTAATACACTACTGATTATCTGGGGAGTAGCCATCGTATTGCTCATGTAAATGTCAGTATAATGAATGTATAGGAAATCAAAATTAAGTATCAAAACAATAAGAACCATTATGGAAAAGAAAACAACTGGCACAGCTATCACCAAGAACTTTGCCAAAAAGATGGAAACGATCAGCCCTTTCGAACTTAAAAACAAGCTCATCGAAATGGCTGACGAGAGTATCAAGAAAATGGCCCATACCATGCTGAACGCAGGACGAGGCAACCCGAACTGGATTGCGACCGAACCGCGTGAAGCATTCTTCCTGTTAGGAAAATTCGGACTTTGCGAATGTCGCCGTGTCCAATCCCTGGAAGAAGGAATTGCAGGCATCCCACAACAGGAAGGAATAGCCGCCCGCTTCGAGGCTTTCCTCAAAGAGAACGAGAAAGAAGCCGGAGCCAGGTTACTGAAAGAAACCTATAATTATATGCTGATGGAGCACGCAGCCGATCCGGACAGACTGGTTCATGAATGGGCGGAATCGGTCATCGGTGACCAGTATCCTGTCCCCGACCGTATCCTGCACTTCACCGAACTGATCGTACAGGATTATCTGGCACAGGAAATGTGCGACCGCCGTCCCCCTAAAGGCACATTCGACCTTTTCGCTACCGAAGGCGGAACGGCTGCCATGTGCTATGTATTCGATTCATTGCAGGAAAACTTCCTGTTGAATCAAGGGGATTCCATCGCCTTGATGATTCCTGTCTTCACGCCCTACATCGAGATTCCGGAATTACGCCGCTATCAGTTCGATGTTACCGAAATATCTGCCGATCAGATGACACCGGACGGGCTGCACACCTGGCAATATAAAGATGAAGATATCGATAAGCTGAAGAATCCGCAGATAAAAGCGTTGTTCATCACCAATCCGAGCAATCCGCCCAGTTATGCGCTGAGTCCGGAGACTGCCGCACGTATTGTCAACATCGTAAAGAATGACAATCCGAATCTGATGATCATTACGGACGATGTGTACGGAACATTCATACCTCACTTCCGTTCGTTGATGGCGGAGTTGCCGCATAATACACTCTGCGTCTATTCCTTCTCCAAGTATTTCGGAGCCACAGGATGGAGAAATGCAGTGATAGCCCTACACGAAGACAACATCTACGACAAAATGATTGCCCGCCTGTCGGAGGAGCAAACAGCAATCTTAAACAAGCGTTATGCAAGCCTCAGTTTACACCCCGAGAAGATGAAGTTTATTGACCGCATGGTAGCCGACAGCCGGCAGATTGCGCTGAACCATACCGCAGGACTCTCGCTGCCCCAGCAAATGCAGATGAGCCTGTTCGCCGCTTTCTCTCTTCTCGACAAGGAAGACCGGTACAAGGCAAAGATGCAGGAAATCATCCACCGTCGACTGCATGCACTCTGGGACAGCACCGGCTTCACGTTGATAGAAGACCCGCTGCGTGCCGGATATTATTCGGAAATCGACATGCTGGTATGGGCGAAAAAATTCTACGGTGACGAATTTGTAGACTATCTGCAAAAGACCTACAATCCGCTCGACGTTGTTTTCCGCCTTGCCAACGAGACTTCGCTCGTCCTGCTGAACGGCGGCGGATTTGCCGGACCGAAATGGAGTGTCCGTGTTTCGCTCGCCAATCTGAACGAAGCCGATTACGTAAAAATAGGACAAAGTATCAAGCGCGTACTGGATGAGTATGCAGAAAATAGGTAATACTTATTATTTAAAGCGGGAAGTATCCACCTCTTCCCGCTTTTTCTCCTTGTATCCTCCGAATTTGTAGTTGAAGGAAATACCGAAGGCACGGGTAGTCTTCATATAGTGATTCTTCACATTCTGTTGTCCGAAACGGACATTAGTCGAAATGGTGGAAGTATTAAATATGTCGTCGCATTTCAAGGTCAGTTGTGCTTTTCCCTTTGCGAAAGTATAGCGCAGGGCCGCATCCAGATTTCCCGAACGGGGAAGGTCGAAAATGCCTTGTATCGCTTTGTTCTGATAAAATCCGCTTAGGGTAAACTTCAAATCAGGTTTGGTGGAGAGAGTGAAGGTATTGTTCATGGTCAATACAAACGTATATAGTTTGCGGTCGAACGGGATATCCCAGAAATCACTGTCTTTCTGACGGTAACGGAAGCCGATTGCCGTGATGCGGGAGTCCAGCCATTTCTTCACTTTAAAGGGAACTACCATTACCAAGCCCGCCTGTTCCGAGAAGTCGAAGTTAAAGCATTTATAGATCTCGACCAGACGTTCCGGAGACTGGTAAAGCGTCTGCATTTCCTTGTTTTTCGTGCGGCTGTAATAGGCGGTCAGCACATATTTACCTTTTAATATATAGCTAATGTTAGCTTCGTAATTGGTTGCCGGTTTAAGGAAGGGATTTCCCTGAATTTCGGAATAAGCGCCCATGTAGGAAGTGGAGTTCTGCATACTCCAGTATTCCGGATATTCCTTGTCGCTGCTCAATGAAAATTGCAGGATATGTCCCGGAGCAGGCAAATAAGTCAGGTTGGCAACCGGATACAGGCTCCATTCGTTCCACATATCCGTATGATATTGCTCGGCAGCCAGAGAGACATCCGCTGAAAGTTTCTCACCGAAGCTCTTGCTGAGTCCGGCATAAAAGTTCAGCGTCTGCTCGCGACGACGGGATTGCATGTTGTTGTCCGGCAGTAAAGCTTCCGTTTCGGGATCGAAATACATTTGATAACTATTGTCCAATGCGGTCGTATAAGCAACACCATAATTCAATCCCCAGTCTGCGCCCAAAGTATGTTCTTGTCCGGCATAGAAACGCCATTGGTTGATCCGTTGGTTATCTTTGCTCAGGAAGTTCAGTGTTTCTTCTCCCAGTGTGCTGTAAAGCAGCTGACTGCCGGGAGCATGATAATAGGTAAATTCCGCTCCGGCTTTCAGTCCGAAAGGAGTCTGATAGTCGAGTTTGGCATTATGGAGCTGTCCTTCCGAGTGCGAATCGGTGACCGAGTTCTGCGCACCGGTGACTGTGGCGTAAGGTTTGACATCGGTGAAAGCAGTGGTATAAACCAAGCTCAGCAAATGCTTGTCGGTAAAGGCATAGTCCATCCCAAGGCGTATCTGGTGATTGTTGTGGCGGGAAGTAGTGATATCATACATATTCATCAGATGCACCGAACCGTCGGCGAGCGTGTGAAACGCTTCCTTGTCTGTCTCCCTCCGTTCGCGGCTGTAAGAGTAAGAGTAGAGAAGATCAGCAGAAAATTTGCGTCCGGAGTATAGAAGGCTCGCACGCTCTGCCAGAGATTCGTAGTGTAATTGGCTGTAAGCGGTATATAGTTCTCCCTGAAGAGAAGGTTCTTTTCCCATGCCCGAAGTCAGTATCAGATTGATCATCGGTCCGCGCACCTGATAACGTGCCGGAGCGGAATACATCACTTCCGCCTTTTCAATCCGGCTGACGGGCATTGATTTCAGCAGGTTGCTTAATTGCTCTACAGAGAGGGTGGTCACTTTTCCGTTGATAACCACAGTGACCGGCTGCCCTCCCAACGTCAGGGCATCATTCATGGAGACAACTCCCGGCAGGTTCTTTACCGCATCATAGGCATTGTCTACCGGCAGGCTGCCGACCAGTCTCGGAACGTCGTATACCAGTTTCCCCTGTTCGGCTTTTACTACCGGACGTTCGCCGGTGATCATGACTTCGGGAAGTTCCCGATACAGGCTGTCTATATAGGCTACGTTTTTTACGCTGTCGGCAGGTTCCTGCGCTGTCTGTACCTGCTGTGCAGAAGCGTACATCCAATACATGAAAAGTAACAAAAGCAGTAAATAAGTTCGTTTCATATCGCATTTATTTTTGAGTATGCTGCAAAATACGGGAGAAAAAACGAAACTTTACGTTATCGCCGGCTTATCTAGTGTTATTTAGTCTTATCAAAGAGAAGAAAAATAACAGTTTCATACTATCTTTGTCCGTATGAAACTACCGTTGAAACATATCATTATCCTTGTCATCTGCTCGCTGACAGGCATCTTTGTTTACCAGACATATTGGCTGACAGGGCTTTACCGCACGATGAAGCAGGAAATGAACAATAATATCAAAGACGCCATGCGTACGAGCGACTTTAATGAAATCGTGCTTCGCGTCAACGAGCTGCAAAAGGATAATGTGGAACATGGTTCGGTCACCGTTTCCGCCGGATATGGTGCGGACGGCAAGTCGCTGGTGACAAGCCAGACCGTCTCTTATACGGACAGTACCTACAAAGACACCCTGCATACACGCACGGAAACAGCAGTAGATACCCTGGCCGTCAATGACAATGATCCGGATGCCAGCGCCGTTGCCTCCAGCGAAAGCGGACTCGATGTATTATTAAAGAGACAGGACTCGATGAAAGAACTCATACTCAGCGTCCAACAGGGTATGCACTCCGGCGTGGACACCTACATCGACATCAACCTGCAAAAATATGACAGTCTACTGACCGATGTACTGAAAGCACACAACATAGATGTACCTCACCACACCTTATATATATACAGCGGAGCCACTCAGGATTCATCCCAGACATTCATAGATACACTGGGCATCGCAGGAGACAGCACCTATATCCCCAGCCCGAAAGCCATCCGCTACGATTACGAATTCAACAGGCATCACAGTCAACGCTACCAACTGATAATGGAACCCATCACCTCACTGGTATGGAAACAAATGACCGGCATCCTGGTCACTTCATTTGTCATCTTCCTCATCCTCGGATTTTCCTTCTGGTTCCTCATCCGCACACTGCTGAAACAAAAGACGCTGGAAGAAATGAAGAGCAACTTTACGAACAACATCACGCATGAGTTAAAGACCCCGATTGCCGTGGCGTATGCCGCCAACGATGCACTGCTGAATTTCAACCAGGCGGAAGAAAAGAGCAAACGTGACCAATATCTGCGCATCAGCCAAGAACAGCTACAGCGCTTGAGCGGACTCGTCGAACAGATTCTTTCCATGAGCATGGAAAGCCGCAAGACGTTCAGACTGCACCCCGAAGAGATTTGTCTGAAAGAACTGATTACTTCTTTAATAGAGCAGCACCAGCTAAAAGCGGATATCCCCGTACACATAACACTGGAAACAGAACCGGAAGCACTGACGATAGTAGCCGACCGCACTCATTTCAGCAATATCATCAGTAACCTGATAGACAATGCCGTGAAATATTCGAAACAAGAAGCAGAGATTATGATTCAGTGCCGCCAAACGGGGGAAACAGTGACTATCACCGTCTCCGATCATGGAATAGGTATTCCGCTTGACAAGCAGAAACATATATTCGACAAATTCTATCGCGTTCCGACCGGAAATCTTCATAACGTGAAAGGATACGGCTTAGGACTTTTCTATGTCAAAAGCATGGTCGAAAAACATGGAGGCACCATCACCGTCAAAAGTGAATCCGGCAAAGGAAGTACATTTACCATTACTATCTAAAACATCAAAAACATGAGCAAAAACGACATTACAGTATTGTTGGTGGAAGACGATGGATATAGAAAAAGCAATCACTGAAGGAATTGTATTCAAAGGTGGTAA
>ENA-ORUW01001522-ORUW01001522.1-human-gut-metagenome-genome-assembly--contig:-NODE-1522-length-15935-cov-2.816310_pt1 | contig 15935 bp, 9 predicted proteins | sample MGYA00242088_ERZ509227 | MGnify/ENA primary metagenome ERZ509227 (study PRJEB26280, sample SAMEA2338816) | human gut metagenome | biome: human gut; feature: human-associated habitat; material: faeces... | reverse complement strand
AATCCCTCGAAAATCATCGATTCGATCAACAAAGCGAAAGCGCAGCGTGCCGATCTGGTTATCTTTGCCGAACAGGCCGTGAGCGGAACCCCGGCTTTCGACCTGTTGCGTAAAACGACCTTCCTCGAACTGTGCGAGGATGCGCTGGTCGAAATCGCGTCGTGCTGCGACGGTATCGCGGCCATCGTGGGACTCCCGATCCTGACGCGCGAAGGCACCATCAGCGCCGCGGCGCCTTTGCCGACGACCTTGTCTGCGATGAAAGCGCCCCGCAGCAGTTGCGGCTCTTCGCGCAGCAGCCGGAAGAGGTCGGCCACGCCCCGTTCGCGGAATATCCGCATCGAATCCCCGTTGCGGATTACGCACGAGCATTTTTCTGCGAATAACAATTCGATAGCCTGTGTCTTTTGTTCTTTTGTCATGTTCGTTCGTGTCGCAAGTCCCTCCGCTCCCCGCCTTTCGGGGAAACGGCCGTTTCCACGATGCAAAGATAATATGTCCTGACCTACTATCTGTTACCCCGATTACGGTTCATGCTACCATTTTTACCGTGCGCCCGCCGCGTCCGGTTCCGGCCTGCTCTTGTGTCCCGGTTATCCCCGCTTCCTTGTTTTATTCTCCTCTTGTCCGGTGGCCGTCGCCGGATTCCCGGCTGCCGGATCGGCGGATGTATCGTTTTGTTTCGATTTATTTCGATGCGAAATCCGAAAAAAAGGCGAAAACTGCGAGATCCGTGCTTCGTTCCGGCTTGAAACCGGTACTGAATCGCCTCGTTTATGCCGGTTTCGGCCTTCCCGAATCTATATAACATTCTGTACGGTGTATTTATAAAATAATTATTATCAATAAGATATGAAATTTTAATTTCTATATTATCGGTCGTTGCTCTTTACCTGCCCCTTTAAAATGGATACTTTTGTTGCTGCGCAGTGTTTCCGACTTGCGATTTGTAATTTTTTTAAAAACACCTAATTCATAATATCACAAACTAAACCTGCTAATCTATGAAGAAAACATTTTTACACTTGTTGCTTCTGATGGGTTGTGCCTGTTGTTTTCCGTCCTGTGTCGAGGACAAAGCGGAAGATGCGGCAGCCAGACTCACCGTGAGTAAAGTCAGCGTGGAGGTCATCCGAACCGGTACGCTGAGTACGGGGTCGAAAGCGACGCTGGATGTGCTGGCCAACCGTGGGTATGCCATTACCTCCGATGCGGATTGGCTTTCGGTCGACAAACCTACCGGGAAAGGCCGTGTGTCGGTCGTCCTTGATGTCAAGCCCAACGAGACGGAAGCTATCCGTGTGGGGCACCTCGCCGTCGTGAGCGGCGGGCTTTCCGAAACCGTAACCGTGACCCAGACGCTTGCCCCCGATACCGACGACGGGCTGGAAATCGACCATGTTTATCTCGACGACGACCTTTCGTGGTGCGAGCAGTTCGGCGGCCAGGATCAGGTGCAGTTCCCCGACCAGGGCTCCACGCAGGCCGTGCGCAACCATGCTGCGGCCAAGCTCAAATTTACGCAGATGGGGTACAGCGAGTACAATTACGGCGGCAATGCCTTCTACATGGCCAAGCACTACTTCAAGATGGGTAAGAACAACCAGCAGAACGGCCTTGCCATCGACATGGGCAAATATATCGAGAAAGGCAAGTCGTCCACGATTACCCTGACGTTCGACGCGGCTCCGGTCGTTTCGATTGACGGTACGGGCAGCGGCATGACACTGCGCGGTATCGACGACACGGCGGTGACCGTCGAGGTTTACGAAGGTCCCGGAACGGTCGACAGTCCCTCCCTGAAGCAGAGCGCGTCGCTTTCCATGTCGAGCGTTACCTCGTGGAACCAGTGGGTGAGCATGAAAGTCACGCTCTACGGCGTCACCGACCGCTCGCAGATCGTTATCCGCTCCACCCAGTTCGGTGTGTCGGGCTATCACCGCTGGTACCTCGATAACGTTAAGATGGTCAAGGCTCCCCGCGACTAACAGGTGTCCATAATCATAAACAGAACCAACATGAATTTCAAGCATATGTTATTCAGGGCCGCATCCGCCCTGCTGCTCGTCTCGGGCCTCGGTTTTGCGGGGTGCGACGACGCTGATCCCGACGCGTTCCTCTCGGTTACCCGCCAGGAGATCGAAGTCGAATACACGGGCCTCACCACCGAAGGGGAAATGGTCAATTTCGAATTGGGTACGAACCGCTCGTGGCGGGCCACCTATGTCGAGGAGTGGATTCACCTCACCCATACCGAAGGCGACCGCGGCCGCGTGCGTATTTTCCTCTCCATTGACGAGAACAATACGGGCGAGGATCGCACCGGTTTCATCATCTTCGAAGGCGACGGCGGCACGCGCCGCACGATAGCCGTGACGCAAAAACTCAAGGTCGATGCACTTTCCGTTACGCCGGTGAAGATCACCGTCGTGAAATCGGGTCTGCTCGAAACCGGCGAGAAGGCTGCGATCTTCATCTCCACCAACTGCGACTGGGAAATATCCGTCGCCGAGGACAGCAAGTGGATCACGCCGGCCAAGACCTCGGGTGCTCCCGGAGACGAGAGCATCGATCTAGATATCGCCCAGAATACGACCGATGGAGTACGTACGGGTACGTTCACCGTTACGGCCGATTCGAAAACGGCGACCGTCACCGTCACCCAGAATCTCGAAGGACTGAAGGTTTCCGTCAACAGCTTTTCCGTCAATAAGTTCGGATTTGCCGACGAGGATCGCACGCCGCTTACCTTCACCGTCACGGCGGCCGAGGCATGGACGGCGGAGTCCGACGGCTGGCTTACGCCCAGCCCGGCTTCGGGCGATGCGGGCCAGACCGAGGTGACGCTCACCGTGGGCGAGAACACCACGGGTGCGCCCCGCAACGGAGAGGTGAAGATACTGACCTCGCTCACCGGCCTGGAGACCGTTGTCCGGGTCGCCCAGAATGCGAAGAACTCGCTCTTCGACGACGACGGCAAGGAGGTCGGCTATGTCTATTACGACGAGCCGTTCGACTGGACTTCGAAGTTCAAAGGTGCCGACTGCGTGGGCGAACATACGCAGAATGGAGCGGTCAATATCTACTCGAAGGTGAACGGTCAATACGTAGTAGACAAAGCGTTTTCCGATGCCGGACTGACCGATTTCAATCCCGGTGTACGGACGATTTACGCCTGCTCGGATTATCTCAAAATGGGTGCAGGCGACAAGCAGACCGGAATCATCCTGCCGGCTCTTGCGATTCCCGAGGGGCAGGCCACTGATATTGAACTGACGTTCGTGGCCGCATCGAATATCGGCGGCGACGGTACGGGCAAGCCCGACGCGGTAACCGTCACAGTCGCCATTCTCGAGGGCCCCGGCAGCATAAACGGCGATCAGGGAAAAGAGAGCGAGCCGATGACGCCCGGAGAGCATTGGGAATGGACACCTATGAGCGTGAAGCTTTACGGGATTACGGGTGAAACCCGGGTCGTCATTCGCTCCACCCAGCAGGGATTATCGGGTTATTACCGCTGGTACCTCGACAATGTCAAGATGACGAAAATCGCAGCCGAATAGTCCTGCGGTGACAAATCAATGAAAAACAAGAGAGAAAAAGATATGAAAAACAGATTTGCAGATACGGGGAAATCCTATGCAGGGTATTTTCTGCGTTTCGTGTTCTGCCTGGTGCTGACGGCGTCTGCGTTGTCCTCACAGGCGCAAAGCCGCAATCAGGTGAGCGGCAAGGTGACCGACACGGCCGGCGAGCCGCTGATCGGTGCCACCGTGGTGGTGGTCGGCACGACGACGGGTACGACCACGGGCATCGACGGAAGTTACACGATCAATGCCGCGGCCGACAGCCAGCTGAAATTCTCGTTCATCGGCTATGCCGAGCAGACCGTGAATGTCGGGGCGCGTTCGGTCATCGACATCGTCATGGAAGACGACAGTCAGGTACTCAAGGACGTCGTGGTGATCGGTTACGGTACGATGGAAAAGAAGTCGGTGACTTCGTCCATCACCTCGATCAAGGGCGATGACCTGACGGCCGGCATGGGAGGTTCGACCATCGCCACGGCGCTCCAGGGCAAGGTTCCGGGACTTACCATCTCGGGCAGCGCCAGCCCCAACAGCAGCAATGATTTCCAGCTGCGCGGCATCGCGTCGGTCAATGCCAGCCAGAGCCCGCTCGTGGTTATCGACGGCATCCCGGGCGGTGACATGCGGGCGATCAACCAGGAGGACATCGAGTCGATCGACGTGCTGAAGGATGCTTCGGCGGGTGCGATCTACGGTACGCGTGCCGCCGGCGGTGTGATCCTCATCACGACCAAACGCGCCAAGCAGGGCAGCGTGACGGCCAACTATACGGGCGAGTTCTCGTTCGAGACCGTCCGCAAGTACCCCGAGCTGCTCTCGTCGAGCGAGTATATCGAGTACGGCCTGGGCGAGGACTACGGCGCCGATACCGACTGGTATAAGGAACTGACCAACGATGCGCCCTTTTCGCAGCGCCATACGGTGAGCATTTCCGGCGGTACGGAGGTGGCCCAGGTCTATACTTCGTTCATGGCCCAGAACCAGAAGGGTATCGTCATCGGCGACAACCGCAAGGACTATTCGGGACGTGTCAACGCCCGGTTCAACCTCTTCGACGGCGTGGTCGAGGTGCGCGCCAACGCCCAGTTCCGCGAGGCCGAGCGCGACAACCGCAACTCGTCGGGCATCTTCAAGATGGCCTTCGGCCTCAATCCCACCATTCCGCTTTACGACCCGGCCAACCCTTCCAAGTACAACGTGGTCGGCAACGGCATCTCCGGCACGACCTTCAATCCCGTGGCCGACATCATGCTGCGCACGAAGAACGGCAAAGACCAGTGGCTGCTGGCCGACGCCACTGTGAAGATCAACCTGATGAAGGGCCTCTCGCTGCAGGGAACCGTGGGTATCGACAAACGCCAGTACCAGGAATATACCTACGTTTCGCATGACCACAAGGAGTCGGTCGACAACAGCCGCCGCGGCGGTGCGTCGCACAAGTTCAGCAAGGACAACCGCGTTTCGGTCGAGGCCTATGCCAACTACCACCGCGTATTCCGCGAAGACCATACGCTCGACGTCGTGGCCGGTTACAGCTTCTGGCAGGCGGGCGGCGAGGATTTCAGCATGTCGAACTACGACTTCCCGGTCGACGGCGTCGGCCCGTGGGACATGGGCGTGGGTTCGTACCTCACGGACGGCCGTGCCTCGATGGATTCGAACAAGGATCCCCGCGAGCGCCTGCTCTCGATGTTCGGGCGTGCCAACTATTCGTATAAAGACCGTTACATGGCTACGGTGAGCTTCCGCCGCGAGGGATCCTCGAAGTTCGGCGTGAACAACCGCTGGGGTAATTTCTGGGCCGTTTCGGGCGGCTGGCGTCTCTCGAACGAAGCGTTCATGCGCGACGTCGGCTGGATCAGCGACCTCAAGGTGCGCCTGGGTTACGGCGTCACGGGTAACAACGGCTTCGGGAACGGCTACACGACCCGCATGTACAAAGCCAACGACATGTGGCCCACCAACGGGGTCTGGCAGCCCGGTTACGGTTCGATTCGCAATATCAACCCCGACCTGAAGTGGGAGGAGAAATCCGAGCTCAACTTCGGTCTCGACTTCTCGCTTTTCAACGACCGCCTCTGGGGTAAGTTCGACCTCTACTTCCGCCAGGTCGACGACATGCTCTATTTGGCCAACGCCCCGATGCCTCCGATGGTACACGACGAGGTGATGAAGAACATCGGCAGCCTCGAGAACAGGGGTTGGGAGTTCGAACTGGGCGGGGACATCGTCCGCAGCAAGAATTTCCGCTATACGTCGACCCTGCGTCTGTCGCATAACAAGACCAAGATCAAGAGCATGGGCGACGACGGGTTCTTCCTCGACGAAGTGAAGTTCCCCTCGCCGGGCAACCCGGGTACGGCAGTCCGCCTGCAGAACGGCCTCGAGCTGGGGCAGTACTTCATCTACAAGTACGCCGGGCTCGACGAGAACGGCAAGTGGCTGATCTACGACAAGAACAACGAGATCGTGCCGGCCACCGACGGCAGCACGTCGAACCTCGTGGCCGAGAACAAACATTTCGTGGGCAATGCGATCCCCAAGGTCATCCTCTCGTGGGATCACACGTTCAAGTACAAGAACTGGGATCTGTCGATCTTCCTGCGCAGCTGGCTCGGGTACGATGTCTTCAGCCAGGTGAACATGTACTACGGCCTGGCCAACGATTCGCAGCTCAACGTCCTCAAGTCGGCCTACACGCGCAACCGTAACATCAAGGACGAGAAGATCCTCTGTGACTACTGGCTCGACGACGGCTCGTTCCTCAAGATCGACGCCATCAACCTCGGGTATACGTTCAACCTGCGGAAATGGACGCGTTATATCCAGTCTGCGAAACTTTACCTGACCATCCGCGACGTGGCCGTATTCACCGACTACAACGGCCTCAATCCCGAGGTCAACATCAACGGCCTGTACCCCGGTTTCGAGTATGTCAACAACACCTCGACGATGTACCCGCAGACGACCCGTTTTACGCTGGGCGTGCAGTTAAACTTCTAATTCCAAACCGAGAACCATTATGAAACTGAAACATATAATTGCCGTGACGGTCGGGGCTGCCGCCCTCTGCGCGCCTTCCTGCGACCTCGATGAGAAGTTCTACTCGGAAGTCACCCCCGATACGTTCTTCACCTCGCCCGAAAGCACCTATGCCGTGCTTTGCCGTCCCTTCACCCACTGGAAATGGTACATCGGTGCCGACCGGTGGTACCTCCAGGAGCTGACCACCGACGAAATGGTGTGCCCCAAGCGCGGCAGCGACTGGTATAACAGCGGCGAGTACTACCGCCTGCATTACCACACCTGGTCGCCCGACGACCGCTTCGTCGTCAATACCTACGACGGTACGACCGGGGGTATTTCGCGTGCCCTGGAAGCTAAGTCTGACCTCCAGGGGGTCGATTACAACGCCATCGGGCTTAACGACGCCGTCAAGGCCGACCACATCAACCAGCTGAATGCCATCACGGCCTACTTCTACATGCGCGGTCTCGACTATTTCGGCGGCATGCCCATTTACTACTCGGTGGACGACGACCTGTGCGCCCGCAGCACGGCGCGCGAGACCTACGCCCATATCGAAACCCTGCTCAAGGACGCCATCCCCGCCCTGTCGAAGAAAACGACGCTCGGCGCTTCCGAAGACGGTTACATCAAGCAGGCTGCCGCCGCGGCGCTGCTGGCCCAGCTCTATTTCAATGCGGTGGCCTACATCGGCGAGGAGCATTTCGACGAGTGCGCAGAGATTTGCCGCGACATCATCGGCGGTGTCTACGGCACCTACGAGCTGGACAAGACCTGGTACGGCCCCCACTGTTTCGACAACAACACCTCGCCCGAGGTGATCTGGACGGTGCCTTCGGAGAACTCCAAAGTCGAGTGGAACTGGTATTTCAAATATTTCTACCATTATTCATCCTACGAATATTTCGGTATCGAGACCGCAGGCTACAACGGTTTCATGCTCACGCCGTCGCTCGATCCCCAGGGACGCTACTACACGCAGTGGAAACTGGGCAATCCCTACCAGAAATTCAACGACAAGGACTTGCGTAAAAAGCCCTACCGTTACCTGGGCAGCCGCAAATACGAAGGCATGTTCCTCGTCGGCGACCAGACCAACCCCAACAACCCTTCCCAGCAGTGCCTGGGGCAAAAGGAGTATAGCGGCAAGGTGATCAACCTGGTCGACCAGGTCGCCCGTTTCTCGGAAGTGGGCACCAAATACAATTCCGTCGCCGAGCTTACCTCGACGATGGCCGACGGCGAGGAGAATTCGGGCGTACGCCTGGTGAAGGCTCCGCAGCCCAACCTCGACGACAAGCTGCTGCGCTGGAATCCCGATTGCCCGGTCATCCGACTCTCGGAGATCTACTACATGCTTGCCGAGTGCGAGCTGCGTGCCGGTGACAAGAAGACGGCTGCCGGCCTGATCAACCAGGTTCGCGGGCGCAACTTCGAGGGCGGCGCGGATCCCAACCCCGTGACGGCCGACAACCTCGACGAATACCGTATGCTCGACGAATGGATGATCGAATTCCTGGGCGAAGGACGCCGCCGTACGGATCTGATCCGCTGGGACAAGTTCGTGACGGAGTCCTGGTGGGATCATACGCCGCTCAACGACAAGAACAAAAACCTGTTCCCGATCCCCAACTCGGCGATCTCGGCCAACAACCTGATCGAGCAGAACCCCGGTTACTGATCCCCGGCGATCCCGGGGGATCCCGCCTGTCCGGGGCCCCGGGGCAAGATATGAACTTTAAAAAACCGAAAAAATGATAAAATACATCAAATATCTGTTGGTCTTCCTGCTGGCCACCGGCTTCGTGGCCTGCAGCGAGGACGAAGGCGCCCAGATTCTCGGCGGCCTCTACGAAAAGGTGGACATCACCCCCGAGCCCGGCATGAACCTCGTGGGCCGTGTCACCGACGGTGCCGGCCCGATCGAGGGCGTGGTCGTGAGCGACGGCGTCACGGTGACGACCACCGACGCCCAGGGCATCTACCAGATGCGTGTGAAGCGGAACGCCCCGTTCGTATTCGTCTCCGTCCCCGCCGAATACGAAATTCCGGTGGAGAACGGCATGCCGAAGATCTACAAGAAGATCGCCATGGGCGACAACGACGTCGTGCAGCGTAGCTTCAAGCTCGAACGCACGGGCAAAAAAAAGCGTTTCACCCTGCTGGCGCTGGCCGACGTGCAGATCGGCCGCGACGACGAGGTGACGATGCTCGACGAGGAGGTGTTGCCCCTGCTGATCCCTTACGTGCAGCAGGAACTGGAGGCCCCCGTTTACGGCATTTCGCTGGGCGACCTGGTCTGGGACAACATGCCCTTCCACGAGGTTTACAAGCAGCGTATCCGAAAGATCGGCGTGCCCGTTTTCCAGGTCATCGGCAACCACGATCACAATAAAGCCATAACCGTCGATGCCGATGCCGATGCCAGCTTCGAGGCGGCGTTCGGCCCCACGTACTACTCCTACAACATCGGCGACTGCCATTTCATCGTGCTCGACGACGTGCTCTACACCGGCTCGTCCTCTTATACCGCCGACATCACGGACGAACAGATGGCATGGCTGGAGCAGGATCTGAAATATGTCCCCAAGGACAAGCTCATCATCATCGGCCTGCATATCGCCACTTCGCGCCGCAACCGTCTCACGAGCCATGTCGCCGATTACAAGGAGCTTTACGCCCTGCTCGACGGCTATAATGTCCGGATACTTTCGGGACACTCGCACAACAACTATACGACCACGATTTCCGAAACCATCGAGGAGAATACGCTCGGAGCGGTGATGGGTGCCTACTGGAACGGCGAGGAGCTGTGCAACGACGGCAGCCCCCGCGGTTACGCCGTCTATGAGATCGAGGGCAACCGGATCAGGAACTGGTACTATAAGGGCACTGCTTTCCCGCGCGAATACCAGATGTACCTCTACGGCCCCGGCGAGGCGGTTTCCGAAAAATACCGCGACGGCCTCATCCTGAACATCTTCAACTGGCATACCACCTGGACGGTCGAGGTGCAGGAGGATAATGCCGGCTGGGTAACGCTTCCGTCCGATTCGAACCTCAGGTACGAAATGGATCGCCGCGCTTACGACTTCATGTTCGGCGACACCAAACCCGAGCATCGCCCGACGGCCGAACCCGAATCCAACAACGACCACATGTTCTACTACAAACCCGCGTCGGAGTCTTGGGGAACGGTCACGGTGAGGGCTTCCGACCCCTACGGGAACGTATATACCGAGAGCATCCGCAACGAATAGGCCATATATGAAAACACGTTTCTCCGCACTGCCCGTTCCGACGGTGCGGAGAATTTTTCAACCATATCCCGATCATGAAACAACCTTTTCTGATTTTTCTGCTCTTCCTGTGCGGCGGGTTTTCCGCCGTCGCACAGCCTTCGGGCAACCCGCTCGTTTTCGGTGAGAACCGCCTGACGCTCATCACTCCGACGCTGTTCCGACTCGAATTCGCACACGACGGCAAATTCATCGACGACCCCACCTATTTCGCTTACGACCGGGGCAGCCTGCTCCCCGCGTCGGAGTTCAGGGTGCGGGAGCTGGGCGGGAACCGCTACGAGATCACCACCTCGGCCCTGCGCATCGTCTACGAACACGACGGATTCCCGTTCGGGCTGCATAACTTTGCGGCCTACTACAAGCTCAACGGCAAGGAGAAGAAGTTCACCAACCGCTGTATTTTCCGCAACAACCTTGGCGGCCCGGTCGAGACGCTCGACCGCGTTACCGGGGAGATCCCCATGCAGAACGGCCTGCTGAGCCGCGACGGCTGGTATGTGATCGACGACGAACGCTCCGACCTGCTGGTCGACGGCTGGCTTTGCCCGCGCGATACGAAAAGCCATGTGCAGGATCAGTACTGTTTCGTCTACGGCAACGACTACAAGGCCGCCCTTGCCGACCTGGGCGCCATCAGCGGCCGCGTTCCCATGACCCGCAAATACATCCACGGCGTCTGGTACTGCCGTTACTGGGACTATACGTCGGAGGAGTTCCTTTCGATCATCGACGGCTACGAGGAGAACGATTTCCCGCTCGACAACCTCGTCTTCGACATGGGTTGGCATACCTACGATGCCAAGATCGGTACCGGGCATGCCGGCAGCCGCAGCTGGACGGGCTATACGTGGGAGCGCAAACGCATTCCCGATCCCGGGGCGCTGATCGCCGAGGTGCACCGCCGCGGCGTCACCGTGTCGCTCAACGACCATCCCCACGACGGCATACGTCCCCACGAGGAGATGTACGCCGCCTTTATGGCGGACATGGGGGCCGACCCCGCCCACCCGCTGCTTTTCGACCTCGGCGACCGGAAATACATGGAGACGTTTTTCAAACATGCGCACCATGCCACCGAGGATATGGGCGCCGATTTCTGGTGGCTCGACTGGCAGCAGAACTACCTCTATCCCGAGGTGCGCGGCTACCGCTCCACGTCGTTGCAGTGGATCAACGAGCTCTACTACCGCCAGACCGAGCGCAAGGGGCTGCGCGGCGCCGGTTACAGCCGTTGGGCGGGTTGGGGCGACCATCGCCATCCGATCCAGTTCTCGGGCGACGCACAGGCCAACTGGGAAATGCTGGCTTTCGAGGTTAAGCTCACGGCTGCCAGCGGCAACGCGGGCTGCTACTACTGGGCGCATGATATCGGCGGGTTCCGAACCCCGAGCTGACGGTGCGCTGGACGCAGTTCGGCGCCCTCTCGGCCGCTCTGCGCGTACATTCGACCAAGGACGCGCGGCTCGACCGCCGTCCGTGGATCAGCGGCGAGCGCGAAACGGCCGCCATGCGCCGCATGTACCACATGCGCTCGGAGCTGATGCCCTATATTTACAGCAGCGTATGGCAGACCCACTCGACGATGGTGCCGCTCAACCGGCCGATGTATATCGACTACGGCAGCGACGAACGCGCGTATGAAAACGAACAGGAGTTCCTTTTCGGGGATATCCTGCTCGCCGCCCCGATCGCTTCGCCGGGCGAAGGCGCGGACAAGACAGCCTCGCAGAAGGTCTGGTTCCCGGCGGGCGACGTGTGGTACGACTATTTCACCCACGAACGGTTCGACGGCGGGCAGGAATGCCGCATCGCCAAGCCGCTCGAAGAGTTCCCGCTCTACGTCCGGGGCGGTTGGGTGCTGCCGATGCAGCCTTATACGCCGCGCCCCGCTTCGACGCCGCTCACGACGCTCGTCCTGCGCGTTTACCCCTCGGCGGGCGATGCCGACAATACCTATACGCTCTACGAGGACGACGGGCTTAGCCGCGATTACGAACGCGGCATCCATGCCACCACAGAGCTCAACTACCGCCGTGCGGGCGATGTGACGACCGTCACCGTCCGTCCCGCCGCCGGCAGCTACCGAGGGCAGGAGCCGCGCCGCGCCTACCAGCTCCAGCTGCCCGCCGCCGGGGAGTTCCGCCGGGTGAAGGTCAACGGCCGCACGGTGAAACCTGCGTTCGACGGGCAACTGAGGTGCCCGGTGGTAGAGGTGCCGTCGACGGACATCCGCAAGGAGGTGAAGATCGAAATTTTCGGATAATCCGCCCGGAGTCGGTGCCCGGGAGGCGGTTCGCGTGTCCACCACGGACGCGGGAACCGTTTTTTTTTTGTAAATTTGTATCCAAACCGTCGAGCCGATGAGAAAGCTGAACATTTCCCCCCCCCGCCTTGTTTTTATGGCCGGTGTAGCCCTGCTCTGTGCGTGCCATAAGAGCGAAAACGAGCAGATATTCGATAAACTGGATCGGGTTATTGCGAAAAAGCATCTCTATGAGGAGCGTTTCGTCCGCCATGCCGATTCGTTGCGCCGGGAGCTCCGCGCTGCGGGCGACGACACGCTGCGGTGGCAGACGGCCAACCGCCTGTTCGATTCCTATATCACCTACAATATCGACACGGCCGCCCGTTACGCGGGGCTGATGCACAATTACGCCGACGCGACCGGCAGCCGGGAGATGAAATTCCTTTCGACGACCTGCGATGTTTCGGTGCTGATCGCCCGCAACAACATCGAAGAGGCCTACGAACGGATCCTTTCCCTCGATACGGTCGGTATCACCCGGCGGATGCGGGCCAGCTATTATACCCAGCAGATGGTGGTCTTCGGGCGGCTCGCCTCGGGCGACGGGTCGGAGGCGCGGCGGAAGGCCTATGCCGATTCGCTTTTCAGGCTCCGCCACACACGGATCGGTTTCGACGGACACTCCCGTGTCACGCGGCAGCGGATGTATGCCCTCGAACTGATGGATCTGAACCGTTATGACGAAGCCCTGGAGGTTTTGCTGCCGCTTTACGACCCCGCGAAATACAATAGCCGCACGCTGGCCCGCATTGCCTACAACATTGCCAACGCCTATTATCTGCTCGGCGACGTCGAACAACACAAGTACTGGCTCGCCACGGCGGCGATCTGCGACCTGCAAACCCCCGTCAGGGAGTACCTTTCCCTCTATAACCTGGCCTTGCTGATGTTCGAGCAGCAGGATATGGAGCGTGCGGCGCGCTATATCCAGTGTACGATGGCCGACATGCTTGCCTGCAATTACAACACCCGTATCCTCCACTCCAGCCAGGCCGAGATGATCATCAACCAGGCCGTCGTTTACAGCATCAATTCGCGCAGCCGTATCCTGACCGTCATGATCAACATTTTCATGGGGCTGTTCGTCATCATCGTGCTGCTGCTCATCCATACCCTGCGGCAACATGCCAGGCAGCGGCGCACCAACGCCCAGCTTTCCGCGGTCAATGCCCAGCTCAGCGAACGCAACGAACAGTTCCGGCAACTGAACGACTGCCTGCGCGACGCCAACAAGATCAAGGACAACTATGTGTTCCGCTACATGCTCCTGGCCACGCAGTACCTCGGCCGTGTCGGCGAATACCGGGGCGAGCTGCTCAAAACCGCGAAGTCCGAAGGCTCCGAGGCGCTGATGCGCAAGCTGCGCTCGCCGTCGGACGTCGACCGCGACTACCGCGATTTCTACCGGATCTTCGATGAGACCTTCCTGGGTATCTTCCCCGATTTCGTCGAACAGGTCAATGTGCTGCTCGAGGAGCCGGCGCGGTTCCCCGTGCGGGCCGACCGGACGCTCCCTACCGAGCTGCGTATCCTGGCCGTCATGCGCCTCGGCATTACCGACAGCGGCCGCATCGCCGGTTTCCTCAACTGCGCTTCGGCGACGGTCTATACCTACCGCACCAAGCTGCGCAATTCGGCCCTCGGTTCACGCAGCGATTTCGAGACCCGGATCAAGCTTATCGGCCTCTGACGGGTCGGTGGCGGGTTCCCGAAGGGCTTCTGAGGGCTTTTTCCCCAGCCTTTACCGAGCCTTTACCGAGCTTCTGACGGCCTTTTGCCGAGCCTCTGCCGGAATTCCGCCGGGTCTTTGCCGGGCTCCCGACGAAGTGTGCCGCAAGGTGGTGGCACACTCCTGCCGCAAGCCCGGCACGATCCCGGCGTTTACTCTTCCCCGCGCACGATCACATAGTCGCCGGGCGTGAGCGACATCCCGCCGAGCCCGTCGAGGACGCCTGCCTTCTGCCGCCTGCCGTCCGAGATGCGGTAGAGCGTATATTTACCCTCTTTCCACGCCTTGAGCCCGATGCTCATCGTGTTCGGCGTGTCGTAGTCAAGCGCGCTGACCTTCGTCTGCAGTCGGCTGTCCCACGGCTCCCGGAGCCATCGGTGGTTGGGTTCCAGCGTGACGAACAGTTCGCCGTCCCGCTCGTCGATGAAGTAGATGCCCGTTCCTGTGTAAGTCACCAGCGGCGAACTGCCTACGCCGACGATGCTCCTGACCCCGTCGCTGACATTGAGCGGGCACCATTGCGTCACGTCGCCCGAGTGGTAGAATTTTTCCGGCGAGGAGAAGATGCTCACGTCGCGGCTTTTCGAGATGGCGAAGTTGCTGCCCAGTTGTTCGTTGACCAAACGGTCATACATTTGTCCCAGCGGGGTGGATTTGTAGATTTCGCCCGCCACGATGAAGCTGGCGGCTTTTTTCGGCGTGCACGTGAGGCTCAGGAAATGCGAACCGCAGTGGTAGGGGGCGTATTCCTGCATGGTGTAAGTCCACATCGAAGCGCACTGCACGCCCAGCGCCCGGAAATACTGCGCCTGTATGGGGTAGAGATAGGCGCTTTGGTTGAAGAAGGTCTCGAACTCGTAGACGGTCTTCGCCTTGCCGGCGTATTCGGGGAGCGTCATCCACCCGTAGCCATTCACGTCGTCGAAATACTGGTTGAACCAGCCCGAATAATCCTGCGACGTGAGGTCTTTGGGATTGCTCCAGTAGTCCTGCGGCACGAGATCCTGCCCCGGATAGTTGCAGCAGGCCACGGCTTCGGCCTTCGAGGCGAGGGCGCCTTTGAAAATATCCGGGTTGTCGTTGCGGTAACGGTGCCAGTTGTGGCTCCAGACGACGGGCTGCTGCGCCCCGGCCTCCCGGATGACGTCGTACATGCCGTCGATATAATCCCGGATGAGTTCCTGCCGGAAGAGCGCATACGAAGCGTCGTTGTCCTGCTGCCCGTTGCCGGCCGCCCAGGACTGGAAATCGGCGTAGGCGGCGGGGTTGGACTGTATGTCCGTATAGCTGAAGGCCTCGGGTTCGTTGATCAGCTCCCACAGGGCGATGTGTTTCTCAGCCGCATAGGTCGTCCCCGAATAGTTGTTTTTGCGCGTGAGCAGCTGGCGGACGTAGTTTTTCGATTTCCGGACGACCTCCTTGTCGTGTACCCACTCCTGGCGGGCGGCGGTCATGAATACCGAATTGGGCACGTAGCCGCTGCCCATGTGGTTGATAAGGGCCAGCGTAATGTAAATGCCCCGTTCGGCAGCTTCGGCGACCATGTAGTCCAGCACGTCCAGGTAGGGCGTTTCGACCAGGTTTCCCTCCGCATCGGTGAAATCGGCGGGTGTCAGGTGGCAGCGGATGACCGAAACTTTGAGTTTGGCCACCTCTTCGAGGTTGTTTTCGGCCACGCGCCTGAGCGCCTCGGCCGTTTGGGGTATCCCGTGCCTCTTGAGGCGGTCGTTGTATTCCCAGCTCAGGCAGGGCTGGAAGTTGACGCCCCATAACGAGAGCTCCCCGCCGTCGGGCGCATATATTTTCCCGTTTTGTACCGATACGTAATCCCCCGTCGCGGGTGGCGTCGGCGGCGTGGGCGGGTTGGGGTCGGGGGTCTGGTCGGTTCCGGAGTTGGAGCAGCAGGCCAGTGTCATCAGCAGGCCTATTGCAACGATAAAGCGTGTCTTGATCATGGTTCGGGTTTTTGTTGGTTTCGTTCC
>ENA-ORUW01001520-ORUW01001520.1-human-gut-metagenome-genome-assembly--contig:-NODE-1520-length-15983-cov-12.374749_pt1 | contig 15983 bp, 14 predicted proteins | sample MGYA00242088_ERZ509227 | MGnify/ENA primary metagenome ERZ509227 (study PRJEB26280, sample SAMEA2338816) | human gut metagenome | biome: human gut; feature: human-associated habitat; material: faeces... | reverse complement strand
AGCCTAGTTACTTTTTCTTTTTTCATTACGTATCCTCCTCCAAATGATATTGTTTTTGCGAATCTCTTCACATTTACTATGATCCCAGTATAAAAAAATGGAAGTGGAAAATATATACAATATTTTTTTGTGTTATATCGATTTTTTTATATGATATGTACACCTTTTACAATCTTCTGTACATATTTTTGGATATTATGCACACCTTATTTCAATTTTGAGCATCCCGGACGCTACATTCATATACGAAAAGGGAGCCGTCGGGTTAAAGGCTATAGGCATCATCTATAAAAACATTATAAATAACGATTGGTTTTTGATGTTATCAGCTGATATACTTGATGAGTAATAGTTTAAGTAGGTGATATAAATTCCATTCAAGATCACATCATTATTTAAAATTGGTTTATCACCGTAGAGAAATTCTTCAGATAAAAAAGGAGGACACGTATGAAAAAAAGATTTTTGAGCATTCTTTTGGCTTCTATTTTGGCAGTAGGCGCATTAACCGGTTGTGGAAATAGCAACGAGAAGAATGACGCCAAAAAGCAGGAAACTGAAAACTCATCAGGAAAGGGCACATTTACGATTGCAATGGGGTATAAACCGAATTCGCTTCAACCGAGCGCGCAAAGCAGCGATGATCTGGTCAGTGCAATCCGGCCTATTTATGAACCTTTATTTGCTGAAACAAAAGAGGGACTTGAGTATTATCTGGCAGATAGTTTAGATATTTCTGATGATGGGTTGACTTATACAATTCATATCAACGATGATGCGAATTGGAGTGATGGAAAACCAATTACCGTTCAGGATATCATGTTCACAATTGATTATGGTGTATTAACATATGGAGGGCCGACCTCATTTACACAAATCAATGGTAAAGAAGTAAAATTTACTAAGAAAGATGATAAAACTTTAGATATTGTCTTGCCGGAAGTTTATGACAACTATGTAAGAACGCTTGCACAGTTTTATCCAATGCCTTCGCACGCATTTGATAATGATCCATCTAAAATAGATAATAGTGACTATTTCAAGAAAACAGATATGGCAACTTCAGGTGCATATACAGTTAGTGAGATCAATGAAGATAGTTTTGTGTTTAAAGCAAGAGATGATTACTATAGAGGAACACCGACTGTCAAAACCGTGATCATGAAGACTATCGGAAGCGGAAGTACAAAACAGATTGAATTTGAAAATGGACAGATTGATTATATGCGAGTGACATCAGCAGAGGATTTGAAAAAATATAAAGAGGCAAGTGATAAATATAACTTGTACAGTGTTTCTGAAGCGCGTCTTAATTATATTCAGCTAAATCCAAATGGTTCGGTTATGTCCACATTATCCGATGATGCAAGAAAAGCAATTTTCATGGCATTGAATAAAGAAGAAATTGTTGATTTCGCATGGGGGTCGGATGAACTTGCCGTCCCGGCAAACAGTTTGCTGACGCCGGATCAATCTCTTTATAATAAAGATTGCAAAGGGTATGATTATAATTTGGAAGAAGCGAAGAAACTGGCTGAATCATCTGGTCTTAAAGGCAAAACATTGACTTATATCTATAATGCCGACAGAGCAAATATGGAAGCAGTGGCAACAGTTGTCCAGCAACAGTTGGCTGCAATCGGAGTAAATGTAGAAATTGAAGGCTGTGATACATCAACGTTTTTCCCGCGGTTCTTTACGAAAGCAGACAGTGAACTGGCACCAACATGGGATATCGGCTCGAATGGCTGGGATTCGCAGAGAGGAACAAACTGTGGTCAGTCGATCAGTTATTTCACAAATCGTCTTGCGGACTGCGGATTTAGTGATGAAGTATCTGGTCTTGCACAGCAGGCATTAGGTACTGTGGATGCAGATGAAAAACAGGAACTTTGGAATGAAATTCAGGATAAAGCATTGGAAGAGTGTTGGGAATATCCATTAACCTATACGAACTATGTTATGGTTTCTCAGAAAAATGTGTCCGGATTAAGTGATTCTACAGTTATCCCGGAATTTATTGATTACTTATCTATTCAGGTAGATTAGCAATTGCATGAATCCTGATAGAGATTTATAATAAGGTGAAAGAATGTGGTGTACTCAGCAATGAGAACCACATTCTTTCTAATTTTCATTTTTATGGAGAAAATTAGTATGTGGAAATTTTGTATGAAAAAGACATTGCGAGTTGTGGTAGTTATGTTTTTGATATCATTTCTTTCCTTTGCAGTTATTTATTTTGCCCCGGGAGATATATCATCTATGTATATTACGCCGGAAATGAGTAAAGAGCAGAAAGCAAATATTATGGCGGAACTCGGGTTGGATAAAAGTATGATTGAACAGTATATGTCTTGGGCAGAACGAGCGATACATGGTGATTTGGGGATGTCGTTATCTAATAAATCATCTGTTTGGCCCCAGATTCAGCAACGTCTTCCTGCAACCATATTATTGATGGGTTGTTCTATGATTTTGTCACTGTTACTTGCAATACCGCTTGGGCTATGGGCAGGTTTAAAAAAGAATACCTGGATTGATAATTTATTCAGTTCCCTCACCTATATGGGAATTTCTATTCCATCTTTCTGGTTTGGAATGCTGTTAATAATATTATTTTCTTCGGTATTAAAACTGCTTCCTTCATCGGGGATGCATACTGTAGGCAATGTATCGGCTTTTGATACATTCAAACATTTGATATTGCCTTGTATTACGCTGAGTATCGGACACCTGGCTATCTATATCCGTTATATTAGGGCAAACGCAATCGGACAGCTTAGTGAGGAATACGTATTGACAGCTGAAGCAAAAGGAGATTCTCAGATGAAAATTCTTTTTAAACATGTGTTGAAAAATACACTTCTTCCAATTATTACTCTAATGGGTATGAATCTGTCCTCACTAGTGTGTGGTTCTTTTATTGTGGAGAGTGTGTTTGGCTGGCCTGGAGTAGGAACACTTGCTATGACTGCAATTAACTCACGGGACTATCCAATTATAATGGCCTATGTTATGTTATCGGGATTTTTACTGGTGTTAGGTAATTTCCTTGCAGATTTATTATATGCATTTGTAGATCCCAGAATTAAACGGGGAGGTGTTGAAAGTGGAAGATAAAAGGGAAATAACAGAAGAGTTATTCGAAAACTATAAAGTCAATACTTCTGTTCAATGTACGGTCAAATATCAGAGCGTATGGCAAAATATTGTTAAAGAACTGCGTTCTAATAAAGTAGCAATGGTCAGTTTAGTATTGTTGCTGTTACTTCTTATTGTTGTATTATTGGCGCCGCTAAGTCCGTATGATCCTTATAAGCTTGGTGTATCACAAAAGCTTCAGGGAATTTCAACAAAGCATTGGTTTGGAACAGATGAATATGGCAGGGACTATTTTACTCGAACATTGTATGGTGGAAGAGTATCGCTTACCGTTGGATTCCTGTCCATGATTATGACTGTTGTTATAGGTACATCCATAGGTGTTTTATCAGGTTATGTTGGTGGAAAGATCGATGCATTTCTTATGAGTTTTACTGATATTTTTCTGGCTCTTCCTAGTATGCTATTAATGGTAATACTTAACACTTTTCTTAAACCTGGACTTGCCACACTTATTGTAGTATTAAGCTTGTTTTCATGGGCGTCAGTGGCAAGGATAACAAGAGCAGAAACAATGTCGTTGAAGGAAAGAGATTTTGTAGTTGCTTCAAGAAATCTGGGTGCATCTAACATATATGTAATTATTTACCATATTATTCCCAATATTGTCGGTCCGGTTATTGTAGCTGCTAGTCTCAGTGTAGCAAGTGCAATTCTTACGGAATCGTCTCTGAGTTTTTTAGGGTTAGGCGTGCAGATCCCTCGTGCTTCATGGGGCAGTATGCTGCAAGGAGCCCAGGCACATATTCTGGATTATCCTTTATTAGCTGTATTTCCGGGAGTCATGATTCTGATCACAGTGCTCAGTTTTAATCTTCTTGGAGATATCTTGAGAAATGCATTAGAACCTAAGATAGTAAATTAGATAAGGGCGGGAAAGGAAATGAATAGGTTATTAGAGGTAAGGCATGTTGCTGTTGCTTATCAGACATATAATGGAACAGTACAGTCAGTAAGAGATATTTCTTTTGCAATGGAAAAAGGACAGACCATAGCACTGGTAGGGGAATCCGGGTGCGGAAAATCTGTTACGGCTAAAAGTATTATGGGACTGGTTAAAAAACCTGGAAGAATATTAGAAGGAAGCGAAATATTATTTAATGGAATCGACGTTTTGAAGTTTTCTCCAGAGGAATGGAAGAAGTTTCGAGGAAAAGAATGTTCTATGATTTTCCAGGACGCTTTGGTGTCGCTGAATCCTACAATGAAAATAGGGAAACAGATTATTGAAAGTTTAGATAATCATATGACGGCAGAAACAAAAGAAGACAAGAAAAAAATGGCAGTAGAGATGTTGAAGCAAACAGGAATTCCTGATGCGGAGAACTGTTTGAAAAAGTACCCGCATGAATTGTCCGGGGGAATGCGTCAGAGAGTTATGATCGCAATGGCACTAATAACGCGGCCGAAGCTATTGATTGCGGATGAACCGACAACATCACTTGATGTGACAATACAGGCACAAATTCTAAAGCAGATGAAGGAACTGCAGAATCAGATGAATATGGCAATATTGTTAATTACGCATGATTTAGGTATTGTGGCTGATGTTACAGATAAAATCATCGTAATGTATGCCGGAAAAATTGTAGAAGAGGGGCTCTGCCGGGAAATCTTTTATAATCCCATACACCCTTATACCAAAGCACTTCTGGAATCTGTACCAAGATTAGACAGAGAAGGAAAACAGACGCTGAGAACCATTGAAGGAAGCATTCCGGATATGACACAACCGCCCAAAGGCTGCGCATTTTGTGATCGATGTAGTTATACTATGAAAGTCTGTGCTGAATATATGCCCGATGAAAAGCAGGTATCAGATTCGCACAAGGCATCATGCTGGTTAATGGATGAGCGTGCAGGAAGGAGGGGTAAGACTAATGGAGAATCGTAGAAAAGTGCTTGAAGTAAAAAATTTGAAAAAGTATTATCCTGCAGGCAATAAATTACAGTTGAAAGCAGTTGATGATGTTTCGTTTGATATATATGAGGGCGAAACTCTGGGTATCGTGGGCGAGTCGGGGTGCGGCAAAACAACATGTGGAAAAACGTGTTTGGGTATGGTAGATAAAAGCGGTGGAGAAGTGTTATTTCACGGGAAAGATGTGCATTCTATGAGTTCAAAAGAGCATTTTGAGTTTACAAAAAAGGTGCAGATGATTTTTCAGGATCCTTATTCATCTTTAGATCCCCACCAGAAGGTATATGATATCATTGCTGAAGGTATCCGGATCCATAGAATTGCGAAAAACAAAAATGTTGAACAGAAAATGGTGGCTGACCTTTTGGAGATGGTAGGACTAAATGCGGAACATGCTTCCCGGAATGTGCATGAATTTTCCGGCGGACAAAGACAAAGAATCGGAATAGCAAGAGCATTGTCGGTAAATCCGGAATTTATCTTTTGTGACGAACCGATTTCGGCTTTGGATGTATCTATTCAGGCACAGATCGTTAATCTTCTGATGAAGTTACAACAGATGCGAGGACTTACGATGCTTTTCATAGCACATGATCTTTCTATAGTGAAACATATTTCTGATCGGATTGGTGTAATGTATCTGGGAAAAATGGTAGAGATTACCGGATCCGATAATCTATATTCTAATCCGAGACATCCATATACACAGGCGCTTTTATCAGCCGTTCCAATAGCGGATCCTGATGTGTCTGCTGAGAGAGATAGAATCATGTTAACCGGGGATGTGCCAAGTCCGGTGAATCCACCGGAAGGTTGCAGGTTTGCAGGAAGATGTAATAAATGTAAAGATGTTTGTAAAAAAGTGGAGCCAAAGATGCTGGAAGTAGCACCGGGGAGTTTTGTGGCTTGTCATTTATATAATTGAGAAAGAAGGAAAGTGATATGAAATACGATTTTACGACTATTATTAATCGACAGGGAAAGGATGCAATGGCAGTGGACGCACCGGGTAAATTTCCGAGTTTTCCTCTTCCGGAGGACGGCTTTGATTTTATTCCTATGTGGGTCGCGGATATGAACTTCGCGACAGCTCCTACAGTACAGTCTTCTATTGCTGAAAGACTGACACATCCACTGTATGGTTATTTTATTACAAGAGACGAGTATTACCAGTCAATCATTAACTGGCACGAAACAAGGCATCAGGTGACTGGACTTAGAAAGGAATGCATAGGATATGAAAATGGCGTTCTGGGCGGCCTGCTCTCTGCTCTCAATGCATTTGCCAGTCCTGGGGATAGCGTTCTTGTGCATAGCCCAACTTACATCGGGTTTACAGGAAGTATTGGCGGTGCCGGTTATAAAATTGTCCACAGTGAACTGAAAAGGGATGAAGAAGGAATCTGGAGAATGGATTATAAAGATATGGATGAAAAAATTAAGAAGCATAAGATTCATGTAGCCGTCTTCTGTAATCCGCATAACCCGACTGGAAGAGTCTGGACGCTTGAAGAACTGGAAAAAGCGATGAAGGTGTATCAGGATAATGATTGTGTTGTTATATCTGATGAAATCTGGTCTGATATCATATTGAATGGAAATCATCATATTCCACTTCAATCTATCAGCGAAGATGCAAGGAAACGAACCATTGCGCTTTATGCACCTAGCAAGACATTTAATCTGGCCGGTTTGATTGGAAGTTATCATATAATTTTCGATTCGTATCTGCGCGATCGTGTTAGAGCCTGCAGCAGTAAATCTCATTATAATTCTATGAACGTGTTGTCTATGTATGCGTTAATGGGAGCATACAAGCCAGAAGGAATGGAGTGGGTTGATGAGTTGTGTGAAGTATTATCAAATAATGTCAATTATGCATATAATTTTATTAACACACATTTTGAAGGGATATCACTTTCTAAGCCACAGGGGACATATATGTTATTCCTTGATTGTACCGACTGGTGTGAAAAAACCGGGAAAACGGTTGACAAGCTATTGAAGGCAGGATACCGTGTGGGTGTCGGCTGGCAGGACGGCAGACCGTTTCATGGGAAAAATGCAATTCGAATGAACCTTGCACTTCCTTTTTCGAAAGTTCAGGAAGCGTTTGACAGATTGGAGCGATACGTTTTTAATAGTGTAACTGAATAGTTATTACTTTTGCGTTCCTTATTGAACTGGTTGTAATAATTTACTCCAAGATCCTTGAAAACTACGTAAGCGCCAAATATACCTGCGGATTAGAAAATCCGCAGGTATATTTGGCGCTTACTTTACAATCATGTGTCTGAAACTTTCTAATTGTCTCAGTAATACAATACTATTTATATCTTCTTGGCAAAATATTGAATCAATTCATCCTGTGTCACAATATCTTCTCGTATTCCAAGCTGTTTTGCCAGGCTGCTGATATATGGTTTTTTCAGCATACTTTCTTCCAATAAGCTTTCGTCCTGAAAGATCTCTTTTACCTGCCCTTCCTTCAAAAGATTTTTATGAGCCATTACAAAAACCTTTTCAAAATTATTCACGACAAATTCCATGTCATGCGTGATCGTAACAATCGTCGCTCCTTTTTTACTCAGTTCTTCCAGAATCTCCTCCAAACGCCGGATACCATATAAATCCTGCCCGGCTGTCGGTTCATCCAAAACAAGTATTTTCTCGTCCATAGCGAGTACAGATGCTATTGTAACAAACTTTCTGATTGACAACGGAAGATTATACGGATTTTCTTCCATATGCTCTGACAAACCACAAAGTCTTGCCGCCCATTCTGCCTTTTCCTTTATCTTCACCGCATCAAATCCCAAGACCTCTGGCCCAAACTCAATTTCTGCCCTCACTGTATTATGGAAAATCTGTTCATCTGGATTTTGGAATACATATCCTGTTATCCTGGAAAGCTGCGCTGTCGTATATTCTTTTGTATCCTTTCCATCTATGATGACAGCACCTTCTGTGGGCTTCAAAAGTCCATTCATCATTTTAACCGTCGTCGTCTTTCCGGCTCCATTCTGTCCTACAATCGCAATCCTGGCTCCTAAAGGAATGTCAAATCCTACATGTTCAACGGCAGAAAATCCGTTTGGATATTGAAAACTTACATTTTTAAATTCTATGATCCCCATTGAGACTCTCCTTTTCTGCCTAATTTTCTAAGTCGCTCTGCCATTTCATCTGCAGTAACGATCTTTTCTTTTATAGGAATCCCTTGCCTGCGCATGTTTTCTGCTAAAAGAACCGTCTGCGGAAGCATAATCCCGTGCCCCTGTAATTCTATCTCTGATAAAATCTCGTGTTTTTCTCCCGCGCGGATCAATCTTCCATCGCTTAATATCAATATTTCATCACTGTATTTGGCAACCAATTCCATCTTATGTTCTACCAATATGATCGTCTTTCCCATTTCCTTCATCTTGCTGATGATGTCAAAAACCCTTTCTGTTTCTCTTGGATCCAGCTGGGAAGTCGGTTCATCAATCACAAAAACATCCGGTTCCAAAACCAGTACTGATGCCAGGGCAACTCTTTGCTGTTGCCCTCCAGACAGTTCGAATGGATTCTTTTCCTTTAAATAAGTAATATTAGTCAACTCCATGACATCATCTACACGTTGACGGATCTCGGCTGCCGGAACCCCGAAATTTTCCAGTCCATAAGCAATCTCTCCATAGACAGTATCTCTTGCGCCTGTAATCTGGTTAAACGGATTCTGAAAAACATATCCAATTTTGGAAGCCAATTCTCCCATTTCATATTCATTCAGATTTTTACCGTCAAAAACAACTTCTCCTTCCATCTCTCCTTGGTAGAAGTTTGGTATAAATCCTCTTAAAATATTGCAAAGAGTCGTCTTTCCGCTTCCATTTGCTCCAAGGATTGCATAAAACTTCCCTTTTTCCAACACCACGCTGATATCCTGAACACTGGGTTCTTGCGCTAAAGGATAGGTGTATGTCACGTTTTTCAGTTCTATATAACCCATAACATGATCCTCCCTGCTATCGCCGCGATAAATAATATGGTAATAAGCACAATTGCTGTTGTATCTGCCGGCGTCTTTTCAATATCTTCCAAATGCGTAGGCTTGATTTTAGAGGAAAACCCTCTGGCTTCCAAGGTCAGCGCCCGTTCCTCTGTCCCTGCTATCGAACTCAATACTAATGGAATAATCGTAGGGATGAACACCTTCGCACGGACAATGATATTTCCTTCTGTTTCCACACCTCTTGCCTTCTGAGCGTTCATGATCGTCTGGGATTTTTTCTTTAAAACCGGAACCATCTGTAAAGTCGACAGCACTACATAAGATGCTTTGGGGCTCATTCCCTGCTTTTCTAATGCCATCACAAAATCTTTTTCTTTTGTAACTGCGAAAAACCAGATCAGGCTGCCGCCTACACACATCAGTGTAAATCCAAGTTTTAAAGCGAATAGCAATCCTTCCCATTTAGCATCAAATATCCAAAAAGAGAACATTACTCTTCCACTTGGATAAAATAATGTCTGTATGATAAGAAGGATAATAAACAGCACCCCTACGGAATTCCGTACTCGCCGTATAAAAACCAGCCACACGCCGCTAACTCCCGCCAAGATATTGATCAGCACAAAACAAATGACTTTGCTGAGGATTCCAGGCATTGCGACAGAAATAATGACCAGAACAACCGACAGATAAAACTTTGTCAGAGGATATAAAGAAACCATTTTATTCTTTTGATTCATGCGTATTCTCCTCGCTATTTTGCTCCTGATTTTTTAATAAATTTCTCCCCGAACCTGTATTTTACCAATGAACGTTCTGGAATTGCTTTTATGATAAGGTATGCCACAAAAACAGAGATTAATTTTCCCACACTTTCTGTAATTATGTATACGGAAAATACAGACTGTAAAATCTCTCTTCCAGTAGCCATCAAGCCCGCTGCTAGCATGGAAGCTCCTCCGCCGGTTGCTCCTCCGAAGAAAAATACGGTTATCGGTGTTGCTGTAATTGTTCCAACCAGTGCTAGTATAATGCCTGAAATAATCAATTTCCAGATCTTTGTCATCATGTTATATTTAGAGAGCAGCCCGGAAGCAACTCCAATAAAGAGTGCACAGAACGCATACGGAATCCAGGTCGGATCAAATATACCATTGATAAGGTTCGTCAAAACTCCTGTCACGGCTGCCGGAATCGGACCTGCCAAGGCTCCTACTAAAATAACGCCTATCATGTCCAGATCTACCGGCAATTTTAATATGGAAGTCATCTGACCGCCAACAATATTAATTGCAATTGCTACAGGTATCAATAAGATCACCATTAACGAAAACTTTTCATTTGCCTTATTCATCTCTTTTTCCTCCTCAAATCAGCGTATTTCTGTGATATCTTCTCCAAAAACAGTTTTAAAAAATAAACGATAAAATTCTTCTACATCCACCTCATAAGCATACAGAGCATTGCAGTCCCCATTGTTCCAATGTCCGTTAATATCTACAATCGACTGCCCTTTTGCAATCCCTTTTGTCACCACATCTATATATGCCGGTTTCAGTTTCAAGATGGAAGGCTCTATGAAATATGCCACTGTCAGCACATCATGCATCGGAGAAACTGCCTTCCTTCGGGATCTCCAGTTATCATCAAGTCCTTCTTTTGTAATGTTATATACAAAAGTAGAAAGCCGGGTATCCAATATCCGTAAAATTTCCCGCATATTGCAATCCATTGCAATCTTATTTGTAACATCCAGTCCGATCATAACGACTTCTTTGATACCGGCCTGCAATACTTCGTGAGCCGCCTGAGAATCTGCCCAAAAATTATATTCTGCCACAGGCGACATATTACCTGTGTATTTGGAACCTCCCATAATAATCAAACGTTTCAAGTTCCCGGCAAATTCCTTGGATCTTCGAATCGCTTTTGCTACATTCGTACATGGTCCAATTGCAAAAAGTGTAATCTCCCCCGGATGGTCATTGACATACTCTATCAGAAAATCTACCGCATGCATGCGTTCTTCTATTTTGTCAGAAAGAATGGTATCTGCATAACCACCCAGCCCATCATCTCCAAATGCGCTGACCGTGTGCGGAATCTTTTCGTCTAACGCTGCCCCTGAACCGCGGTATAAGGGAATGTCCTTTCGTCCGCACAGCGAAAGGATATTACACCCGTTCCTGGTTGTTGTATCCAATGCACCGTTTCCTGTCACAGAGCATACCGCCTTTAGATCAATTTTTTCCGAATGCAGTGCTAAAATAATTGCCAGCGCATCATCACTTCCCGGATCACAATCAATAATGATTTGTTCTTTTTCCATGCTCTTTCTCTCCTTCCTTCTTCCTTTTACCCTCTGTCTGCTTCTGCCCTTGTCGGTATGGAAGTCTGAGCTCCTTTTCTTGTCACCGCGATGGCGGATACCTTTTGTGCAAACTGTATTGCTTCCCGGCTGTTCTTCCCTTCGCTCAAAGCCAGCGCAAACGCTGCCGTAAAACTGTCTCCCGCCGCCGTAGTATCCACTGCCCTGACCTTCTTTGCCGGGAAGAATTCCTCTCCATCTTCCGTTACCAGAAGGCATCCCTTGCTTCCCAGAGTGATAATTACATTTTTAACGCCCCTTTCAAGCATGTTTCTGGCTCCCACAGTAACCTGCTCCTGGGATTGTATCTTGATGCCCGTCAGTATCTCTAGTTCTGTTTCATTCGGTTTCATATAATCCACCCCTTGAAAGAAACTATCCGGCAGATTTGATACAGCAGGCGCCGGATCAATGATGACCAACTTCCCAAGCTTAGATGCCAGATCTTTGACATATTCCACTGTTTCCACAGGAATCTCCATCTGCATGATGATAATGTCGCTTTCCTTAAGCTTTTTTATATGCTTTTGTATCATCTCCTTTGTGACCATGCCGTTTGTCCCTGCAATAATGATGATTGCATTTTCTCCGTTGTCATCCACAGTGATGAATGCCTGTCCAGACATCTCGTTTTCGAGAACTTCGATCCCAGACGTATCCACATGCACGCATTCCAGGTTCTGCTTCAAGGCCCGTCCGCAGGCATCGTTTCCAACCGCCCCGATCATACCAACGTTTCCGCCCAGTTTTCCGGCGGCATAAGCCTGATTCGCACCTTTACCGCCTAGAACATTCGTAATGCTCTTTCCGGTAATCGTCTCGCCTGCTTTCGGCATATGAGGAGTTTCCACAACCAAATCCATATTCAGGCTTCCGATCACAAGAATCTTTTTCTTAAATTCCATTTGCTCCACTTCCTTTTCCTCTTTCCTAAATGTTGTATCCCGAATAGATCTCGTCTTCATAGATATCGACCGCCTTTCGGTCCGGAAGCGCCGGCTGTACTCCGTATCTGGTGACCGTGATGCCGGATGCATAGAGCGCAAACCCGATCGCCTGCATCAGGTTTTTTCCTTCACTTAGATACACTGCAAGAGCACTGATAAAGGAATCTGCACCCCCCGTCGTATCTACAGGCTCAAACCCTGTACCTTTAAAATATTCAGATCGGTCTTTGTTCGACAGATAACAACCATTTGCTCCTAATGTTACAATAATGTTGCCAATCCCCTTCTTTTCAAGAACCGATGCCTTTTCTTCCACGCTCCCCTCCCCGGGTACCAAAACATTCAATTCATTTTCATTTGGCACCATATAAGCAATATCTGCAAATAAATCTTCCTTTATCTTTTTGGATCCTGACGGCTTTAAAATGACCTCCGTGCCGTTGCACCTGCAAATCTTGATCGTATATTCTACAATCTTTTCAGGTATCTCCGTAGAGAGCAGACAATATTTTGCACTCTGGAACAAATATTGGCATTGATTGATCTGATTCACGCTTAAACTCCGATTTGCTCCCGGATATACAACAATAGTACTCTCTCCATTTTGATCCACATCGATATACGCCTTTCCGCTGGGCAGGGAGGTATCAAAGATCACACCATCCATATGCACATGATTCTCCATCAGGCTAGTATAGAGTTGTTTCCCGTCCATGTCATTTCCCAGACATCCAATCATATAGACCTGCCCCCCCAGTTTTCCGGCGCCTACCGCCTGATTCCCACCTTTTCCTCCCGGAAAAGCAAATACCCTCCTAGCAAGCTGCGTCTCTCCGTTGACCGGAATCTTGGATACTTCTATGGTAATATCCATGTTCATACTCCCTACCACGACGATCTTTTCTCCTTGCTTTTCTTGGGGCGGAGGCAGGATGCTATTCCTCTCAATGAGAGATGGGGGAAAACGCCGCATCAATTCAATCTGTTTTTTCTCCCTGACCATTCCAATCAGGCACTCCACTGCAACCCGGCTCATATGCGCCGCCGGAAGTTCGACTGCTGTTATACCACAGCCCAGGATCTCCAGGAGACTGCCGTCTCCAATGACGATCATAGACAAGGAATCCGGGATTACGGCTCTGGTTCGCTCCATGAGTTTCCATACGCAGCAGGCGATCTCCTGCGACCCGCAGATTACCGCCGTGACGCTCCCGTCCAGACACTGGCGGATAGCGTATTTTTCAATCTCCTTCATCGAACTGCCTCGGTAAGTCCATACCGGCTGTATCAGATAATTCTGATTCTGCATTGCCTGCCGATAGCCTTCTAATATAGTCTCGTCCCGCTCATCAATAATACAAGCAATCTTCTGATGCCCTGCTTCCATCAGCCTTTCTGTCGCCATTCTTCCCGCTTCCGATAAACTGTAGTAAAAGGCTGCCTTTTGCTTTTCATCTAACTCTTTCGTCTGGTTCAGATAAATCGATGTAGATTCTAACCTGCCGCAGGAAACCCATCGCTTTGAATCTATCAAAATTCCGGATATCTGCTTTCTTTCTATTTCCTCCACACAGGCAGGGATCTCTTCTTCGTTCTGCGCATAACTGACTACCAGGCTGTATCCTTCTTCCCCAGCAGCCTTTTCTGTACTTAGCACAATGGTCTCTCGTTCTCTATGATCCTTTTTTATCACCAGACCGATCAGATGATTTTTTAGTCCTTCCTTCTCTAGGAATTTGGAATACGGCACATAATGTTCTTCTTCAATAACCTGTAGTACTTTTTTCTTTGTCTTTTCACTAATATCATGGTCTTTGCCATTCATTACTTTGGAAACCGTTGAAGCAGATACACCGGCAAGCCTTGCAATATCTAGTATATTCATTTAGCCTCCCTCCTGAATATTTCATGCACATCTTAGCATTTTATTAATTTGTAATCAATATTTTAAAATTACGAAACTATTTTCCGACATTTTATACAGTTTATACCGTTTACTAAATATATTTCGTATCGTATTTTCTGCAAATTTCTACAAGGATTATTTTACCAGAAACAGAACTCTGCTGTTTTTTCCTTCACATAGATTAGTACTTTCATCAGTAAGCAACCTTTTCTTTCTGTGTGCCGGATCTATCTCTAACTCTTGGAATTTTATTCTTTTTACTGTATTTATAATATGGATATACCTTTTTCTTATACTTATATCGTTTAAAAAAGAACCAAACCATAAGCCTAGGTCTAATGCATAACAAAACGCATCAGACTTAGTTGTATACCATGGTTTCAATCATTGATGAGATTTATATTGAAGATTTTTGAAATCAAATAGAGATGACAAAAACATATTAATTTAAAGATATGCTTTGGCTGTCAGCTGGAGAAGTATGAAAAAAGAATATTTTAAGACGTAGCAAAACTGACGTAAGTTCAAACTTACGCAAATCAGACAAGATGAAGTTCCTGTAACTCATGCAATTTGCTTCAATGTTTTCAGTTTGCGGTAGGACTGACCGGAACGGGTAGCGATTACTGCGACCGCAACTGCCAGCAGGCTGATGTGAGCAAGGGTATTTAAGTTCGTGACAGAGCCTTTGTTGCTTACCCACATTCGTTTCTGTCTGGTATTTTTGAACCGGAAGCTATAACGCTCACATTCCGTTCAAAGTGAATAATTGTTTTTAAAGTATCCAGCCTGCTAAAAAAAGTGCGCACGATGCCTTGACGGGCAAGAACCAGTACTTGAAATTTCATGATATCGGAAAGCAACCCTTTTTTCCATAATAATTTCCCACTAACGTAGTCACGGTTGACAGAGCACCCCGTTCTACTCGCAGTGATGTCCGCATTTGCCATGTCCATGTCCACCGCAGTCTCCATGGCTGTGGTCATGATGCGTGCACATCGTGTCCGGATCATAGTTCAAGGTTCCGGCCAGATAGGACTCTACCTGCGCATCTGCGTCTCCCTGCGCGCCCGGGAACAGTTTGATGCCTGCCTCTGCCAGCGCATTCCTTGCGCCGCCGCCGATACCTCCGCAGATCAGCACGTCAATATTGCCATTTGCCAGGAATCCGGCTAATGCGCCATGGCCCTGCCCATTGGTATCTACAACTTGGCTTCCCGTAATCTTTCCCGCCTCGACATCATATACCTTAAACTGTTCCGTATGTCCGAAATGCTGAAATACCTGCCCATTTTCATAAGTTACTGCTATCTTCATATGTCTTCTCTCCTTTCCCATGCCTGGGGTTTCTGAATGACATGCTGCCAATCCGTTTAAAGAACAGTCAGAAGTCTTTTCTTTCACTGATGCCCTATGACTTAATTCATAGTCTCCGCCCTCGATCTGAAGACTGATTCCCTCCACAAGGAATCTTGCCAGTTTCTTACGTGCTTCTGCATACAGCATCTGCACCGTCGCTCTGCTTACTTCCATCTGCCTTGCGCACTCTTCCTGAGTATAGGCCATATAGTCAATCAGGCGGATGCATTCATACTCTTCCACCTTCATATTGATTCCATATTCTGTCTCAGTCCCTCTGGAAATAAAATGGCTGTTCTGCGGCATCTTTAAGACTCGCT
>ENA-ORUW01001508-ORUW01001508.1-human-gut-metagenome-genome-assembly--contig:-NODE-1508-length-16100-cov-5.249797_pt1 | contig 16100 bp, 14 predicted proteins | sample MGYA00242088_ERZ509227 | MGnify/ENA primary metagenome ERZ509227 (study PRJEB26280, sample SAMEA2338816) | human gut metagenome | biome: human gut; feature: human-associated habitat; material: faeces... | reverse complement strand
CGCACCCAATACCGCCAGCGCACGCCCGCACAAATAGGTACTGAACGCGGAAAACAGGATGAGCACAATATAGGCCGGATTCCAGCACATATAGAAAAAGCAGCTGCACGCAAGCAGCCATGGCTGCCGCGCGCGGCGCGGCAGCACATAATAAACAAAAACCGCCGCAACGAAAAACGCGCAAAAGCGCAGCGAAACGAAGTTCAAAGCCGCAATCCTCCCCTGTTCACCATTCCAAGGCACCACCGGGCCTTTTACGGCGCCGCAGCCGCAGACAGCCCGTCCGGTTTCGCAGGCGGCCGCCGCTGTGCGGGCGGCCTTCCAAGCGAATGATACCATATCGCACGCGGGCTTGCCAAGCAGGATATACGAAAAAAATGCCTTTTTGACGCTCCCGGTACGTCCTGCCGGAAAAATAATACGCTCAACACGGTTGACACCGCCGCCGCCAGCGCCTATAATACATACGGACATAAAAACAGGGGTGCCGAAAGGCTGAGATTTGTACGCGTACGCGTGTGCATGAACCCTTTACCTGATCCGGGTAATGCCGGCGTAGGAAGTTTTGGCGCAGAAATGCGCAATTGGGAAACTTTGGCGCGCCCGCAGTTTGCGGACGCGCCTGTTTTTATGTTACGACATAAAAAAGGGGTTTTTCTCTATGGCAACAAAATCGTATTCCCGCACCCGAACGCTTGTTGAATGCGCGCTGATGATCGCGGTGGGCACCGTACTCGCGCAGATCAAGATCTTCGAAATGCCCTTCGGCGGCAGCGTTACGCTGGTGTCCATGCTGCCGTTTATCCTCGTCTCGTTCCGTCACGGCGTGAAGTGGGGCCTGGCTACGGGCTTCGTCAACAGCCTTTTGCAGATGCTGCTGGGCTTTTACGCGCCTCCCGCCGGCACTGTGGCCGCGTTTGTGGGCGTCGTTCTGCTGGACTACGTGCTGGCTTTCACCCTGCTGGGCCTGGCGGGCGTTATCGCCAAGCCCTTCAAAAACCATCTGCTGGGCGTAGCCGCGGGCACCGCCGTTGTGTGCGTCATCCGCTTTTTGTGCAGCTTTTTGTCCGGCGCGCTTCTGTGGGGCAGCTACCAGGAAAGCTACGAATGGGCGAGGGGGATGTCCGTTTGGCTGTACAGCTTTATCTATAACGGCAGCTACATGCTGCCCGAACTGCTCATCACCACCGTGTGCGCCGTCATTTTGTGCAAAGCCGCGCCGAAATTCTTTCTGCCCGAGAACTAGAACTCCGCGCCAAAATATGGTATACTTGCCCTAGAAGGCGGACCGCTTTCGAATCCGTTTCAAGGGGAGGCTGTACTTTTATGGAGAAGCATTTGGTCATTTGCATCGGCAGGCAGTTCGGCAGCGGCGGGCGCGAGATTGGGCTGGGCCTGGCCAAAAAGCTGGGCATCCGGTTCTACGACAAAGAGATCCTGAAAAAGGCGGCCGAGGAGAGCGGCATCGTAGAAGAGCTGTTTGAAAAGGCGGACGAAAAGCCCACCAACAGCTTTTTGTACTCCCTGTCCATGGGTACGCACGGACAGGCCATGAATTTCACCAATTACAACGATTACCTCACCAACGACAAGCTGTTCCTGTTCCAGAGCAATACCATCCGCGATATGGCGGAAAAGGATTCGTGCGTCATCATCGGCCGTTGTGCGGATTATATCCTGCGCGGGCGCAAGGACATGCTTTCGGTGTTCATCCACGCCCCTATGGAGCTGCGCATCCAGCGCATCTCCCGCGTGCGCAATGTAGAGGAAGACGCCGCGCGGTCCCTCATCAAAAAGACGGACCGTCAGCGCGCCAATTACTACAACTTCTACGCGGACAACGACTGGGGCGCGGCCGACAGCTACGACGTGGCCATCAACTCCGGCAAGCTGGGCGTGGAAAAATCCATTGAGGTTCTCGCCGGTATTTGTGAACACCTGTAAATTGCTGCAAAAACCGCATGGCAAAAGCCATGCGGTTTTTGATTTCTCCGCAATAAAAAAGTTTATCCCGATGGCTGCGGGCCGGGGACGGCCCGCAGAAAAACTTTACCGTTCACCATTACCAGCAAACTCGAACTTGCTCTTGTATGAGAGCGGGTTCGGGTTTGTTTTTTGTCTGGACATGATTTTAAAGTAGAGCAAGCAGGCCGCACAGGAGAGATATCTTCTGCGCGGTCTGTTTGCTTTCTATGGAATTTGAATGCATTCCGCAAACTGCTCGAAGGACATCTCCCCTACCTGGTATTTGACCATTGCCTTCTGCGCGGTATCACGCCATTTGTTGTAGTCCTCGCGCATTTTGGTGTTCCCCTGTGCGCGGGCGCAGCGCATCTGGTATTTGTTCCGCAGCTGCTGGTAGAGCTGCCGCGCCCTGTCCGCTTTCACCTGTGCGGCGTATTTCTCCCGTGCCGCGACCTCCTTGCAGGATGCTCCCGTGTCTTCATCGCACACGCGGTCGCAGTATTTGGTGCGGCTCGAAAATGGCAGGAACAGCCTGCCGCAGTTTTCACAGCGTGCGGCACGCAGATCAAGCGCGCACATCTGCTGAAATTCCAGAAATACAAGCGCGGGCAGGTTATCACTTGCGTAAAATGTGGCGGCGGCAACGCCACCCTTCTTTATGCCCTCCGGCATGTACTGCTGCAGCTTGATGTGTACATCATCCAGCATTCTGCTGCATCTGCCATAGAGCTCTCCGTCATTCTCCGCCAGCTTCAACAGCCGTGCGGACGGAGCAGAAAGCGGCCGGCCGTCCTTTCCGCAAAGTGTCACACCGATAAGGGCCCGCAGGTCCTTTTGGAAGGCGCTGATCTTCTTCAGGAAGTTGATAAAATAGTCCAGCACCAGCAGTGCCGTTTCACACAGAGAACGGTCCTCGGTCTCCCATTCGATGTAATACTTCATCTGCTCGGTATATGCCGGAAAGCTCCGGCAGTAGCCTTCCATAATGTTTCCGGTGATCGCCTGATTTCCCAGGTGGATGAGCCTCTGGTGTACCTCGGATCGGGACAAGCCTGTATCGTTCACGCCGGAGGCCAGGGCCTCAAGATACGGCTCACTTTCCTGGTCGTAGGCACGCCATACTGCCAGGCAGTATCCCTCCAGCAGATCAAAGAATGCCGGAGAAACGGTCTTGACACTCAGGGACATATTATGATAGAACTCCGCGACCTGATAATACACACAGGTCTCCGGCTCGGACAGCCGCTGCGGCATCGTGCAGGTTTCGCCGAAATCCACGCCTGTATAGGCGCGGCGCAGCGCGCGTGCCTGTTCCAGATACGGTTCCCAATCAACGTCGAGTGTCCCGAAAACGAGCGAACCCAGCGGATAGGCGGTTTGTTCTTCTCCGCCTGTACCGATGTATTCGGTCTTGCCGTTAAAATAGACATAGGTTTTACCGCGCATCCTGTCCCCCATCCTATCCTGTGTGAATTTGCCTGTGTTTCACAGCAGCTCACAAAGCGTGTTCTTTTATCCTACACGAAATTATAGTAACACATCTTGTCATTGAAAACAAGCAGTGATACGCTTGATGTGTCAGGATGTATGCTGACATATATCACAGACACGGAAAGCGGCGGAATGTTTCAGAGCGAAACCGTTCCGCCACGGGCGTCAACGGCAGGACAGCGTGGAGATGGGCGGCGGCAGAACAAAGGCAAAACAGAGCAGCACAGCCGCCGCCCATTCCTCCCCGCCGCAGCGGGCCCACGGACACTTTGCCGGCCCTGGCCGGAAAGTGTCCTAGTGGGTCAGACGCTTTCAAAAGCGTCTGCGCGCCCCGCAGGACGGCGGATGCACAGGCCGGTACAAGGAGAAAGGGGGAGCCGATAAGGAAAACGAGCAGGACGGTGGTGCGCAATGAGCGTTACCGCAAAAACGCAATCGGGGTACGGGAAAGGCATAACGAGCGAAAAAATGAAGCGTACTCGAATCCGGATGTTTTACTGGAGTACAGCAGCCAAAATGTTGTTTTCAAAACATGCGGTGCACCAACATATGCACAGCAATTCGACAGGATGGTTGCGGAGGGAGCCGTAAGCACCCGTGGCTTAAAGCCGGACGCCTATGTATTCGATGAAATGGTATTTGATGTAAATACGGAATATTTCGAGCGGCACGGCGGATATGAGTACGCAAAAAAGTTCTATGCCGAAGCGTATGAACTGGCCAAACAGATTGCAGGTGGAGAACAATATGTGATATCGGCGGTGATGCACGCGGACGAGAGGAACCGGGAAGCCAGTGACAGGCTGGGAAAAGATGTGTTCCATTACCATATGCATGTTATTTATCTTCCGGTGGTGGAAAAGGAGATCCGGTGGTCAAAGCGCTGCAGGGACCCCGCACTGCGTGGGACCGTTCGGGAAACGGTCATGCAGGTAAGCCATAGTAAAAAGTGGCCGATGGTCCCGGCGACAGATGAAACTGGCAGGCCAGTGCTGAAAAAGGACGGCAGGCCGAGGCTTATCAGTTCTTACAGCCTGCTGCAAACCGCTTTTTACGAACACATGAAAGCGGCGGGTTTCACGGATTTTGAACGCGGTATCGAGGGAAGTACGGCGGAGCATCTGGATGTGCTGGAATACAAGGTCAAACAGGACAGGCAGGCTGTACAGGAACTCCGGCAGGAAATCGGAGACCTGGGTACACAGGCGGAAGAAGCCCGAAAACAGCGGGATGAACTGCGCGGCGAGGTTACAGCCGCAGCAGGCGATTTACGGGCTGTACAGGCCGACATAGGCGATGTGCGGCAGATGCACGGGCGCAGCAGGCGGAAGGCTTTGACAAAACGGATCGAGCTGCCCGAGGATGATTATGCGAGGCTGCTGAAGCTGGCGGAATCGGCGGCAGGATTGCAGGTGGAAAACCGCCATCTGGAGCAGGAGCTGCAGAACAGCGGCACGATGCTGTGGCGACTGCGCCGTGAGGTGGAAGATACGGAGGAGCGTCTGCATCAGCTTTGGATGGATACGCGCTCTTACCGCGAGGCGGTAAAAATCGCGCCGCGGCGTGTCAACGAATTTCTTTCGGGGGTTCTGCGGGAGCACCGCCGGGAGCAATCAGTGACACGGCAGAGCCGGACGCAGCAGCGAAGCCGGGATTGGGAAATGCAGTTGTGAGCAGATGGAATGAGCAGGCGCCGGGGACGGCCCGGCGGAAAGGAGACCGGATGGGTTAAAGAAAAACAGATACATGGCGGAACGGGAAAGTAACAGGCGGAAAGAAAACACGGCACGGCAGGGCGTGCCGGTGGAGGATCTGGAACAGTTTGCAAGGTTCCTACTTCCGAAAATCCAGGCGTTTTACGAAATGGAAGAAGGACAACGGGCGTTTCAGGAATGGAAAGAAAACAGAAGCAGATAAAAACTACGGCAGGGCATCTTTGCGGTGCCCTGCCGTAGTTTATTTATTTGAATTAGATGAAATGTGAAAATTATGTACTCCTTTGCAAATCAATCTCTGTAATAAAGGCACTGTGAATTACACCTATTGCTTTTATTCTTTTTAACAATAGCCAATGTTAACCTATTGCAAACCGGATCAAAATATTCTTATTGAGAAGTAACAATCTTTCGATATGTTGTAGGAGACATGCCAGTATGCCGTTTGAAAAAATTACTAAAATAGTACACGGAACGAAAATCAAAAAGAGCAGAAATTTCCGATATAGATAATGATGTACTTGATAAAACGTGCTTTATCTCCCGCAATTTCATTTGATTGAAGTCAGATATAATACCAGTAGAATAAGCTACGCGATAGAGTTTTTTGATATATGTTACAGACAGATTAAACATATCCGCAATTTGCTGAAGGCTAATTGTGGAATGAATGTGACTCTCCAGGTAGAAATGAATCTCTTCCGCCAAAGAATCAGGAAGCCAATGCGAATTGATTGACTTAGCATTGGGTAGTTCGCGTCTGGAAGACTCCTGACGGAACAGATAGAGTAACAACACTTCCAACAGATTCTTTATAATTTGTTCATACCCGAAAGATGTATGTGGACGCCGGCGCAAAATACGCCCATCCGTAGGGGCGGGCTCACTGACAAAATTGCGTTCGGATTCTTTTATAATAGATTCCATCAATTGTTGTATTTCAGTCGTAGGATTGATGAGGATTTGATCAAATTTTTCCATAAGCGGCGAGTCGCAGCGAAAAGAAAAGACCCAAAGTTCAGAAGACCGGTGTCCATTTCCATATAAAACATGAAATTTATTGGGTGAAAAAAACGTAAGTTGCCCTTGCCTTAATTCGTAAAACTCATTTTTTGTACAGATAATAGCAGTGCCTAGCGCAGCATATTGCATTTCCCAAAAGTTATGGCTTTCACCCTCAAAAACAAAGTTTTTCCCAACCTTTTGTCGAGATGCATTTACGATACTATCTATTTTCACGGTATCTTGTAGAGGAATATGCTTGTATTGTATCATAATGGAGTGTCCTTTTTTATAAAAATAATATCTAATTTGAAATTGTTTATAGCTAAAAAAAAGGCTATTCTGAAGATAGAAAATATGAAAAATGCGCAAAAGAGGAGCAGGGCGAAATGACACATCGTGAAAATTTTATAGCAGCAATGCACAGACAACCTTGTGAACGTGTACCTTTTCAATTTTCTTTCTGTGATTCTCTAAAACAGGAATTGATGCGTCGCCATGGGACAGACGACATCGTGCAGTATTTTGATATGCCAATACAATATGTTTCATTGCCGGAATTCCCCACAGAGCCCATCTACACTTCATATCACGAGCATCCAGAAGAACTTTCATTTATTGACGAGTGGGGTGTAGGACACAAACGTGGGAGTACGGCTCACTTCACACACTTCTTCTCTCCCATGGCAGATTTTACAACTCCAGAGGAGGTGGAAGCATATCCTTTTCCTGACATGCTTTCAGAGAACCGCTGGAAAGTAGTAAGAGAACAAGTGGAAAAAACACACAAAGAGGGACGTGCAGCTGCATTTTTTGCTGTGCAGGTATTTGAACCTGCATGGTATCTACGCGGGTTGGACAATATGCTGATGGACTTTCTCACAGATGAAGATATGGCAAAAGTCTGCATGGACAAAATGTGCCGTATACAATGCCAAATTGCACGACAGGCCGCGAAGAGCGGTGTGGATATGATCATATTTGGCGATGATGTGGGGTCGCAAAGAGCACTGATGATGAAACTGGAAACATGGAGGCAATGGGTAAAGCCAGCAACTGCCGCTACAATTGCTGCAGCAAAAGAGATATCGCAAGATGTGCTTGCAATGTATCACTCAGATGGAGTAATAGACGATATCATCCCGGAGCTGATAGAGATTGGAGTAGATGTACTAAATCCCGTGCAGCCAGAATGTATGGATCCAGTGCGCATCAAGCAGAATTATGGTGACCGCCTATCTTTTTTAGGAACAGTAGGAACACAGACAGTGATGCCGTTTGGCACACCTGAGCAAGTACGCGACACCGTGCGGCATATGATTGAGACTGTAGGGGCAAATGGTGGACTGACCATTGCACCAACTCATATGCTGGAACCAGAGGTTCCTTGGGCGAACATCGAAGCATTTGTACAGGCAGTTCAAGATTTTGGAGGATATTAATAATAATTGCACAAACAATTTAATAACTCAAACATATGTAGAGAGGAAAAGCGGATATCAGGAAAGTTTCGAGTAGCAAATGGCAGTAAAGCATCCAGCGATAGATGGCATTGTACCGGCAATGCGAAGCGATGGCGCTGCTCCCGAGAAAGAAAAACAACATTTATCCGGTAGCAGTGAAAGGCGTGGTAGTAGAAGAGTATCTATCCAGTATGGGCAATTTGGAAGCGCTGTGTCAAAAATGTCCCTCATAGCACACTGCATTGACAACGGCCCTATGAAAGGCTTCTAGGACATCCGGGAGCGAGAGCGTTACTATGGCAGACCAAGAACTTACCTGATTGAAAGTTATATCCGTTACGACAACGCCCGTCGGGTACAGCCAAAAGTTGGCATCCTGACCCCCAGTGAGTTATTTTTACGTTCTTAAACATCTAAAAGTCAAAACAGTACGAGCGTCGTTTCTTGAAAACGCTACACGCCCTCCGTCATTGTCTGAACCGATGAGATATAGTCGGAAGGAGACATTCCTACCATCGTATGAAATTGCTTTGAAAAATGATGAATTGAGCTATAACATAGGAATTCTGCAATTTCGGTAAAAGTCATATTCCGGCTTCGCATCAAGAACTTTGCTTCTTCAATACGTAGCTCTGAAAAATAGCGCATTACACTTTTTCCTGTTTTCTGGCGAAACATTCGTTGCATTTGTGAACTGCTGATGGCTGTATTAACACATATATCCTCCAAGGTAATTCTATTTGTCAAGTTCGCTTTCATATACACAATAGCCCGTTGCACATAATCATCAGCTAGTTTCACCTGAGCATGCTCCGCCGCCTCTGCTTCACTACGTACATCCTCATGTCTGTATAGCGAGATGAGCAACAACTCCAGCGTATTTACCACAACCTGCTCCGCGCCAAAAGGAGCCGAGTGATCACGCTTAAGTTTCGGAACATTCGGGTCAGCCAACGGCGATGAGAAGCATGACCGTGATTCTTCTAGTAGACGGCTAATCTTTGCGCGCATCGGAGAGCGTGTATGAAAGAACGGATGTTCCTGAAAATGCTCCATTGCGGGGCTTCCACTTGCAAACGACACAACAAAAAGATTATGGGGAACAATATTGTTGGCGTAAAACGAATGAAACTCGTTTGGTCTGTGCAGAAGCAAATCTCCACGTTCCATTCGAATCGGCCGTTCGAATCGATCCGTCTCGACAATAATTTCCCCTCTATCAACATACAAAATTTCCCAAAAATCATGTCGTTCCCCAGAGAAATAGTAATTTTTAAAGTTTTCAAAATAATGTACTGTGTATAATTCTGTTACAACGATGGACCGCATTGGCAAAATACTAAAATACTTATGATGCACTCCAAAGCCCCCTTTTTTATATTATATAAAACCGTGGTAAATAATGCAAGCTATGCGTTTTTTATATACCTATTTGAATATATGATACAAATACTTTTCCTAAATTAAGTTATATAATGGCAGTAATAAACAAACAAGGAGGCACCTTGCATGCGAGGGAATAAAGCAATGAGAAAGCCTATCCAACGGATGGCAGTCATTTTTCTTACTCCTGCGCTGATATTCTATTTATGGTTGTTTATCTATCCGTCACTCAAGGCCTTTTATATTAGCCTTTTCGACTGGAATGGTTTTACCAGTGGGATGAATTTTGTAGGCCTGAAAAATTTTAAAGAGCTGATGGGGGATTCCTCTTTCTGGAATGTGGCAGTAAAAAATTCTCTTCTTATAACTTTTGCGGGCGGCGCGATTATTTTCGGTATTTCTTTTTTGTTGTGTGCGATTTTATCAGGAAAAATTCGTGGCAAAAAGTTTTTTCGCGCACTCATCTTCTTTCCATCGGTTATCAATCCCATTGCGATTGCCATTTTGTGGACGTTTATTTACAATAATAAGTGGGGCCTGCTGAACAATTTTCTCGCGCTCTTTGGAATTCCCGGCAAAACATGGATGGATCCCTCTACGCTGTTTTGGGCCATCTTGGTTGCTATGGTATGGATGTATACTGGGTTTTACTGTGTAATTCTCCTTGCGGCTCTGGACCGTGTACCAGAAAGCCATATTGAGGCGGCAACTTTGGAAGGTGCCAGTGAATTTACAATTTTCTTCAAAATCAAAATACCGATGATTTGGGATGTACTGGTTACTGCGCTAACCTTATGGGGCATTAACTCAGTAAAGGAATTCGCTTTGCTTTATGCATGGGGTGGCGGTGTCGATATTCCCCCGGATGGCGCTACGAACATTGCCGTACGGATGTATATTACCGCATTTGGCAAGCGCGTTACTATTTACCGCATGGGTTACAGCACCGCCATGGGCGTGCTTATGTTTCTCGCCGTAGCAATCATCGTTGTGGTGATTAGCGTTGTAATGAAACGAGAGAAACTGGAATATTGAGGAGGCAATACGATGGACAGTAAAAAGAAAATAAACATTTTCACTGTCGGCGGAAGCTTAGCACGCCTGTTTCTCTATATTTGGTGCGCGTTTTCAATGTTTGCTTTTGGCTGGATTATTCTCTCCAGCTTTAAAACCAACAAAGAATTTTTTAAAAATGCCTGGGGGTTGCCTGCAGCACCACAGTGGCAGAATTATATGAAAGTTTTTACCGACTATCATTTGGGAACAAACTTTTTAAATAGCATTCTGATTGTTTCCGCTTCTGTTGTTTTTATAGTTGCCATTTCGGCTCCGGCAGCATATGTATTATCTCGTTGCAACTTTTTGGGTAATGGATTCCTCAATAAATTTTTCACTCTCGGCATGGGTGTTCCATTCCAGCTTCTTTTGGTCCCGTTGTTTTTTCAAATGTATTCTATAGGAATTGTTGGAACTAAACTTAGCTTGATTCTCATTTATATTGCTCTATCTATTCCGTTTACAATTTTTCTTATCCAAGGCTTTTTTCGCAGCCTTCCCAGTGTATTGGAGGAAGCGGCTTATATTGATGGTTGCGGGCCTATGCGCACTTTTTTCTCTATTATGTTGCCACTTGGCAAGCCAGGTCTCATTACCGCAGCTATTTTTAATTTCATAAGTCTATGGAATGAATTTCTTTTGGCACTCACGTTTGTCAATGACAGTACAGATTACCCATTGTCTGTCGGTTTGTATGCTTTACAGGGTAGCCTTCAGTATACCGGGGATTGGGTCGCGCTTTTTGCAGCGCTGGTCGTTATTACCTTGCCTACCTTGCTCATCTATGTATTTCTCTCTCGTCAAATTATTGAGGGTCTTACGATGGGGGCAGTAAAGGAATAGCAGAGAATGCTCTGTTATACATTTTTTACAAAAATAGGAGGTATTTTGATGAAAAAGCGGTTCAGAACATTAGCCTTGGTTCTCTCCTTAGCGTTACTAATGGCGATATTCGCTTCTTGTGGCGGCCCTACGTCGTCCAGTGTAGCGCTGTCTGCTGGTGCCAGCAGCACAGAGGCAGGAAATTCAACAGATGCCACTGAAAACAATTTCAACGGGGTTACAATCCAATACGCAAGCTGTTTCAATGAAGCCGAACAGCAGGCGATTTGGGTTAAGGAAATGGCCGAGCAATGGGGCAAGGAAACCGGCGGTTCCGTCAATTTTAACTTTGCCGGACGAGATGTGCTTACATCTGTAAAATCTGACATTTTAGTAGGAAACGCCCCGGATATTATTGATAATGATGCGAGCGAACTGGTTGCCGCTCTTCTGTCAGATCAAGAAGTACTGCTTGAGCCCTTAAACGATGTTTATACCCGCAGTGCTTATGGTGAAGATACTCCCATCAAGGATAACATGAATGGCGCCTATACACTTTATACTGAGAATGGAAACGATTATATAGTGCCATTTATCTACATTACCAGCGGCTTTTTCTATGACAAAACAATGTTTTCCGAGTTGGAATTGGATGCTCCCACAACATGGGATGAATTCCTTACAGTCTGTGATTCCATAGAGGCCAGTGGGATTCCCGCTCTTGCTGCGGACGGTAATATCAGTTTCTATAACTGCTATTACTTCCAGGCGCTTTGTCAGCGTATTCTCGGCAGTGGAAAATTTTTGGAAGCTGCATTGGATGAAACAGGAGAGTTGTGGGATAATCCCGGTTTCCTGCAGGCCGCCCAAATGGTAAGCGAGATCAGCGCTGCCAGCAAAAACTATTTTCAGGACGGTTATGCCGGATCCGCATATCCTGCCGCACAGTCTGATTGGGCGATGGGTGGCGCAGGTATGATCTACTGTGGCACATGGATTCCTCTTGAAACTGCTTCCTTGACTGAAGATGATTTTGAATTTGGTTTCTTTCCGTTTCCGACTGTTGTGGGAGGCATCGGTGAACTCAACGACATTGAAGCGCAACTTATGAGCTTCTCGGTTCCTAGGGATGCAAAAAACAAGGAGGCCGCTAAGGATTTTATCGCCTTTTGTTCTTCTAAAGCGGCGGCAGATCGCCTTGTCGAACTGAGTGACAATATGGCAGCTCGGACGGATGCGATTTATCCTGATGCACTCATAGATGTGAAACCCACGGTTGATAATGCGACCGCATACCACAAAAATTTTGATGGAGCAATGAGTGCGGCTCCGGAATGGTGGGCAAACGTGTTTTATCCCGCCGATGATGCCTTGTTCTTCGGTGAGCTTTCTCCGGAAGCCTTCATTGAGCAGATAAAAACAGAATCCGTTAAGTTCTACGAGAATAAGAAATAAAATCGTATGTTACTACCAAAGGAAGGCGGAGATTATTTCTCTGCCTTCCTTTGCTGAAAGGGATGTGAGTTTATGGCTGTTGCGACAATTTGTTTCCAGTCCCAACTTCTTCATCGACCGGTATCGCTTTATACTCTGTTGCCGGACACGTCTCCCATTAAGAGTGTGTTATACTTGTTACATGGATACTCAGATGGACAGGCATCTTTTATCTACAACAGCGCATTGGTACAATATTGTGCAGGAACTCCTTTGGCGGTGGTTATGCCTGAGGCGCAATGCAGCTTTTACATTGATACCGCCTATGGCCAGCCATATTGGGAACATGTCTCTGAAGAGATTCCCAAAATATTACAGCAGTGGCTGCAATTGGACATTCCACGTGCGCACAGTTTTGTTGGCGGAATTTCCATGGGAGGATACGGGGCAGCAAAGCTCGCTTTGCAGAAACCGAGTCACTTTGCGCAAGCATATCTGTTTTCTCCCGTCACTGATATCGTTAAAATATCTCAACAAGGTTTTGGCCATGAAAAAGGTAATGGTGCTCCACCGTTTAATAAATTGCATTTCGATGCACTTCTGGGCAATCGGCACATACGTGATACCTCTGATGATTTGTTTTTTCTTCTTGAACATGGGCATGTCGCCCAATTTCCCAAATTCAAAATTTATACAGGAACAGAGGATTTTATGTACAATGATATTCTTCACTTCGCACAGACTCTGACCAAAGAAGGGGTTGATTGTTCTTTGCAGACTTCTCCTGGCAACCACGGCTGGAGGACATGGGAGCCTTTCCTTGCAGATATGGTGGCGCACATTGCCGCGTGTGCCCAATGATCGCGGGGCGAGCGGCGGGTGTGTATTGCTTCACAATTGACGATAACATACGCTTTTTAGAAGAATGTACTAAAAGCAATTTAAGTAGTATATTCGATCATCCTTATCCAGCTATGTTGCGAAAAATGCATTTTACCTACGGGACAAAATTTCAGCTGAATATGTATTACTGCTACGCACTAAATGAATTTTCATTGACAGATGTACCGGATATTTGGCGGGATGAATTAGAGCAAAATTCGGACTGGCTGAGGTTTTCTTTTCATTCTTACGCCAACGACCCACCTTTTCCTTATGATAACGCAGTGGCGGACAAGGTTCTGGCTGATTACCGTGCGGTGATGGCACAGATGCGTCGCATTGCCGGGAAAGCTGCTACAGATGTTACTACAACGCTTCACTACGTGTGCGCAACGAAAGAGGCCTGCATTGCGCTTCGTAAAGAAGGAGTATGTGGCCTTATCGGAATGTTTCTTCCCATGGATGACCGTAGGGCCTTGCGGTATTATCTTACCTCCCAGCAAGCTTGCAGCCTTCAGCAACATCGTTTATGGCATGATTCGGAAACGGATATCTCTTTTCTTTGCAACAACATAGTGCTCAATGCCGTTTCGCTTGACGAAATCCCATCATTGCTGCTCCGACAGAGTTCAAATATCTACCACGTTATGATTCATGAACAGTATTTTTATCCGGATTACATTGACTACCAACCCGATTTCGAAAAAAAAATAGCTGCAGCTATATCTTTTTTTCAAACGCTCGACTTCAAATCTTGTTTTTTTGAAGAATTGATTTAATCAACTATTATCTAATTTATATCTGTTCTTCGAAATGCTGCGCGTTTCCTGTCGATGGCAAGCATGAATATGTTTGTATTATGGCCTTAGTTCAATATTCTATTGCAAGCGATTATTGATTATACTCTTAAAATAAGTATAATTAAAAACAGGAGATGTGCTATGGTCACAGTAGGAACAAGGCTGCGAATAATCCGCAAGGACGCAGGCCTATCACGAGTGGAATTAGGAAAGCTGGCAGGAAGCAATCAATCCGCAATCAACCGTTATGAGACAGACCGGGCTGCAGTGCCCTATCGCATGTTGATATGGTATGCGCAGTATTTCGATGTATCCATGGACTACATTTTTGGCCTTTGTGATGACAAACGCGGGAGGATCGTTACCGTTTCACCAGAAGGCGCGGAAGAATATGTACGGCGCAAACCGGATTGGAGCGAGTTCGTGGAAGCTTGTTTCGAGCCAGGAAGTGAACTGAACCGCAAACTCAGGCAGATAGTGCTGAACATGGCGGAAGAACATTCGCATGGCGTCAAGGAGGGATAGACAATGAATGCAGTAATCTACGCCAGATACAGCAGTGATAACCAGCGGGAAGAATCGATTGAGGGGCAGCTGCGCGAATGCAAGGAATACGCCGAGCGCAGCGGAATGAATGTAGTCGCTACATATATCGACCGCGCATTGTCAGCCAAAACAGATGACCGCCCTCAGTTTCAGCAGATGATACGGGACAGCAACACACATAAATTTGAGGTCGTACTGGTGTGGAAGCTGGACCGTTTCTCCCGCAACCGCTACGATTCGGCAAACTACAAAAGAAAACTGGCGCAGAACCATGTCCGTGTTGTTTCCGCAACAGAGCCGATTTCAAACACGCCGGAGGGAATCATGCTGGAAAGCTTGTTGGAGGGGATGGCAGAATATTATTCCGCCGAGCTATCCGAAAAGGTTTCCCGTGGACACAAGGAAAACGCGCTGAAGGCAAAGTTCAACGGCGGGACGATTCCACTGGGATACCGCATTGATGAAAACCAGCATTATCAAATTGATCCGGCTACTGCACCGTTGGTCTTAGAAACATTTGAACGTTATGCGGACGGAGAATGTGTGCGGAAGATTGTAGAGTCTTTTAATGCACGCGGCCTGCGCACTTCGCGCGGCGCTCCGTTTTCCATAAATAGCTTTCAGGCAATTTTGAAAAATCGGCGTTATCTAGGAGAGTACAGGTACAAGGATACTGTAATTCCAGATGCAATTCCTGCCATTATCACTCCGGAAGTTTTCGAAAAGGTACAGAGACGCTGTGAACAAAACAAAAAGGCTCCAGCCCATACGAAAACAGATGTCAATTACATGTTGACAACAAAACTGTTTTGCGGAAAATGTGGCGCGATGATGGCAGGTGAAAGCGGAAAAAGCCATACAGGCGCATGGCATTATTATTACAAATGTGGGAACCACAAGCGCCGTGGGCGCTCGGTATGTGATTTGAAAGCCGTCCGAAAAGAACCACTGGAACGGTTTGTAGTGAAAGTGGCAATTGAAAAAGTGTTGAAAACAGATACTCTCGAATTGCTGGCTCAGAAACTGTTGGAATATCAAAATAAGGAAAACACCCGCCTGCCTGTATTACAGGCAGGCTTGAAGGATGATATTTCTAAGCGTATTAACAATATTGTTTCTGCAATCGAGCAGGGAATCTTTACACCAGCAACCAAGCAGCGGCTGGATGAATTGGAGGAGCAGCGCAAGGAATTGGAAGCCAGTATCCTGCAAGAGCAGATTGCCAAACCGCTTCTTACACGGGAACAAATCCTGTTCTGGTTTGAGCGGTTCCGGCAGGGCGATCCGAGTGATCCGGCATATCAGCAAAAAATCATAGATTGTTTTGTCAATTCCGTCTACATCTTCGATGACCGTCTAGTCATCAACTTCAATTACAGAGACGGAGATAAACTGGTATCTCTGCAAGAGGTAAAAAGTTCGTTTTTGGGTGGAAATCGTTCACCGAAGCCGGATGTGCAGCGTGCCGTCGCTGTACGCAAAGCGGCCTGCGGGAACCAGGCGGGCGGGCGCTTTGGGCGCGCACGTTCCCTGCGGCTCGC
>ENA-ORUW01001492-ORUW01001492.1-human-gut-metagenome-genome-assembly--contig:-NODE-1492-length-16203-cov-2.686029_pt1 | contig 16203 bp, 12 predicted proteins | sample MGYA00242088_ERZ509227 | MGnify/ENA primary metagenome ERZ509227 (study PRJEB26280, sample SAMEA2338816) | human gut metagenome | biome: human gut; feature: human-associated habitat; material: faeces... | reverse complement strand
AATCACCTGGCCGATAATCCGGCTTTCGGAAGCGCGGAGCACTACCCGGATGGAGCCGCCCTCTTTGCCATATTTGATGCTGTTAGAAATCAGATTGATCCAGAGCCGCATAAAGAGGGTCTCATCTACATCGGCGTAAAGATCCGGTGTGATTTCCTGATGAATTGTGATCCCGCGCTTTTCTGCCAGGGCCTCCTGTTCCAGAGCCACCATGCAGGTGATGTCGCTGACATTGATCCGTTCAAAATCCAGTTTTGCCGTTCCTCTATCCGCCCGGGCCAGGGTCAGGAGCTGATTGATCAGGGCGGACATTTTTTTTGACTGATCCAAAATGACACTCAGAGAGGAATGGATCTCCTCCGGAGACGTATCCTTTTTCAGTGAATACTCACACTGAGCCATGATTACCGCGATCGGCGTGCGCAGCTCATGGGACGCGTCGTTTGAAAACTGCTTTTCCGCCTCAAAGGAGTTTTCCAGGCGATCCAGCATGCGGTCGAAGGTTGCCGCCAGATGATAGATCTCATCTTTGGTCTGTCCTCCTGTTTCAAGATGAATCCGCTGAGACAGATCGCTGCTTTCCTGGATATGGACGGCGGTTTCCGTAATCTGCGAAACCGGGCGAAAGGCTCTTTTGGTGATATAGTAGCCTCCTATTGCAGCTACAAGGATCAGCAGCGGCAGGGAGATAAAGAAAAACTTCAGCATGAGGGCGACTGCCGGATCGGAATCAGCCAGATCGGCGGAGGTAATTCCCCGGATCCACACATCCGCGAAGGTGTCATCGCTGATCAGATGATCGTATACATAATACTCCCTCTCGTTGTTCTCCACGATCCGCACCTGATCGGAAATAAAGGGTATTTCCTCAGTGATCCCGGCAGGCAGAGAACCGGTGACGATAAAGTTGTTCTCGCGGTAAACGAGGACGTAGATCCCGTCCCGATAGCTCAGCAGATCGTCGTCAATTTCCAGAGATCCGTTTTCAATCTTTACATCCTGGATGCTGTCATCCACCGCGGCGGTCAGATCTCCCTTGATATTCTCCTGGATCAGCCGGTCACTGGTATAAAACAGCGAGATAAAAATCAGAGATACCAGGAGAACCAGGAAGAAGGCATACCAGATTGTCACCCGGGTTTTGATGGAAAGCTTTTTCATTTTTCTTCCTTCAGCACATATCCCACGCCGCGAACCGTATGAATCAGTTTTGGCTCAAACTTTTCATCGATCTTTTTGCGAAGATAACGGATATAGACATCAATCATATTGGAGGAGCCTTCATAGTCGTAGCTCCAGATATGACGCTCCAGATTATCACGGGAAAGAACCACGTTTTTGTTCATGATCATGCGTGCCAGCATCGCAAAGCCGAGTGCCGGCAGCAGACCGGTTGCAATGCTCAATCCGTCCGTTACAACTGCAGGGATCAGGTTGAGGAACGCTTCCATTTGGCTGCTTCCGATGGCAAAACCCAAAAACGTCAGCAGGAACAGGATCGAACATGTCAGAATGCCGGTGCACATGTGAATGACGCAAACCGCTTTGGCATTTCCCTTTGCGGCATACCGGTCGGCCATCTGCGCGAGCAGCGGACGAACCAGGCTGAACATCACGTTATCAACCGCCTGTGCGATCAGTGCGATCGGCATGGCGAGCGTAATGGCAGCTTCCGTCCCCTGATGGCAAAAGCAGTACCCAGTACGCCGCCGACAATTACATTGGGCGGGATATATGCGCCAACAGAAACCGCGCCGAGGAAAAAGAGTTCGAGCGTTGCGCCGATCGTGATACCCGCTTGCAGGTCGCCCAATACCAGGCCGACCAACGGACCCAAAACGATCGGGCGCTGGATCATATTTGTGCCTGTTGCCAGATCACATTTGCCGATAAACGCAATCAAGCCCAGCAGAATTGCTTGTACAGTCATCTTTTTGCCCCTTTCAAATCACTTCCTGCGCCTTGATCTTGGTGTCCGACGGTACCTGACGCAATTCAACCTCTGCACCGGCCTGCAGCATGGAACGAATGTCATCAATATCGCTCTCTGATGCAAAAATGAATTTACTGATGGCTTTTTTATCCTCCGCCTTTCGGGTACCGCCCAGATTGACCGCACGAACCGTCGGGCATCCCTCGACCATGCGCGCAGCGTCATGAATCGTTTCGACAATGATAAACAGCTTATACTTGTCTGTTACGCCGCTGTTAATAGCGGTAATCGCATCATCGATTGACTTGATCACCAGCTTGACCCCGTTCGGCTTGCTGAGTTTGAGCGTCGTTTTCCGGATATCGTCTGTCGGCACGCTGTCATTGGCGATCAGGATGCAATCCGTACCGAGCGCATTGGTCCAAGAGAAAGCCACTTGCCCATGCAGCAGACGATGATCTACGCGCATCAAGTTGATCATTTTACTCCTCCTATTCTCTCAAAAATCCTCATCCTGCACTTCTGACTTTTCATTGCAGAAAAGAATGGTCTCCTGCGCAGAGCGGATCGCCGCGCGTATCATGGTCACACTGTCCATGTCCTGATTGACCTGCAGTTCTAACAGCAGCGCCAGGTTCATGCCGGCAATGACATAGATGCCGGAACGGTCGGTATAGTTCATAAACTCGTTGTTCACGCTGCCGCGAAACACGTCGGTCACAATAATCAGATCCTCTTCCGGTTTTTTTGCATCCACGATTGCCCGCACGCGGTCTTTGATGTCGTTTTTGCCATCACGATACGCGCAGAATGCTTCGAAATTGCTTTGCGGCCCCATGATGAGCTCCAGCGAATCCATGATCCCGGCTGCAAAATTTCCATGCGATGCCAGAACGAAATGCTTCATCTGTACCCCTCCTTTCCTGTTGTCTCCAGCCATGGCGATAAGGTTTTCAGGCTTTTCTGCTCGGCCAGCCATGGCATCTGGTAATATTCCGGCGCGAGCAGTTCTAACGAAAAGTAGCCCGGATAGTCGCTCTGAATAAACACGTCCAGATCTTCGCCCGGATTCCGGTTTCCGTCGCCCCAGGCGAGATGGCCTGTCGGATTCCCGTCGACAAAGTGACAGTGCACGATCTCCGTACCGCATGCGGAAAACCACTGCCTGACTGTTTCGCCTGCGGCTGCCATTGACCCCAGATCCAAATTCAGCTTGAGCCCGTCGGATCCGACTGTATGCAACATTTCTTTTGCTTCGGCCAAGGTGCGGACCAGTGTTGTCTCGCGCGGCAGCAGCGTTTCCATCGCCAGACAGGCACCATGCGAATGCGCATATTCTGCTATCCGGTGCAGCATCTCGGCCGACCGCTTCCATGCCTCTGCGCGCGGTTCGGAGTAAAACCCCCATCCCGAGCTGACAGAAAGCAAATGGCATTCCAATTCCTCCGCCGCGCAGATCGCATTGCAGAAATACCGGTAGGTCCGTTCGATCAGTTCCGGATCTTTGGCTGCCAGATTATACGGCTTGGGGTTGTTCTGTTCGGGGGTCAGGCAGATGATCGTGATCCCGTATTGCCTTGCCAAGTTCCGCACCGCGCGGGTATCCTGCCAGTGCTGTGCATCGAGCAGGAAATGGCTGGCGCAGGTCCAAAGTTCTGCGTGCGTGATCCCATTGCGCTGCAGGCCTGCGAAAAAGTCCGCAAGGGTGTAATAGCGATAATGGCAGTTCATGCCGGCGATGCGGTCAATGGTTACGGATTTCATGGACCTGCTCCTTCCCGATCTGCGAAGCACGGGGGTCGTGGATGATGTAATCGTAAACATACGCAATTTCGCTGATGGGGAATTCCACGCTGTAATGCTCGCTGATTTCGCGGAACGCGCTGCGCACCATCTCGATGAACGGTTTCTGCTCCTGCTCAAAATCCTTTTGATCGATATGGGTTTCGATCGGCGTTTTGGTCACCAGACGTTCGATCAGGCAGCAGATGTGGATGTTCAGCCCGATGATGGTCTGCGCCGAAAACTTGCGGTGCATCATGCGCTGCAGCTGGACAACGCCGATGTTGACCAGATCCAAAATCTTGTCCACGTTCAGGATCGTCAGATGCTGCACGACGTTCTGCAGCGAGAAATTCTTCAGCAGTCGCTGGTTGAACTCCTCGAGCTCGTCCTCCTTCATATAGCGGCTCAGCATCCGGTTGATCCGCTCAATCTCCCGGAAGGAGATGATGTCCTCCATCGGGATGTAGGTCAGCTCTTCCTGTTCCGGATTGGCCGTTCCGGATACGAACAGGATCTCGTACTTGCTTTGCAGCTCTTCCAACCCGCCCAGATGCATCAGGCGCAGATAGTCATAGCCGATGAATTCCACCTCAATCGGACGGGGCAGGCTGTTGTTGAACAGCTCCGCCATCTTCCGGGCAACCGATACGCCCGCTTCGCTGACGAACAGCACCGCTGCGATTTTGCGGCGGCTCTCCGCCAGTTTGTAGGCTGTCACATACTCTTCGCAGGCCGTCTGCAGGATTTCCTGTATCGGCATGTTCTGCAAAATCTTGCAGCCGACATCCAGCGCAAGCCGGGTAGAGACATTGTTGATGATCCCCAAATTCAGGTTGGTCTGCCCGTCGAGCAGCACATGCATATCCTCCAGCGACCCCATGTCGACCAGCAGGATCGCGTCCTTCGGCCCAGGCACATAGTTGATATAGCGCTTGAACCGCGTGGCAATTTCCTGCACAGACCCTTCGATCGGCATATCGATCGCCTCGAACACATAGCTGCCTGTCAGTCGGTTGACCACATTGGCGATGCTGCTGGCTGTGGAATATCCGTGACAAATGATGATGCCGCGAATGGTATCCAGTCGGACGTTCCGGCTATATTGCTGCAGCCCCAGCATAAACAGGAGCTGGCTCATGCCGTTGACGCTGATGTCCAGGCTCTGCTCGATGATGCGGCAGATCTCCTCTGTCAGGATCGCCTCTTTGGGGAATATGCGCACCAGCAGCGCGAGGCACTGAGCAACGCGCTCATCCTGATCGAATTGGGCCGAGCGCATCTGCAGATACAGGCAGCGGGAAAAGACATAGTGGAAATGTCCCGGAAGCTGGAGATAATACTTATCCGTCAGCAAATGAAAGACGTTTTCCATCACCCGTTCAATGACGTCGATTTTGGCATTTGCAAACCGCTTGGAGAATACCAGATAATCGGAATAGGCATTGAAGCACTTGGTCAGCTTCTGGAGCAGCGCTCCCTGCTCATACTGCTGCACGCGGTACTGGTCGAATTCGTCCAGGATCGACTCGTAATACTGGTTGATCGTCTCCGTCATGGCGTCTTTGACAAAGCTGCGCACATTGATCATGCTTCGCTGCTCTTCACTGAACTCGTTGCCGACACGCGCCATCGCCATCAGATACTCCGGCAGATGGTACAGATAGACCGAAACGTCTTTTGTCTGATCGTTGCTCTGGACGAGGGCATTGGCGCAGCTGGTTTGAATGCAATTTTTCAGCTGCTCAATGTTTGCCGGGAATTCATATTGCAGCAGCAGCTCGAATACGCGGTTGCTGATGTAAATATCCCGACCCACCCGTTCCGCCTGCTGGCAGAAAAAGTGCAAAATCAGCTGTTCCCGCTCTTCTGCCGGGCGTTCGCTCAAGGATGGCATGTGAATGAGCACCGGTAACCGACGAAGCAGTTTTTTGGACAAATGCTTTTCCGGCTCAACATCCGTGGACAGGATGAGCCGCACGGTGCTGTATCGCACTTCTTCCCGCTCGTCCGCGGTTTTGTAACTCCCGCTGTCCAAAAGCTGCGCCAACTTATCCTGCGCTTCCAGCCCCATCAGCTGCGTGTCGGAGATGTACAAGACGTTTCTGTCCGCGCATTGCAGGTAACCGTCCTTTTCCTTGCGGTTCTGTCCGGCAGCCTGTCCGAACAGCGCAACCGAGATCTGCTGCGCGTTTTCATACTCGGCGCAATCAAAGACGCACAGTTTGGTATCCTTTGCAATCAGATCGCAGTTTTGCGCGTATTCATGGACGAGACTGGCAAAATACCCCTTTCCCGTGCCATCCTGTCCCGCAATCAAAATAGGAAGTCCGGCCGGCGGATATTTGATGGCAGCCTTACATTGTTCGACTGCGTAGCTCAGTCCGCCATGATAGCCGATCAATTTCTCAAAATCGCGTTTTCCCTTGTTGCCGCGCGACAGATCCTGCTCCAGTTCCGCCCAACTGACATAGGGCTCCGTGCTCAGGCGAACGCCGTTGGCATCCTCCAGCGCTTTCCGGTGCAGGAAGCATACCGGTCTCGAACTGATCTTGATCACCGTGCCGTCCCGCACCAACTCATTGAGGTACTGGCTGGCCAGCGCACGGCTGATATTCAGCTCTTTGCTGATAGTATTCGCGGTCAGCTGCTCTGCTGTTTCCCTAGTGCAGGCGCGCGTCTTTTCCCGTACATAGTCAAATACTTCTTTTTTGGTCCTGACATATTCATGCGGCATTTTCTCACCTCCCATTCCAAACACCTTTTCCATCATGGGTGAAGTTCGCAGCGTTTTCCGTTTCTCTGGCTTCATCTTATCTCAAAAAACTCCTTCCGTCCGAACTGCGGTATGAATCCAACACTGCAGCAGATTGGTTCGACACTAACATCCCTTCATTTCCTGTATCACGCTCATTTTCAACACTTTCCGCTTTCATCATAAGCCGCCGTATCGGTCACGTAAAGCATAGATTTTTATGTGACCCAGTTGCTTGCTTTTTGTGGATTTTTATGCCATGAACTGCTTTCATTTGGGAGTTTTCGCTTTCTATGCCGGCTCAATTGTCATTGGGCTTATCTGGGATTGACCCGCCCGGTGCAGCAGCCGGCTTCCGTCTCCATCAAAAAGTATGCAGTCGTGCCTTTACCTTACGGATTTATGCTGTCTGTCCGCGTCGATCACACGAATTTCACCAGTTGTCTTCGTTTTGAATTTCTATCAGTATCTGCTGTGAATGCCGGTATTGCAATGCGATCCGTACGTCAGAATAGGGGCTCGGCTGAGAAAATGGCGCCACATTTAGTGCCAGGTAGTTGCAGAATTTCATAAAAAGCAGTGCCGTAATCCAGTTTCCTGATAGGGAGCGGATAGCGACACCGTTCATGCGTCCGGAGATTATCGATTACCTTATTCGCGCATAAAAGCAACGGCAGCAAGCATCACTGCTTGCTGCCGTTGCTTTTATGACCGCAAATACGTTCCTGACAATGTGTATGGTTCGCACTGCACGTTATGTGTGCCACGACGACAACGGATATAGAACCCCTGTTTTCTTCATAATATCACATTTTGATACACTTACACCAATTTTCACTAATGATGATACGAATAACTCAACTTGCATCACTTTTTAAATAACGAGTTCGCGTCCAGCTACTTAGATAGTCCTCCGTAGTCACCTGGGAGTATCACCAGCTTAGATTTATGAGCACTTTATAAAATTTTATTAAATGCACCATTTTTTCACAAGGCATAATATTGCGTAAGAAATACGCCAAAAATGTTACGCAAAAAATAATATTGGTACAAACCATAGAACACAGGTGATAGAATAATTACGGCAATAGCTCAGTGACTAAGGCGTATCATTGTTGAGCTTTGCTAAACCTAACTCCTCTAATTTGCGTCTTTGATCATCCGAAAGGTTTCCAACACCCCAGCATAATAAATAACGCGGACGTGTACAAGCAACATAACCTATTCTTCCCGATTCATCATCGGATTTTAACCAATTCTCCCAAAACCCCGTTTTACCACGGGCATCTGGCGAAGATAATAACAACACTGCATCAAATGTACCGCCCTTAACCGAATGGATCGTCTCAACACACAGTTGTTCTTCTTCAGGCAATACTATCTGGACCATTGGCTGTTTTGCAGTCCCCTTAGGGGTTCGGATTGTTATCACAGGCAGGTCTTGCCCTATGGTGTTAAGATGATGTGCGATGACACTAATAACTCTCTCTTTGTTCTTCGAATACCATGATCCGTAAGTCAACTCGTCCACGGTTGTCATCACAGGATCGGAGCATAGTTCAACAAGAATATTTTTAAGCAACAATCTCCAGGACACCACGTTCGGACATACCTCATCTGAGTAATAGTAGTTGTTGCTTTTTCCATGAAACCCCATCCATCTCTGCAGTTGATATGCAAGCAGACTTAAAGCTGTTTGACGCGCTACAGGCTCATTTTGTTGCCATAGCTGGATGGCGTTTATAATGGGATGCGTCTTGTGGTCATTCGAAGGGCCATGACTTAGCTTTTGCTTTGCAGTTTGCGTCCTAACAAGGACGACAGCATCATTGATTGGTATGTCAAATCTATTGAGCATATCGGTAAAAGCCATAATTGCATCTTTCTCGTCATCGTCATACTCCACATAGCAACAATCATAATTGCCACATTTACTCTCTACGGAGCCTGAAATCGAGTAGTCTATCCCACCCATCTTTCGAGAAAAATCAACGATTTTTTGTGTGCTTCTAAAGTTCTGACTTAGATGCATTGTTTCGAAATGGTGGGTCGTGAGATGGTCCAGAAACAACGCTGGACAAGAATCTTTGAAGGAATAAATCGCCTGATGCAAATCGCCAATGTAATGAACAGTTACGCCAGCAGTAATAAGGAGGGAAAGGATATTCAATTCGTTTGCCGATAAATCCTGACACTCATCAATCATAATTACAGGGAATTTTTTTGCAATGAAATGGCAAATGATTTCATCGCGAAGGCATCGATGAGCGATTAGATTCATATCGTCAAAATTGGCAAAACCATCATGCCAGAACTTTAATTTACATTCCTTTATCTGATCTTTCAGATAATTGAGTTGGAACAAATAGGGGGCATTTTTGCGCCGACGTATCTCTGCGATATACTGTTGACATTCTACCGAGTTATACATTTCAGTAAGACTTTTTGTCGATTCCCCTTGCGAAACAAACCAATCTTTACAGCTACCCTTATAATAAAGCTGACTAGCATAGATCGTTTGTTTGGGAAAAGGAAATTCTAGTCTATAGTTATTAAGCCACTGATTGCCATACGGGTTTGTATCAGAGTCTATGATTCTAAAAGATTTATCAGTTCTATCCCCTGGTATATCATAAAACTTGTAACCAAAGCGCTGCGCGATATGTCCGTGAACAAAACTGGAGAATGTGCCAATGAAATGATTGGAAGGAACAGGCTTGCCGTAAAATGAGGAAACCCGATCCGCGATAGTTGCGGTCGCCTCATTTGTAAAAGTTAAAACGGCAATTCCGGTTTGTCGGGATATCCACCTGCAAATCTCATAAGCCGCTTTTAGCCCCAATACTTCAGTTTTTCCGCTTCCCGCACAAGCCTCTAAATAGATGCACTGATCTATCGGAGAAAGGATATAGTCTAGCTGTTCGTCAGTTTTCTCCTCTATTCGCTCCTTTGCCTGTTGGGTAAATATCTTACCGGCAGACAGCACTTCAGTAAGTTCTTCAATTTTTTCGTCCCTTGTCACAATGATTTTCCTCCACAGGCCCAAAGAACGGCATTAGAGATATAGTCTGGTACTACAAAATCATCCGTGATTTTTTCGGCCAAAGCATAAGCAAACACACCTTTTCCAATCTTATTGCTTTCTATGTGCGCATAAATATATTTTGCATCTTTTACCAAAAGAGACAGATCTTCGTACTCGGTCTCTCTGCCAATAATTTCATCAAGTTCGGCACATACAGTTCCGCCAGACGTAGGCCAGATAGATTTTAGGACAGCAGCTAACACCTTGGGATTATATGTGGCAAGGTCATACTCAAATGTTTTCAATGGAGACACAAATAGCTTTGTCCATTCATTTTCATCAATTTCAGCTTTTGCTTCAACAATAGGGTTCTTGCTTTCTACCTCCGTATCTTTCTCAGGATAGATAACATTGTCAGAAGCATCTTTGCCGGGATCCCTATCTGTTAAACCGGAACAGAATATTGGGATATTGGGGCCGGAAGACCCCTGAAAATTTCCGAACAACTTCATGAAGTACTGAAAGTTGATGCCATTGATATTAATTACAGAAACACCCATCTCGTCGAGAGCCGAGGCCAAACGCAAAGATTCATCATGACTTTGGTTATATTTTTTCAAAACAATCTCTGCCAGCCTCGGCAATACGAGTGCTTCCGCAATCCCCTCGACCAATATAATTCCTCGTGAGAAAAGCATGGTGGACTTAGTAACATCCAGCCATCGGTTAATATAATTTACCGCATTCGTATCAGCAAATTCCTTCTGTCCTATCATTGTGGAGACAATCCGGTTTTCTTTCCCCACCAAATGAATCAACTTGTCTATCTTTACGGAAGATGCTAGTACCGGTGAATGCGTAGAAACGATCACTTGTGCATTGGGAAGTGTAGAAACCAGTGCTTCAAGATATTTGATAAACTTTACCTGCAACTGTGGATGAAGATGGGCCTCTGGTTCTTCAATGAGAAGAATCGTAAAGATATCAGAATCCTTAATCAACTCAAGTTCGGCAAATACCGTAGCAATATAGAGCAGGTTGTTATACCCTAGGCTGTTAGTAGCCAAATCTCTAAATTTTGCTATATCCGTTTCCCCGGTATGCGGAAAGAAAACCATGCGGATATTTTCTATAATCCGATTAAAGGTTGTTTCAGAAAATTGCAGATTTACGCTCTGACCAAGTTTCTCGCCTAATGCCTCCACAATTTTTCCGTTAATAGATGCCTTTACATCTTGAATCTCAGTGTACTTATCATCCTTATTCTGCACGATATTGTTGTTAAATTCGGCAACGCTATCCACAAGAGATCCCGTGTTATCCCCGTACTTCTTTTTAAGAAGCCATGTTAGTCGTGAGCGTCTGCCAGCAGAAAGTCTAGCTTCTGCATCGCGCAACGGCGGAAGGTAAATGCATTCAATCCTATCAAAAGTATCTTCTTCAAAAATGCTGGCCGTCGACTCTCCACCCCAGTATTTCCGTTTCATTGCGCCGGGCTTTGTTGGGTTCTCCGTAATACGAAGATGCAGGTGTGCATTAAAATCGGCATTGCACCAAGACAAAAAAGTGATTTTCTCGTCTTCGGTTAACTCGGTCAACAACGCATTGATCTCGATTGTATCTGCAGCATAAGATCTATCCAATGAACAATAGAAATCGTCCAGAGAGCAAGCATAATTTGATTCTGGTTCGCGGAAGAGGAGGCGAAGAGCATTGATAACGGCGGTCTTTCCGCAACCATTTTCTCCAAGCAACACATTTAATCCTTTGTTAAATGAAATATTGGATTTTTCATAAGTATTTTTATACCCTTGGATTGATAGTTCGGAAATATACATTTTACAGCCTCCTTATAGACGATGGCGCAGAAGCAAATATTGAAAGTCGTATTCGAAATTATTCTGCATATTGCTTGTAGTTCTCCACCGGCTTCATGATTTCATTATAGACAACATCAATGCTCTTCGGCGGGTATCCGTTTTTCTTTAGCAGCTTGGCAACATCAGCATGGAGCTCATCCTTAACATACTGACGATTCGTCCAGTCAGTGTACTTAGATTTGTTGCCAACAAGTATCTGAATCTCTTTAGCCAAGAAGATATAGGTATCTTCCGAAAGCTGCTCTTTAAAGCCATATTTTCGGCCACAGCAACGAGGATGTCATAGAAGGCTTTTTCCTCAAAGGTAATGCCGAAATCCTCAAACGACTGCTTTTCTTGCTTCAGGTCGGTAAAAGTCTTCTCCAATTCCTCACTCAGGTTATTTACCACGTCGTCGATGATATCTTCCACATCACTGATAGTATTCCGCGATCAATAACATTCTTGAGTTTTTTTAGAAAACTCAATTGATTATAACATAATGTTGTTTGACGTTTCAAACATATGTTAGCGCTAAAAAACTTTAAATAAAATAACTACATGTTACAAACAGACCCATTAGTCAACTGACAGGAACTTTTCCACATACTTCTCTTTCGTTGGAAGAGGATATATTGGGAAGCATTCTTTCCTCTTACTCCAATATGTAACAGGATCTCCAGCGATTCAAACACATAGTCCCACCTCCTTTCAATGATGACCTCGCTACCACAACTTCGCCCCAAAAGCGAAAGTATACTTATCCGGCATAGACGTAAGACCGATGGGGGACGCGTCAAAGTAATCCAGCATCTGCTGCCAGACGCTATAGATAGATTTAACACCCATCAATGATGATACAGTCCAAACTTCATAGTCCATACTCTGTTCATATCAATCCTATTTTTCTGCTTTTCTTCGAATACCTCTTTGCAACATACAAAAATCAGCAACGGCAGCAAGCATCATCGCTTGCTGCCGTTGTTGATTGTGACCGCAAATACGTTCCTAACAATGTGTATGGTTCGTACCTGCGCGTTATGGTGGAGCCGAGGGGAGTTGAACCCCTGTCCGAAAGCGCATTCACCGTGACTTCTCCGGGCGCAGTTTGTCTTTTTGGGATTCCCGCTGCGATACGCCGGCAAACAGGCTTACCGTTTTGGTAGAGTCATGTTACATGACGGGGGCAACTCTTACCCCGTACACGTTCACCACTAAATCGACGCCGGGTTTCAAAGCCGTGGTCCTCTTTGAGCCGACGGGCTAAGCCTTAATTAGGCAGCCTGAAGAGTATAATCGTTGTTGTTTAATTTATAAACAGTTGGAGCTTTTTACGCAGATCCCCGCTGCGGCCCGCTATCCCGGCTTCAACACCCCCGTCGAACCCGTTACGGCCCCATATAGGTGTATCCGCAGATGCGAATATTCAACGATTGCGCTCTTTCATTGCGCGGTCCATTTCGCGTTTGGCGTCGCGCGCGGCAATGCTGTCGCGCTTGTCGTGCAGCTTTTTGCCGCGGCACAGGCCAAGCTCGAGTTTCACCCGCGAACTTTTAAAATACACGGACAAAGGGATCAAGGAATAACCGTCCTGCTTGGTTTTGCCGAACAGGTTGGCGATTTCCTTTTTGTGCATCAGCAGCCTGCGCACACGCAGGGGATCCTTGTTGAAAATATTCCCTTTTTCATAAGGGGAAATATGCATGCCCCGCACAAAAAGTTCGCCGTCTTTAAAAGTGCAGTACGAATCCTTGAGGTTGATCTGCCCTTGGCGAATGGATTTGACCTCGGTGCCAAACAGCTCGATGCCCGCTTCGAATTTGTCCTCGACAAAGTAATCGTGCCATGCTTTTTTATTGGCAGTAACCTGCTTTGTCCCTTTTTTATCCGGCATTGCACGACCTCCTTTTCCCGTGGTACAGTTTATCATAGCATGCGCTTGGCGATTTGTAAAGGCACAAGTGTGTTACAGTCTTCGACGAAAATGGAAGACGGGAGTGTTAAAAACACTCCCGTCCCTTGCTGTTCAATCATCCCCGCGCAAAAGCTTTTCCGCGTAGCCGTGCAGCTCGTCGGGGGAATGGACGTTGTCGCCGCGCTTGACAATCATTTCGCGCACATAATCCGGCAGGTCGTCAAAGTATGCGTGGGCGGCGTGGTTGATCGCCAGCATTTCGGTCAGATTGTGATACCGTTCCATGCACATTCACCTCGCCGAAAGTATACCCGTTAATAGGTCAGGATATTCTCCAGGATGTTCAATATTTTTACGCCATAGTCCGCGCCTGCGGCCCAGCCGTAACCCTTGGGATTTTCCTGTATCCCCAGATACTGCACGGTCGGCGCGGCGCCGCGGGAAACGAGGGAAAAACGGGGATCAATGCAGGCGTTCCTGAGCGGTTCATGGTTCGCATAGGCTTTCAAATGCTGTATCTGGGCGCGAATGCCGAGCTGCGGGGTGTCGAACGACGCGCCTTTCATCCCGTTATCGATCACGCCGAGGCCGCAGAAGTTATTTTGACCGATTGTCACGGCGCTGTCGCGGAAAGTGAAATTACCGGTCTCAAGGCAGGACTGCGCAAACGCGATATCCCCGCGGATCCCTTCGGCCTGTCCTTCGGATATGTAGTAAGGAATCATATCGATCACAGACTGGGGGACGTTGGGATTGGCTTTTTTGATATATGCCTGCATCTGCGCGGCGGTTGCCTGCGGGGTTCCGGTCAGGCTGGTGTAGGAGAAGTACTTGTCCACGGTGGCGGTCTTTGCATTATAATAGGAGGAACCGGGCCGCATGACCTGCGTCAGCATGAGAGTGGAGCCGGGGTGCGTATCGATCAAACGGTAATCGTCAAGGGAGCGGAGCGTGCTCCCCTTGGTAAAATCGAACACCGCCCATTGGCCATTGACATAGACCACGTTCCACGCAGCCGACCAGCTCCGTGCGAGAAACGCGGGGATGCCGGCTTCGGAGAACATCCAGTCTGCGGCGGCCGCGAGCGAGGTGGCGCTGACCTGCTTTTTTCTGCCGTAAGCGGCCGTCCAGGAGGCGCTCCCACCGGTCTGGTACTCGCGCTGCAAAAGAAGGTAGATATAGGAGATGCGCTCGCTGTCCGTCTTTAAGGCGGACAGTTCGGCCATTTGGGAAGAGAAATAGGCTTCCGCTTTTTTTCGGTCGTCAGCGGACGCGCCGCCGGTCAGGGTATAGGTATCCGATAGAGACAGGCGGGAACGGGCGTTTTTGGAATAACCGTTGGAAACCGAAATGTCTGCCAGAGAACTGGGTCTGGAGCCGAGATAGGCGGCTGACATGGCCTGAAAGTCGGCCTGCAGAGCGGCCTTGTCCGGATTGTCGAACAGGTCCGGATCGGCGAGCGAAGCCAGCGCCACGTTATAGGCAGGGGTGCCGGACGCTGTGGTGTTGGCCAGCGCCGCAGTGAGCGCGTCTGCCCAATACAGGCTGCTGCGGAAAAGCGCACTGCCGGAAGCATACAGCGGTGCGTCCTTAACGGCGCGCAGGGTGCTGACGAGCGCGCGCCAGTCGGCGCTGCCATCTTCTGTGATGACCGGCGCATAGCGGGCCGCAGTCAAGTGGTAAGAAGCGCTGGGAAGCGCGCGCAGATTGTTGGCAAGGTCGTTCATTGCCGCGTTCCAGGAGGTTTCGGGCGCGTAAGGATACGCAGCATAGGCGGTTATCCGCTTGTTGTCGTAATTGTAGGAGACGCCGAAATCGGCTAACTGGCCCAAGGCGCGCAGGCCGATAAAATTATTTCCTTTAATATTATAGACCTGCGGGGTGATGCGTTCCCCTGCGAGGTAAAGTGTCTGGCGGGTGGGGATGGCGGCTGCGGAGCTGGTGGCAGTATTTTGCACGGTGCTGCTTTCTCCTGCCTCGGGGACATAGGAGCCGTCTGGATCGATATGGACCGCGTTTGATGACGGATCGTAGGCAACGCCGAAATCGAGGAGACGTCCCAGGTCGCGGAGTTTAAAATAAGTATTACCATCTATGTTATAGATCGTGGGGGTCGCTGTGCGGCCGACAGTATCCGATAAGGTTGTGCTGACGTGAAAGGTTTGGCCGCCGGAAGCCGCAGGCAAAGCAGTGGCCGCAGAAGCCGTGCAGGTCAATGCGGCGACGCTGAGCGCGGTAAAAATCAGGCGCTTTAACATAAGTTCCTCCTTTGGGTGAATAAAGACATATTTTTAGGGTATTATATCATGGAAAGTGTCGATATTCAAATGTAGCATATGGCACGACTGGAAAAAGACACGAAGGTAGTTATAGAAAGAAAGGGGGAGGGAGGACTTGACAAAGTGGAGGGGGATATAGTATAGTAAACGAGCTGCGGAAGTGCGCGGCGGAAAAAGCTGAAAAAAGAAGAAAAAAGTTCTTGACAAACAGCTTTGGGTTTGATATACTGAATAAGCTGCTTCGGAAGGGGTGGCGGCCGGAAAAGTTCGGAAAAGAGAAAGAACGGCTCGAAAATCTGAAAAAAAGATTGAAAAAAGTTCTTGACAAAGCGAACGACTTCTGGTATACTGAATAAGCTGTCACCGAGAAAAAGAAAGAATCTGGAAAGGTTCCGTAAGGTTCTGGTGAAAGCGGATTGTACCTTGTAAATTAAACAACGAGAAAGCTTAACACTTGAAAGAGTGTGTAGTGCGAACCTGAAATTCTAAGAGTTATACTCTTGGTAAATCGCTGGACGTCGGAACTCCAGTAAAAAGAAACCGACACGTCAGACTCTAAAGTCGATTAAAAGAACGTTGGTTCTCTTAATACAATTTTTAGAGAGTTTGATCCTGGCTCAGGATGAACGCTGGCGGCGTGCCTAACACATGCAAG
>ENA-ORUW01001485-ORUW01001485.1-human-gut-metagenome-genome-assembly--contig:-NODE-1485-length-16238-cov-13.673670_pt1 | contig 16238 bp, 17 predicted proteins | sample MGYA00242088_ERZ509227 | MGnify/ENA primary metagenome ERZ509227 (study PRJEB26280, sample SAMEA2338816) | human gut metagenome | biome: human gut; feature: human-associated habitat; material: faeces... | reverse complement strand
TTTTCCGGGATTTATGGAAAAACCGGAGCCATGGGAAGAGATGAGATACATTTACCCAAAGGATATACATGGAAATCCTTTACAGAGTTTCTTCTGTCTACTCTACCTGAACATACCCGGAACAGATACCGGAAGAAATTGGAGACAAGCATCAGATTCTGGAAGAATAAGGGCGGTGTACTCAGTGACGAAGTGATACAGAAACTAAGAGAAAGAAATATTCCTATTCAAGTAGGAGAAAGCACAAACTACAAAACGGACAAGAAGCCTGTCAGGATGGATTATTTAGATGATATTGATATTGCAGAGTTCAAGGAAATTCCGACTTACAAAAGAATGTGTATCTGTATCCTACGCAATGATCACGTTTGCAAATATATGGGATTCGCACTGACAAAAGAAGAAACACTCATGAAAAATATGGCATTAAAACAATATGGAAAGATTTTCAAAGATGAATAGAATTTCTTAAATGCCCCATCTTTAAATAAGACAAACTGCATCTCAGCATAACTTTTTCATGCAAGCATGAAAGTTCTACATTCGATTTGCATTATCTTTGCAGCTAATAAACAAATATACAAAGAAACTGGTTCGCTTCGCTAACAGAGGCTTTGCATTTAACAATAAATTATATTCCAATGAAATATTTAGAATTTACTTTCCGCACTTCTCCTTGTACAGAAGTAGTAAACGATGTGCTTTCCGCTATCCTGGGCGATGCAGGTTTTGAGAGTTTTGTTGAACAAGAAGGCGGTATTGCTGCCTATATACAAAAAGATTTGTATGATGAAAGAACTGTAAAAGCAGCTATTGACGAGTTCCCCCTACCAGACACCCAAATCGAATATACTTTTACAGAAGCCGAAGATAAAGACTGGAATGAGGAATGGGAAAAGAACTTCTTCCAACCGATTGTGATTGGTGACCGCTGTGTCATCCACAGTACTTTCCACCATGATGTTCCCCAAACAGAATATGATATTGTCATCAATCCGCAAATGGCTTTCGGTACAGGACATCACGAAACCACCAGTCTCATCATCGGTGAACTACTGGACAGTGACCTGCAAGGCAAGTCCCTTCTCGATATGGGTTGCGGCACTTCCATCCTTGCCATTCTTGCTCGCATGCGTGGTGCAGAACCTTGTACTGCCATCGATATTGATGAATGGTGCGTTCGTAACTCACTTGAAAACATCGAGCTAAATGGCGTAGACCGTATTTCCGTATTCCAGGGAGATGCCTCCGCACTGGAAGGAAAAGGGCCTTTTGATGTGGTCATCGCCAATATCAACCGTAATATCCTGCTGAACGACATGAAGCAATATGTATGTTGCATGCGGCCTGGATCAGAGTTATATATGAGTGGCTTCTACGTAGACGACATACCTGTGATACAAGCAGAAGCCGAACGTAACGGACTGCGGTTTGTACATCACCGGGAAAAGAACCGTTGGGCGGCAGTTAAGTTTGCATTATAAGCACCCGAAGTGTAATACTGCAAATACTCCTAATAAGCCATCTGAAACAGGCTTATTAGGAGTATTTGGTTTCCACTCATAACACCCGCCTCCCCGGAAAACAAGGGGAATGCATACGAAAAAGTGAGAGGTGAGAGTAAGAAAAATAAAAGCCGGATGTCGGAATCCGAAACAGATTATTCGGCAGCAGCCTCTTTTTCCGCAGCTTCTTCGGCAACTTCTTCAAAATCCGTCATGCCGCTTGCTACCAGCAGATTATACCAAGTAATCAGTTTTTTAATATCCGATACATATACGCGGTCGCGATCAAAGTTAGGCAACACTTCTGCCAAATAGGCCTGAAGTTCTTTTACAGAAGCCTTTTTCACATCCAATGCCACAGCAGCGCCGTTTTCTTTCTTCTTCATTGAAAGAAGCACATCTTTCAAAGGCACTTCATCTGCATCTGTATACATGGCGATATCACCTAAAGAGATAATCTTTTCATTGCCGTAGGCAGGGAAACGTTTCTTGTCAACGAGCGACTCTACAATCAACATATTCTTTCCCTGGGAAATGAGCTTATACAATCCCGGTTTACCGGAAATAGACAAAATAGTCTTCAACATAGTATATTCTGTTTTTGTAATTAGTAGTTTATTTTTTCGGTGGGCAAAGATAGGTATTATTTTGAGACAGGAAAGTGATTAAAGCTAAAACCTGCGGAATTAACGGTGTTTCACCATCATTCACTATCACAAAATCTGCCTGTCCGCGCTTTTCTTCATCACTCATTTGGCTGCGGATACGCTTTTCTATCAGTTCACGCGAGGAAGCATCCCGTTTCATGGCGCGTTGCACCCGTATTTCTTCGGGAGCATAGACCATAACAACCACATCCACTTCACCGGCAAATCCCGCCTCTATCAGAATAGCAGACTCAATACCTGCCATAGAACAGGTTGCACGCCGCCGAAGCCATTGCCTGAAATCTTCTTTCACACGCGGATGAATAATTCCGTTAATTTGCCGGGCATGCCCGGGACTGCCGAAAAGGTAGGAAGCGAGCAAGGGTTTATTCAATGCTCCGCCGGCATATGCCTCTTTGCCCAACAAGGAAGTCAACTCACTGCGGATGCAAGTGTCAGTCATCATAAGTTGCTTGGTCTCCACATCGGAAATATAGACAGGTATTCCCATCACTTCCAGCAGTCGGGATACAACGCTTTTGCCGCTGCCAATGCCGCCGGTTATACCTATCCTAATGGTCATAATGAGAAGTAATCTGTTCTATGAGAAAATCGACTTGCTCCGGATTAAAGCGCACCTGACTCACTCCGTCAGGGACATTCTTCAGCTTTACTGTGTACTTGTCCGAACCCAACCGCAACAACTCCTCGTAGGAAACATTCATATGGAAATCATCCGCCGTTATCTGACGGAAGCGGCTAAGCCCCACCTGAAAAGTGACCTGAACCTTGGACGGGAAAGCACGCAACACTTTATCGGCCGGGAAGTTTATGCCATGCAACGGCACCTCCACCGTCTTCTCAGTATAAATATCTACCGGAAGCATCATCTCAATAGAAGCCGGCACAAATTTCACTCCCCTCCGGGTAAGTAAAGAGACCTGCTGCTTCAATGTGTCCGAAATATTCTCCAGTTCAACATGCTGTGTATAGGCAGCAGTTATCGTATCTAATACGCCCTCCGGCGCATATGCCAGAACCGAATCCGGACTGAAAACCGTATCCGACAAATAATACTGGCGACCGGCACTGACCGTTCCCGCCAATTTTACGGGGACCAGCTTGGACACTCCGGTTGCATAAATGTACTCCAGCGTATCCGGCTTCATGGAGAGCAAGCGCGTTGAGACACTCAACTGGCTCAACACTTTCTTCTCAAATTGAGAAGCGTACACCCGCACATGATTGCCGGCATCTTTATAATCAGAGAAGTCGAGGGAAATCGGATAGAAACTTTTTCCCAACATATAATTAAGAAGAACCGTTCCTTTATCCTTCACCTTAATCCGGAGTTCGGAAGCCGGTTCTGAAGTTATCATCGTATTGTTAGGCACTCCACGCAGACGTACCGGGATGGAGAACTCGGCTTCATAATCGTTATTCAATGTCTGTAACAGCCAAAAGCCTCCGGCTACAAAGAAGAAAAATAAAAAAACAAAGAACTCCCTGCTCTTATCACTGAGCAGAAAGTCCTTTGTTTTCTCTGTTATATTCAAATAAATACGTCTTATGTTCCTACGATCAAACATAGGCTCACATCTACTTATTTAGAAACCTGGTTACTGTTTGCGTCAGCAGCTGCGGCAAAAATAGAATTCTTGTCAATATGGATTTTAACGTTAGAAGCGATTTCCAATACTACATCATTATCGTTAATTTCCTTGATGATACCATGAATACCACCGGCAGTAATAACCTTCTGGTTCACCTGAAGAGACTTACGAAAATTTGCTATTTCTTTTTGCTTCTTATTTTGCGGACGAATCATAAAGAAATACATGATAGCGAACATAGCTATCAGCATGATCCACATCATACTTCCACCTCCCGCTGCGGGAGCTTGCAATAATACAGTCAATAAGTTCATAAATAATCAAGTTTTAGTTTCTACTATATGGACAAAGGTATCAGTTTTTAGTCAACTTACCTTCTTTTTTCAATTGATTAACTATTCCGTCCAGCGTTCCGTTGATAAAGCTACCGCTCTTGGCAGTACTATACAACTTCGCAATTTCTACATATTCATTTAACGAAACACTCACCGGAATGTTCGGGAAACTTAAAATTTCTGCTAAAGCGGTCTGCATAATGATGATATCCATAAATGCGATACGATCCAGATCCCAGTTCTTCGTATTCTCGCTCACAAGATGACGGTAATAGTCGGCATTCAGAATTGTACGACGGAATAAACGGCGTGCAAATTCCTGATCTTCGTCATCCTTGAATTCGGGAAGTAATTCCTGATTCGCTCCGTTCTTTTCTTCAAAACGCTTAATCGTTTTCAAGACAAAGGTATCTACAATCTCTTTATCGTCATTCCAGTACAGACTCTGGTCTTCCAGTACCTGATCAAGGGAATCATTATTAAAGATGTATGTTTTATAGAGTTTTCTCCACAATTCGCGGTCAGCTTCATATGAATTGTCACCGGAAGCCATATAATCTTTATAAATATCGCTTTCTACTATTTTCTCATAAAGCTCTTTGACGAAATCCTGATCATTTGCCCAAGTTCTCTTCTGATTAGATATAAACTCGGTCAGTTGCTTGTTCACCTCCAACTGTGCAACAAACTTATTATCCACAAACTTTGTGTTGGGATACAACTCTTCTTTAGTAGGAGCCAGTTTTGCTTTTGCCGCATCAATGCGTTTTTGTGCATACTCTGTTAATGCCATCATCAGCATTAACAAATAATTATAAAGGTCATACGCCTTTGAAAGGCTGAAGAATAACTCTTTCTCCGCTGAGTCTAGATTTTTGCTGCCATTTTGGTAATAGGCATACACTATTTGTATAATCTTAAGACGAATAAGAACTCTGTTGATCATAATTCAAATTAATACTGTTATTATCGAACTGCAAAAGTAGATATTTTTAATGAGTTTCCACAAATAAATCACATTTTTTAATGCAGTATTTGATTCTCTGCGCTTTTTCTTTTGACAGTTTAAAAAAAATATCCAATTTTGAGGCCGATTATTAACGGACCCAATGATATGGAAGATTTTAAAAAGAAAATGAACGCAGACATGAATGATAAGGAGATCGTTTTCTCCAAGTCCATCAAAGCAGGTAAACGCATCTATTACCTCGATGTGAAGAAGAACCGTAAAGATGAAATGTTTTTAGCTATTACGGAGAGTAAGAAAGTGGTGATGGGAGAAGGAGATGACTCTCAGGTTAGCTTCGAAAAGCATAAAATCTTCTTATATAAGGAGGATTTTCAGAAATTTATGGCAGGATTGACAGAAGCCATCAGTTTTATTAACCACAGTGACATGAACGATTACATCAGCCGCCTGAACGAAGAAGCTGATATAAAAAGAGAACAGGAAGCTCTTGCCGAAGAAGCACAAGAGGACAAGCTGGAAAACGAAATTAAGATTGATATTGACTTTTAAAGAGGTAACTCTTTGATATTTCAAAAAAAAACAGTACTTTTGCACCGCTTTTTTGCAACATCATGTGATAATCCACATCGTGTAATGGTGAATTAAGCAAAATAACTTAATTTAGAGTAACACAATTTTTTAAGAAATGAAATCAATTGAAGTAAAAGGAACTGCAAGAACTATTGCAGAACGCTCTTCGGAACAAGCAAGAGCTTTAAAAGAAATTCGTAAGAACGGTGGTGTGCCTTGTGTACTTTACGGAGCTGGTGAAGTTGTTCACTTTACAGTGACTAACGAAGGTCTTCGTAACTTGGTTTATACTCCGCACATTTACGTAGTAGATCTGGATATCGATGGCAAAAAAGTAAACGCTATCCTGAAAGATATTCAATTCCACCCGGTAAAAGACAACATTCTTCATGTTGACTTCTATCAGATTGACGAAGCTAAACCTATCGTTATGGAAGTTCCGGTACAACTGGAAGGTCTTGCAGAAGGTGTGAAAGCCGGTGGTAAGCTTGCATTGCAGATGCGTAAGATCAAAGTGAAAGCTCTGTACAATGTAATTCCTGAAAAACTGACTGTTAACGTTTCTCACCTGGGATTGGGTAAGACTGTTAAAGTTGGCGAACTGAGCTTCGAAGGTCTTGAACTGATCAGCGCTAAGGAAGCAGTTGTATGTGCTGTTAAGCTGACTCGTGCAGCAAGAGGTGCAGCAGCAGCCGCTGGAAAGTAATTTGAGATTATCCCTGTAAAGAGATATAGCAAAACGCAGATTAATGCAGATTAAAGCAGATGTTCAGTCTGCATTAGTTTGTGTTAATCTGCGTTTCTCTTTTTATATTCACAAACTGTTTTTTACGAAAAAACAATGATTAAATATCTAATTGTCGGACTAGGAAACATTGGACCCGAATATCATGAAACCCGGCATAATATTGGTTTCATGACAGTAGAGGCATTGGCAAGAATCAACAATGCTCCTCCCTTTATTGACGGACGCTACGGATTTACCACTAGTTTTTCGATCAAAGGACGCCAGTTAATCCTGCTCAAACCGTCAACTTTCATGAACCTGAGCGGACTGGCCGTTCGCTACTGGATGCAAAAAGAAAACATCCCTTTGGAAAATGTGTTAATAGTAGTAGACGATCTGGCTCTCCCCTTCGGCACTCTGCGTCTGAAAGGAAAAGGAAGTGATGCCGGACATAATGGTCTGAAGCACATAGCAGCCATTTTAGGAACTCAGAACTATGCCCGTTTACGCTTTGGTATCGGAAATGACTTCCCCAAAGGCGGACAGATTGATTATGTACTCGGACACTTTACTGACGAAGATCGCAAGACAATGGATGAAAGACTGGAAACAGCCGGAGAAATCATTAAAAGTTTCTGTCTGGCAGGTATTGATATTACCATGAACCAGTTCAATAAGAAATAGGAGTATGTACAATTGACTATTTCACAGCGTATATATGCAAACGGTCATTAAGTACTCCACCATGACACATGGTACACTGTTAATTAATAAATTATCAATATATGGCAGAAGCAAGAATAGATAAATGGATGTGGGCTGTTCGTATTTTCAAGACACGCACAATTGCCGCCGAAGCCTGCAAGATGAACCGTGTCACTATCAACGGAGCATACGTAAAGGCATCTCGCATGATAAAGCCGGGTGATGTAGTTCAAGTTAAGAAGCCGCCTATTACCTATTCATTCAAAGTGTTGCAAGCTATTGAGAAGCGAGTAGGCGCAAAGCTTGTACCCGATGTAATGGAAAACGTTACCACTCCCGACCAATACGAACTATTGGAAATGAGTAAAATCAGCGGATTCATTGATCGCGCACGGGGAACCGGACGTCCAACCAAAAAAGACCGCAGAAGTCTGGAGGAATTCACAGCTCCGGAATTTATGGATGATTTTGATTTCGACTTTGATTTCGACGAAGATAAGTAAATAATGAACGGTGAATAAACTTATAGCATGAAGTTACAAGTTTATTCACCGTTTATTATTTTACCAACTGTTGATTACAGATTTGCTTTCACAGCATCAATTAGCTCCTGATATTCAGCATCGGTCAAATAAACTTTTCCCGGATTCATCTGAAATACACCGCCATAATCAGGTCCGTCTACATATTTCGGAGCCAGATGGAAATGCAAATGAGATAATTTATCTGAGTAAGCACCATAGTTGATCTTTTCCGGCTGGAAAGCTTTCTGCATTGCACGGGTAACACGTGCCACATCAGCCATAAATGCATTACGGTCTTCATCGCTCAATTCGTTCAAATCATTTACGTGATCCTTGTAAGCAACGAGGCAACGCCCCCGATAAGTTTGCTCTTTAAACAAAAACACACGTGATACACTAAGCTGCGCAACCTCAATCATCAGATTATGCAACGTTTCATTGTTCTGGCAATACAGACATTCTTTTGGATCACTCTTCATGATATTCTTATTTTTATGTTTTGACAAAGCAAAAATAGTCGTTCTGCTTTTATTTCACCTGTATTTTTTCGTTTTTTTGATCGACTAATTGGTACACGTTCTCTTTTTCACCAACAACCCACACTACATCCCCCTCTTCGAACGGTGCATTTACATCCGGCACCATCAGAGTGCCATCTTCCCGTTCCACACCGGCTATCATACAATGATACTTATCCCGTATACCCGATTCACGGATTGTTTTACCCAGAAAAACGGAGTCTGCATCAATAATGAACTGCTTCAAAGTCATCTCTCCCTTCTCATACATCTCCCAGTCTATCTTCGCACCACTTTGCATGGCACTGCTAAATACATTCAATTGTTCGTCCGTTCCTATTACCTGTATCTTGTCCATAGGAAAAAGACGCACCGAGCCACCGGGAATATTAATCCTTCTCTTCCCTCGCAGGATAGAAGCGATATGAATGCCATATTTCTTTCCCAGATTTAGTTCCATCAACGTTTTTCCCGCCCAAGTGGATTCCCCCGGAATCTCCAAATCCGCCAAATGCAGATCATGCGATAACAGACGTCCGGCATATTCGGGTTTCTTCTCTCCCAAATATTCCGCACGCACCTCCCTGGAACGCAGATTTTGAAAGAAACGCCGTTCTATCAATATAGATTGCTTTTTCAAACGACGCGACCATACCATCAACAGGACTGCAAGCACAGCTACTCCAATAATCAATCCAATAGATGCCTTAAACAATCCCGATATCACAAAAATAACAAATAACGCCGCAATCATAATACGTATGACAATAGTAGACACCAATGGTGCACGATTGGCACGGTTATCATGCCACAGGGTCATAAATTCCACCGAATGGTTTTTCTTCACCATGATAGCACGCAGGAAAGGCGAAATGCAAAGGATAATAAAGACAGCCCCCAATAATGACGCCCAGAAATGAGGCAGGTTCTCCTTAAAGAATGGGACGACAAAACGGAAAGACAGTGCAATAATGGATATACTGACTATTGAATATACCACAGTTATGCGTACCATTGCCAGCAACAGCTTCTTCCACAAATTCTCATGATTAAGTGCTGTTTGCGAGCCCGAAGAATAACGCATTAAGAACTTTCGCCAGGAAGCGGGTAAATGAGCATCCACAAAAGAAGAAGCCGGTTCAGCCAGACGAATCATATAAGGAGTCAGGAAAGTGGTTATCACAGAAACTGCTACCACTATCGGATATAAGAAATCGCTCGTCACGTGCAGAGATACACCCAATGAAGCTATAATAAACGCAAATTCACCAATCTGAGTCAAACTGAAACCACACTGCATAGCCGTCTTCAAGGGTTTGCCGGAAAGAATCACGCCGAATGTTCCGAAGGTAGCCTGCCCCAAAATAACTGCTATCGTAATCACAATGATAGGTATTGCATATTCAATAATCATCGCAGGATCGACCATCATCCCCACCGATACAAAGAAAATTGCGCCAAAAAGATCTTTCACCGGCTTCACCAACCGGTCGATAGATTCCGCTTCGATTGTTTCTGCCAGAATAGATCCCATGATAAACGCACCGAATGCAGCAGAGAACCCTGTATTGGCTGCCATCACTACCATACCGAAACACAGTGCCAATGATACGATAAGCAGAGTTTCCTCTCCCATCAGTTTCCTGCAACGCTTCAAAAACTCCGGAATCAGATAGATACCTACTACAAACCACAAAATAAGAAAGAACAGCAGTTTCCCAATACTCTCCAGCATCTCGGTACCTTCAAAGTTATGACTTACCGCCATCGTAGAAAGCATTACCATCAATACAATAGCCAGTATATCCTCCAAAATCAGAATACTCAGTACAAGCCCGGTGAACTGCTTCTTCCTCAGTCCCAAGTCATCGAACGCCTTATAAATAATAGTGGTAGAAGACATCGCAATCATACCACCTAGAAACAGACTGTCCATCCGATGCCAGCCGAATCCCATACCGACACCTATCCCCAGCAATATCATACAAAAGATGATGGTGCAGGCAGCGATGATAGCAGAACCTCCGACTTTTACGATTTTCTTAAAACTGAACTCCAGACCAAGAGCAAACAACAAGAAGATAACACCAATATCCGCCCATGTCTTAATGTTGGCGGTATCCATTACTGATGGTGTATAAGGCATGTGTGGACTTGCCAGAAAACCGGCAACCACATATCCCAACACCAAAGGTTGCTTTAACTTCTTAAACAACAAAGTCATAACGCCGGCACAGATCAATATCAGCGCAAGATCGGCAATGAGTGTAGGTAATTGAGACATTGTTTCATCGTATTTGGTGACAAAATTAAAATAAATCTATCGTATAAACAACAGATTCACGGATATGTTTCACATCAACCATCATAAAATAATTTAGCCCCGGATAGTATCAAAACCTATCCGGGGCTAAAAATTTTATAAACTCAAGATTTATTTTCTAAAAGGTGGCTTCACCACTATTGCCTTCAATTTACGTCCACGCATATCAATACAAATTTCCGTGCCAACTTTGGCATATTCCGGTTTCACATATCCCATACCAATACCAATCTTGCGAGTGGGAGACATTGTTCCGGAAGTCACCACGCCTATACCTTCCCCTTCCTCATTCACGAGTTCATAGCCATGACGAGGAATGCCTCGGTCAATCATTTCAAACCCAACTAGTTTGCGGGTAGTTCCTTCTGCCTTCTGCTTTTCCAGCATCGGACGGTTAATGAACTCCTTACCCTCCACAAACTTAGTGATCCATCCCAATCCAGCTTCGATCGGTGAAGTCTTATCATCCAGATCATTGCCATACAGACAGAAGCCCATTTCCAAACGAAGCGTATCACGGGCACCCAGTCCCACCGGCTTGATACCGAATTCTTCCCCCGCCTCAAATACAGCTTTCCATACCGCCTCGGCAGCATCCGGATAGAAATAAAGTTCAAAACCTCCGGCACCGGTGTATCCGGTATTGGAGATAATCACATTCTCTTTTCCCGCAAACCGGCCAACGGTAAATGTATAATAAGGAATAGCCGACAGATCAATATCCGTCAACTTCTGCAAAGCAAGAATAGCCTTCGGACCCTGAACAGCAAGCTGCGCCATATTATCGGAAGAATTCTCCAGTTCCGCCCCTACCCGATTATGAGCCACACACCAGTTCCAGTCCTTTTCAATGTTTGCCGCATTGACTACCAACAGGTATTTATCCGGTTCGTATGCATACACCAACAGGTCGTCCACAATTCCTCCGGTCTCATTAGGAAAACAAGTGTACTGCACCTTGCCCGGTGTAAGCACAGCAGCGTTATTGGAAGTCACTTCCTGAATAAATTCGAGTGCATGAGGGCCTTTTACCCAAAATTCACCCATGTGAGATACATCAAAGACACCCACCGAATGGCAAACTGTGAGATGTTCATCAATAATTCCTGAATATTCAATCGGCATGTTGTAACCCGCAAACTCATGCATCTTGGCTCCGAGTGCAATGTGTTTCTCGGTAAATGGAGTTGTTTTCATAAGGTATATATTAAGGTTGATAAATAAGTTGCGAGTCCGACCTCGGCAAGGCGAACCCGCAACCGTTGTATAATTAGCAGTATCTTTTAGCAGTAAGTTCCGCAATCTTCACTACCACATTCATGGCTTTCTCGATAGACTGTACAGGAACAAACTCATAACGTCCGTGGAAATTCAATCCGCCGGCAAAGATATTCGGACACGGAAGCCCTTTGAATGAAAGCTGCGCACCGTCCGTACCTCCACGAATTGCTTTTACTTTCGGAGTCACCCCAGCTTCCTGCATTGCTGCAAAAGCTATATCAATGATATGCATCAACGGTTCCACCTGCTGGCGCATGTTATAGTACTGGTCTTTCAGCTCTACGGTAACCGTACCCTCTCCGTACTTCTCGTTCAACTGTGCAGCATAGTTCAGCAAAGCCTGCTTACGTGCTTCAAACTTCTCACGGTCATGGTCGCGAACAATATATGAAAGCACCGTATTTTCCACTTCACCTTCCATACCAATCAGATGATAGAAGCCTTCGTATCCTTCCGTCGTACCCGGTGTTTCATTTGCAGGCAACAGAGAAGCATATTCATTGGCCACCAACAAAGAGTTAATCATCTTGTTCTTTGCATATCCCGGGTGTACATTACGTCCCTTTACCCGAATCTTTGCAGCTGCGGCATTGAAATTCTCAAATTCCAGTTCACCGACTTCTCCTCCGTCCATGGTATAAGCCCATTTCGCACCGAATTTCTCTACATCAAACTTGTGAGCTCCCAGACCGATTTCCTCATCCGGATTAAAACCGATACGAATATCACCATGCTTGATTTCCGGATGTGCAATCAGATAAGCCACCGCACCTACAATTTCTGCAATTCCGGCTTTATCGTCCGCCCCCAACAAGGTATGACCGTCGGTCACAATCAAATCCTCACCTACATGATCCAGTAGTTCCGGGAAATTAACAGGAGACAGAATGATATTCTCCTCCGCACACAGAGGAATATCCTTTCCATCGTATTTCTCTACGATACGCGGTTTCACATTCTCTCCGCTCATATCGGGACTGGTATCCATGTGGGCAATAAAGCCGACCACCGGAACCTCATGGTCCACATTCGAAGGAAGTGTGGCAAACAAATACCCGTTTTCATCCAAGGAAATATCTTTCAATCCCAGTTCCTCCAGCTCCGTTTTCAGGTATTGCGCAAATACCATCTGCTTCGGCGTACTCGGAGTGACACCGGTCGATTCGTCCGACTGCGTATCAAAAGTCACATACTTTAAAAAGCGTTCAATTACTGTCATATCACTTTATTGTTTACAAATATCTTACTTTTGTAAAAGTAAAAAATACCCAGAGAATGACCAAAAGACTTACCATTTTTTATCAGAACGCAAGGATGATTTACCTACTTACGGCAAAAATCCAGACACCAGTCTGACTTTTAAGTTAAAAAGACAAGGGAATCCAAAAACTCTTAAAATAAGCCCAATCAGATTCGGCCCTTTTTTGTAATTTTGTCGCATGAAAAAATACTTACTCATTTGCATCTATTGCCTGTTCATCGTAGCAGGATATGCACAAGAATCTCTTCAAGACAGTCTGCCACACCATCAATTGACAGAAAAAGAGCTCAAGAAACAGAAAAAAGCAGCCCGCAATTTTCATTATAACATATTGGGAGGACCGAGTTATACCCCTGATTTTGGCTTGCTGATAGGCGGAAGTGCCCTGATGACATTCCGCATGAACCCGAAAGACACCACCATGCGCCGTTCAGTTATCCCTGCTTCCGTAGCTTTCATGTTCAACGGGGGACTGAATCTGGTAGTCAAGCCACAGCTTTTCTTCAAGAACGACCGCTTCCGTATCTTCGGACAGTTTACATTCAAGAATACCCAAGAAAACTTCTATGGGGTGGGATACGATACCAACAAGAATTATGTACGAAGCGATACGACCAGCCAGTATCGCTACAGCGGCATACAGATTAATCCGTGGTTCCTTTTCCGTTTGGGAGAAAGTAACTTCTTTGCAGGTCCACAGATTGACATTACCTATGACCACATCATGGATCCAGCCAAGTACCTGGTGGAACAGCCTGATTACAAACGTGCAGGAGGTACCGCCGACGGCTACAAGGATTTCAGTTCCGGAGTAGGTTTCCTGCTTACTTACGACACACGCGACGTTCCAGCCAACCCTTACAAAGGTCTCTACTTCGACTTAAGAGGGCTGATATACCAGAAGTTTTTAGGCAGTTACTCTAACTTCTCTCATCTGGAACTGGACTACAGACAGTACAAGAGCGTCGGGAAACGAAAGGTAGTGGCATGGACGGTACAGAGTAAGCACTCTTTCGGGCACAATCTTCCGCTAAATAAATACGTACTGAGCGGTACTCCTTTCGACTTGCGAGGATATTACATGGGGCAGTACCGCGATAAATCTTCGCACGTGGCACTGGCCGAATATCGCCAGATGTTCAATACCGACCAGAGCAATTGGATTAAAAGAGTAATCAATCGTCTAGGCTTCGTAGCCTGGGGAGGATGCGGATTTATGGGACCTACCCCCGGAAAAATAGAAGGAGTGCTTCCTAATGCCGGCCTAGGACTTCGCATAGAAGTACAGCCCCGCATGAATGTCCGCCTGGATTTAGGACGCGATTTCACCAACAAGCAGAATCTGTTTTATTTCAACATGACCGAAGCGTTCTAAACACCGACATTCATACCTCTTCACCAAGGAGAATTTCAAAGAGTTTTTATGTATAAAAAAGGGAGGTTCGTTTGAACCTCCCTTTCTATATTTATATTCAGCAAAATTCATCAGAAACAGCTGGAACCATCGAAGCAATGTGTACAAACCTTGCACTTCGGTAAACCAATAGCCTCAATCAAGGTTTCCAGCGTATTGAACTTCAATGAGGTCAATCCGAAACGGGCACGAATACGTTCTACCAGTTCCTTGTATTCCGGAGAATCTGTAGTAGCATATTTGTCGAGTTTAGCATTTTCATCACCCTCAATTTCCTTGATGATACGACGGGTTATCAACTCCATATCTCCCTTAGAAGATGTAAAGCCAATGAAAGGACATCCGTAAATCAGCGGCGGACAAGCAATACGCATGTGTACCTCTTTTGCTCCGTAATCGTAAAGAATGTTCACATTGTCACGAAGCTGAGTACCACGTACAATAGAATCATCGCAGAACAACAGACGCTTGCCTTGCAACATGGCACGGTTAGGAATCAACTTCATCTTGGCTACCAGCGAACGCATGCTCTGGTTGCTCGGAGTAAAACTTCTGGGCCAAGTCGGGGTGTACTTGGCTATAGCACGATGATAAGGAATTCCCTTACCTTCTGCATAACCTAAAGCCATACCTACTCCCGAATCAGGAATACCGCAGGCACAGTCCACTTCAGACTCATCTGTCTGCCCCATCTTGTATCCGCTCATGAAGCGAACTTCTTCCACATTCTTACCTTCATAACAAGAAACAGGGAAACCGTAATATACCCACAAGAAAGAGCAGATCTGCATCTTCTCGTTCGGTTTGCGAAGCTGTTCAAGACCGTCGGCACGCATGCGCAGAATTTCACCCGGTCCTACATATTTGTCAATTTCAAAATCCAGGTTCGGCAAACTGCTTGACTCGCTGGTGGCAGCGTATGCCCCATCCTTCTTTCCGATGATAATTGGCGTACGTCCCCATTTGTCACGAGCCACAATAATACCATCTTCAGTGAGAATCAACATAGAGCAGGAACCCTTGATTTTGTTGAATACATTTTCAATGCCATCCACAAAATCCTTTCCTTGTACAATAAGCAATGCTACCAGCTCCGTAGGGTTGGTTTTTCCCATGCTCATCTCCGAAAAGTGCATATTGTTGCTCAACAACTCCTGCACCAGTTCATCCATGTTGTTAATCTTCGCTACCGTCACAATGGCAAAACGTCCCAAATGAGAATTAATCATCATCGGTTGAGGATCCGTATCACTGATGACACCGATTCCTGCCTTTCCCTTGAACTTAGGAAGTTCACTCTCGAACTTCGTGCGAAAATAAGAACTCTCCAGATTGTGAATCGAACGTATGAAACCCTCGCCTTCAGCGTATGTCGCCATTCCGGCGCGTTTCGTTCCTAAATGTGAATTATAATCCGTACCGTAAAATAAATCGGTCACGCATTCAGCCTTAGAGACTGTTCCGAAAAAACCACCCATTCTGTATGTATGTTATTTAGTTGTTATGATTTTCGGGTGCAAAAATACAGAAAAAAACGGGAAGTCATTGCCAAGCTTTTTCTATAAACATATTTTTTAATACAATGAGTGAACAATTTCATCCTTCCGCTTGTTTATACATCATAACTCCTTTACAGAATCCCCCTTTTCCAACAAGGGAAGAAGCCGCACGTAAATCATACAAAAGGCTTAGCTAGACTTTACATTATGTACAAAAGCCGCCGTACAACACCGGCGGCTTTTCTTTTTCTCTATTTATAGACACAAAAAAAGTTGAACAAAACTGTCCAACTTTTCTGAGCCTCTTGTCGGATTCGAACCAACGACCCCGAGATTACAAATCACG
>ENA-ORUW01001484-ORUW01001484.1-human-gut-metagenome-genome-assembly--contig:-NODE-1484-length-16254-cov-15.721217_pt1 | contig 16254 bp, 15 predicted proteins | sample MGYA00242088_ERZ509227 | MGnify/ENA primary metagenome ERZ509227 (study PRJEB26280, sample SAMEA2338816) | human gut metagenome | biome: human gut; feature: human-associated habitat; material: faeces... | reverse complement strand
GTCCGGGTATGCAGGAAATGCTTTATCCTACTTCTTATATAAAAAGCCGCCATTTAGGCAAGGAGTGCGCGCTGATCTGCTGCTGTGAGGAAGACAATCTGTCCGTCATGGACGGCGTTCGCATTCCTATGGAGCGGATGTGTGCGTTGAACAAGTGGAAGATGGTGGGCGAAGTCCTCGTCCCCGGCGTGTTGAATGTGGGCGACATCGACAAAACCGACGGCTGCAAAAAAGCGGCGGCTTTGGCCGATGCGATCTGAGAGGTGCTTGTTCCATATCCGCTCTTCCCTATGTCTACCGGAATCACGGAAGTTTCTCAGAAAAGGCAAAACGCATATCGCCGTGCCATAATAAAAAGGCTCTCTCTGATTCTAGAAGATCAGAGAGAGCCTTTTCTGCACCCGGAACCGTCAGCCGGCATTTGATAAGTTCATCTTGTTCCTTATCACTATAAAGCCAATGGTTTTCGCGGTTTTTGTTATTTGTTATCATCTATATCCCATCATATTATTTAATGAGAACATTCATGAGACCATCAGTATCAGTATTAGATAAATTACCAGCGATCATAATTAGTTGTATATATGAACCATCCATACGAACATATGCTGTTAATGTTCCGGGCGCATTTAAAATTTCAGCAGATGAATATCCGTAACAGTTCCATGCACCAGATGAAAGTTGTTTATATGTCTTAGTCGCATATGCTCCTCCTTCATTAATCATTGCTGCGTCAAGAACAGAATCGATATATTTTTCACTGTAATTATTTGCGCGTGGATCAACGCCTATATCACTGCAATATACTGCTATTGCTCTTTGTTGGTCATATGAAGCAAACATACAAAAGATAGTATCCTTTTGTTCATAAAACCAAAATCCATTTGGTGTAGAAAGAGTTAGATTGCCTATTTTATAAGTGTCTGATATTGGGGGTTGATTCTGTGTTTGAACTATACCATCAATAACCCATGCTCCATTTTCATCCACCATATATCCATCAGGCGTTTGTGTGTTTTGCAAGCAGTATCCATCAGGAGAGAAATAATAACACTTTCCATCAACCCAGTTCCATCCATTATTTAGGTAGGTTCCATCATCAGTTTGATACCACCATCCATAACTGTCTTGTTGCCATTGACCGGCAAAGGATGTGATGCAGGAAAACAAAGAAATTGTTATAGTTGCGAGAAATAAATGAAGTTTTTTCACGATAATATATCCCCCTTACATATTAATAATATATAGTGTAACACAAATAGCCATAAATAGGAAATGAATCTTAAAAATAGGACAGAAGAGTATTTAAACTCAACTGTCTTTATTCACATTAAATGTCTTATAAAATTTTTCAAGAACATATAAGATCTTTCGTCTTTTTACCACCCCGGATTTCATCCATCATTTGAAGTGCCTGCAAGGAGGATGCAAGCTGGAGGCGCCAGTCGCAATTTCCCTTTATAAAGGCCATGGAGCGGTCCAGTTCCCTGGCGCGGCAGGCCTCTTCGGAAAAAGAAACCATCGGTTTTTCCACACCGGAACGGTTGAAATAGGTCACTTCCCTTAAATTCCGTAAATCACGGATTAGCAGGCGTCCCCCTTCTCCCTCTATAAGGCTTGGAATATGGCTTCCTGATATCTTGGAATAGACGATCTCCACCTGGGCGCTGCCTAGAGTTCCCTTGACAGTTCCGGCTGCATCCATTCCATTTTCCGTGAATATCATCTGGATATCCAGCTGTTCCGGTATGCCGAAGAGATGCACAAGGGGATAGATGCAGTCGTAGCCCCGCTGAAACAATGCGCCTCCCTGAGGAATATGGGTGAAGGGACGTACAGGAACCGTACAGACTCCCTTGCAGCAGAAGGCATATTCGCAGGAATAGAGACGGATCCGGTAAATTGGTCCCAGGCATGTCAGCGCTGTCTTTAATGATGCCATACATGGATTGAATGCAAGGTGGATATGATCCAACAGCACTGCGCCGTGTTCCGCGGCTGTCTGCGCCAGCGCATTGAGGCTGCCGGCATCGGCCGCCCCCATGGTTCCGAACAGGATGTGTTTTCCCACTGTCAGAAGCTCGCGGACCTGCCTAAAATCCAGACTGCTGTAATCCGGAAGATATATGACATCTGCTTCCTCTGCCGGTCCTTCCGTCAGGTACAGGTCCTTCCGCCCGGCTGCTGCTTCCGAAAAGGAGCGGCTTTTTTTATTGGCAGCCATCACAGACATGGATAACATGGTCATTTCAGCCATGGTCATTCCTCCATTTCCTTGTCGAATTCCTTGTTTACCTTTGGTTGGCTTTATGGTATAACAAAAACAGATGGAATAATACGGATTTTATGGGATATTTTCTAAAAAATACAGTTTTTTTGCCATGACGGTCCGGTCATAAAGGAGAAGTTGAAGGAGAAGAACCGCGTATGAGCAACACCATGATTTTAAAGGATAAAAGCGTTCAGGTCAGCCGTATCAGAAGGTCCTCAAGCTTTGTGATGAAGCGTCCTCATTATCATTCTTACTATGAGATTTATTATCTGTTATCAGGAAAATGTAAAATGTTCATCAACCAGGACATCTACTATCTGGAACCGGGGGATATAACCATCATTCCGCCTCTTGAGGTCCACAAGGCCCTGTATGAGCCAAGCTGGCAGGCTGAGCGGTTCGGCATCTATTTTTCCAGGGACACGGTCAGCTCATTCTTAAGCCTTTGCGGAAGGGAGGCCTTTGGCCATATCTTCTCACAGCCCAAACGCACCATTCCTCCGGAATTCCGCCCTAGGATAGAGGAACTGCTGGCCCAGATGCAGGATGAGGAAAAGCAGGGTGACAGCTACTGCCAGATACAGCTTCGCAGTCTCCTGCACCAGATTCTTGTGGTATTGGGACGCTGCCAGGAGACCCGCGGGGAGGGGCACGCGCTGGAGGAGACGGAGGAGGCCATGGTCAGTGCGGCCCGGTACATGAACCAGCATTATCAGGAAGGGCTGACGCTGGGGGAGGTGGCTGCATTTGCCAATATGAGCCCTACCTATTTTTCAAAGAAATTCAAGGGCTCCACCGGCCTCTGCTTTAAGGAGTATCTGAACTACATCCGCGTCCAGAAGGCATCGGATATGCTGCGCAATACGGATCTGTCCGTGACCGGTGTGGCCATGGCCTGCGGGTTCTCGGACGGCAATTATTTCGGGGATGTGTTCCGGCGGCTGACAGGCGTTTCTCCAAGGGAATACAGGAAGGGCAGACTGTCCTGAACCAGGGCCGCGTCAGGCTCATGTCAGGGAGGGATACAGGAATCCGCCCTTAACCAGGTGATGGGCGTCCCAATCTTTCATTGAAAAGTAAGCTGATTTATTGTATGATGTAAGAAGAATTTGATTAAAATGATAGACAGGAGGTGCTGGCAGTGACCTGCAGGGAAGCGGAGCGTCTGGTGATGCCGTATATTAATGGCAGCATTACGGACGGGGAACTGAAAGAATTCTTAAAACACATTGAGACCTGCGAGGAATGCCGGGAAGAGCTGGAGATTTACTTCACAGTGGACGTGGGTATCCGCCAGCTGGACCAGGGAACAGGCACCTATAACATCAAGGGGGCTCTGGAGACAGCCCTGGAGCTGTCCCGGCAGAGGGTGCACACCCTGGGAATCCTGGAGACAGCCCGCTATGCGGTGAACACACTGTGCTTCTGGGCCGTGCTGGTCGTGCTGGCGCTTCAGTTCAGGATGTGGTGACAGAGACAGAAAGGAACTTATATTAATGGATAAATTGGTTTTGATTGATGGACACAGTATTATGAACCGGGCATTTTACGGGGTGCCGGACCTTACGAATTCGGAGGGTCTGCATACCAACGCAGTGTACGGTTTTTTAAATATCATGCTGAAGATATTGGAGGAGGAAAAGGCGGACCACGCAGCCGTTGCCTTTGACCTAAAGGAGCCTACCTTCCGGCATGAGATGTATGACGCCTATAAGGGGACGAGAAAGCCCATGCCCCAGGAGCTTCATGAGCAGATTCCTGTGATGAAGGATGTGCTGAAGGCCATGGGAATTCCCATCATGACCCTGGAGGGATTTGAGGCGGACGATATACTGGGAACCGTGGCAAAGCGGTGTCAGGCCCAGGGTATCCAGGTATCCGTGGTATCAGGGGACAGGGATCTTCTGCAGCTGGCTGATGAACACATTAAGATACGGATCCCCAGAACCAGCAGGGGCGTGACTGAGATTAAGGACTATTTCCCGGAGGATGTGCTGCGGGAGTATCAGGTGACGCCTGAGGAATTCATTGATGTGAAGGCCCTTATGGGGGATGCCTCTGACAATATACCGGGCGTGCCTTCCATCGGGGAGAAAACAGCAACCAGTATCATCGCCCAGTACAAGTCCATAGAGAACGCCTATGCCCATCTGGAGGAGCTTAAGCCTCCCAGGGCCAGAAAGGCTCTGGAGGAGCATTACGGCATGGCTCAGATGAGCAAGAAGCTGGCAGCCATCTGTACGGACTGTCCTGTGGAATTTAATTACGGGGACGCCCGGATTGGGGATCTGTATACTCCGGAGGCTTACCAGTATATGAAGCGTCTGGAATTCAAGTCCATCCTGGCCCGGTTTGACAAAACCGCTGCCCAGGAAGCCGCTGCACCTGATATAAAATCCCATTTCACCCTTGTGAAGGATGTAAGGACAGCGGATAAGATATTTGGCAGGGCAGCAGGCGCAGAACTGGCAGGTTTCCAGCTCATACTGGGCAGCGACGGGGCTTTAAAGGAGAGCGTGGAGCAGCTGTCCTTCAGCTTTGACGAGAACGGAGAAGTGAAAGCGGGAAAAAAGGCCAGAGCCGGGCTGAATCCCGTGACAGGCCTGGCCTTATGCCTGGGCGAGAAGGATATATACTGTCTGGCGGCAGGGGAACAGATTACCGGTGAATATCTTCTGGAGCGGCTCAGGGCGCTGTGCAGGAAAAACAGGAGCCAGGGTAACCAGGACCAGAATAATCAGGGCCAGGATAACCAGGACCAGGATAATCATGGCGTTAAGGAGTTCTGGGCGCTGGATTTAAAATCCATGCTTGCGTACCTGGAACTTAAGGACACGGATCCTGTATATGACGCGGGAGTGGCCGGATATCTTCTGAACCCCCTTAAGGATACCTATGCCTACGATGATCTGGCCAGGGACTATCTGGGACTTACCGTGCCCTCCAGGGCGGACCTGCTGGCAAAGGAGGACCTGGGAGATGCCCTGTGGAGGGGTGAGAAGAATGCCGTTGACTGTGTATGCTACATGGGGTACACTGCGTGGAAGGCCGCTGTACCCCTGGCAGGACAGTTAAAGGATACCGGAATGTACAGCCTGTATACAGATATAGAGATGCCCCTGATTTACAGCCTTTTCCATATGGAGCAGGAGGGCGTGAAGGTGGAACGGGCTGAGCTTAAAGAATATGGGGACAGGCTTAAGGTGGGAATCGCCAAGCTGGAACAGGAAATCTACCAGGAGACAGGCCACGAGTTCAATATCAATTCCCCCAAGCAGCTGGGAGAGATTCTCTTTGAGCAGATGGAGCTTCCGGGAGGAAAAAAGACAAAGACAGGTTATTCCACGGCAGCGGATGTGCTGGAAAAGCTGGCGCCTGATTATCCGGTGGTCCAGAAAATTCTGGATTACCGCCAGCTGACAAAGCTGAATTCCACTTATGCGGAAGGCCTGGCAGCCTATATCGGTGAGGACGGAAGGATTCACGGCAAATTCAACCAGACTATCACGGCTACGGGACGCATCAGCAGCACGGAGCCGAACCTTCAGAATATCCCGGTCCGCATGGCCCTGGGCAGGGAAATCCGCAAAGTGTTTGTTCCCAAGGAAGGCTGTGTGTTCGTGGACGCGGACTATTCCCAGATTGAGCTGCGTATCCTGGCCCACATGTCAGGGGATGAGCGGCTGATCGAGGCATACCGTTCCGCCCAGGACATCCATGCCATCACCGCATCCCAGGTATTCCATGTACCCCTTGATGAAGTGACTCCTCTACAGCGCCGCAACGCAAAGGCAGTGAACTTCGGAATTGTATACGGCATCAGCGCCTTTGGGCTCAGCGAGGGACTCAGCATCTCCCGCAAGGAGGCGGTGGAGTACATCGATAAATATTTTGAGACCTATCCGGGGGTTAAGATATTCCTGGACGGACTGGTCAAGCAGGGCAAGGAGCAGGGCTACGTGACGACCCTGTACGGCAGGAGACGGCCCATTCCTGAGCTTAAGTCCGCCAACTTTATGCAGCGCCAGTTCGGAGAGCGGGTGGCCATGAATTCACCGATTCAGGGAACCGCAGCGGACGTTATGAAGATAGCCATGATTGCAGTGGACAGGGAGCTGAAAAAGCGAAACTTGAAATCCAGAATCGTCCTTCAGATTCACGATGAGCTCCTGATTGAGACGGCACAGGATGAAATCCGGACAGTTAAGGACATTCTGACCGATAAGATGAAGCATGCGGCGGATTTAAGGGTCTCACTGGAAGTGGAAGCGGAAGTGGGAAAATCCTGGTTTGATGCCAAGTAGGAAATACGGGAAGAAACAAAGACACGGAAAATAACGGTATCTGAAGGGGCAGTGACAGGATATGGAAAATATAGGAAGTACATCCCCCGCGGGCAGTAAGTTTATATTGGGAATCACAGGCGGCGTGGGATCCGGAAAAAGCCGGGTGCTGGAGATACTGAAGGAGGAATATGGCTTCCGTGTCATCCAGGCGGACCAGGTGGCAAAGGAGCTGATGCGGCCCGGGCGGGAGAGCTACCAAGCCGTGGTGGACTGCCTGGGGCCGTCCATACTGAATGAGGACGGAACCATCAACCGTCCCGCCATGGCCCAGGTAATCTTTGGCTGCCCTGATAAACGCCTCCAGGTGGACCGCCTGACCCATCCACTGGTATGGAATACCGCCTTTGGGGAGGCGCTTGCCTGCCCCGAACCTCTGGTGGTCATAGAGGCAGCCATTCCCTCAAAAGAATTCCGTGACAACTGCGGGGAAATGTGGTATGTTTATACATCAAGGGAGAACCGCATGGAGCGTCTCAGAGAGAGCCGCGGTTACACAAGGGAGAAAACGGAAAGCATCATGGACAGCCAGGCGCCAGAGGCAGGGTTCAGGGAATTTTCCGATGCGGTCATCGACAACAACGGCTCTGTGGAGGACACCAGAAAACAGATCCGAAGGCTCCTGGAGAACAAATGGAGTACAAAATTAGAATGCAATAAATAAGACAAAGGACTGTAAAACATGAGAATGGTAAGTATTGCCAGCGGAAGCAGCGGCAACTGTATTTACATAGGTTCTGACAGCACCCACCTGCTGGTGGATGCGGGAATCAGCAACAAGCGGATTCAGCAGGGATTAAATGAGATAGGACTTACGGGAAACGATGTTAACGGGATTCTCATTACCCATGAGCATTCGGATCACATCAAGGGACTGGGAGTGCTGTCACGCAAGTACGAGATACCCATTTACGGGACCCAGGAAACCCTGGATGAGATTGCGGCCGCAGGCAGCCTGGGCAAATTTGACAGGGGCCTTCTGACTCCGGTATGCCCGGATTTGGATTTCACGGTAGGTGATCTGACCGTGAAGCCCTTTAAGATTGACCACGATGCCGCGAATCCGGTGGCATACCGCGTACAAAACGGGGAGAAGTCCGTGGCCGTGGCCACGGATATGGGACATTTTGACCAGTATATCATAGACCATCTTCAGGGGCTGGATGCCCTGCTTCTGGAATCCAACCACGATGTCAGGATGCTGGAGACAGGCCCTTATCCCTATTACCTGAAGCGGAGGATTTTAGGGGACCACGGCCATTTGTCCAATGAAAATGCGGGCAGGCTTTTGAACTGCGTTCTCCACGACAGACTGAAAAAGGTTCTTTTGGGACATCTCAGCAAGGAAAACAATTACGAGGAGCTGGCCTACGAGACCGTGCGTCTGGAGATTGACGAGGGAGACTGCCCTTACGGAGCCTCTGATTTTTCCATTTCCGTGGCCAGCAGAGACTTCATGAGTGAAATTATATATCTGTAAAACGTATGGATATCCGTTCACCGGATTTCAATAAAACAAAAGCGTGAGGAGAATAAAGATGAATAAGGCAATCATTACAGTTGTAGGGAAAGACAGGGTAGGAATCATTGCAGGCGTATGTACATACCTGGCTGAGAACCAGATTAATATACTGGATATTACCCAGACCATTGTAAAGGGATTTTTCAACATGATGATGGTTGTGGACGTGGAGAACATAACCAAGTCCTTTGGCGAAGTAGCCCGGGAGCTGGAACAGGTCGGAGAGGAAATCGGCGTCAGCGTGAAGATTCAGCGGGAAGAAATCTTCCTGAAGATGCACCGTATCTAATGGCATACCCAGAGGATAGGGCGGGCCTGTAATATCAGAAGAAAGGGACGAAAGAACTATGATTAACGTAAATATGTACGAGGTAAATGAGACCTACAACATGATTGAACACGAAAAGCTGGATGTGCGTACCATTACCCTGGGTATAAGCCTTCTGGACTGTGTGGACAGCAATCTTGAGGCGCTCAATGAAAAGATTTATAAGAAAATCACTACCCTGGCAAAGAACCTGGTTTCCACGGGCCAGGATATCGAGGCTGATTTCGGTATCCCCATTGTAAATAAGCGTATCTCCGTCACTCCCATTGCGCTGGTGGGCGGTTCCGCCTGCAGGCGTCCTGAGGATTTCGTCACCATAGCCAAGACTCTGGACATGGCTGCAAAGGAAGTGGGCGTAAACTTTATCGGCGGCTATTCCGCTCTTGTGAGCAAGGGCATGACCAGGGCTGACAAGAATCTGATTCTCTCCATTCCCCAGGCACTGTCTCAGACTGAGCGCGTGTGCAGTTCCGTCAATGTAGGCTCCACCAAAACCGGCATTGACATGGACGCGGTGGAACTTATGGGCAGAATCGTGACTGAGACAGCCGAAGCCACCAGGGACCATGATTCCCTTGGCTGTGCCAAGCTGGTGATATTCTGTAATGCTCCTGACGACAACCCGTTCATGGCAGGCGCCTTCCACGGCGTGACTGAGTCCGAAGCCATCATCAATGTAGGCGTAAGCGGTCCGGGCGTTGTGAAAGTTGCCCTGGCAAAGGTGAGGGATGCCAACTTTGAGGTGCTCTGTGAAACCATCAAGAAGACCGCGTTTAAGATTACCCGCGTGGGCCAGCTGGTGGCGCAGGAAGCATCCAGGCGCATGGGCATTCCCTTTGGAATCATTGATTTGTCCCTGGCTCCCACGCCTTCGGTGGGAGACAGTGTTGCTGAGATACTGGAAGAGATTGGACTGGAGCGCGTGGGCGCGCCCGGAACAACGGCAGCTCTTGCCATGCTCAATGACCAGGTTAAGAAGGGCGGCGTCATGGCTTCCTCCTATGTGGGCGGTTTAAGCGGCGCATTCATCCCGGTCAGCGAGGACCAGGGAATGATTGACGCGGTCAGCATGGGAGCCCTCACCATCGAGAAGCTGGAGGCCATGACCTGTGTTTGTTCCGTTGGTCTGGATATGATCGCCATCCCGGGCGACACGCCCTCCAGCACCATTGCAGGCATCATTGCGGACGAGGCAGCCATCGGAATGGTGAACCAGAAAACGACTGCCGTACGTCTGATTCCCGTGGTGGGAAAGAAGGTAGGGGAGACTGCTGAGTTCGGCGGGCTGCTGGGTTATGCGCCTGTTATGCCTGTAAACACATTCTCCTGCAGACGGTTTGTAACCAGGGGCGGAAGAATTCCGGCGCCAATCCACAGCTTTAAAAATTAATACTGTCCGGGGTGAAAGAAACCGGACGGAGGGCAGACAGATGAAACTATTTTTGATACGCCACGGCAGGCAGTGCAGCAAGCTGTGCAACGTGGATGTGGATTTAAGTGAAGAAGGATACAGGCAGGCGTCTCTCTTAGGAGAGCGCCTGTTTCATGAAAATATACAGGTGGTGTATTCCAGCAATCTGCTGCGGGCCGTGGAAACGGCTCAGGCAGCCAATCTCTACTGGAATGTGGAGCATATCATACGGCCGGAGCTGAGGGAGATATCCTTTGGCCATATGGAAGGCATGGATGACCGGGATATTGCGGTGAAGTACAGGGACTTCAAGGCGCAGCAGGCCCTTATGGAGGAGGACCTGCCTTATCCGGGCGGGGAATGTGCCGGGGATGTGGTCCGGCGTGCACGGCCTGTGTTCAGGGAAATGACAGAAAGCGGCTATGAGCGCGTTGCTGTGGTGACCCACGGAGGCGTCATCCGTTCCATAACAGCCCATTATCTGGGAATTCCCATGAATAAATGGAGAATTCTCGGAAAGAGCCTGGAAAACTGCAGCATCACGGAGCTTAACTGGGATGGAGCATCCGGACGTTTTACACTGGAGCGCTTCAACGATTATGCCCATCTGGAGCCCTATCCGGATTTGCTGCGAAAGGGATGGGTCAGTGCTGAAAATTAGGGATGTATCAGGACTTCTGTATGGTTTCAGGGGCAATGCCTGTGAATATGAATGGGAAAGGGATGGTTGTGGGTATGAATAAAGGGATATTGTTTGACGTGGACGGTACGCTCTGGGATTCGGCCGCCCAGGTGGCTGAATCCTGGAATGAGGTGCTGGCCCGTTATCCGCATTTGGGAGTCAGGATTACGGCTCAGGATATGTATGACAATATGGGAAAGACCATGATGGATATTGGTAAGACATTGTTTCCGGGGCTGGCCCAGGAGGAGTGCAGGAAGGTAATGGAGGAATGCATGACCTATGAGAACCATTACCTGCTGACCCATCCCGGAGTCCTGTATCCGGAGGCAGGGGAAATCATGGCGCGCCTCAGCCGCCAGTATGGACTGTACATTGTCAGTAACTGCCAGAGCGGATATATTGAGGTGCTGTTAAAGAGCTGCAGCCTCCGGGAATATGTCCGGGATATTGAGTGCTACGGCAACACCGGCCTTCCAAAGGGAGATAACATCCGTATGGTGGTCCGGAGAAACCATCTGGAACGGTGTTTTTATGTGGGCGATACCCATATGGATGAGGAAGCGGCCGGTGTGGCCGGGATTCCCTTTGTACACGCATCATATGGCTTTGGCAGGGCAGAGAGGCCGGTTGGCACCATCGAGTCATTAAGCCAGCTCCCCGCCCTTGCAAAGAAACTTCTGGATTAGGAGCAGGACATGAATCAGGAAGAATGTAAAGAAATCAAACAGGCGCTGGAGCTGTTCTTAAATGAGTCTCTGGAGCGGGTTCTTATGAGCAACCCCGCAGACAGCGGCAAAATCTCCAGGTCCAGAATCCGTCCACTGCTCATGAAGGGCAGGCTGGTATTCCAGGCGGAGGAACAGGCGGGAAAGCAGGCATTTCACCGCAATCTGGACAAAGATGAGGCGGCAGACTATGTCACAGGGCTGCTGGAGGGTTCCTTCCGCCAGGCGGAGATTACATCCGGACTTGGAAAGGCCCTTATACTGGTAAGCAAAAAGGGCAAGGTGACAGTGAAGGTGAAGCGGTATCCCGAGTCTGTCAGGATACAGCCGGCCGGTGAACCAGGCTCTCCCGGCCCCCTGTCCCATAACCGGAAGAAGCATTATATCCTGGAAGAGGGAATCCCGGTTCCCTTTCTGGTGGATTTGGGCGTCATGACAAAAGAGGGCAGGGTGGTGAACAGCCGCTATGACAAATACAGGCAGATAAACCGTTTCCTGGAGTTCATTGAGGATATCCTTCCCAACCTGGACCAGGGCCGGGAGTCCGCCATTATTGATTTCGGATGCGGCAAATCCTACCTCACCTTTGCCATGTATTATTATCTGAAGGAACTGAAGGGGTATCCGGTGCGGATCATCGGCCTGGACCTTAAGGAGGATGTCATAGAACACTGCAGCCGTCTCGGACGGCAGTATGGATATGATGGACTTTCCTTCTGCCACGGGGACATTGCCTCCTTTGAGGGCGTGGAGAAGGTGGACATGGTGGTCACCCTCCACGCCTGCGACCTGGCCACGGATTACGCCCTGGAGAAGGCGGTGAACTGGGGAGCCAGAGTCATTTTGTCGGTTCCCTGCTGCCAGCATGAGCTCAACGGACAGATGGAAAACAGCCTTCTCAGGCCGGTACTGCAATACGGCCTGATCAAAGAGCGCATGGCGGCCCTTTACACAGATGCCATCAGAGCCCAGGTCCTGGAATACAGAGGATACCGGACCCAGATTCTGGAATTTATTGATATGGAGCATACGCCGAAGAATATATTGATTCGGGCTGTGCGTCAGGGCAGGAAACGGGACAACGGCCTCCAAATACGTGAGCTGGCGGAGTTCCTGCATGTAAAGCCCACGGTGGTAGAACTGCTGGCCCCGGAGCTTTGGGAGCCCCGTGAAAAGACAACTGATATATGAAAATAAAATGACAGGTCCGCGGCCATGCGTTGCATCCGCGGGCCTGTCATTTTGCCTTTTATTCTAATATACAGATGGGCTGGTTATATTCATTCCTAACCGGCTTCCCCAGTTTTTTTGAAAGCAGGACCTGGCGGATATGGGAGGCGTAGATGTCCTGAGAGAACATATCCAGGGCTGTTCCTGTGAGAATGCGGGGGGCGTCGGCTGTCTTGGTAATCAGGGGAATAGCGGTTTTTTGCTTTACCAGAGCCAGCAGTTCCCGGGATTCCTTCCTGAATCCCAGGATTCTGGCGTAGGGGGCCCGGCCGGCCTCTTTGTATGACTGCACCCTGGCGGCGGTCAGGCCCAGCACCATGTGAAGAAGGGCGCGGCTGATCCGGGTATAGGTGTACTGGCGTGTCTTAAGCTGTTCTATCCGGCCTTCCCAGCTGACCTGTTGGAGAAGGCAGCTGTCCAGCCGGCGCGCCATCTCCGCCGACATATCTCCGTATTGTGTATAATCCGTTCCCTCCCGCCTCAGTGACAGGAGACGGAAGTTCAGTATCTCAGACAGATCATTGGCCTCCAGGGAGGGTTCCTGGCCGTACAGGGGCCAGATTGCCGGTGGGATGTGTGTCCTGGACTCAGGTGTCAGTTTTGTATATGGAGGCAGATCCGTATCTGCGTACAGTTCCCATGTTTTAAGCGTCCGCCGGATGGCTGAGGCGGAAGCCTGTCCGCCCTCCAGGCCTTCATCGTGGTAGCCCTGCCCCCGGCGGCGGATAGTCAGCGGAATAAGCGGACTGTCCTGGCGCAGAATGGCCTTGCAGTACTCGATACCCAGAAGATTGTTGGGGGAGCCCAGAAGCTTGTCCATTTCTTCTTTTTTTAATGGAAAATCCTTATCCCTGTCCGCCATCACAAGCAGAGCCTGATTGCGGGCAAGGGGCCAGCTTAGACCGCTTCGCAGTCCAAGGTTCAGCAGAGAGGAGAAGTCCCCGCCTTCCTGTGCCAGGATACCGGCAGCCTTCTGAATCCTGCTGATATCCCCGTCCTCACTGCCAAAGCACAGTACCTCCACTGCTCCCAGTCCTGTGAGCAGGGCCACGCCGCAGGCAGCAAAATCCTCCGCACTGCTGACCGCAAAGGCGGAGGGAAGCTCCACCACCAGATCCGCGCCGCAGGAAAGGGCCATTCTGGCGCGCAGATATTTGCTGTAGACCGCAGGCTCTCCTCTCTGCACAAAATCACCGCTCATGGCAGCGACGCACCAGCTTGCGCCGGTCCGTTTTTTTGCTTCTTCTATTTGAAATTTATGTCCTCCGTGAAACGGGTTATACTCGGCAATGATGCCGATTACCTTTGCCGGCTGTTCCAACTTTTCTGGCTGTTCCAACTTTTCTGACTGTCCCAAGTTCCTTTACTCCTGTCCTGATTCTTTCCCGGTTTATTTTATCATGTCCATTATATCTTCAAACATCCATTCCGTCCAGACGGCATTTGTTAATCTTCAGTTTATAAATCTATAATAATTAGAACACAGATTCTCCACAATCGTTTCACAATTCCACCATAAATGACGGCTATATTACTAATTATAAAAAGCAAGAGCAATTAAGAAACAGCCCATACAGTTTAATAAAAATAGAGAAACGTATGAAAGGAGACTTTGCTATGTACGAGAATGAAAATAAGAATATGAATGGTTTGGGAAATGAAAATATGGAACACAGGGATGTACCCGAGACAGCCGTAAACTGGACTATCCCGGGTGACGGGAGGAGCCGGCAGAGACAGAATACGCAGAGCCAGAATACAGAGGGACAGTACTCACAGGGACAGGGAAGCCAGGGGCCCCGCGAACAGCATGCCCAGGGACCAGACACCGGATTCAGCCCATATGGCGGCCGGGCCAACAGCCAGGACTGCTATGGCGGGAATTCCTATCAGGGATACCAGGGCGGCGGCGATAAGCACCGGAATCATTCCAACAAAGAACGCTTTGCAAAAAGGGTGGCGGGAATCACGGCAGCAGCGGTCCTATTCGGAACCGTATCAGGCGGAGTCATGACAGGTGTGAATTACCTGGGAAACAGGCTAACGGGTGCGTATGGAACCGCAGGCACATCGGCTGAGACACAGGTACAGAACCAGATAGGGCAGGCAGCCCCGGTCAATGCACAGGCATCCGGAAACCAGGGCGCCACGGCAGTATCCGCTGTCACCGACGTGTCGGGCATCGTGGAAAACGCCATGCCGTCCATTGTAGCCATCAATGACACCATGACCGTGGAGCAGCGTGATTTCTTCGGAATGCCGCAGACCTACACGGCGCAGAGCAGCGGTTCCGGCATCATCGTGAACCAGACCGACACGGAACTTCTCATTGCCACCAATAACCATGTGGTGGAGGGGGCTTCCGATTTAAAGGTTACATTTGTTGACAACAAGGATGTGAGCGCCGCTGTGAAGGGAACGGATTCAGCATCTGACCTGGCAATCATCGCCGTGCAGTTAAAGGATATCCCCTCCGACACCATGAGCAAGATTAAGGTGGCTGCCCTGGGTAATTCAGATGATATCAAGGTGGGACAGCAGGTCATCGCCATAGGAAACGCCCTTGGATACGGCCAGTCCGTCACCGTGGGATATGTAAGCGCCCTGGATCGTGAGATCACAGATGAAAAGGGAATTAACAGGACCTTCATCCAGACAGACGCGGCCATCAACCCGGGCAACAGCGGCGGCGCGCTCATTGATTTAAGCGGAAAGGTCATCGGCATCAATGCCGCCAAGACGGCTTCCACGGAAGTGGAGGGAATGGGCTTTGCCATTCCGATTTCCAAGGCCCAGGACATCTTAAACAGCCTGATGACAAAGAAAACGCGCGTGGCTGTATCCGAGGACGCTCAGGGTTATCTGGGAATTCAGGGAACCAACATTGACGCTGCCACCTCACAGATGTACGGTATGCCGGTAGGAATCTATGTCTATAAAATCGTGGAGGGCCAAGCAGCCTCAACCTCTGATTTAAAGGAAAAGGATATCATCACCAAGTTTGACGGACAGTCCGTCACCAGCATGGAAGATCTGAAGCAGATGCTCACCTACTATGAGGGCGGAGCAGCCGTTACCCTTACGGTGCAGTCCCTGGTGGACGGGGCATATGTGGAGCACGATGTGCAGGTGACCCTGGGAACCAGGCCCGCAGCCCAGAGCTGATGAAACTCTAATGGATATTCCTGTTTTATGGTTTCGATTGTTCATAAAGCGAATTAATAACATTAGCTAAAAAACTACAGATCTTAACTGGAAAATGTGCTATACTAACGTATATAAACTCGCCAAGGAGGTACAGCTTATGAAATTAGTGTATGCAATTGTGAGAAATGATAATGAAGATGATGTTGTAAGCCAGCTGACCCAGCATCATTACAGTGTTACAAGACTTTCCACCACAGGGGGTTTCCTGAAAAAAGGAAATACAACATTGATGATTGGTGCGGAAGATGATAAGGTACAGGAAGTGATTGATGTGATTAAGCAGGAGTGCGGCCAGCATCAGAGGCTGACTGTCAACATGCCTTATATATCAGGCACCACCATGGTAAATTATGCAACTATGCCCATGACAGTTGATGTGGGCGGCGCCACTATTTTTGTGATTAACGTGGACCGTTACGAGAAAATTTAATCACCAGATACCTGAATCCGCAGGCCGGAAGATACGGCCCTGCGGATTTTGTTTGCCCAGCATGGGCGTTTTCTAATGGGTGAAAGTCCCAAGTGCGCGTA
>ENA-ORUW01001478-ORUW01001478.1-human-gut-metagenome-genome-assembly--contig:-NODE-1478-length-16326-cov-11.733268_pt1 | contig 16326 bp, 14 predicted proteins | sample MGYA00242088_ERZ509227 | MGnify/ENA primary metagenome ERZ509227 (study PRJEB26280, sample SAMEA2338816) | human gut metagenome | biome: human gut; feature: human-associated habitat; material: faeces... | reverse complement strand
GCAATGTCTGCCCATATTTTTTATTGCTTTCCTTCAGCAGCTTGATTATCTCATGTCCGTTCCGGCTGTCCAAGCTACCGGTCGGCTCATCGGCAAGCATAACCTGAGGCGCATTCATCAGGGCCCGCCCGATGGCGACCCGCTGCTGCTGGCCTCCTGAGAGCTGGTTAGGCAGATGATTCTTGCGTTCCTCCAGTCCCAGCAGATTTAGCAGGTCTTTCAGCCGTTCCTTATTTACCTTCCTCTTATCCATAAGGATCGGCAGAGTCATGTTTTCCACTACATTCAGAGTCGGAATCAAATTGTGGAACTGATAGATCAGCCCAACTTGACGCCTGCGGAAAATTGCAAGTTTTTCATTATTCTGGGCGTACACGTCCTGCCCATTCAGATAGACTTTTCCGCTTGTGGGCACATCCACTCCCGCGATGATGTGAAGCAGCGTGGACTTGCCAGATCCGGAAGAGCCGATGATCGCGGTAAATTCTCCCTTCTCGATGGTAAGAGAGACTCCATCAAGCGCAGTGACTTGATTCTCCCCCTTCCCATAAACCTTATATAGATTTTCAACTTTTAAAAACTCCATTATGTGAGCCCCCTTTTTCATAAATGTTAATTTGAATTTACCCATATAATAGAACTCTCAACTTACTTTTCTGTGACTTTTAAGTGAGACATCCGTCACTTTCCGATGAAGAATACGTCATTTTATATAGAGAGTAAAACAAAAAACCCGTAAATGTAAAGTTTTCATAAGGATGTTTTTAAGATTTAGGATTTACTTTGCCACAATGCCTTATAATAAAATAGTCGTTTTTTCATAAAATCCGTCCGCCGTAACATTTTGCGGACATTTGCCTGTTATACTATCAGCAAAAGGAAGTGAGGATATGAAACAAATTCTGATTGTCGAGGACGACAGTTTTTTAAATAAAATGCTATCTTATAATCTTGCCGCAGATGGCTACGGAATAACTTCTGCCCTAAATGCCAGAACCGCAGACGAAGTCCTGCTCCAGCGGGAATTTGATCTGGTGCTGCTGGACATCAATCTGCCAGATGGGAACGGCTTTGAGTTGTGCAAACTGATAAAGCCCCAGCACCCGGACACCATAGTAATTTTCCTGACCGCCAACGATCAGGAGAGCGACCAGATACGAGGCTATGAGGTGGGCGCGGTAGACTACATCACAAAGCCCTTTGTGATCGGGGCCTTGCAGCGGAAAATCAAAGCCATGTTTGCCATGCTGGAACACCACAAACCGGCCAAGGATATTTACGACGACGGGCGGCTGTTTCTGGACTTCTCGGAGCAGACCGCTTCCCTAAACGGCAAGCCCCTGACCCTATCCCCGATGGAGTACAAAATGCTGAACCCGTTCCGTAAAAATCCCCGGCAAGTGCTGACCCGTGGGCAGCTTTTGGAAAGGCTGTGGGATATAGACGAGAAGTTTGTGGACGAACACACCCTGACAACCTCCATCAGCCGGATTCGCAGCAAGATTGAATCTGACGGCGGCGCACCCTACATCAAGACCGGTTACGGCATGGGCTATCAATGGACGGGAGGCGAGGCAAAATGAAGTTAAACACCCTCTCGGTAAAGCGGCTGTTTGGCCGGGTGGCAATGGGGCTTGTCCTCTCCATGTCCGGGATTGCCATAGCCCTGTTTCTTGTGACAAAGCAGGCGGCGGTGCTGCTGACTGGAAGGGCGCTGCTGCTGTGCGCCCTTGTCGGGATTTTTGTACTGACGCTTATCTTTGGGAAGCGGCTGTCCCTGTTTACCGCTGACCTGTGCCAGACCTTAGACTACATGATCGCCGGGAATGAAGCGCCCCAGCCCCCGGAGGACAGCGAAACCCTGCTTGCCAGAATCGGCCACCGGCTGGCAAGGCTCTATCAGATCATGCAGGAGAAACGCCGCAGGGTGGACGAGGAACGGCAGGAGTTACAGACCCTTGTATCGGATATTTCCCATCAGGTAAAAACGCCGGTGAGCAATCTGAAAATGGCGACGGACACGCTATTGGAAAAGCCCATGACCGAGGCGGAGCGCACCGACTTCATCCGGGGAATCTGCACCCAGACGGATAAGCTGGACTTTCTCTTTCAGGCCCTTGTGAAAACCTCCCGGCTGGAAACAGGCGTGATCCAGTTGGATAAGAAACCGGGCCGCCTCTTTGATACCGTGGCGCAGGCCATGAGTGGGATCGTGTATGCTGCAGAGAAAAAGGATATCGCCGTATCCGTGGACTGCCCGGAAGATTTGACCTTTTTCCATGACAGCAAGTGGACATCCGAAGCCCTCTTTAACCTGCTGGACAATGCGGTGAAGTACACCCCGGCAGGCGGGAAAATCACAGTGTCGGTGGTGCTGTGGGAAATGTATGTGGAGATCAAAGTAGCCGATACCGGCAAGGGCATTTCCGAAATCAATCAGGCCGTCATCTTCCGGCGTTTCTATCGTGAGGAAGAAGTACACGAACAGCAGGGCGTGGGCATTGGTCTATATCTGGCCCGTGAGATCGTAACGCGGCAGGGCGGCTATATCAAAGTGGTTTCGGAGCCGAGCAAGGGTTCGGAGTTTTCCATTATGTTACCTACAAAATAGAACGCGGCGGACGGCCATTTTCGGCTGCCCGCCATAAATTTTTTTGAAATGTCCGAGCGTTGTAACATTTCACCCCGATTTTCATTGAAATTTTTTGGCCGCTGTAACATTTCGCGGACATTTGGGTTTTACAATACCCTTATCAATAGGCGGGAAGCCTTGAAAGGAGTTTTTGAAAATGAGCGTTTTACAGACGATTAACCTGAAAAAGTATTACGGTACAGAGCCGAACATTACCCGCGCCCTTGACGGCGTGAACTTCTCCGTGGAGGATGGCGAATTTGTGGCCGTTGTGGGAACCTCCGGCAGCGGCAAATCCACCCTGCTTCACATGATGGGCGGGCTGGACACTCCTACCAGTGGAAGCGTGATCGTCCGGGGTGAAGAACTGGCAAAGAAAAATGATGAAGAACTTACGATTTTCCGACGCCGCAACATCGGTTTTATCTTCCAGAACTATAACCTTGTTCCCATCCTGAATGTGTATGAGAACATCGTTCTGCCGGTGGAGTTGGACGGGGACACGGTGGATCAGAAGTTTTTGGACGAGATCGTTCACCTGCTGGGGCTGGAAGATAAACTCAAAAATATGCCGAACAATCTTTCCGGCGGACAGCAACAGCGTGTGGCGATTGCCCGCGCCCTGATTACCAAACCGGCTATCGTACTGGCCGACGAGCCGACCGGCAACCTTGACAGCAAGACCAGCGCAGAGGTGCTGGGGCTTATCAAGCGCACCAGCGCAGAGTTTCGCCAGACCGTCGTAATGATTACCCACAACAATGACATTGCCCACCTTGCAGATCGGATATACCAGGTGAGTTAATTCAGGCATTGGAATCCTCGGAAATGTTTGTTGATGGAGGCAGAACTTATGTAGATACCTCTCAAATTACATTTGAAGTCCCCAAACATTCGCGAACTGAAAGCGACCAGCAGCAATATGTGACTGCATTTGGTGGAGTAATGTACGAGTTAGGTGAAAACAATGATTTGTCCTGTTTCTTGTATGGAATGGATGATTACACTTTATCTAATCTTACACTAACAAACGAAGAAGAAAGCCATGAAACATTAGAAAAAATACAGTCGGGAAATTATATACTTGTTAATGAATCGGGCTTAAACCTGATAAAACCAGGTGATCGCATCACTTTATTTAGTAATGGTGCTGCATATACATTTGAAGTTCTGGATCTTATAGTTCCAGATAGCGAGGACATATCTGAAAATTGCGGCATTACTACAACCGGGGTTTCCTTTTATCTCCCTACTGAAACGTTTATGAAATGTAGTCAGAATTATCGCATTATGTCATATTCGTTTAATGTTTTACCGAGTTCCCTTAATGATGTTGAAATGGCAATAGATGAATACATGAATAGCGTTGGTTCTAATTACGAATATCAATCAAAGGCCATATATCAGCAAAGATTTGAACAGCAAAAGCAGATGTGGCAAAGTGTTGGTGTTTTCGTTAGTCTTGTAATAGGAGTGATTGGAATACTGAATTTTATAAATACTATTATTACGGACATTATAGCAAGGAGAAAAGAAATCTGTTTGTTGAGATGCGTTGGTATGACAATACGACAAGTTAAAAAAATGCTTGTTCTTGAAAGTTTGTGTTATACCGTAATGACTATTGTTGTGACACTATTTTCAAGTATCACGCTTATTCCACTCATTAGTAATGGAATTACAAAAGTGATAGGGATGCAATAATTTTCTTACCACTATAATCCGACAAGTCTCTTTATTGTTTATGTACTTCTAATTCTTTTGAGTTTAATCATACCGTTAAAGGGCTATAAATCTTTTATAAAGTAAGCGTCAAATAAAACAGTGTAAAGAAAAACAATCGTCAGACTTTTATACTAAAAGGTCAACGGTTATTGACAGAATTCTTTTACCAGAGGATTCCAGGGCAGATCATCATCCAGATATTCAGGATGTTCAAGAAAAGCACTTCCCGGCATTTCTGACAGAATATATTTTATATACTTCATTGGGGCAAGCCCATTCGCTTTGGCAGTCTCAACCAGTGTATAGATCCCCGCACTTGCGGCAGCTCCTTTCGGGCAGCCGGAAAACAGCCAGTTTTTCCGGCTGCAGGAGCAGAATGAGGTATATGTCCACCGGGGAGTGGAACTTCTGCAAACTCAGATGGGGAATCTGTTAAAAGAGCCGGCTGTTGATGCTTGAGCGTATGGATGCAATTTTTCTTACGGGGCAGGTACTCAAGGGCAAGTCTTCAAATTTTGGCAAGAATGTAATAATAACTTTTCAAAGAGCGTTCTTATTTAACGCTACAATAGAGCAAAGCTATACTCTGCTCTATCTTTATATAGTCATCCACTATTTATTCGTTTTACTTCCAAAAATGTCTACCAGAAAACGAATTAACACATATATTACAAACATAGTTGCAATTATTGTTTCAATTAAAACCCAATATTGTAAAATCGGTATCGGACTACCCATATTCATTAAACATGCTATTGTCTGCTTTGAAGCAATCGCACTGATAACAAACGGGAACGTAAATGCCGCATAACTTGGGAAAAACGGTAATTTTAGATATCCAATCGCTTTTACCAATGCAAAAATATAGAGAACGGTTGCTACAACAAATAATGTCAACACCATAGTTTTAGATTTTGGTGTTACAGATTGTATATAACCCGACAAACATAAACTTGTAGGTGCTGCATAAATGCAGATTAGTGGTTTTGCTGGGTTTGGAACTTCTTTGCATTTTATATATCTAATAGTAACTAATACCAGCAAAGCAACCAAAGTAATTAGTCCAAACCAAAACGCCACTGTTCCTACCCCAAATTGTTCATAAGCAGGTGCCGTAATTGCTGCAACCGCAATGCCAACATAGACGATATAATAACTTGCAAATACTTTTGGCATTTCTAATTTCAAAATGAATTTCACCGTAAAATAGACAATTAAAATAACATGAAGTATAATAGCCAGAATCCAAATATAAAAGGCAGCCATGCCAATAAATGGTTTTACATAAACACTAAGAAGCATCAATGCCATTGAAAATGTTCCGGATACACTCGCCATAATCGGATTTTTCATATCCTCTTTAATCATTCCCGGAAACATAATCAACTTCAAAAGAACTAATATTAGCAACAATGCCGCAACTGCACCACATAATACGCGAATCCCCTCCGAGTAACTCTGGAGTAAATTTCCCAATGCTGCAGCCATTCCAAGCATTACTCCGCAAAGTGGGACAGGAACTCTTTTAATTACATTTTTCATCTCTGTTCTCCATTCCTTATTATTTACTCTTATGCAACAATATCTTTCCGCTCACGTGGTTCTTTTTTCTCATCATCACTATCCAAAACCTCAATACCTAACTCACGGCATACAATTTCTGCAACTTTCCATGCACAAATACCTGTATAATAAATACATTGGTTTTTATGCTCTCCCCTCCCCATATCAAATTCGCGGGTAAGGACACGGCAACAGACAGCTTTCTTTCCATTCATTTCTTTAAACCAATTATGAAGTTCGTTAGAATATGACATACATTTATTAACCTCTGGATCTTTAGGTCCTCGTGGCTCAGTTCTTCCAAAAAACATCCCAAGCGCCAGAATCCCTCCGTTAAGCGCGCCGCACATGCATCCAGAACGCCCTGCTCCAACAGACATAGCTGATGCCATCCCTATAACATCTTCAGGAACATCAAGTTCAAAGTTCTCTCTCATAGCTGCCATGACAGCTTCACAACAAAAGAATCCTCCCCTGTAATGATTTTCTGCGTCTTGCTGCACCTTCCTTAAATTTACTGCTTTTGCTCCAATATTCATTTTTTCTCCTCCTAGGCTTTGTATTTAGAAACAAAAACAGAATAACATATAAATTAAAAATCGAGGTATTGAATATTTTAATATACTTATACATACAACCAATGCCTCGGCAAAACATACAAATTATTCATTTAATTACTCATTGTTTTTTGTAAAAAAACAGAAAATTGCGCTGAAAATCAATAGTTTGTTTCATTAAACAAACTATCTTTTGATACGACCGTCATGAATCGCCTGCATCCATTCTTTTACATGCTGATAAAAGATTTCTACTGCCTTTCCTTGTATTTGATGCTTTCTTATCAGCATACATATACTCCACATAAGAGGATATTCCCCATTCTCTTTTGCCTCAAAAGGAACCATCACCAGATTACTCTCTTTCATATCATCAAACACAAAATCTACAGTAACTGAAATACCCTTCTTTCTTTTTACCATTTTATGGCAAAGGCTAAATCCCGATGTTTCAAAAATAATATTTGGACTAAATCCCTCGTCTTTACACGCATCCACAATTATGTGATGAATGCGGAAATCCCTGTTTTCAATATAAAGCGGTTCCCCTTTCAAGTCTTTGATTGACACATGACTTTTTTTTGCCAGAGGGTGATCCTTATGTACCAGAAGTTTAATCTTAAATGATTCCAGTACTGTCACATCATATTTGTCTGAATCAAAATTAGAAATTGTAAATACAATATTCCCTTCTTGATTGTCAAAAAGTCTTTCTACTTGATAGTCTGGATATTCGCGGTAATAAAATTCTATTTCCGGATGTTTCTCTTTGAAAACTATAAGACATTCTGGAGTTACCAAACGCAGAATACCATATGCAGACAAAAGGTCAACTATTCTTTGATTTTTTTGATGGATAGACATTAGTTCTATTTCCATATTATAATATACTGCTTCAATCTTTTTCATGTGTTTAAAAAAACACTCTCCACTTTCGGTCAGTTCAAACTTATTCCCTTTACGTTGGAATAATTCACAATCATATTCCTTCTCTAAATTTCGTATGATTTTGCTGACACCCTGCGGAGTCATATATAAAAATTTAGATGCCTTTGTAATGCTTTTTTCTCTGGCAACCACTTCAAACACATTAATATTTTTTATATCCATATCTTTCCCTCAAGCATTCTTACAAAAATTGCATAAACAGATACAATTTTAATTATATTGATAATAACATATGTGTCAAACCAATTTTCAAACCTGGACTTTTCAATATTTAATTTTTACATTATACATTCACTTATAATACAGATTTCTCTATCCCCTTCACCCATCTCCGAAGCGAATCCCATCTTTTAAGCCAAGGCGGTAGAAAAATTCCTCATTATCAGCCCCATCATCAAATAAAGCACTGCAATAACTTTCAATTACTTGCGACACTGTGCCTTGGGCATTGAAATAACCTCCCTATGTAAAAGTAAAGCCCTGCCTTACGACAGGGCTTTACAAACATTTTAATCCCAAACATTTATAAGCCGCATATGTGGTGTGACACGAACGCGCCCCGAAGGGCGGCTCAACCTGCATAAAACGAACGCTGCGAATGAAGAACCGGTCAGCAGACTATTCTACGGGCGCGAAGCCCAAGGAGGTTTCCGCTATACCGATTACTTTTACATTCTAACAGCATACAACGTTTTGTTTAATCCATAATAAGACCGCCGTTTACATCAAGGATTTCTCCATTAATATAGGAAACGCAGTCGCTGCACAGAAAGGCTACTGCTTCCGCGATTTCACTTAATTTTCCAAGCCGATGAGAAGGAATCTGAGAAAGAATATCCTTCCATCTGTCATCGGCAAGAACCTGTTCCGATTCTACCCATCCCGGAGCAACGGCATTTGCATTAATATTGTGTCCGGCAAGTTCCCCGGCAAAGGATTTTGTCAAGCTGATGACCCCTGCTTTGGCAGCGCCATAAATGGACACTCCTTTTCCAGGATTCTTTCCATCAGAAGAAGAGATGTTGACAATTCTTCCATAATTATTTGGAAGCATAGATTTTTGAACGACTGCCTGTGTAACAAAGAACAGGCCTTTTAAATTTATATTAATTACAAAATCAAATTGTTTTTCTGTGACTTCCAGGATAGGGGAAGCCGGATAGACACCAGCATTATTAATAAGGATATCAATCCGTCCCATGGTATCTACTGCCTGCCTGACTGCCCCTTCGATATTTGCCATATCAGTGAGATCGCATACAAGAGGCATGACCCGGACGCCTAGAGAACGGCAGGATGAGATTACTTCGCTGTCTGGTGTAACAGCCACGTCCAGTATAATAATATCAGCGCCTTTTTTGGCCAGAGTCTCAGCAATACATTTTCCAATGCCGTTGGCTGCTCCCGTAACAAGCGCAACTTTACCGCTTAATTCTTTCTCTTTCATATTTATATTCTCCTTTCGTGATAAAGTTTATAATCCGTTGTGATGGTATCTGTTCCTTCAGGAGCCAGCGTGCGTGACAAAGTTTGTATACCTGTGCGTTTTACCGCCAGCATAAGAGCATAAGGATCTGTAATATCAACAGATTTTTCGAAATAGGACAGAATTTGTTTAAAGAATCGAGTTCCGTTTTTTATGATCTGATCGGCAGTGCTGTCAATAAGATCTGTATTGATGGTTTTTACCAGTTCCGGTATATAGGATTCCAGCTCCTTTGCGTATTCCAATGTGTGGATGATTTCGTCCGGGGTTGTATGTATAGTCAGGCCCCGGTTACCCATAACAGTAACGGCATGTCCGGTTTCATAAATATATTGTCCGGCCATATCTGTGAGAAGACATTGGCTAAGATGTGCGGTGTTCCGTTCAACATCTTGCTGACAGCGGCCAAGTTTGTTGGTGAAAATCATAGAACCAACAAGATTTCCATGATGTATTTTTTTCAGAGCGGACAGAAACACCAGTCTCTTAAAAGGAGAGTGGAACATGTCTCCATAAGAATGTGCCAGACTGGCATGAAGAAGATCCTCCACAATATACTGCTCCAAAAGAGCATATCCAATCAGCATACCGAGATCATCAGCCACAGGGCCATATCCGTCATCCAGATTGGAATGGATGAGAGTACCTGATTCTTTAAAGGAAGCCATCAGTTTGATTGCTTTTACTGTATGTTCTGTTCGAGCCTCCAAATCAGAATATTCAGGATAGTCCCATCCAAAATACTGGGATATATTTCCGATGGTTGTCACACCTGCCTGTAAGGCAGCCCGCGTATTTTCCAAAGATGCAGGACTTCCAATCATATTATCACCCAGATGAGGCTGCATATAGGAGGAAGCCCCTAATATATCCCAGTCTTTTTGAGAGGAAAAATAAAGGGCGTCACCTTGCCGGTAAATAGAACGCATCTCCTCAGGAAGTGCCATTGCATAGTCAATGCTGACGCCGAAACGCTCCAAGTGGAGCTGCTTTTCCTGTAGCTGTATTTCCAGTTCCTTTATTTGTGTCTGTAATTCTTTCAGGGTAGGGCAGCAAAGATGACAGTGATAAGTAAAGTTTTTCTGTTTTGCCCTGTTTTTTTTAAATTCTTTTTCTGAAGAAAAACCACTGCATTTTATTGCTTGTGTTTTTCCGAGAGAAAACAAGGATTCATTCTCTTGATGAGTCATAAGTACCTCCTTTGATTTTCTTTATTCCAAAGCCTGACAAAGCGCAGAACAACATGGCGGCGGGAGTAAGCAGTCCCAGGAAATAGTAGGGAAGATAAGAAGAAACCGCAACACCCAATGTGGCAGAACAGTAAATACCATTCGTTCCCCAGGGAACCATGGGGCAGATAATGGTACCACCATCCTCCAGAGTTCTGGATAGAACACTTCGTCTTAGACCTTGTTCGTCATAACATTGTCCCCACACATTAGCCGGAATGATCATTGCCAGATAGGGATCCGCTGCAAAGAAGCTTAAAAGAAAAGTAAGGACCCATGTGGAAATAACCAGTCCCGGAATATGGCAAGTCAGTTTTTGTGTTTTTGTCAGAATGCCATTTATAATGCCTGTGGCTTGAAACGCGCCTGCCAGGGACAGTGAGAACAGCATAAGAGTAATCGTAGTTGTCATGGTGGTCAGGCCGCCCCGTGTTACAAGAGTGTCCACAGCCTCCACGCCTGTATTTCCCACATACCCGGAATACATATAGGAAAGTCCTTCCTTCCATGATCTGCCTTGGTAGAATACGGTAAAAAGCAGACCCATTCCGGAAGCGGCCATCATAGTAGGAATGGCAGGAAATTTTTTTATAATCAAAAAGATCATAATGATAAGTGGAAGGAAGAGAATCGGGCTGATGCGAAAAGAACTTTTGATTCCTTCTGTAATGATGGATATCTGCTGTGCACTTGAATTTTCGTTACTGTATTTCAATCCCAGGATTCCAAAAAGTATCAGGCTGCCGATATAAGCCGGACCAGTTGTAAAGAGCATTGATCTTACATGCTCATACAAATCCGTTTTTGCGACAGAAGCAGCAAAATTAGTGGAATCGCTAACAGGAGACTGTTTGTCTCCGAAGTAGGCACCGCTGATAATTGCACCGGCTGTCAGTCCGACAGGGATTTTCAGTCCGGTGCCAATTCCAATAAAGGCAACACCGATGGTACCTATTGTTGTCCAGGAAGAGCCAGTACATAAAGACATAATGCTGCATAAAATAACAACCGATATTAAAAAATACTGGGGAGAAAAAATTTGAAAGCCATAGTAGATAATGGCTGGCACAGTTCCGCTTGACATCCAGGTTCCCACAGTCACACCGATCAGACATATGATCAGAATAGCTTCTATAGATTCAGAAATATTGTAGATGATTCCTTCTCTTATTTCGCTCCAAGAGACTTTATGGGTGACACCATAAAGCACGATCACAGCAATACTGAAAAGAAGAGGAATATGAGGGCTTTGCTGTAAGATTACTACTCCATATATCAGAATAAGGACAGCAACCCCCAGCCAGATAGCAGACTCTGCAAATGTATGTTTTGTCTTAAATTTCATATTCCCCCTCCTTCTTATTATTCCTTAACTGCTTTGTAATTTCCGATTCCAATTGCCGCAAAAAGAATGCAGATGATAGGTGCGGCATAGCCGATTATGTACCACGGGATATAGGAAGAAACGGCAATTCCAAGTGTGGCGGATACATAGAGTCCGCCAGATCCCCAGGGAACCATAGGCGCAAAAAGTACGGCATTTCCAACATTTCGACACAGAACATTTCTGTTCAGACCCAGATCATCATAGGCGGTGTCAAGAGCTTTAGATGGCAAAGTCATAGCCAAATATGGGTCAGCGGCAAAATAGCTGAAAATAAAGGTCAGTACATTCGTAAGAGCCACAAGTGGAGTTACTTTTTTGATTAGTGGTGATATGTGACCTAAAATAACAGGAATGATACCGATTCTTCGGAGAACTCCAGCCATCCACATAGAGAAAATCATCAGAGCCACGGTGCTCATCATATTGTTCATGCCTCCGCGAGTAATAATTGCATCTACATCTTTTACACCCGTGTTTCCTACATATCCATTCATCAGATATCCAAGTGCGCAAGAGAGGCTTTCGTGTTGGAATATGATTGCTACAATAATTCCAGTCACTGCCGCCACAATCATTGTAGGAATGGCAGGCAGCTTAATGGCAATCATAATAAATAGTATAATAATCGGAATCAGGAGAAGAGGTGTCAGATGAAACCCTTTTTCCAGTCCGGCCAATGTTGATTCAATCTGAGAGGAACTGGACGCGTTGGAACCAGAATAGCGAAGCCCTATAATAATGTAGGCAACAAAACTGATTAAAAGCGCCGGAATATTGGTGCACAGCATTCCTCTGACTCCATTGTAGAGTCCTGCTCCGGACACTGCTGTTGCAAAATTACATCCATCGGACATAGGAGACTGGGTGTCACCGAAAAATGCACCACAGCAAATAGCGCCTACAACGATAGGAGCCGGAATACCCATAGATACACCAATTCCCAGAAATGCAACTCCCACAGTTCCAACGGTTGTCCAGGAACTACCAGTCAAAGTACTCATAATAGCACAAAGGATCACAGTAAAGGGAAGAATAAAGGACGGTGAAAATATTTTTAGACCGGCCCATATAACATAAGGAACTGTACCGCACGCAACCCAGGCTCCAACAACCATACCAATGGTCATAACAATAATAATAGCTTCCAGGCTGCTGGCGATGGAGTCAAAAGCTTTGTCCATCATATCTTTCCACGAAATCTTCAGATATAATCCATAAAAAGATAAAAGAAATGCACATGCTAAAATCGGAATGTGTGGCGATAATTGGAGTACAAGGATTCCAACCATCAGTACGATTACAGCAAGTACAAGGATCAGAATCGACATGCCTAATGTAGGCTGTTTTTCTTTTGATTGTTCTTTTCTCTCAATCTCACTCATAAAAAAACCCCCTGTTTAAATTTTTATAAAAATAACCATAAAACATAAATCGCGATGTTAATGTTTTAACAATTCTTATTATAAATTTCAACACACTTAAATTCAATGTCTGAAACCTTATTTGTTATATCAATTTTGTTCTACTAATTTGGAGAAAAAAGACAAAAAAACAAGTGCTAAGTGATGTAAAAACAAAGACATATTTCATCACCACTTAGCACTTATCCTTAGAAAGAACAGAGTCTTAGAGAAGCTGACTTTGGTATAAGGAATTCCAGATACAAAAGCAGATATAAAGAAAAACTATAGCAGGCTGTCAAGATTCTCTCTTACAATTCGAATAAATAGGTTGGCAGTTTGGCTTAAAGTATGATTCTTAAGAAAAACCATTCCCACTGTGATTTCTTCATCTGTTTTAAAAGGGATTGCGACGATATCTTCGCCCTGAAGGTCTTTGTCAATCATTTTAGTACAGGTTGTAAAACCATTCAGAGTATGAATCAGATAAAACAAAGTACTGCGGTCGCTGACCCGGATGTTTTTCCTATGGTCAAGTATATCCAAAGTTTCTTCAGAAAAATATCTGGAATTAAATTCTCCCTTTCCAAAAGAAAGAAAGATATAAGGTCGAAGATCCCGGAATTGAATCTCTTTTTTAGAGGCCAGGGGATGATTTTTGCCCACAAGAATATAGGAGGAAACTGAAAAAAGCTCTGTAAAGACAAGGTTGGCTTCTCTCAAATGACGCTGTATCGTGGGCTTATTAAAAGGATTCATGTACAAAATACCAATTTCACTTTTATAGCATTTTACATCATTAATCACTTCTGAAACCGTTGTTTCCCGGAATATAAAATCAAATTCCTCCGGATTTAGTTCCTGCACAAGCTGTGAAAAGGCATTCACAGCAAACGTATAATGCTGTGTGGAAATCCCGAACGTTTTCTTTTCAGAAGAAGAAGTGCCAAGATACTGCTGTTCCAGCATCTTTTCCTGCTCTACAATCTGGGCTGCATAGCCGAGAAATTCTTTCCCTTTCGGGGACACACTAATTCCCTTATTTGTGCGAATGAAGATATCGAAATTAAGCTCATTTTCCAACTCCCGGATTGCATTTGACAGGCTGGGCTGAGAAATATAAAGACTCTTGGCCGCAGCATTCATGGAACCTCTTTTTGCTATTTCTATGGCGTATTTTAACTGTTGTAATGTCACTGTTTCCCCCTCCGTTTGATGATTATAAATTCTCGGAATTCTCAGCCCTTATTTTTCAAAGCTTCCCATCCCTTTCTTCAGAAAAACAGCATAGATTTTCGAGTATCTTTTTATAACTATCACGAACCGTCAATATATCCCTGTTTATAAGGGTTTGACGGTCTTTCTTCATATTCATGTTACAGTTACACTGCGCAACTGAACCTAACTACGCATATTTCCGCCCTAAAACGTTGTATAAATCGTTGTAAATTACGCTATCAGACTTCGCATTTCTCTGTTTGCTCCTGCCTCTGACGCATGGGCGTATAAGTCCAGCGTTATCGTTATGCTTGCGTGTCCCATGATATACTGTAAATTCTTCGGGTTCATGTTCTTCCGTGCAAGCTGTGTACAGAACGTATGTCTTAGGCTACGGGGCATTATCTTCGGCAACGGCGTTTTCTCATGGTTCTTGTTGTACTTCTTCACAACACCGTCCAGCACCGATTTATAATTGCTTTCCTGCATAGGGTAGCCGTTGGGACTGATGAACAGAAAATTACGGTACCCGTCTATCTCTTTGAACGTTGGCTTCTGCTTCCTTTTCAGCACCCGTCGAAAGGCTTTCTCTGTTTCCTCGCTCATAGGCACGTTGCGGAAATCGCTCTTACCGTGGGCGGATCACTCCGTTAGTTTGCGAGATTTTGAGTTTATCTTCCACATAAACTGGATTTGTATTCTAATTCAAGTATAAAATCATTACTTCCTGTTGGGCTTTCTTTTTATTTCCAGCAGTTTAACGAAATCACCAAACAAGGTTGTATCCGTTGGCTCAAACATCAGCCATTTTCCGTCATGATAGGTTTTAGTTTCATCATAAATTTTTTGAACTTCTTTTGAATAATTATTTCTATCTGTTTCGAATTTTAATCTTTCATCTTTCCCTAAGATAATCATAAATCCTACGCAGTTTTCTCTTGCGTACAATGTACAAAGCGTTTTTCCGCCTCGACGGTACTTATACTCATAAGTCCACGCTTTACCACCTTTGTTCCACAAGCATTCCATTTCATATTTTTCATCAATTAAGGTACACAGTTTATTCCATATATCATATAATGATTGTCCGACTAAAGCAGTCATTTCCTCTGCCTTAGGTATTTTATCTAGCATACTCGTTTCTCCTTTACAATTTCCGATATGTCTTTACAATCATTATATCATGCTTCTTTCAGCATTGTCATTTCTTTTCTGCTTTTGAAAAACTACTTATTAGCCTCTGTTTTGTAAAGAGTGCTGTTCAGCACCTCTCTGATAGATTTAGTGTTTATGCGGATATTCTCGATTTTTCGCCCGTTTTTATTATTGAAAATCACTCACTATTTTCGCCAAAAGGCTTGACAGATCACTCAAAATTTACGGCGAAGCCGATTGAATATATTTTATTTTCATCGACTGGAGGCGATTTTTATGTTCCCTTGTAACATCGGCGGCCATGCCGCCTATCAGGATTTTGGCCTGACTGAAATTTTTCATTTCTACCCAGATCCCTTATGCTGGAACGTTATTCCAAACATGGGCCTGCTCCAAGAATTCCTTCCTGCATGCTTCGTTCCTGCCTGTTATCCATTAAATTTAAGATTACTTCTATTACCCGCTGAGTCGCTTTACTCAAGGAAAATCCTTTGTACGCTATACTTAGCGGTTTCTCCTTTGGCGATGTTCCCGGTATTGGTACCTTTTATTCTCTCGTCTGTGGGATTCTGATTCTAATAACCAATGTTCCGATTGATAATTCAGCAAGTTTATCTTCAGGAAATCTAATATTTCCAGCCCTCTGTGTGCCGCTCCTATATCATATCCACCGTCTAAACCAATTTCCTGATATCCACATAATTGTCCTTGTTTCTATACACTTCAGAACAATCTCATTAAAAATTTCGCGGAGGATACTGGCATCCTTAAAACATCGTTTTCGGTTCTGGCTGAAAGTGGAATGATCCGGTACTCTGTGCATGAGATCAATCCCACAAAACCAACGGTAAGAAAGGTTAGGTGATACTTCCTCATCAAGCCTTCGCTCTGATTTTAGATCAATAGATTTTCTTCCTGAATTAGAATAATAAGGAGCAGCTTTTTCGTATATAAAATCAAAGTTTACACATTTTTAATCTGTCTCAGAAGATGATTCTCTGGAATCATGGAATCTATATCAAGGAT
>ENA-ORUW01001473-ORUW01001473.1-human-gut-metagenome-genome-assembly--contig:-NODE-1473-length-16371-cov-6.473952_pt1 | contig 16371 bp, 15 predicted proteins | sample MGYA00242088_ERZ509227 | MGnify/ENA primary metagenome ERZ509227 (study PRJEB26280, sample SAMEA2338816) | human gut metagenome | biome: human gut; feature: human-associated habitat; material: faeces... | reverse complement strand
CAGGATTAGGCTGTGTCAACAGTTGGGGAAGTATTGCCCGCAAAGAGTATCAAGTACCTTACGGAGACTATGAATTTACATTCATAATTACGCCAATACAACACAATATAAAAATACAATAACTATTTGAATCGAAAAATTGTCATTGATATAAAGTAGGACAGAAATCATGTAACCTTGACTAAAACATTGTTATAACAGACAATCTATAAACGTGTTTTATTTGGAGCATGTATTTCCTTACCTTCACTTCTTTTAGATCAAGCTTTGATAGGTAACTATTTTTATGATAGTTGATATTAACTATATACATAAAATTGAAAGTTGTTGCAATGTAATTATTTTTACCTTTTCAATAGCAGATAAATCTACAGTTGAGCCTTGGGAACAAAAATGAAGAAAAATCTTCTATATTGTTCTTGTTAGCACTGTCCAGTATTTACATAAATGCAGGACAGTGCTCTCTTTACAATAGTTAATTGTAAAAAGAGAAATATATGCATTTTATTCACCAAGGAATCTAATATTTTAGATATTAGTCCTTTCCTTTTTTATCTGTCAGCATTAAGCTGTAAACTATTATTTCTAATCAATAAATGTTTAATATCATAAAAAGTCGTAGGGAAATTACAAAAATATAACTTATAGCAAAAACCTTGAACGTCTTTTGTATATCTTCGATGTAAAAACAAAATGAATATTTTTACTATTATTCGCTAATAATTACAATTTCCCCTTACATCAAAGGAAAATCATTTTGGATTTGCCAGTCACATTTCCTTCGGTTTTCAAATAAATTTTCCTTGCAGCTTCGCTGGGGAAAATTCATTTGAAAAAAAATGTGTCAGCAAATCCAAAGTGATTTAAAGGAAAGATTACAGGGGCAAACTGTGACCGACGTGACGCATAGCAGTCAAATCGCAGAACCCTTTCATTATACCACAAACTCCAGTCGCCTTCCCTCCGATAAGCAAACAATAAAACAATAAATAACGAAAAAAGTGGATTTTCCAAAAGACAGAGGGCCTCAGTTCCCTCTGCTCTGCATAGAGCCGTGGCTTGCGCTGTGTTTGCTCCTATTTTCTTTTTCCTTATTATGTTTTCTCCCTTGTCCCCCCTACGGACTGGAACTTTTTCCGCTTTTGTCTCCTTATTTCAGGACCTTCGGTCTATGTTCACTGGACATCTCATGCCACCTTGCGACGCGTAATGTCATCCATTTGTAAATCAGATTATTATTCAGATTTACATTCTACTTTTGAAGCGGAAAACCAATTTATCAACCGCTAAAAGCAACAGCTATGGCACAAGAAAAGGACAAGAAAAAGCCGAAGCGGACACCACGTTCCAAGAACGCCGCTGCAGAAGAAAAGCCCTATGTGGAGCAGTTCAGCGAACTGCTGATGGTCCACAACAAGAACGACCCGAAAGCCGGCCTCGGAGTGGTCAGCCGGGTGAACGGAAAGGGAAACTGCAAGACAGTACCTCCCGATGAGAAAAACGAGAACTCGTTCCTGAAATTCGACAAAAATTCGAGGATACTGGAGTTTTTCTCGAATTTCAGAAAGGAGTTTTCGTTCTTTTCCTCGGCGGGAACCGTTCTGGCTTGTCCCTTCCCGTCAATTTCGCTGACGGCTTGCACACCGGCTTTGGGGTCCTCCTTGTTGTGGACGAACAGCAGTTCGTTGATTTGTTCCACATAGGGCTTTTCTTTGGCGGATTTTTGCGTTTTGCGCGTCCGCTTCGGTTTTTTTTTCACTTCTTTTTCTTGTGCCATGATCCATTATTTTGAGATTAATGTTTTCGTTTGACAGCTCAAAAATAATGGCTGAAATTGAATAAGTTGCTGATTCTCAAAATGGTGACATCACGTGTCGTTAGATGTCAGCAGATGTCAATCAAAGGGAAAGGATGATGGTGGAAAAAGGAAATAAAAAAGAAAAGAAATCCACAAGTCGGTTAATAAGGTGAGAGAAATTTATGTAGAACAGAGGGAGTCGGAGTCCCTGTCTTTATTGGGAACAGTTTTTCTTTTATTATGAATTTACTGTGGGAACTGTGCAGTTTGTGTAATATTGTAGAGATGTTGGTAAAAAGAAAGGGAGTGGTGGAAATGTGATCTATGCGTCACGTCGGTCGCAGTTAGTCCCTATAATCCTTTCATTAAATCAAAAACGTGGTCGGAGCGTTTTTTTCAAAGGAATTTTCTCCGACGAAGTCGCGAAGAAAACTTCTTTGAAAAACGTAAGCCGGAACGTGGAGACAAGACGTTTTTGATTTATCTTTATTATAGGAACTTACTGGGGGGATTATATGTTCATAGCTAGGATAATAAAAAAATATATTGAGTTGAGGGAATTACTTTAATATAGTCGGATCTTCTTTCGCTTTCTTGAGAAATTCCGTTGGTAACATTCCGAATTGCTTTTGGAAACATTTGGCAAAGTAGGAAGAAGAACTAAAGCCGACAAGGAAACCAATTTCTGTTACTCTGTATTCTCCTTCTATCATCATCCGGCAAGCCTTTTTCAATCGGGTGACTTTGATAAAATCATTGGGTGTCATTCCGATAATCCCTTTGATTTTAGTGAATACGGAAGTACGACTCATGCCTAGTTCCTGTGCCAATGTATTTACAGAGAATTCAGGATCCTCGATATTGTTCTGAATAATCTCGGAACATTTGTTCATGAACTCTTCATCCAGCGTGTTATGAACCGTAGAGTGCAAGTCTGATAATGGGGTGGAAGCATATGTTTTTTGCAGTTTTTCCCTCTTTTTTAGCAGGTTCAACAGTTGCGCTTTCAGATGGAAAGGAGAGAATGGTTTCTCTATATATGCATCTGCACCGGCTTCCAATCCTTTAATTTTACTTTCTGTATCCGTTTTGGCAGTCAGCAGGATAACAGGAACGTGGGAAATATTGATATTATTTTTTATTTTTCCACAGAGTTCGAACCCATCCATTTCTGCCATCATTACATCGCTGATAATAAGGTCTATACTGTTCTTTTCTAAAATTTGTATCGCTTCTTCTCCGCAGGACGCTGAAATGACAAAATATTCTTCGGACAGGATTTTAGAAAGGAAATCTAGTATTTCTGGATTGTCATCAACGACCATTACTGCGTATTGTTTTTTCAGCGGTTCGTCCGAAAGAATTGTTTTCAGGCCGTGTTCTTCCATATTCTCCGAGTTATTCTCCGGAATAATGGTGTCTTCTAAACGTTTAACAGCTTGGACAGTTTGACTGATAGCTGTCTGTTTGGGAAGGTAGACGGAAATGGCAACACCGCTTTCTCCGTCTTCCCTGTCGTTCGCTTCAATCTTCCCGTTCATCAGTTGAACGAGAGAACGCGTCATGTGGAGACCGATACCGATTCCCAGTTTGTTCAGTTCACTGTTGTTCTTGACTTGGTAGAATGCATCGAATATTTTTGTTTTTTCTTGATCGGTAATTCCTATACCGTCATCTGTTACTGTGATTACTATATCGGAATCTTTTTCGATGGCTGTGATGCAAATCGAACTTTTGGCGTATTTCAGAGCGTTACTCAGCAGGTTACTGATGATTTTGGTGAAAGCTTCCTCGTCTGTGACTACGCTCATGTCTTCCGGTATGGCAGAAGTGTCAATAACCACTTTTTTTTGTCGGGCGGATAGTTCGAATATGCAGGCCACTTTGCTGATAATTTCTTTGATCCGGTAGGAATCATACGATAATTTGTAAGAGCCTGTATCCACTTTGCGGAAATCCAGTAATTGAGTGACAAGCGCATACAGGCGTTTGTAATTCTGTTCAATGATACTTAAGTATTCTCCATATACATTGTTGATACTTGAAGTCTTCATAAGGTATTCCAACGGACCGATGATAAGACTTAGCGGAGTCCGGATTTCATGCGCAATATTGGTGAAGAAATCGATTTTGGAGTTATAGAGTTCTTTCTCTTTTTCATCATTTAGCCTTTTGATACGTTCTTTCTGGCGTTTCTCCGTACGTTTCATGTAATACCGTATGGTGAGTATAGTTACAAATAGCAGAACAATGGCATAAATCAGATAAGCCAGTTGTGACCGGAAAAATGGTGGCAGAACTTTTATTTTTAATTTAACTTCATTGTCGCTCCATATTTTGTCGCTGTTGGTTCCCTTAATTTTCAATACATATTCACCGACGGGCAAATTTGCATACGAAAGGTGGTTGTTACTTCCTTTAGTAAACTGCCATTCGTTGTCCAGACCTTCCATCATATACTGGTAATCATTCTCTTTGGGAGCTATATAGCTTAGTGCAGCAAAATTAAATCCGATCATGGACTGGTTGTATTTCAATACGATTTCATTTGTATATCCTATGGATTGTCGGATAGGTGAGTTTAAGGTGTCTGCCTGTATGTCTTTTCCCAAAATGCTCATATTGGTGAGGATGACAGGCGGGTTGTAGGTGTTTTCGCGTAGTTCTTGCGGGAAGAAATAACAAAAGCCGTCTGTCGAACCAAGGAACAGTCGACCGTCCGAGACTTCTACTCCCGAGCGCGGAGTAAATTGTTCATTATAAAGTCCGTTTGATTTAGAATAGGTTTTCAGGTATTCCGTATCCGGATTATATACGGCAAGCCCCTTGTTGGTGCTGATCCATAACAGGTCTCCTTTGGGGATGATTGATGTGATGATTTTATTCGGTAGTTTCAGATGATCATATCTGGTGAAATCATCGGTCTCATCATTGTATCTGCAAAGTCCTTGCCCATATGTTCCAATCCACAGACGTTTCTTACTGTCGATGGCTAATGTAGTGATAACATTTTTTGTGAGTGAGTTCGAATTATCCGAACGTTGATAAGAAGATATCTTTTTAGTTCTGACGTTGTATGAATAAAGTCCGCTTATACTTGTCCCTATCCATATTCTTCCGAAATAATCTTCGATGATGGCAGACACCTTGCTACTGAAAGAACCGATTCTGGTAAAATTGTTTTTTTCAGGATTATAGCAACAGAAACCGGCGGATGTACCGACATAAATACACCCGTTGCTAGCTTTGTACAAGCTGAATACCCGTGAAGAGGGAATTGAGGTAGAATCTTTAGGATTGTTGAGGTAACTTTCTACTTTTCCTGTTTTTAGATGAATCACTTCCAGGCCTCTGCCATAAGTTGCTGCATATAGTTTATCTTCGTCTATCAACAGGTCGTGTATGCAATAGTAGGTTGTACCTATGCTTGCCGCATCCCGGAAAGGAGTAATTTCTTGTGTTTTGGCATTAAACCGGAAAATACCATTGTCGTCGGTGCCTATCCAATAGCAATCATTCTTATCTTCTTTGATTACATTGATAACTTTCCCTGCTTGTATATTGGAAGCCGGTGAACAACTGTAATATTTAAAGTTATTTTGGAATGCCGAATAAAATTTGATGCCATCGAAATAAGAACCCAGCCAGAGGCTTTCTTCTTTATCTATGTAAATGGCATAAATGAACTTGTTCGCACTGATTCTTATTTTTAGATTCGGACTGTCGGATTGCATAATTTCTCCTTTTCCAACTTTAAAGATTCCTATACCGTTATCGGACGATATAAGAAGTTCTCCGGGACTGTATTCTTTAATATCGTGGATATGGTCTAGCAAGTTGACCGAACTCTTGTCCTGATAGTTGGTAAAATTGTTTTTTTCCGGATTGAATAAATCCAGTCCATGTTGAAAAGTCCCTATCCATAGATTTCCATGTGTATCCTCTAAAATTTTTTGTATAGAATTGTCGGACAAGCTACCGGTGTGATTCGTTTTTTTATAAGTTGTAAATGTTTCTGTTTGTTTGTTAAAACAGCATAGCCCTTCCGAGTAAGTCCCTATCCAGATGTTTTGTTTGCTGTCCTGCTGCAATGTCATGAGCATATTTTGCGAAATACAATTTGTTTCTCCGGGAATATTCCTGTATACTTTCAGTCTGACTTCTCCGGAAGGGGAGAAGCGGTAGAGTCCTTTCCCATTAGTGGTAATCCAAACTTCTCCGTCATTGTCTTCTATCATGTCGGTAACATAAGTTTGTATCATTTCACCAGTTTCCGTTTTAGCGTGAAAAGGTTGAAATGTATCTGTTTTGGAGTCATAAATGACAATCCCACTGTCTAGTCCGATCCACATTCTACCTCTACTGTCGATAAATATTTTCTTGACACTGTTGCTTGTTGTAGCATTGACGTATTCCGACAGGTAGTAATTTTTAAATGTGATGCCGTCAAATCTGCTCAGTCCGTCATCGGTCCCGAACCACATGAAACCGCATGAGTCTTGCAGGATACTGTATACTCTGTTAGCTGCCAGTCCATCATCCATCGTGTATGAGGTGGAGAAAATGCGTTGCGCGTTCACAACGAATGTATGTACGCACATCAACTGTATAGCTATTAAAAAAAAGAGTTTTTTCATGTGGACTTGTTTTTATCGTATTGTTTTTCAGTTAGCTCAGGACAATATTAGAAAGAATTAGTTGCAAAAACAAATGATAGCTGAATTTTTTAGAAGCGAAAATGAAGTTTTGAGAATGAACAAAAAAATCGTTCAAATCTTGGATAATTATTGGTGAATATTCTCGTCTTTTGATATCTACTTGTCTCTTAATAAATGTTGCTTTGTGATATTCTTGTTTATTTGTACGATTTTGTCTACGTCCTAATAATGCGTCAGCTATCTTTGTCATCACTAATAATGCTTGAAAAACATTTTGTTTTTCGTCGTTATCAGACTTTATCGGTTTAACCTTATTAATAACATACGAATGAGAAAACAGTTACTATCCATTGCAAACCATTTGCTGTTGCATACCAGCTTTATGACAAACTTAGGTTTATTCTATGGCAAAATGGGATCGGTACTATTCTTTGTCCATTATGCAAAATATACCAATAATAGTATATACGATGATTTTGCAGGTGAAATCTTGGATGAAATCTATGAGGATATCCATACTGAAATGCCTGTTTATTTTTCAAATGGATTGTCCGGGATAGCTTGGGGTATAGAATATCTCTTGCAGCAAGGCTATATGGAAGGAGAATCAGATGAGGTATTATCCGATTTAGATACGAAAATTATGAAGTGGGATCCTCTCCGGATTTCTGATTTTACGTTTGAAACAGGATTGGAAGGTATAGCCTGGTACGTATTAAGCCGTCTAACGTCCCCTCGCAGTGGAAGTATTCCTTTTGATGACCGATATCTGAGAGATTTGAAAACAGCCTGCCAAAGTTCAAAACAAAATAGCGAGCTTCCTGAAGGTGTAGTTGCCTTGTTGCAGTATATGGAATCTCAAAAGGTTGCTTATTCTTTTGATGATATATTGGAAAAAATAGTGCTACTATCAAGTAAAAAGCGCAAAGAAGAATTATCCTGGCAGGCAGGTCTTAAAATATTGGTAAAATGAAACATATCTATCTTATTAATAGCACAACCCGCGCTGCACAGTATGGTATAGGCACTTATATCAAACAAATGCAGGAATGTCTGAAAGGCAATGATGCCTTTTGCCTTTCATTAATCGAAATAAACTCTGATGTGCGAGAATTTAAGGTTATTGTAGATAAAAGAAAAAACATAAGACGATTATTAATTCCCGGCACACAAACCCGTGGGACCCTTAAAGATAACGAACGGTTCTACAGGAATATAATATATCTGCTCGCTCCTTACATTTCTTCTTCAGAAAAGAATATCTTTCATTTTAATTACCAATATCATTACTCTCTGTTTGATTTGTTAAAAAGCAAATGGCCGGATGCTATCGTTGTGCTAACTATTCATTATCTGAATTGGTGTTTTGTACTAAAGGGGAATAAAACTCAATTTAGAGAGATTATACAGAAAAGTGAGTCTGAAAGGAATCCGCAGGAAAAACTAATAGCCACGGAATATGCTTCTGACCAAAAGGCTTTCGAAAAAGCAGATAAAGTAATCTGTTTGTGCCAATATACTGAGGAACTATTGGAGACGGATTATGGCATATCCGGTAATAAAATAGAAGTTATATACAATGGCTTGAAAGAAAAATCTATATCTTGGAATAAATCCATTCGACTAAGAAGAAAAAGGCAGTTGCTTTTTGGAGATAATGAACGCGTTATTCTTTTTGTGGGAAGGCTGGACGATATAAAGGGAGTGGAATATCTGATCAGGGCATTCCGGCTTCTATTGGAAAAGATACCGGAGAGCCGACTGGTGATTGTAGGGGAGGGAAAATATGACACTTTCCTGAAAGAATGTGTGCATATTTGGCATAGAGTAACGTTTACAGGTAAGCTAGACCAAAAAACACTTCAAAGATTCTATCAGATAGCTGATGTAGGAGTGATGCCTTCTTTTCATGAGCAATGTAGCTATGTAGCCATTGAGATGATGATGTATGGCATTCCTCTAATTGGCACTGATTCTACAGGATTGAAAGAAATGTTAGGAGACAACCAGAAATACATGATGAAAATCTTTGAAGAAGCAAATAATGTATCATTGTCTGTAGAGAATTTAGCCCATACATTAGTTCAACTCTTAACGGAGAGTTTTCCGCGCAAGGCAGGAAAAAATGGACGATTAATATTTGAGCATAAGTTCTCGTTGTCAGTTATGAAGGATAAGATGCTCGCCTTTTATGGTAGACTGTAATTTGTTAGACGTTTGATAGTATGAAAAATAGAGATAGTATAAAAAAATGTTTGGATAATATTGTTTCAGTTCTTTTGAAGCAAAGTTATCAAGTATCGAATATCGGTATTGCGGAAGGAAAGATGGGAATGATACTTTTCCTCTTATTTTATGCAAAATATAGTCAGAATCAAAATATGAAAGCACAGGGAGAAGAATTACTGGAAGCCTTGTGCGAGGAGATAAATGAAAAAACTCCCGTAAATTATCTGGATGGCTTGCTTGGATTTGGAACAGCAGTGGAGTATTTGGTTGGACATCGTATAATAGATATTGACACGAATGAACTTCTTGAAGAACTTGATTTGTTATTAGAAAGTTGGAGGCCTTATTATTCTAAAATGCATACTTATCAAATTGTCGGATGTGGGAAGTATCTCAGTATGCGATTACATTATTCGTTGAATATGGCAGAACCGACTGTTTCGCTTGCCGGAAGAACATGTTTGGAGAAGATGGTGAATAATGTAAATCCGCCAAGACATTATGGTGAACTGATTAGTTTGGTTGATGTTATGGCAGAACTATCAGCATTGAACATAGTAAATGCTGAAACTGCTAAGAATCATGTGAAGAATTTCCTCAATCAAATTGAAGCAATCGTTTCTGCGAATATTAAGCAAGAAAATTGTTTGATTACGCTTAAGCCTCTCGAGGTGTGTGCAATGTTAGTTGGGGCTTGCAGTCATTCGAAAATAAATTGTTTGGAAATGGTCAAATCGTTTTTGGATGTATATGAACCTGGCTTTCGGAAATTTTTAAGTTTAGATATAGATGGTCTATCTTCCGGTGGCTTTAAATGGAGTGTTCTTTATCATTATTTGGGTAAAAGCCTCAATAATGATAACTATTTGCAATTGTCGGAACAATGGCTTACCTATTCTTTACAGAAATATGAGGATATTATTGTAGGTGTATATCAAGACAGAACCTCATTGAAAGATTGGAACGGTTATTCGCAAATAGGATTAGCATTACTTTATTTGATGGGCGCATGTCCGGAAGATATTTTTGATGTATTACCTCTATATCTATTATAAATACTTAGAAAATATGGAAACTGTTTGTCTTGCAGCTATATTAAAATATGAAGAACCATTCCTTGATGAATGGATAGTATATCATCGGATGTTGGGTATCGACCATTTTTATTTGTATGATGATAATCCTGATTTTCCTTTGCGAGATTTCCTCAAACCTTATAAGGAATTTGTAACTGTTGTTAATTGGTATAAATCTTCTCCAGATGGGAAAAGAGAAAATCAATTCTTTGCTTATCGACATGCTCTGAAAAATTATTGTTACAGTTATGATTGGGTAGTATATATAGACGGTGATGAGTTTATCACATTAAGAAAACATGAAGATATTAAATCCTTTTTGAAGGATTACGCGGATTATTCCGCAGTATCCTTGGACTGGCATGTGTTTGGACACAACGGATATTTTGAGAATCCTGAGAGCCTTATCACATCCTCATTAACGAGGAGAATGTATCTACCGGGCAGGGATGTAAAAACATTCTCAAGACCTCAGGCAATTGAGACAATAAATTCTCCTCATTTTTTTAGATATAAGAATGGGCATCTGCATGTGGATGTCAACAAACGTATTTTTCAAGAAAAGAAATATCCGGGGAGAACCGATATAGCTAATATAAACCATTATATGTGTCGTTCTTTCAAGAATTGGATGAATAGAGTCAATCGTGGGGATTCTCTTTTTATAACGAAAGACTATCCTGATATTCATAAATGGCGTTTTTCGGAAGATGAATGTTTGAAAGAGTTTGTCGGTAATATAGCTTTGTGTTGTAATGAGTATTTGGATGATTATATGTTGAAGTATAAAGAGGAGATTGAGAGTAGGGTGACAAAATATAGAATGATGTGAGTTTTCAAGAGAAAATTTTAGTATAGCATGACAATGCCTTATGAAACAATAGATATCGCCATTACGAAAGTCTTCTCTCAATATTAGACGTTGTGTATAGGTCAACATTAACACTTTGTTTTTGATGAAGCTTTTGTACAATGTCATAAAATAATAATACGCAACTATATACTTTATTGTACCAACTATTGTGTATAATGACTGGTTAGACTTTAATGTACCAATTTGCGACTTAGTATATTAGCATTGTTAAAAGTCCCATCAGTCATTTTTTAATTATTTTCTTTGTGGTTTCATTGTAGTATTCAGTAATTCTTCTAATATTTTCTAACAAAAAGTTTCCATGTTTTCTGTTTTAAGATAAGCAACCTGACTTTTTGTCAGATATATTCTGTTTAATATCCATTAAAAAGAAATAATATTACATATAAAGGTACATTTTTTATTTTGGTATACCATTTGATATTTGCTAATTATCAGACAGCATATTTTTCTTAATATCTGAAACAAAATAGAATTTTATAAAAAACTAAATGAGATGAACAACATGGAGAAATTACAACTTTTAATCGGTATTGGACAGATTATAGCTGTAGCTATAATACCAATTATAGTATGGGTATTAGGGATAAAATATCAAGATCGGAGAACTAAGAAGGATGCTCAACTTAATCTGTTTTTAACATTGATGGCGAATAGAAAATCTAATCCTATAACAAAAGAATGGATTGATGCTTTAAATACTATAGATGTTGTTTTTCAAGATAATATAAAAGTTAGGCATGCTTGGAGAGAATATCTTGATAGTTTAAATAACAAATCACCACATTTTGAAACAAGTAATTCATTTCTACTTGATTTACTTTCTGAGATGTCTATGGCTGTAGGATATGGAAATTTGAAGCAGACTGAGATAGACAGATTCTATCTTCCTGTATATTTTACTAATCAATTGAAAGCAAGTGAAGATCTGACACAATCTTTTCAAAAAACATTAAACTATATAAATCAGTCTTTTGCTCAAAAAGAAATAAAAATGAAGGAAAGTCCTATCCAAGCAAATGGTACATCTTCCAATAAAGAATAAATTATGTAATACTATCTGTGTTACTTATACTTATAGCATGAAGCATATGTTTTACAAAAAAATAATAGGGCATGCCAGTTTCCCAGCATGCCCTACTAATATTTGATATAGAGTTCGATTGTCTATGGCATAGCACAAACGCCATTGAGAGTTGCTGTAACTACTTTGCCTGATTCATCTTTTATTTGTTCGGGAGTAGTCCAATTAATTCCATCAGTGGATGTCGAAATATATCCTAGTCCTGCAACTGCGATAAATTTTCCATTAGCAAATATAATATCTTGCCAAGTTCTACCAGATAAAAATTCTGCAAATCTCACAGGCGTAGTCCAAGATTTACCATCTGTAGAAGTCATACTATATCCGTTAGTACCCAATACTACGAATTTTCCATTGCCATAGGCTATTCTTTGCCAATAGTCTTTCGAATATTGATTTATAGTCCACGTTACACCATCAGTAGAATAAGCTATATACGCATCATTGCATGCAGCTACAAACATGCTTGCAGCATAAATAACACCTCTCCAAGACACATTATAGGGAGTTGTAGTAGTCCAATTAACGTCATCAATGGAGGTAGCGATGTAGCCCCCTGAACCAACTGCAACAAATTTTCCATCACCATACGTAACTCCGTTCCAACCAAAGCCATCCCCCACCACCTTTGGAGTAGTCCAATTAACGCCATCAGTAGAGGTTGTTATATATCCTTGTCCTTTTGATGCTCCAAAATAACTAACTGCTACAAATTTACTATTGTCATAGACTATATCACTAAATACCTTAATATTAGGGATTGTTTTGGGAGTTGCCCATGTTTTCCCATCTGTGGACGTAGTTATTTGTCCTTGATTGTTACCTACTACATATTTTCCATTTCCATATGTAATACATTTCCATATATTACTTCCTACTATCATATCAATGTCTCCTATTTTAGTTTTTATAATATCATCAGTAGATGGTGTAGTAATAGGTTCATCTGGCTCTTCAATAGGTGGTTTGATTGGCTCATATTCTCTTATCACACCCAACCAGCAAACCGGCACACAGTACCATCATACAAAAGATTTTTGTTTTCATAATTTTACTTGATTTATCCCGCAACCACTGGGATGAGATGTTTACAAGAAAGCAGGTTGCTCCAGAAACGGCACTCTCCTGTTTTACAATTTATACTTGTGTCTTTATGATATTACCACTTGCACCAACTACAACAACGGTAACAGGACCAATAATATCTCCTTCCATTACCAATTGATTGGTAGTATAAGTGCCTGTTATTGTAAGACCAGCAGTTTCTATTTCACTTCTTGTCGGACATCGAGTCAGTTCCGAACTAAATGCGCCTGGTTTGAGCGTATTACAAAACGCTCTTGTTGCAATTTTACCCATAGATTTCTCCTTTCTTTAATGATTAATATTTGATATATGTATTATAGACTTTTAGAGAAGAGTTTTTGCCTTTTGGATAATCAAATGAGTAAATACAAGAAAAGGGCACAAACATACTCTTCCTCATTGATTGGTAAGGCTCTGGTAAGCCCGAAGTTCAAACAAGAAAAAGCAGTCTGCGCCCTCGATTGAGGGTGCAAACTATGCTTAGACTCATTATTTTGAACTTCATTTAAAATTTACCAGATTTTACCAAGTCAAATAATTGTCTGCAAGTTATGCAATATGTCTATTTAGAAATAATATCTGTTCTTATACCTCCTTTTTTTAGTTAGTGTACAAAGTAAACAAAAAAGGTGGAAACAGACAAATATGCCTTAGACAAATCACAGACTACTTATATAATTGTTTCTTAATTTGATTCCCATACTCATTCCGGTTTCATTAACAATTCGCCATAGTACAACCGTTTCGTGAAACTTTGCAAGAAATCATTGAAACGCTCGCCATCTGTTTGTTTACGTGTATTGTATCGGAATACAAACTCCTTGCAATACTTAGAAAGATGTTTTTTACTCGCAAGGTGATATATCCCTTTGATGCCACGCTTAATATGACTCCAAAATCCTTCTATTGAGTTTGTATGAAATCCGTTCAAAGCGTAAATATGTTGCTTGTGTGGAATAGTCTTATGCTTGTAATCTTTACCTAATGCGTTATATACATTTAGTTCATCTGTAATGATTGTAGAACCTTCACGTACACGTTCCTTGATAATAGGGTATAAAGTAGTTTTCTGAACATTAGGCACTACTTGTGCATAAACAAGACCGTCTGAAACCATACCGAATATAGGTGTTTTTTCCTTGAGGCTACGACCTTGTGTTCCGTTACCATGATTTCTACTTTTACCACCCATATAGGTTTCGTCCATTTGAGTCATATCATCAAAAGTTGCATCATCATCCTTTATGTTATGACGGATGCGGTGCAGCATAAACCATGCTGTCTTTTGGGTAACATGAATATCACGCGCCAATTGGCAGCTACTAATGCCTTTCTTGTGCGAAAGGAACAGAAAGATAGCATAGAACCACTTCTTTAACGGAAGATTAGAATCTTCAAACATTGTACCAATCCGAACCGTAAACCGTTCCCGACAATCTTTACACTTGTATAAACCTTTGAACTCTCCTTTTTGAGTCAGTTTATAGTGGTGCTTAGATATAGAGCCGCAATGCGGACAAACAGGCTCACTATGCCACCGCATATCTTCAAGATACTCTCTGCAATCCTCTTCGGTATGCAGAGTATCTATCATTTGGAGTAGTGAGTGGAATGGTTTCATGTGTACAATTATTGATTAATAGAGAAATTGTACACGCAATCGGAAGATAATTTCAGTTTTGAGGAAAAATCTTAAGAAAAAACACAAGAAAATTATAATCGACTGATAGTGAATACATATTCTATCAATCAAAAACAGAAAAAGATATGAAAACTCTTACGGAAACTCTGAATGAAACATTAGAGAATAGCTTGCAATTGGAAATTGCTAAATTAGCAGACGGTCAATCAGAGGAAAATAAAGAAGAACCCTTAAATAAAGTCGATTAATCTTTGTAGCATCTAAACGTAATAAACTTAATTTTTCTATTTATTTTCCAAAATAATATCTTACTTTTGCCATATACATTAAGCTGATTACTAAATTTAATACCAAAAGATTATGGCTGATAATAAGAAAAAGTTCACTTTGCAAGCTTATGATATTGAAAACGAAGAGATAGGAAAAGCATACTCTGATTTGCAAGAAAAGTTGAAAGAAAAATTAGAAGCTCGTGAGATAGCGGATATTCGTCGTATGAAATTAAACCCTGAATCGCCAGAAGAAGATTTGCTCTCTGATTTTGCTATTACAGAACGTTACGTATTTGGAGTTATGTGGCGCATATCACCTGCAAAAGAGGTTCCAAGTATTCCAGAAGGACTTTTTAAAAATCCTACGATTCAGATAGATGATATACAAGAGCAGGAAAAAAGAATATCACTTATTTGCAAAGATCACTACTATTTTTCATTAAATAAACATTTTCTTGTTACTAATCTGCCAAAGTCACGAATAAAATCTTTGCAAGTTTATCTAAATTGGCTATTAGAAGCGGTTAGAGGAGATAAATTGTATAAATTTACACCAAAAGTAAAAGCACCCGACAGTACACAACTGAGTCAAATTAGCAATATAGTATTTGCTGACCCGACTAAAAAATTGAAAGGGAAAAAGAAGGAAGAAAAAATAGAAAATGCTATTAAAGTTTTTAAATGTGCAGAAGACCTTCTTAAGAAAATCGTAGAAGAAATTCCTGATTTTCAACAAATGCTTGATAATAAAATATTATCGGCTCAATTGTTGGTAAAGTTTACTAAACCTCGTAAAATGGAGGAGGAAGATTATGAAAAATTATTAGGAGCATACATGAAACCTATTAGTGATGCTGATGGAGTTACATTCAAGTTAAAGAATGGTAAGAAAATTACAGGTAGCAACATTTTGCGAACCAAAAATGTTGAAATCGAGATGATTGATGATGTGAGAATCTCTGAACCTGCTTTAATTCAGGAAATGGAAGAGTTTTTACGCGAATTAAATAGTGAATTATGATAATATTGATTGGCATGGTTGTATGTGTTATCATTTCAATGATAACATCTTTCTTTTTCCCGGATTTTAATCCGGGAAATGGAGTTGTGTCCACTCTTTATACTGTTTCAGGTATTATGTTTTCTATAGGGATGAGCCTTATTGTTACTTCAAGTGCTGCTGGGGTAAAAAACATCCGTATAAGAAATGGAATCAGAAAAGAAATACATATTGTACGAAACCATTTTATCGAATGTTTTGTATTAATATCTATTCTTTATATACTTCTATGTTCCGCTGCGGACAAACATAGCTCCTTACCCATACATGAGAATTTTTCTTTGAAATATTCTCATGTACTTATATTTACGATAGCTTACTCCATTGTATACTTCGTTTGGAACTTTCTAGCAATACAACGCTTGAATTATCAAATTGAAGACGCTTTAGATAAAGATTAATCATTACAGAAACAGGGCCATTGCAAAAACTGTAATGGCTTTATTTTTTCGTATATACTATACTTTAGAGTAAGCAGGTATTATACACAATAGTTGGTACAATAAAGTATATAGTTGCGATTTTTTATAGTCCGGTAATTTGTCCATTGTGAATGATTCTGTTTTACAGTTGCTTGCCGGACAATGGAAGG
>ENA-ORUW01001466-ORUW01001466.1-human-gut-metagenome-genome-assembly--contig:-NODE-1466-length-16434-cov-5.694548_pt1 | contig 16434 bp, 24 predicted proteins | sample MGYA00242088_ERZ509227 | MGnify/ENA primary metagenome ERZ509227 (study PRJEB26280, sample SAMEA2338816) | human gut metagenome | biome: human gut; feature: human-associated habitat; material: faeces... | reverse complement strand
GCCGCTTCCGCTTCCGGCAGCGCCGCTGCGGGCACCAGCGCCTCCGACGCGGGCGCGCTGGATCCAAACATCAAAGCGACGCTCACCTTTGCCACCTACGACAACGAGGCCATGGACCTGTATGAGGAGATGGATCTGGAGGGCCGATTCCAGGAGCTGTACCCCAACGTGAACATCGAGATCGAGGAGTTCAAGGACGACGACGAGTATTTCAACCAGATGAAGATCCGCGCGTCTGCCGGCGAGCTGCCGGACCTGATATATCTTCAGACCCGCTATTATCCGGTGTTCAAGGACTATATGGTGGACCTGAGCCACACGCAGGCCGCGGCGAACAACACTCTGGCGGCTGAATTTGCCGTGGATGGGAAGATCATCGGCGTGCCGGAAAAAATTTCCACCGATTACGTGTTCTATTGGGCCGATATGTTTGAGGAAGCCGGCGTGGAGGTGCCCAAGACCTGGGAGGATTTTGTGGCCGCAAGCGAAAAGCTGCAAAGCTATTTCGGCGCACAGGACCCCAGCTTTATGGCCATCGGCATGGGCTGCAAGGACAGTTGGCCCATGTATCCGCTGATGGAGTACTCGCCGGCAAGCTTCTCCGGCAACGGAGCTTATTGGGATTATATGGCTACGGTGGACGAGCCGTTCGCAGAGGGCGAGCCCATCCGCGATGCGTACACCAAGGTTTATGACCTTCTGCAAAAGGGCGTGCTGGGCTCCGACCCTCTGGGCCTGGGCTATGACCAGGCGCTGAGCCTGTTCCTGAACCATCAGGCCGCCATGATGGTGGACAATTCCATGGGCCTGGCCAAGATCGAGGCCAGCGGCGTGGACCTGACCAACCTGAAAACCTTCTATATGCCCTATACGGACGAGGAGGGCAACTTCAACCACATCGTCCAGGGCGATTTCTTCCTGGGCATCACCAATACCTCCGAGTACCCGGAGCTGGCCGAGGCGTTTCTGGAATTCTATTTCGCCGAGTTCTATCCCGAGTTCATCCTGCGCGTGGCCAGCGACAGCACTATGACCAACGCACCCAAGGACAAGGACCCGTACATGGTGTTCGCCGATGAGGAGCAGCCCGAGTACGTGCTTGTGAGTTACATGGGCGGCGGCGACGATTACACCGCCATCGTCAACGAGTGCAAGTTCGACTACAACAAGGTGGGCACCTCGATGCTGACCGACGGCTTTGATTTGGAAGCAACCTTCGCCCAGCTCAACGCCGACTGGTCCGCCGCGCGCGAGAAACTGGGGATGAAATAAAGCTCCCCGGCAGCGCATCCGTAAGCAGAAAGGCGGCGCACAGCCGCTTTCATCCGGGGCCTTCGGGCCCCGGCCGCTTTTTGCGGGCTTTTGAGCAACCAAAATCGTTCAGGAGGGCAGCTGTATGAAGTCCATCCACAAAAGCCGGAACCGCTTTATTATTTTGTCGCTCGTGGTGCCGGTGATCCTGCTGTTGATATTCGTGGTCTACCCTTCCGTGGATTTGGTGGCCATGAGCTTTACAAGCTGGGACGGCGTTTCGCCGGAGCGGCCGTTCAACGGGATACGCAATTACATCGAAATGTTCACAAAGTCTCCGGACCTGTGGCTTTCCCTGCGCAACAACTTTATCTATTTGGCCGTGCACATGGTGATGATCCCCATCGAGCTTGGAATCGCCGTGATGCTGAACAGCGGCTTTAAGGGCGCAAAGCTGGTAAAGACCATCGCGTTTCTTCCGTTTATCATCAACGGCGTGGGAATGTCCTATGCGTTTTCCTATTTCTTCTCCCCGGTGAACGGCGCGTTCAACCAGATCCTGACGGGGCTGGGGCTTTCCGGCTGGATCTGCAAGTGGCTCAGCGACCCTGCAATTGTCAATTTCGTGCTGGCGGCGGTGTCCGCCTGGCGGTTCAGCGGATACCACATCGTGCTGTTTTCCACGGGCCTGACGTCCATTCCCACCGAGATGATGGAGGCAGCCCGTATCGACGGCGCCAATGCGTGGCACCAGCTCTGGCGCATCCAGCTGCCCAACATCTGGCTGGTGTTCAGCTTCGTGATGTTCGACTGCATCCGCGGCACGCTGCAGTGCTTCGATATCCCGTTCATCATGACGAACGGCGGGCCGGGCTACGCCTCGTCCACCTTTACGCTGTACACCATTGACACCGCGTTCAAGTACAACAGCTTCGGCATGGCCGCCACCATGGCCGTGGCCATCATGGCCATCGTCATTCTGGTGTATGTGTTCCAGAACGTGGTGCTGAAAAAAGTGTTCAACCAGGAGGAGGAGGCGTGATGAACCGGGACAAATGCAAACGCGCGCTGTTCCTGTGCGTGAAATATCTTGTGAGCGCCGCGGTGGTTGCCGTGGTTGTCGGCCCATTGCTGGTCACGCTGTTCACATCGGTGAAAACACAGGCCCAGCTCGCCTCCACCTCACCCATCCTGCCGCCCGCTCCCGGTGCGTGGAACTGGGACAACTATGCCGAGGTGCTGGGCGCGAAGCTGCTGCCCGTGGCAGTGAAAAACACCGCCGTGATTTTGGTGGTGAGTATTTTCTTCAACGTGCTGCTGGGGTCCGTTACAGCTTATTGCCTGCAGCGCTTTGAGTTCCGCTTCCGCAGGCTGGTGATGGGCTGCTTTTACCTGGGCATGCTGGTGCCCACCTTTGTGGTCGAGATCGCCCGCTTCAAGGTCATCCAGAGCATGGGACTGTACAACACGCTGGGCGCGCCCATCATCATCTATGTGGCGTCCGACCTGATGCAGCTGTACCTGTACATGCAGTTCGTCAGCAAGATACCCAAAGCGCTGGACGAGAGCGCGCTTATCGACGGATGCGGCTATTTCCGCATTTTTTACAGCATCATTTTTCCGCTTCTGGCCCCGGCAACGGCCACGGTCGTCATTTTGAAGATCGTCAACATCGTCAACGACATGTACGTGCCGTACCTGTATATGCCGAAAACAAAGCTCAAAACACTGACCACATTTTTGATGAATTACGCGGGTGCGCAGCAGGGCTCCTGGCCCACGCTGGCAGCCGCCATCATCGTAGTACTCATCCCCACCGTAGTGCTGTACCTGATTTTCCACAAGCAGATCACGGAAGGGCTTTCGGCGGGCGCAACAAAGGAATAAACGGAGGTATTGACCATGAGCGAATTTATGTCTTACGATCCTTGGGCGGAGATCACCACCCGCAACGGCTATGCCGGCGACGAAATGGTAGCCATGCTGCAAAAGGCCATCCGCAGGGGCAAGGAAGAGGACGCGCTGCACGCGGCCTATGAAATGTACATCACCAGCCCCCAGTTTGAGGAAAAGCTGTGGCGCCGCCTGCTGTGCATCAGCGTGGAGGATATCGGCTTCGGCAATCCGGATGCCCCCAACCTGGTGTACACGCTGTTCAAAATGCGCCAGGAATTCCCCTACAACGACGGCGACAGGCCCATGTTCTTCGTGCATGCCATCCGTTACCTGTGCCGCCAGAAGAAAGAGCGCTCCAGCGACCATGTGAAAAATCTGCTGAACCACGAGTTTGAAGTGGGGACAAAGTTTGAAGTGCCGGATTACGCGCTGGACATGCATACCCGCCGCGGCCGCGAGATGGGCCGCGACGTGTACCACTTCCTGACGGAGGCCAGCCGCGTGGAGCCCTATTACGAGACCGAGGGCGCGGCGGAGATCTATGAAAAATACAAGGCGCTGCTGGAAAGTGAGGACCAAGGCGAAAAATGCCCCAATGCGTTTGAATTCAACTCCTGGCAGTATTGAGGAAATCCCCGGTTTTGGCATTGCCAAAACCGGGGATTTTTGTTCTGCGGCTCAGTCGATGACTGTGCGGGTGCGGCCGATGCCCACGCTGGCCGCCGTCAGCTTTTTCCAGGTGTTGCAGCCGCAGATGCCGTCCGCCGTCAGGCTCACGGCGCGCTGGAACGCACGCACCGCGTTTTCCGTGCCGCCGCCGAAGATGCCGTCCAGCGGGCGGTTGGTGTAGCCAAGCGCATTCTATCCATGATAGTTACTGCGACTTAATTATAAAAAAATAGGCGGACCTTGAACGGTGCCACGATAGATGTGCAGTTCTTTTATGATTCCACGCCAGAATGCGCGCTTTTCATCACGCGTAAATGTTTGGTAAAACGAAAGCGCATTAGTCTCAAGAAGTTTTTTCAGCCTCTCGGTATTCGCCCTTGGTTTCGGAGCAGTTACAATAATCTTTGATTCTAGCTCCTCAATACGTTTTTTGTATTCTGAAAGGTCTATCAAATCATTTATAAACAGTTCTTTTACTTTTTCCTGCTTGGCTCTGATTTGTTCTGTGTTATCAATTGGGAGCGAAATGGTTTTACTTTCTGCTTCTACAGTGAATATAAATTCCTCCAATTCGCTTTCCATGTAGTGAAGCAAATAATTCTCTACGATACGCTCTGAAAAAGATTTGGTATTAGGGCATCCGTTATTATCGTAAGCATGTGCACAACGATAGGTTACATACACACCGCTCGGCCTCCTGATGGTTTGCCCGCTTAATCGACGCCCGCAATCAGAACAAATAAGAAGTCCGGAAAATAAGTGTGCTACTTTGTCCGGACTTTTCCGGACGCGGATGTTCTTGCTTGCAAGGTATCGGATACGCTCGTGCTCCTCACGAGTGATATAAGCCGGGCAAAATGACTTATTCGTTCCATACTCACCATAATAAACGCTGGCGCGCGACAGATGCTGTGCACGCTTATATTCGTAGGTCGTTCCGTAGCGTTCATTTGTTGCAAAGAGGGCAGCGCGGAGTGAGCCGTTTAACAACATGTGCTCGAAAAAATACCGGATGCATTCTTCCTGTTCAGGATCTTTCTCTAAATGCTTGTTTACGATTCGATAACCGAGCGGGGCCTGCCCGAACGGCCAGCATCCTTTCTGTATCATGTTTTCCTGAACATCCCTTATCCGGTCGCCGTCTGTGTCGCATTCCTGCTCTGCGATGGCGAGCCGGAGGTTTATCATCAGGCGTCCGTTGGTGGTTGTGGTATCATAGTCCTCCTTGACGGCACACCAATCCACATTATGCGGAATCAAATGTTCATTCATCATTTTATGATAATCGTAGACGTTGCGGAACCAACGGTCAAGCCGCATTACAATAATACGGTCGATCAGCCCGGCATCCACGTCACGCATCATTTGTGCAAACGCCTCGCGCCGATGAAGTTTTTTACGTGCTGTGATACCACGGTCTACGTAAATTTGGACAAGCACGATGCCTCTTTCTTTTGCGTAACGCCGGATTTCAGCCTCCTGTGCCTCCAGAGAAAGGCCACGCGTTGCCTGTTCCGTGGTGGATACACGGATATATCCTGCTCCACGAATCACCTGCATACAATGGCCTCCTTTCGTTCTGTGCCACCTGCTTTAAGCATACGCTTGAGTAAACGGGGTGATACCATGGAAATAGAACAGGCGGAAAAGATATTTACGGTATTAGCCAGAATTGTTGGGAACCGTGAGGGCGTCGTGGTTCGTGTACATGTTGAAAAGAAAGAAGACATAAAAAAACCTCCATAGAGTATACTTTGACAAGCCTACCCCGGAGGTGGTATAATCCGATTGTCAGGGCGGATTATCCTCCAAGGGTAAGCTGTTCTATAGAAACGTCTCACGGTTGCCGCCGTGGGGCGTTTTTTATTTTATACACTGTGGACAAGCTCGATAACCTGCAGTAATTGCGCTGTTTTCATCTTCAAAATAATATACTTCATCTATATCATTTTGAATCGTGACGCACGAATATTGATGGTAGCAAATGCTTTCGGGAACAACAAACACACTTCCGTAAGGGGAAACGCCATCGTATATAACACCTCCCGCAATGATAGGGTTGCTTTTTGTTGCATTTTTTTGATTTTCTTCAATGTATCTTATTGCGGATGGTTCGTGACATTGAGAGCAAGGAGTATAACCCAGTCTTTCTGCTCCGGAAACAGATATTATGTAAACCGCATTGCTTCTGCTTAACGAGCCGCATCCTGGTTCATGATACCTGTCGCCGGTTTCAGTAATGCATGCAACATGCCATTTAGCGTAAAGAGTAGGAGTTGCGCTTCTATCGTTTGCGGGAATCGGTTCATAAACTACATTTTTCATTTCGGTTTTTAAATCCAAAATCTCTGCGTTATGCTGTTGACTTTGCACAATCAGAGCAATGCAAAGCCCAACAGATAAGAGTAAAAAAGCGATACATAAAATTTTGTAATTGATTTTTGCGGGAATATAACGAACTCTTTTTCCACAATTCGGGCATTTTGTATCATTTGGCCCGCACGCTGTACCGCAGTTTTTACAGAACAATTTTTTGACAGACTGTTGTTGCTCCGGTTCATAAGCAGAATCTATGCGGCTTTGTATATTTTCGGATAGAGGCTGCTCCTGATCAGCTTGTACGGCCTCCGAGGCGTCATTCATTACAGAATCATCCTCTATATTTTCCTGCTCGTTATATGCTTCGTCCTCAATTTCCGACGATTCGGGTGCTGGTAGCGCAGAAACGCCGCCTCTAATTGGAAATGCAAGCCTTAGTTTCACGGATTTATTAAAATAAATCGCCCATGCAACAGGGATCAAAGTTGAGCCAAGGGCTTGATATCCAAAGTTAGCATCCAGCGTAAAAGCAACTATCATATAAAAAATACGGATACAAATAAAAGCATATAAAACATATAGAAAACGCCATCTCCGGTTTAAAATGTCAATTAAAATCCATGTCCCGGTTATCAAAACAGCAATGGACGTGCTAATTTGAACCCATAAAACCCATTCAACAGTGGTGCCCATAAATGAACCAGATGCGTTGAATGTGCTTATCAAGTCTGAAAGCCCGGAAAAAAGACCAATGGCAAGAGTAATGCAATAAATTTTAGTAAGAACAGGAAGCGGAGTTTCATTCAATCTAGGCCTTTCCATAACAGTTCCTCCATTAAAATTCATACTCGATGCAAACCATTCACAACAACGCTGTCATCCAGAGAGATGTGCGGTATTTTTATTTTTCTCTACTTTTTCGTCCTCTTACCATTTCGACAAACCGAAGTATATCTTGCGCACTGGTCTCTGTTAATGGCCCATCGCACGAAAAAGCGATGCCTTGCAATTTTTGTAAGGTCTCTGGTGTGATTGGGTCATTTTCTATTTCACGGGCACGTTTACGTTCGGCTAATTCTTGAGCAAAATTTACGTTGCATGCCTGTGTGTAATAGTCAAGCATTTCCTGTACATATTCCTCACGCACACTGAGCTGTTCCGCAAGCTGCCAAACCTCTGTGTAGCCTTCTTCCATCAAGGACAGTAGCTTTTCAACAGAATAATATTTTTTAAAGCCGTAGCGAACCGCGATGTTTTCCTGATGTTCTCGCACCGTGTACGGACTGTCCAATTGATAAAAGGTGTTCGTTGCAAAGTGGCCCTCTTCGTGAATGAGGATTTCACGCTCGTGTTCAGTGCTTTCTACTTTTTGGGGGTCAATGCAAAGATAGCCGGATGGCTCTGCAACTGCGACAACTTCTTTTGTGGAACAATGAAAGACTTCTATTCCTTGTTGATCTAAATTGTCGTACAATTCGTCAAGAGGAACCGTGGCATTCATTTTCTCATTCTTCTCCTTTTTCGCGTTTTCTGCGTTTTTTCTCCGCTATCATTTCCATAATCATTGTTATATCGTCAATCTCAGCTTGGCTAAACTCTTCTTTTACCTTGCCATATGCTGCGAAAAGTTGGCCAGCGAGAGGATCATTATTAATTTCTTGGCTAATTTCTGAGATTTTTGGTTGGGAGGATTTCCGTTCCATCGCTACATCATAGCCCATAAGCCACGCCTCTGAGACATCCAATGCCTTAGCAATCGCCCATAGACGATCCTGTTTAGGCTCAAATGCACCGCTTAAATACTGGCTAAGAGCACTTTTAGGGATTCCTGCTTTCGCACATAACTCTACCTGTTTAAATCCGCGAATCGTCATTGCTTGTCTTAGTCGTGAAGAAAACTGATTATCTATACTCACAAGGAATGCCTCCGTTCCTGTTTATCTGTTTTCATTATATAGTAACAGTTTAGAAAAATCAACATTATTCAGAAAATAATTTAGAAATCTAAATATTTTGTGTTGACAAGTCAAAACATGCGTGGTAAACTATTGTTAGTTCAGAAAACTGAACCGAAAAGGAGGTGATTTTACGCAAAAAATGAACTATGACAAACTTTTAGGGGCGGCCCGTGCTCTGGGATTGAAACAAAAAGATATGGCAAAAATTGCTCACATAACGGAAAGCACCATGTCTTTAAAAATTTCTGGGCGATATCCTTTTACTTCTGATGAAATTCGTCAGTTAGTAGAGCATATGAAAATACCGCCAGAGAGGATAGGCGAATATTTTTTTACCCCAAAAGTTTAGAAAACAAAACGAACCTGAAAGCGAGGTGAAACACAAATTGCATGGCTTTTGAAACAATACGGTTAATTACGGCTCTAGCCGCCTTGGCGCTGTCTATCATCGGAACCGTGAAAAAGAAAAGGGTAATTCAATATTCCGGACAGGTAATTGGAATAATGATTGTTTTTTCCTTTTTCATTACTGGACTATGAACGTTGAGCCGCAATTGCATCTAGGATATCGCAAAAAAGCTTATCACTATTGGGCGTTGTGGAATAATCAGGCGCATGGATTTCTGTGATAAGTAAACTTATCTGTTCTTGAAGCGGTTTTTCTACAACGAACGAAAGAAGTTGATAAGAAGCAGAAACAAACTCAATGTAGGGGCCTATATCCGAGTTGAACCGCAGCTTTCCATAAGAAGATACGAATGCGGATATTGATTTGTTTTTGTCTACGTAATTCATTTCATTGATTCTTCGTTTGGATTCTGATTTTGATGTGATATATGCGGTTACAGATGGGCTAACAGATGCAGCAATCGCGGTAAACATAGCAGCTAAAGCCGTAATAGTAGGTGCGTCCACAATTATCATCCTTTTTTACTTTATTTTATCACAAAGGAGTTGAAGCAGCTACTCAATCGGGCTATTGGAAAGCGATTTGTTTTAACTCAGAAGCGTTACCCCAATGATCTGGTCGTAGAATACCGTGAGATATTCAAAATGAGTGGATTCACTTCCATGTTGTAAAGTGGCGTTCCCAAGCAAAATCATGCCATCGTTTCCGGGGACACATTGTGGAGAAACCCTGTACTTTTCGAAATAGTCTATTGAGCTTTGCTTGGTGACAAGAGGGATTAACTCATTGGAATCGTCGGATGGCATCCTGAGTACTGTCCCGGTTATTATGCCAGCGGCAGTAATAAAAGCGACGGTCCCGACGTTTTCCTCACTTCCTAATAATGCATAGGCTTTACAAAGGGTTTTCTTTAGACTTGGCATATCCATTTCATCACATCCTTTATTACAAGATACCACATCTAATGTCCGTAAAATGGGACAGAAAGGAGCGGCTCCATGGAAGAAAAAAGAAACGGCAACCCCGAACTTGCTGAAAAAATCGTGAACATGATTGCAAAGATTTTGGGGGAGAGGGAAGGAGTGACGTTTAAATGCAAAGCAGTACGGAAAGAGGACCCGGCAGCGTAGCCAGGCGCAACGAACCGTACAAGCCTAACCCGTTCTGCCTGCGTCTCCCGCGCGGCCTGCGCGGATGGACAAGCCTTATCTATAAGGTGGTACTGATTGCAGCTATACTGCCTGTGCTAGACGGCTTGCAGGCGATAGGCCGTGGAAACTCGGACATGCTGCCGGGTCTTGCAACGCTGGCGTTTGGGCTGGTGGGGGTGCTGGCTGGGATCGCGGGATACATATTCGCAAATGAGGAAAAGCAAGATGACTAAAGAGCAAAAATTGAAGATGTACGAAATGCGTCTTGACGGATACACACTTCAAGAAATTGCGGATGAATTTGGAGTTTCAAGACAGTACGTAGATCAAGTGATTCCATCTAATGGCCGGTCGCGCAAGAAATCATCTTATGACAAATGTATTTACCCCAATATTAAAAATTGGTTGATGGAAAATCGGATTACATATACGCAATTTGCAGATTTGTGCGGCGTTGATGTTATGACGATGCGCAGCGGAATCACAGGGAAGGTAACAATGAGAAAAACAACCATTGACGGGATATTAAAAGCTACCGGCATGAAATATGAAGAAGCTTTTATGGAGGACAAGCCATGACACAAAAAGAATGCGTGCAGGTTGTACGTGCGGCCGGGTTCAGCGGATACGACAAATCGCTGGACAGCAAGGCCAACAATCCCGGCAAATACGGCGTACAACGCACAGCAGAAGCGCAGGCCGCGCTGGACGCGGTTGCAACAGCCAGGAACGGCGGTTTGGCCGTGAAGCAATGTAAACGGTCGGGTGACAGGCACAAGCTGCCACACCGCATTTCCGCCCGATTCACGCGCGAACAGGCCGAACGGATAAAAGAAGCCGTTAAGTTGTGCGGATACGGAACAACACAGGGATGGTTGAACGTATGCAGCTACCGACTGTTGCGCGAAGAAGCAAAAAAGAAAGCCCCCGCTGGTGCAGCGAACACCAACAGAGGCGCAGACAAAAAATCTACACTTAAAAAATACACCACCGGGGAGGATTTGTCAAATGCCTGAACTGCATTACATCGGAATATCGGCGGCGTTTGACCCTTACGCGGAGGCACAGGAGCCGGAACGGTACACCGAATCCGGATACAGATGCATTATGGATGGGCATTTCGTGCCGGATTCTCTCGCCCTGAACGAGGCGGCGGAGGCAAGCGGTATCGTGATGACCAAAGACACAACGCAGGACTTTATGGACATGCTTGTGGACTGGTATTACTCCGGCCCGTTTATCCGTGTTGAGGCTGGTGATGAAATTCCATGCGCGGTTTGAAGTTTTATGACGAGGGCCATATATACGAGTATCACGGAGAACGCATCCCGAGTGTGTCAGAGATTTTGCGCTTTATGAGCCGGGAAGTATATGGCGACATTGACAAGTACGTATTGGATAACGCAGCGCAGCGCGGCACGGCGGTACATTCTGCTACGGAGGCGCTTGACCGTTACGGCACAGTTGAGTGCTCGGAAGATATTTACGGTTACATACAAGCCTATGCGCGGTTTCTGAATGAGCACACGGTTGAATGGAAGTACATAGAATCTCCGATTGCACATCGTCGCATGAAATACGCAGGCACGATCGATCGTGCCGGGATGGTAGACGGGTGCTTTGCAATTGTTGACCTCAAGACGAATGCGGCGATAAAAAAGCCGTTGGTAAAAGCGCAGTTAAACGGATACAGAAAACTTTTGACGGAGCGGCGGGAGCGTATTGAAAGCCTTTATTGCCTCCAGCTTCTTCCGGACGGACGGTACAGGCTTTATCCGACAGCGATTGATGATACAGAGTTTATGGCCTGCTACAAGATGCATATTGCAATGCAGAAAAAACAGAAAAGAGGAAAAATCGAATGAATGACAAAATGATGGACCTTGAGACAGCGCAGACAGAACTTGAGGTGCAAGGTGCACAGGCTGTTGACATGAGCGCCTCTGCATTATGTTCTGCGGAAGCCATGCAGCAGACGAAAAGCCTGGCCGAGAATATGGAACTTTTGACGAACATCGCAAAGGTCGCTCGCATCTACGCAAAAAGCAGCGTCGTGCCGCGCGATTACATGAACAATCCGGACAACTGCTTTGTGGCGGTCGAGATTGCCGGTCGCATGGGTGTTTCTCCAACGCTTGTGATGCAGAACCTTGTTGTTGTACAGGGACGCCCCGCGTGGAGCGGACAGAGCTGCATCGCACTTGTGAACGGTTGCGGCAAATTTTCGCATGATCTTGATTTCGTATTCGAGGGAACACCCGGAAATGACGACTGGGGATGCCACTGTGAGACTGTTCGGAAATCGGACGGACGCAAATTGGTAGGTACAACGATCACACTTGCGCTTGCAAAAAAAGAAGGATGGTACAGCAAAAACGGCAGCAAATGGCAAAGCATTCCGCAGCAGATGCTGATGTACAGAGCGGCAAGCTGGTTCGCACGGACATATTGCCCGGAGGTACTTATGGGGTTCTCGACCGCAGACGAAGCGGAAGATATTGCGCCGGTGTCATCGCCCAAGGTCGTGAGTATAAAATGACCGACCCGTATATGGAGCCGATTCCATGCGAAATCATTCGATGCGACCACGGAAAAGGGTTCACGGTCTATGTGCCGTTTGAAAAAACGTATCTGCTCAATAAGCGTATCACACACTGCGAAATGCTTTTGACAGACGGCAGAAGAATCAGCCCGGAGCAGCGCAAGCGTATCCACGCGCTGCTCCGTGATATTGCCGCCTGGAGTGGGATGGACCCGGAACAGGTAAAGGCACTGCTGAAATATGATTTTATCGCGTATGAAAACTGTGAATATTTCAGCACATCGAATTGTGATATGACAACAGCGCGTTTGTTTCTCCAATTTATAATCGAATTTTGCATCAAATATGGAGTGCCATGCCGCCGCCCGTTGTATGACGTAGCAGAAGATATTACAGCATATGTATACGCGTGTTTGGTGCACAAAAAATGCTGCCTTACCGGGCGGAAAGCAGAGTTACACCACGTGGATGCCGTAGGAACAGGGAGAGACAGGCGTGAGATCGTGCACAAAGGCATGCGTGTGCTCCCGTTGAGCCGTGAAAAGCACATGGAGGCGCACACACTTGGGAGAGATACATTTTGCGACAAATACCATATCGTGCCGGTCTCACTCGATGAAGAGCTTTGCAAGATATGGAAACTGAAAGGATGAAATCTATGAAATGTGAATTTTGCGGGAACCCGTATGAGGGAAGTGGAGCGCCGTGCGGTGCAGAGATATGTCCGGATTGCTGCAAGGAGTGCTACGAAAAAGACGGCTTTTGCGAAGATATCGACAGCGCCGAGTAAGGCGGTGAGTGTGTGACGTATATTGATCTCATAAATGCTTTTGAAAAGTGGAGCCGAATGAACTATCTGGCGCCGTCAGCGCGGGTGCTTTACTACAAGTTTTTAGCACTTTTTAACGCCTGTGGGTGGCCGGAATGGATCACAGTAGGAAATCCGCAGCTCATCGCAGAGGCCCAGATTGGGAATGAGAAAAGCACGCTGTTACACAGGGACAAGCTCATCAGCGTCGGCCTTTTGGATTACCAGAAAGGACGGAAAGGCGCACCGAACAGGTATCGGCTAAACACTGTACCTTTCACTGTAAATAATACAGTGCAATCTACAGTAAAAACTACAGTAAAAGCTACAGTACAATCTACAGACATACCTAGATATAAGACTAAAGAGATAGATATACCTGACGAAGAAGCACGCGCGCGAAACGATTTTGCCAGAGTGTACCAGTGCTATGAGCAAAACATGGGGGCGGGTTCCAGGGCTGTAGCGGATGAAATTGTTGGCTGGATGGAAGCTGGCACAGAGGCTGAATTAATTTGCGGTGCGATTGAAACTGCGGCAAAGCAAAACGTGCGAAAATGGTCCTATGTCGCTGGCATATTGAGAGATTGCAGCAAAAGGGGGATTTTTACCAGAGCTGCATTTGATGGCGATAAAGCAGCGAGAAAGGCGGAGAGACAGGTTTCCGCGCCGCAAAATACAAATCCGTTTTTGGAGATGGTGAAAAGTGACTGCTCAGGAGGTACATAGGCTGCTGGCGGTGATACGTGTAGCGTATCCAAACTGGCAGAAGGGGCAGGAAATCGCTGCATCGAATTTGTGGGAAGAAGCGCTCGCAGATATTGATTATGATGCAGCCAATGCGGCACTTAAACGGCATATATCGACAAACAAATTTGCGCCGACGATTGCGGAAATCAGGGAACCGTGCACGAAAACACGGAGCGAAAATACGCTGATGGTGCGCAGCAGAAGAGACTTAGTGCGTGCGCTTAGCGCAGTAAGGCGGAAGGAGTTGAATGAACATCGTGAGAAAATACCGCAGCCAGAAAGCGACATGCAACGGCATAACGTTTGACAGTAAGCGTGAGAGGGATAGATACATAGACCTTTTGCTTCTGGAGCGTGCGGGAGAAATATCCGAATTGAGGTTGCAGGTGTCGTTTGAACTTATTCCCAAACAGGCAGGAGAACGCAGCTGCAAGTATATTGCCGATTTTGCGTACACTCGGAACGGAGAGATGGTTGTTGAGGATGCGAAAGGTGTACGCACACCTGAATACGTTATCAAGCGAAAGCTGATGCTGTGGGTACATGGCATCAAGGTTCATGAGGTGTGAGAGATGAGCAAAAACCTTGCGCTTACGCTTGCCCGTACGAAAAACAACGGCATCCGTGAAGGAATCGACGCTGTGTGCGAAGCCATGGCGCTGGCGCATTACAACGCCGCGATAGAGCTTGAACTTGACGAGCGAGAGGTCGGAGCATTTTATACGCGGATGCGGAAGGAGCTGCTGGAGATCCTCGCACAGGGCGGCAGAGATACGTTTACAGATGAGATGCGGCACGCTATAGCGGTTGCATATGAAAAGATGGGGGTGGCTCCATTGTGAACGCTGCAAAAGAAAACACACTGAAATGTGAACTGTACCATGACAACTATCAAAATTATAGACGGTACAACATACCAAAGGCGCAATTAATAATTGCGGACATACCGTACAATATCGGCGCGAATGCATATGCCAGTAATCCCATGTGGTATAACGGCGGTGACAACTCAAACGGAGAGAGCAAGTTTGCGAAAAAGAGCTTTTTTAACACAGACGGGCGCTTTAAAATTGCCGAGTACATGCATTTTTGCAGCCGGATGCTGGTTAAAGAGCCAAAGGAACGCGGAAAGGCCCCGGCAATGATTGTGTTCTGCGCATACGAGCAAATGCAGGCGGTGAGTGAATACGGGAAGCGGTACGGGTTTGAAAAGAGCTATCCTTTATTTTTTATCAAAAATTATTCGGCACAGGTCTTAAAAGCCAACATGCGAATTGTTGGAGCGACGGAGTTTGCGGTTGTTTTGTACCGGGACAAGCTTCCGAAATTCAACAATGATGGCAGCATGATCTATAACTGGTTTGCATGGGAAAATGACAACACGAAGCTTTATCCCAAAATACATCCGACGCAGAAGCCCGTAAAGCTGTTAAAAAAGCTGATACGAATATTCACCGATGTGGGGGATGTAGTAATAGACCCATGCGCAGGCAGCGGTTCTACATTACGCGCGGCGTATGAACTCGGCAGAAGCGCATATGGGTTTGAGGTGGACAAAGGGATTTATACGCTTGCCAAAAGCAAAATGCTGCAAGCTATGGCACGTGAAGAACAGACTGCTGGTTTTGAGCAATTAACAATTTAACGAAAATATGGGCGTAGAGCCGATGTGATTGGAGAAAAGAATGGATTATCAACTTGAGTGGAACGGAGCGGGCGCAACAAAAAACTCGCCTGATGAGGAAGCTATAAAATTGCTGCAATTTTACGAGGGCGCGGCGCTCCACGCAGACCCTCGGGGCTATTGTGTCTGCACCAGCGAGGGAAAGGACAGCCGCGTGCTGGGACACCTGATGCGCCGGGCCGGAGTGCGGCATTTTTATATGCATAATATTACAGGCATTGACCCACCGGAGCTTGTCTATTTCCAGCGTGCAAATTTCCAGGCATACCGCGATTTGGGGTATCTGACCTATGATGTGATGTACCAATACAGCATGTGGGCGCTATGCCGAAAAAAACGGATGCTGCCTACAAGACGGGCGCGCTTTTGCTGTGAGAGCCTTAAAGAACGAGATATTGTTGAAAGCGGAAAAGCAATTAAATGTTTAGGCGTACGGAAATTCGAGAGCGTGAAACGGATGTCCAGCCGTGATGAAATTGAAATTGTATTAGGGAAAAAAAGTAAAGTGTTTCCATGGGACAACGTGGAAGCCCGGAGAGAATTTGAGATGTGTTATCGTGACCATTCAAAACGAATCAATCCAATTGCAAGGTGGTCTGTCGATGAGATCTGGAACTATTCAAAAGACGCGAATCTTGAGCAGTGCTCTTTATATCAAGAAGGATTCGACCGGCTTGGCTGTATTGGTTGTCCGTTCGCTAGAAAGGAAAAAAGGGAACTGGAATTTAAGCGCTGGCCTAAATTCAAAGAACAGTACATCCGCACGGCTCAACACATTGTAGATATCCAGATCAGCTTGGGGAAAACGGAAAAATGGAGACTGAAAACAGGCCAAGAATACTTCGACTGGTGGATGCAGGACAGGACACAGGAAGGAGCCGATGATGACCAGATGGACATGTGGGAGGAAGCAAAATAGACGATTTGATAAGCCGAAAGGCACTGCTGGAAGCGGCAGAGCACAATGTGGAATTTCAAGAGGGAATAGTAGATGTAT
>ENA-ORUW01001456-ORUW01001456.1-human-gut-metagenome-genome-assembly--contig:-NODE-1456-length-16528-cov-4.717174_pt1 | contig 16528 bp, 14 predicted proteins | sample MGYA00242088_ERZ509227 | MGnify/ENA primary metagenome ERZ509227 (study PRJEB26280, sample SAMEA2338816) | human gut metagenome | biome: human gut; feature: human-associated habitat; material: faeces... | reverse complement strand
GATTCGGAGAAGAATAAAACAATAAAACACATTCTGGCCGTGGACAGAGGCGAGAGGGAGGGCTTCCTGAAGGTGAGCGTCACCGTGGATGCCGCACGGGCCGTGCGGCTGCTTACCGAGCGCACGGTGAAGAACGATTCTCCCAGCGCAGAGCAGGTGCACGCGGCCGCAGAGGACGCTTATGTGCGCCTTATACACCCAAGCCTGGAGCGGGAGGTGCGCGCGGGCCTGACGGAGCGCGCCTGCGAGGGAGCCATCAGCGTATTCAGCAAAAACCTGCGGCAGCTTTTGCTGCAGCCGCCCATCAAGGGGAAGGTGGCCCTCGGGCTTGACCCCGGCTATCGCATGGGCTGCAAAACGGCTGTGGTGGACGCCACGGGCAAGGTGCTGGACACCGCCGTCATTTACCCGATTCCGGAATTTAAGCGCGTGGAAGAAGCGAAGCGTACGCTGAAGGCGCTGATCAAAAAGCACGGTGTGGAGATCATTGCCATCGGCAACGGTACCGCGGGCAAGGAGACCGAGATATTTACGGCGAATGTGATCGCAGAGCTGGACCTGCCCGTCAGCTATATGGTGGTGAGCGAGGCCGGAGCCAGCGTGTATTCGGCCTCCAAGCTGGCGGCTGAGGAGTTTCCGGAATATGATGTGAACCTGCGCAGCGCGGTATCCATTGCCCGGCGTCTGCAGGACCCGCTGGCCGAGCTTGTAAAGATCGACCCCAAGGCCGTGGGTGTTGGGCAGTATCAGCACGACATGCCCCCGGCGCAGCTTTCGGCCGCGCTGGACGGCGTGGTGGAATCCTGCGTGAACACTGTGGGTGTGGACCTGAACACTGCCAGCGCGCCGCTGCTTGCCCGTGTGGCAGGCGTGACGGCGGCCACGGCGAAGAACATCGTCAAATACCGCGAGGATGCGGGCGCGTTCAAAACCCGGCGGGAGCTGCTGAAGGTGCCGAAGCTCGGCCCCAAGGCGTTTGAGCAGTGCGCGGGTTTTCTGCGTGTGCCGGGCGCGAAAAACCCGCTGGACGCAACGGCCGTGCACCCGGAAAGCTATGGCGCGGCGGAAAAGCTGCTGGCGCTGTGCGGGCTTTCGCCCGCAGACATCGGAACGCCGGCGGCGCGGGAGCTGGAACAGCAGGCAAAGCGCCTGGGCCACGGGAAGCTGGCCGCAGAGCTGGGCGTGGGCGTGCCTACGCTGGAGGATATGATAGAAGAGCTGCTGCGCCCGGGCCGGGACATGCGGGACAGCCTGCCGAAGCCCCTTTTGCGTACCGACGTGCTGGACATGAAGGACCTAACGCCGGGCATGCAGCTTACGGGAACCGTGCGCAATGTCATTGATTTCGGCGCGTTTGTGGACATCGGCGTGCATCAGGACGGCCTTGTGCATATCAGCCAGATCAGCAGCAGATTCATCCGCCACCCAAGCGAGGTGCTGAAGGTGGGGGATGTGGTGACGGTTTGGGTGCTGAGCGTGGATCTGCAGAAAAAACGCATCGCCCTGACGATGAAGCAGCCCAAGACGGAGCAGGCGCACTGACGCGGCGGGAAAGGGAGAACATGAACGGAGAAAACAAAACGACCATCGTGAACAAAACGATCAAAACGGGCATCACCTTCGGCAGCGCCCTGGCCATGGTCATCAGCTACACCACCTGGCATTCGGTGGGCTGGGCTATTTTTCATGGGCTTTTGAGCTGGGTGTATGTGGTCTATTTTGTTCTGCGCTACTGACGCGGCGCGGCAGACAGGGCGGGAAACAGGGAAAAGAAAAGGAGAATCGTGTGAAACAGAGACTGGACAAACATTTTTTGCTCAACCGGGCCTTCGTGGGCACGCTGCTGGCCATTGCGGTGCCCATTGCGCTGCAGAATATGATCAGTTTCGGCGTGGCCGTTATGGACAGCGTGATGCTGGGAAGCTTCGGCGATGTGGCCATTGCCGCGGCAAACCTGGGCGGACAGCCGTTTTCCATTTTGATGTCGTTCGGCTTCGGCCTTTCATCCGGCGGCAGCGTGCTCATTGCGCAGTACTGGGGCAAGGGCGACATCGGGCGCATCCGCAAGGTCATGCGCATCAGCATGCAGCTGGTGTTCCTGGCGTCGCTGGGCATCACCGTCGTCTGCCTGCTCATGCCGGAGGGCATCCTGCGCATCTTTACCAAAGATGAGGCGATCGTCCAGGCGGGCGCCGGCTATCTGGCGCTGGTGGCGTTTTCGTATATTCCGTACAGCCTTTCCAACAACTATATGATGAGCCTGCGCGCCGTGGAAAAGGTGAAGATCTCCACGGCCATCTACGGCGTCAGCTTTTTTGTCAATGTGTTTTTCAACTATGCGTTTATCTTCGGAAAATTCGGCGCGCCGAGGCTGGAGGTGCGCGGCGCGGCCGTGGGCACGATCTTTGCCCGGTGCAGCGAGCTGGTGATGGTGCTTATTTACATGTATTTCCGTGAAAATACCGTGGGCTTCCGCATGCACGACTGTTTGAAGTTCGACCGTGAGATGCTTCCCAGCTACACCCGCCACAGCCTGCCCGTGCTGGGCAACGAGCTGCTGTGGGGCGTGGGCTTTGTGGCCACAAGCGTCATCATCGGGCGCATCGGCAGTGTGTTCGTGGCGGCGAACAGTATTGCGGGCGTGCTCAACCAGCTGGTGTTCATCAGCGTGTCGGGCGTGGCCAATGCGGCGGCCGTCCTTACGGGCAAGACCATTGGCGAGGGCAGCCGCGGCCGCGTGCAGAAAGTGGCCAATACACTGCTGCTGTTCAGCGTGCTGGTGGGCGTGTTCAACTGTTTGCTGGTGCTGGTCATCCGGCCGCTGTTTTTGTTGCTTTACAATGTCACGCCTGAAACCTATGAAGCCGCTTATACCATTATCGGCGTACTGGCGTGCCTGCAGCTTGTGCTGGGCATCGACGTGACGTGCATCGTGGGCATTCTGCGCGGCGGCGGGGACACCCGCACGGCCTTTGTGTACGACTGCGGCGCGCTGTGGCTGGTGAGCATCCCCATGGGGATTTTGGCGGGTCTTGTGTTGCATCTGCCGGTGCCGCTGGTATATGTCTGTCTCAAGCTGGACAGTCCCATCAAGGCGTTCCTCTCGCTGCTGCGTATTCGCAGCGGCAAATGGATCCGAAACGTAACGGTGCAGACGTCGCCCATGCCGCCGGAAGAAGAAGCGCAGCGCGCGGCGGGGATGGAGTAAGATATCGTGGAATAAAGTACAATTCCGCGCCCGTATTATAGGCAAAAACGCACAAAAATGACGCGGGCGCGGCGATTGAACTTGACTTTTTTCTTGAACAAAAGTAAAATGAGGTAGTCTAGAAACAGACAGATGGAGTATCCATGAAAGATGATGTCCTCAGCATGCAAATCGAACAGGCCAGGAACGGAGACGAACAGGCCATCGCGGGGCTGATTGCACGGCAGATGCCGCAGATCCGCAGCCTTGCAGCAAAAGCCGTGCGTCCCGGGCTGGATTTTGACGACGCCGTGCAGGAGGGGATCATCGGGCTGTTTTCCGCTCTGGAGACCTTTGACGCGCAAAAGGGCGCGGCTTTTGCCACCTATGCCAATGTGTGCGTGCAGAACGCCATTGTTTCGGCGGTGCGCGCGGCGGGACGCAGCAAGCATGCGCCGCTTAATACCTCGGTGCCTTATACCGAGACGGAGAGCACCCCCGGCCCCGAAGAGCTTGTGATGCAGAGCGAGCGCTATACACAGACGATGCAGAGCATCGACACACGGCTTTCGGCACTTGAAAAGCAGGTGCTGGCCCTGTTTCTGGACGGCAATTCTTACAACGCCATTGCAAAGCGGCTGAATGTGAGCGAAAAAGCTGTGGATAACGCCCTGCAGCGTGTGCGTGCAAAATTGAAATAAAAGTACCCAAGGTGCGGGAGCGCGCCATTATATATGCCCCTTGTAGCTTAAGTCAGAGCGTTGGTCCCAGATCAAAGGTGTCGGTTTGAATCCTTCCGCGGGCAAAATACTAATCCGAAATGGAGATACCAAAAATGTACGAAGACAAGACCCTGGTATGCAAAGATTGCGGCAACGAGTTCGTGTTCACTGCCGGTGAGCAGGAGTTCTATGCAAGCCGTGGCTTCGAGAACGAGCCGCAGCGCTGCAAGGCCTGCCGTGACGCCCGCAAGAACGCCGGCCGTGGCACCCGCGAGATGTTCACCGCTGTGTGTGCCTCCTGCGGTAAGGAAGCCCGCGTGCCCTTCAAGCCCCGCGAAGACCGTCCTGTGTACTGCAGCGACTGCTTTGCGAAGATGAAGGAAGAAGGCTAATTTTTGCAAGCAAAAGCCCCCGCCGTACGGCGGGGGCTTTTTTACTGCGCTTCGAAAATAAAAACTTTTCACGGCCCGGAAAAGCAGCCTGCGGGCCATAAAGGACAGGAGCGGGCCGCTTTGGCTTTAAGCCGCCGCCCGTATGCCAATCAGCGCTTTCACGTCCGTAAGCACAGCTTCATCGGTTACCGGTATCATCAGCCAGGGGCTGCCGTTGAGCGGGCTGGCCGTGTGGTACAGCTGCCGCACCGGAGGAGAGCAGAGGGGAAGCAGCGCCTCTGCCGCCATGGCTTCCCGCTGGCCGATGCACACAAGGCAGGTGAACGAGCCGGCCGCCGGGTACAAGGTACACAGTGCGCGGCCTCCCCTTTTGTATTTTACATTCCAGCCCGGCGCCATCCCGCAGCGGCTGTATTCGATGCGCGGCACCGTGCGGTAGCCCGATTCCAGCCAGCTGCACAGTGCTTTCCACAGGGGATTGTCCACAAACTCTGCGATATCATCGGGTGAGGGCTTTCGGTTCTGAGGCCAAAGCGTGCTCCATGTCATGCGAATATCCTCCTTTTGCAATCGGTGTATCCAGTGTAGCATGGCAGGCAGAGCATGTCTACTTTTGGAGAGCACCTCCGGCATCTGTTGGAATAAACAGCGCAAGAACTGCAATGCGTTTGAACGAGATACATCCGTACAATGTGATTTTGAGATAGGACAATAACTTCAAAGCCACCGCTTGCGCGGCTGCGCGTGTACATGGCACACGCCCCTGTGCTGGCGCACAAGGCTTTGGGAACCTTGAACCATGCAAAACCGCATTCAATGCGGTTTTGCTGAAGCCGCTTCGCGGGAGCGTCCGGCACAGCCGGACGCCCTTTTTACGTTTTGTGCGTGCGATAAAAATTTTTCCGGAGTATTGACAAGACACCTGGTACATACTATATTATACATAGTATGTATTGCATAGTATCAGGAAAGGAGCGCACGGAATGGATATCCAACGGAAAAAGGGCCTGCTGGACGTATGCGTGCTGGCGGTGCTGCGCCGGGGACCATCTTATGGCTACAAGATCATCGGGGAGGTATCCTCCTGCATCGAGGTGTCGGAATCCACGCTGTATCCCATCCTGAAGCGTCTGGAGGCAAACGGATACGTCACCACGGACACACAGGAGCACGGCGGCCGTATCCGCAGGTATTTTTACATCACGGACGCGGGCCAGGAACGCATTGATGCATTTCTGGACGAATGGGACGAAGTGAAGCGCATTTATGCATTTATCAAGGGGGAAGAGGTATGAACAGAGAAACGTTTCTCAACGAGCTGATGGCGGGACTGACGCAGCTTGGCCCGGTGGAGCAGCGTCAGGTGGCGGATTATTACAACGAGCTGATTTTCGACGGCGTAGAGAATGGTAAGCCCGAGGAGGAAATCATCGCAGGCTTCGGCGCGCCGGAGGAGATCGCGGCGCAGATTCGTGCCGAATACAAGAGCCAGCAGGCTGTTGAGGGGGCGCCCGGGCAGGGCGCGGTACCGCCTCGTCCGGCATGTCTGGAGTATCCCGCTCAGGAGCCGGTGCATACCGTAGTGGTGGACGCGCGCAACGTGCGTGTGAACGTGCGCGCGGTGCCGGGCGGCGGCGTGCGGGTGTTGTTTCAGCCGAGGGAAAACGACCGTGTCACTGTGGCCGAAAAGGACGGCGCATTCCTGTTTACCCATACCATGTCGATTTTTAATGTATGGAACTGGCTGGACCTGCTGCGCGGGCCGCATGACATCACACTGGAGCTGCCGCTGGACTTTGCCGGCGAGGTATGCGTCAAAACATGCAACGCCGGTATCACGGTCTCGGGCCTTTCAGCCGGAGGGAAGGGCCGGTTTGTAACCAGCAATGCCCGAATCACTGTGGAAAACTGCGTGTTCGGCTCGCTTGCTGCCAAGACCTCGAACGGGCCCATCACGCTGTCCGGCGTGACAGGCGGAGACTGCGAGGCAGCCTCCAACAATGCGCGTATCACAGCCGAGCACTGCCGCTTTGCCGAAAAGCTGTGGATGCAGACGAGCAACGGGCCTGTCCGCGCCGAGGATGTGGAGGCGCCGGACCTCACGTTCAAAACAGCCAACGCCGCCATTACGGGAACAGTCGTGGGGGATATGCGGGATTACGCCATCAGCAGCCGCACCAGCAATGCGCAGAACAACCTGCCCATGGATTGTGCCTATGAGGACCAGGCCAAGCGTCTGTGGGCCACCACCAGCAACGGCCGCATCGACGTGCGCTTCGTGTAGCACGGCAGTGCCGCGGACAGGGCCGGACCATTCAACAAAACAGCGCGTGCTTGCCTGACACCGGCAAGCACGCGCTGTTTTGTTATTGTTTTGAGCAGAAAAGAGTTCTGCGGCGGCAGTGGTCCCCCGACGGGACGCGCGAAGGGGAAACGGTCGGACGATGTTACACCGCCTCGTCGTTCACATCCGCGAACTGGCTTTGGTACAGCTCCGCATAGAAGCCTCCCTTGGCAAGCAGCTCTTCGTGTTTGCCTGTCTCTACAATATCTCCGTCCTTCATCACAAGGATGAGGTCCGCGTCGCGGATGGTGGACAGGCGGTGGGCAATGATAAAGCTGGTGCGGCCCTCCATCAGATGGTCCATGGCTTTCTGGATGGCGATCTCCGTGCGGGTATCCACGCTGGAGGTGGCCTCGTCGAAGATGAGGATCTTCGGCTCGGAGACGATGGTGCGGGCGATGGTGAGCAGCTGCTTCTGGCCCTGGCTGATATTGCTGGCTTCCTCGTTGAGCACAGTGTCGTAACCCTGAGGCAGCGTGCGCACAAAGTGGTCCACCTGCGCGGCCTTGGCGGCCGCCAGCACATCCTCGTCCGAAGCCGCAAGGCGGCCGTAGCGGATATTTTCCAGAATGGTGCCGTTGTACAGCCAGGTATCCTGCAGCACCATGCCGAACATATCGCGCAGGTCGTTGCGGGCAAACTGGCGCACATCGTAGCCGTCCAGAAGGATAGCGCCCTCGCTCACGTCGTAAAAACGCATCAGCAGCTTGACCATGGTGGTTTTGCCCGCGCCGGTGGGGCCTACGATGGCTACTTTCTGGCCGGGCTGGATGATGGCGGAAAAGTCGTTGATGATGGTTTTTTCCGGTGTGTACCCGAAATGGACGTGGGCAAATGCGACCTCACCCTGAATCAGGTCCGGCGAGAGAGGCTGCTCGGGGTCGGGCGTTTCCTCCGTCTCGTCCAGAAACTCAAACACGCGCTCGGCGGCCGCGGCTGTCTGCTGCAGCACATTGGAGATATTGGCGATTTGCTGGATGGGCTGCGTGAAGCTACGCACATACTGGATAAACGCCTGAATGTCGCCCACGGTGATGGTGCCGTTCAGCGAAAGGAACCCGCCCAGAATACAGATGCCCACATAGCCCAGGTTGCCGACAAAGTTCATCAGCGGCATCATCATGCCGGAGAGAAACTGGCTTTTCCAGGCCGAGTTATACAGGTTATCGTTGATTTCGTTGAACGTCTTGATGCTTTTTTCTTCACCGTTGAAGGCCGTTACCACCAGATGACCGCCATACATCTCCTCCACGTGTCCGTTGGCGTGGCCCAGATAAGCCTGCTGCTTTTGGAAAAAGGGCTGGCTGCGCTTGACCACGTTGCTGACGATGGTGAGGCTCAGCGGCAGGATGCACAGGGCAACCAGCGTCATCAGCGGGCTGATGGTGAGCATCATCACCAGAACGCCGATAAACTGCGTCACGCTGGTGACGATCTGCGTCATGCTCTGGTTGAGTGTCTGCGTCACGGTGTCCACGTCGTTGGTGATGCGGCTGAGCACTTCACCGTTGGGTACACGGTCGAAATAAGCCAGAGGCATGCGGTTGATCTTCTGGCTGATATCCCTGCGCATTCCGTAGCTGATCTGGGTAGAGACTTTTGTCATGATAAAGCCCTGGATATAAGACAGCACGGCTGAGACCAGATATATAATGCCAAGGAAGAGCAGGATGCGGGCCACGGCCTCAAAGTCGATGCCGCCGGTGCCCGTGAGCTGGGCGATGATGCCGTTAAACAGCTCGGTGGTGGCGTTGCCAAGAATTTTCGGGCCGATGATGGAAAACACGGTGGAAGCGATGGCAAACAGCATCACCGCGATGATGGCGGGCAGATATTTGCCCAGGTATGAAATGAGTTTTCCCATGGTGCCTTTGAAGTCCTTGGCTTTTTCACCGGGCATCATGCCGCGGGGGCCGCCGCCCATGGGGCCTCTGTGTTTTTGCTCTGCCATTATGCCAATTCCTCCTTTGAAAGCTGGCTTTCCGCGATCTCACGGTAGGTCTTGCAGCTTGCCAGCAGCTCCCTGTGCGTGCCGATGCCCATAACGCGGCCCTCGTCCAGCACCACGATCTGTTCGGCATGCATGATGGTGGAAACGCGCTGTGCCACGATGAGCACGGTGGCGCCTTCGGTGTAGCCCTTCAATGCCTTGCGCAGCTTTGCATCTGTTTTGAAATCCAGCGCGGAGAAGGTGTCGTCAAAGATGTAAACAGGCGCTTTCTTTACCAGCGCGCGGGCGATGGAAAGACGCTGGCGCTGTCCGCCCGAAACATTGGTGCCGCCTTGACTGATGGCGGTTTCAAAGCCGTCCGGCAGCTCGTCGATGAATTCCGTGGCCTGGGCCGCCTCGGCGGCCCGGCGCAGCACATCCGTGTCGGCGTCCTCGCCGCCGTAACGCAGATTGGAGCTGATGTCCCCGCTGAACAGCACGCCTTTCTGCGGCACATAACCAATGGCGTCGCGCAGCTCATGCTGTGGGATGTCGCGAACGTCCACGCCGTCCACTGTGACGCTGCCGGCCGATACGTCGTAAAAACGGGGAATGAGATTGATAAGCGTGGATTTGCCGCTGCCGGTGGAACCGATGAAGGCCGTTGTCTCTCCGGGCCGGGCCGTAAAGGTTACATGCTCCAGCACATTTTCGTCCGCGCCCTCATAATGGAAGGAGACGTCGTTGAACTGCACAAGCCCTTTCACTTTTTCCGGCAGGTGCCTGGGCTGGGGCGCGTCCTGCACGCTGGTTTCGCTGGCAAGGACATCCGCGATGCGGCCCGCCGAGACGGAGGCGCGGGGTACCATCACGAACATCATGCTGATCATGAGGAAGCTCATAATGATCTGCATGGTGTACTGGATGAAGGCCATCATGTCACCCACCTGCATGGCGGAATCCGCGATCTGGTGGCCGCCGACCCATACGATCAGCAGGGAAACGCCGTTCATTACCAGCATCATCACAGGCATCATCGTGGCCATGGCGCGGAACACGAACAGGTTGTTGTCGGCAAGGTCCTTATTGGCTTTGTCGAAGCGTTTTTCTTCAAAATCCTGCGTGGCGAACGCGCGGATGACCATCATGCCTGAAAGGTTCTCTCGGCTGACAAGGTTCAGCTTATCCACCAGCTGCTGCATGATCTTGAAGCGGGGCATGGCGATGGCGGAGATCGTGCAGATGAGGCCCAGAATGAGCACTACGGCCAGCGCGATGACCCACGCCATGCTCACGCTTTTGCTCAGGGCCATAATGGTGCCGCCGATTCCGATGATGGGCGCGTAGCACATGATACGCAGGCCCATCGTTACAAGCCCCTGCACCTGCGTCACGTCGTTGGTGCTGCGGGTGATGAGGCTGGCGGTGCCGAATTTGTCGTATTCATTGTTGGTAAAGCTGGTCACTTTTGCGAAAATATCCCGCCGCAGATCCCGCGCGATGCCCGCGCCCATGCGGCTGCCGCAGAAGCCGACGCTGATGGCGCACACGGCCAACAGAAGGGCCATCAGCAGCATTTTGCCGCCGGTGCGGAAGATATAGCTTGTCTGCATGGCGTCTGTATCCGCGCCAAGCTGCATGTAAAAGCCTTTGGTGAACACGGCGGCCGTCTGGCTGAGCATGCTTTCCGGCGTGGCGGCGGCAGCGGCAATGGCATCGTCTACCATGCCCTGAGGCAGCATGGCAAGCATGGGGACAAGCTCGCCCAGTTTGGACATGTCCATGGCCTTGCTGTCGGTGTCGCCGGCAGCGATGTCCTGCCCGCTTTGCTCGGCAAGGTCCTTAACAACGGTCATCAGCGCATAGGACGCACGGCTGAACGCGCTGTCCAGTTGAGCTTGCGTGCTGTCGTCCAGATTCGGAATCTGTCGGTATACATCGGTGTCAGATACCTTGGGCCAATCTGTCACAAACCGATCCCATTCATCCGCCGTCATGTTTGCCTGTTCGGCCAGGACATACTGGCTTTGGGCAAGAGCCCGGTCCTCCTCGGACATAAAGGCGCTCATCAGCTGCAAGCCCTCGGCGGAAACCGCTTTTGGCGCGGCCTCGGTGATACCGCCCTGCTGGATGCCCACATTCACGATATCGCTCATGAGGTTGGGCAAATTAAGATCCACGGCGGCCTGGCAGAACATCAGCACGATGGCCGCCAGCGCGAAGCCGATATAGGGCTTTAGGTAGCGCTTCAATTTCATCATTTGGAATCACTCTCCCGTTCTTCTTCCTGTGCGGCGACCGCCTGCTCCAGCGCAATGGCCAGTTCGCCCAGCAGATGCAAAAGCGTTTCAAAATTTTGGGGGCCAAGATAGTCGATCGACCGGGAAAGAATGCTGCCGAAACGGCGGTAGGCCACTTCCATCACAGTGCGCCCCTCCGGGGTGACGCAGACGCCGATGACACGCCGGTCATCCGGGTCGGGCACGCGCTCCACATAGCCCTGTGCCTCCAGCGCGCTGACGCGCTGGCTCAATGCGGGCAGGCTTTGATGCATGGCGCCCGCAAGCGCGGTCAGCGTAAGAGCGCCATGTTCCTGAGACGGCGTGCAGCTTTGCCCGGGCATTCTGCCGTGGTGGGCAATGGCCATAAGTGTGCCAAACTGAGATTTGCTCAGATGTTCGCACGGGGTGACGCTCTGCCAGGCTTTGCGCACCCGGTCCATCAGCCGGAACAGCTCGGCTGCGTTGTTTTCCAGCCCCTTCATGGTTTACCTCCTGTTGGATTTGCTTGTTAAAAGTTAATATGCCTAATTGTTAACGATTTTAATAATTAGGATGCTTAACTAATATACGGCAAAATATACCTGTCGTCAAGCGGGAATCGGGAAAGTTCACAAATCATTCAAATTTTTCCGGGCAGAATGCGCAAACGTCTGTTCCACAGGTTATGAAAGCCATCGCCCCCGGTAGGCGCGGGATGCGCCGCCGGGGGCGATGGCTTTTGCAGGAAACGGTCGTTTTTCTGTCTGTGACGGCCGCGGCCGGGAAAAGGCTGCGGACACGAAAAAGCATAAGGCTATTTTTTTACCTTCATCCGTTTGATGACCTTCAAACGCGTGAATTCTTCGCGTTCATGCTCTTCCAGCGTGCCGGAAATAAATTTGATGTTGCCCTCCAGGCGGGGAATGACCACATTTTCCAGCATGTTGGCGCGGCGCTGTGTCTTTTTGATGGCCATGGCCAACCGGTAAACGCTGTTTTCAATGCCTGCGAGCTGCGCACAGAGCTGTTTGACTTTATCGAAGCAGACATAGGCGTAGTCGAGCTGGGCATTGCTGCCGGAGAAGCCGTAGTAGGGGTACAGAGGCCGGCTGGCCAGATGCCCGGTGGGCAGGTCCACGCCCATGATGCTGTGTCCCGTGACGGAAAAGCCTTTTTCCTCGGGAACGGCGCCCTCCAGGGCATGCTCGATGCCCAGCGTGATATTGGCGCTCTCCAGCGCTTTGTATGCCTTGATGAACGTGTCGCCGATGGCGCGCTGCATACCGGCCGCTTCGTCGATGAGCTTCATCATCTCGCGCATCAGCACATTGCGTTTGCGGTCCAAAAGGTCGAAGCCCAGTTTTGCCAGCGTCAGGTTTTTTTTGCAGGCGATCAAATTGCCCTTTGTGGGGAAGATCTGTTCGGCCATGGGCTCACCTCCATTTCAATGAATCTGTCCGGCCCGCATGGGCGGCCGGCTCAATGCTTGCGGTAATGCTGTTCCAGCACGGCTTCGTCCACACGGTCCAGCTCCTCGCGGGGCAGGATGGAGAGCAGGCGCCAGCCAAGGTCCAGGCTCTGGTCGATGGTGCGGTCCTCATTGGGGCCCTGGCCCAGAAATTCCTTTTCGAAGTGGGCGCCGAAATCCAGATACAGTTTATCGGTCTCGCCAAGCTCCTCTTCGCCGATGACGCTGGCCAGGTCCCGCGCGTCGTTTACCTTGGCGTAGCTGGCGAACAGCTGGTTGGAAACGTCCGCGTGATCGGCACGGGTGTAGCCTTCGCCGATGCCGTCCTTCATCAGGCGGGACAGGCTGGGCAGAACACTGATGGGCGGATAAACGCCCTGCTGGTCCAGGTAGCGGTCCAGCACGATCTGCCCTTCGGTGATATAGCCTGTCAAATCGGGGATGGGGTGTGTGATATCGTCGTTGGGCATCGTCAGAATGGGAATCTGCGTTACGCTGCCCTCGCGCCCCTCGATAACGCCCGCGCGCTCGTACAGGCTGGCGAGGTCGGAATAAAGATAGCCCGGATAGCCCTTGCGGCCCGGGATCTCGCCCTTGGAGGATGAGAATTCGCGCAGCGCTTCGGCGTAGCTGGTCATATCCGTCATCACCACGAGGATATGCATGCCCTGCTCGAAGGCGAGGTATTCGGCCGCTGTCAGCGCGCAGCGCGGCGTGAGGATGCGCTCTACGATGGGGTCGGACGATAGGTTCAAAAACATTGTAACACGGGACAGCGCGCCGGATTCTTCAAAGCTGCGGCGGAAATATTCCGCCACGTCCTTGGTCACGCCCATGGCGCAGAACACCACGCCGAAGTTGGCGCCCTCATCCTCACTCAGCTTGGCCTGCCGCACGATCTGCGCGGCAAGCTTGTTGTGGCTCATGCCGCTGCCGGAGAAGATGGGCAGCTTCTGGCCGCGGATCAGCGTAATAAGGCTGTCGATGGAAGAAATACCCGTGCGGATGTAGTTGCGCGGATAACTGCGGGAGACAGGGTTGATGGCGCTGCCGTTGATATCCTCGAAGCGCTCGGCGTAAACAGGGCCGAGGCCGTCGATGGGTTCGCCCGCGCCGTTGAAAATGCGGCCCACGATCTCGGGCGCGAGCGCCAGGCGCATGGGGCTGCCCGTAAAGCGGCTGGCCGTGCCTGAAAGCGTCATGCCGCTGGTGCCCGCAAACACCTGGATGACGGCGCGCTCGCCTTCCAACGCCGCGATGCGGCCCAGGCGCGTGCCGGTGGCGGTTTTCATCTCCACCATTTCCTCGAAGCCGACGCCTTTTACGCCGTCCACCGCGACAAGCGGGCCGTTGATGTCAGAAAGGCCCAAATATTCCATTGCCATATGCAAACGCTCCTTTCCGTTCAGCCCGCCGCAGGGGTCTGCTTTGCAAGCAGCTGCGCGCACATATCGTCCAGCTCCTTGTTGTACTCGCCGAACATTTCCGGCTTGTCGTTGGGAATCTCATACTTTACCTTTACCAGCTTGTCGAACAGCCCCGCTTCGGCCATGGCACTGACGGGAACGCCCTTGTCCACCAGCTCCACGGCGCGGTCATACAGGTGGAGAATGGCCTCCATCATCCACATCTGTTTGTCCAGCGGCACATAGGTGTCGTTTTTGTGGAAAGCGTTCTGCTGCAGAAAGCCCGTCCGGATGACGCGCGCCGTCTCAATGACGACCTTCTGGCTGTCGGGCAGCACATCCGAGCCGATGAGCTTGACGATCTCCATCAGCTTGTTTTCCTCGCTGAGCAGGCCCAGGATGCGGCCGCGCATGGTGCAGAACTTTTCACCCAGATGCTCGGTGTAGTAGGGGTCCAGGTCTTCGTAATATTCGCTGTAGCTCATGGTCCAGTTGATGGCGGGGTAATGGCGCGCGTAGGCGAGGCTTTTGTCCAGCGCCAGGAAGCAGCGCACGAAACGCTTGGTGTTCTGGGTGACGGGCTCCGAAAAATCGCTGCCCTGGGGCGAGACCGCGCCGATGATGGACACGCTGCCCGCCGCGCCGGAAAGGGACTGCACGCAGCCCGCGCGCTCATAGAACGCGGCCAAGCGGCTGGGCAGGTAGGCGGGGAAGCCCTCTTCGGCGGGCATCTCCTCCAGACGGCCGGAGATCTCGCGCAGCGCTTCTGCCCAGCGGGACGTGGAATCCGCCATCATGGCCACGTCGTAGCCCATGTCGCGGTAGTATTCCGCCAGCGTGATGCCCGTGTAGATGGACGCCTCGCGTGCGGCCACGGGCATATTGCTGGTATTAGCGATGAGCACCGTGCGCTCCGTCATGGGCTTGCCGCTTTTGGGGTCGATCAGCTCGCGGAATTCGTTCAGCACCTGCGTCATCTCGTTGCCGCGCTCGCCGCAGCCGATGTAGACCACGATGTCCACATCCGCCCACTTGGCCAGCTGGTGCTGCACCACAGTCTTGCCGGAGCCGAAGGGCCCGGGCACGGCGGCGGTGCCGCCCTTGGCAATGGGGAACAGGGTGTCAATGACCCGCTGGCCGGAGCACAGCGGCCGCTTGGGGGGATATTTGTGCTTGTAGGGCCGCCCGATCCGGACCGGCCACTTCTGCACCATGGTCAGGGGCACGTCCTCCCCCTTGTCAGTGCGCAGGGTGGCCACGGTCTCCTCCACGGTGAAGGAGCCGCTCCTGATGTCCGTAATGGTGCCGCTCATGTTGGGAGGCACCATGATCTTGTGGAGCACCACCGGCGTCTCCGGCACGGTGCCGATCACGTCGCCTCCCTCCACCTTTGTGCCGGGGGTGACCACGGCGGTGAAGTCCCACTTCTTCTCCCGGTCCAGGGCGGGGACCTCCACGCCCCGGGTGATGTTGGCACCCACCTTCTCCACGATCTTCTCCAGCGGCCGCTGGATACCGTCATAGATGCCCTCGATCATGCCGGGGCCCAGCTCCACGCTCATGGGAGCGCCGGTGGTGACCACCTCCGCCCCCGGTCCCAGGCCGGAGGTCTCCTCGTACACCTGGATGGAGGCGGAGTCCCCCTTCATCGTCAAAATCTCGCCGATCAGCCGCTGGGGGCCGACGCGGACCACGTCGGACATATTGGCGTCCGCCAGGCCCGTGGCCACCACCAGCGGTCCGGATACCTTCACAATCTTACCGCTCAAACTCGCTCAACCTTCTTTCACACCAGTTTCGCCGGAAGGACCTCCGGCGCGAACCGCCGGAGCCAAGAAATAGTGCCCGGAAAAAACCGCGGTTTTTCCAGTTCTCCCACCGTAAGGCGAAAGAAAAATATTCATCATGTCCGCCGCAGCGTGTATGCGGTGAACAATCCCCGACTCAGCCACCTGGGGCGGCGTCCACCAGTCCGCGCCCAAGCCGCTGGAAGCGGCGCGGAAATCCCCTTGGGTGCAGACCGGCGCGGGAATTCAGCGCAGGCGGGTTCGCCCGCCGGCACATCTCAGGGAAAACAGCCGAAACGCCGCCAGAGGCGGAAAAGCGGGGCTGTTTCGAGGAAGGCCCCCGGTCGGCAGGTGCGGCAACACCTGCTGACCGGCTTGGCCCGACGGTGTGCACACGAGGCGCGATTGCGGCCCAAACAGGGTCGAAAATCGCAATGCCATAGCGGCGTCAGCCTGTTCTCCTCAGAGGATATCCGCGCCCACCGCTCTCTGAATGGACTGCTGGATGTTGTTCATACCGATGCCGAGAGAGCCCTCCCGGCCGGGGATCAGGATGATGGCGGGCCGCAGCTCGTCCTTATACCGGTCCAGCACGTCCGGCAGGTCCTTTGCCAGCTGCTCCGTCAGATAGATGATGCCGCAGTCGCCGCTCTTTGCCAGCTCCCGGATGGTCTCCCGGGCCTCCTCGGGGGCGGTGACGGGATACGTCTCCAGTCCCAGGGCCCGAAAGCCCATGACGGACTCCCAGCTGCCGATCACGGCGATCCGATACGTTGTGGCCATGGCGCCGCCTCCTTACACATAGCTTGCCCGCAGGCGGGTGCGGATCACCGCCGGGTCGATGCCGGCGGCGCGGCCCATCAGCAGGATCCGCAGGTTCGTGTACTCCGTCTCCCGTGCGGCCAGATAGCTTACCAGAGGGGCCTCGCCGAAAGGCACGGACTGAGCGCCCGCCAGATAGTCCCCCACCGCGTCGTCACAGAGCTTTTCAAACGCCGTCAGGGGGCCGCCCTTCAGGGCCTCTGCCCCTG
>ENA-ORUW01001453-ORUW01001453.1-human-gut-metagenome-genome-assembly--contig:-NODE-1453-length-16544-cov-27.520104_pt1 | contig 16544 bp, 9 predicted proteins | sample MGYA00242088_ERZ509227 | MGnify/ENA primary metagenome ERZ509227 (study PRJEB26280, sample SAMEA2338816) | human gut metagenome | biome: human gut; feature: human-associated habitat; material: faeces... | reverse complement strand
TGGTGCCTGCGGAGGGGGAGGGCAGCTTCCTGGAGTTCTCGGCGGCCGACTGCGTGCAGTGCAACCTGTGCGCCGACGCGTGCTTGAAGAGCTGCCTGACGGTGAGCTCGACGGTGTCCACCGAGGAGCTGTTCGACTTCGAACCGCGGCTGATCCATCTGCCGAACCCGCCCGCGCGGCCCGGAATATTGTCGAGCTTGAGGCGATAGCGGTCGGAAGGGCTCATCATCGGCCCAAAGACACGGAATTCGGCTCGGAAGCGTGTTTTCGGGCCGATGATTCGCCCTCGCCTGTTCTTTGCGGGTTTTTCGGCTCGATTTCTCAACTGTATCTTTCTTTTGTACAAAAGTTACTGTATAAAGAAGTGAAACAGTTGATTTGTCGTAGACGGAGCAGCATCATGAACAGCGATTTCATTGTTGCGGTGCACGCGCTGGTGTATCTGAACCATAAGGCGGACATCGTTTCCAGCGAGGCTTTGGCCAAGAATATCTGTACGAACGCGGCGCGTGTGCGCAAGGTGATGGCTCCGCTCAAGCGCGCCGGGTTCGTGACCACGCGCGAAGGCAACGTGGGCGGCTACCGTTTTGCAGGGGACGCTTCGGCGGTCGACCTGCACATGGTGGCCGATGCGCTCAACATCAGATTTGTGCAATCCGGTTGGCATAGCGGCGATATGGACATGAAATGCCTTGTGGCATCCGGTATGGCGGGCATCATGGACGACATATTCCTCGATTTAGACGAGCGTTGCCGTGAACGTCTTGCGCAAATATCGATCGCCGACATCGACGACCGCATATTCGGCTCCGACGGCGTCGTGCCTTTCGATGGTCGGCCGGCATCGTCCGGCGCAGAGGGCTAGGAGGAGATCATGGGCTTCTCCCTCGAAACGAGCATTCCCGTGCTCACCGTGTTCGTGCAAGGCCTGCTGAGCTTCTTCTCGCCGTGCGTGCTGCCTCTGATTCCTCTGTACGTGGGCTATCTGGCAGGCGGCGCGGCGAAGACGAACGATGACGGGACCGTCGAGTACCCGCGTAAGAAGGTGTTCGTGAACACGCTGTTCTTCGTCGTGGGCGTGAGCTTCGCGTTCTTTTTGCTGGGCTTCGGGTTCACGGCGCTCGGCCAGTTCTTCACCGGCAACCAGCGCGTGTTCTCGATCGTCGCCGGCGTCGTCATGGCGGCGTTCGGCCTGTACATGCTGGGTGCGTTCGGCAAGACGAAGGCGGTGGAGAAGGAGCGTCGTCTGCCGTTTCGGCTGAATCGGTTCGCGATGAACCCGCTGGTGGCGCTGGTGCTGGCGCCACCGCTTCGCTGGTCGGTGTTGTAGAAACCGCTACCCTCAAATTTAATGCCGCTGGCCGAGAACGTCTTGGCCGCCGGGGCACCGCAGCTGGGGCACACGACCTCGGGAGTCTCGGACATGGGATGCTCAACCTCAAACACGTTGCCGCAGCTCGAGCACTTGTAATCGTAGCGCGCCATAATACTTCCTTTTCAGCACAAAGCGGGCAGATTACTCTGCCCGCAAAAATTCAAACGTCTGTAACTGTACCCTATATCGGGGGTTTTATCACGCTTCGCCCCAGAATCTATGGTTGTTGCGCAGGAGCTGTGCGGTTTTGTTCTCGGCGGCTGCAATGTCCGCCTCGTCAGCCTGCCAGGTCCAGTTGCCCGTGGCAACGCCCGGAACGTTCATGCGCGCGTCGTCGCCAAGCCCCAGGATATCCTGTAGTGGCATCATCACTAGGGGAGCGTCGCTTGCCAGCGCGTCGCTCATCAGCTTGGCCGCCACCTCAACACCGCTCGGCTCGTCGCCGCCCGCAAAGGAACGCGTGCACCAACCGGCCAGCGTCGACGTATCGTGCGTTGAGGTGTACAGGATCTTTCCTGGCGTGGGGTGCACGCCGCAACGGACGTCGTAATCGCTAAACTCCAGCACGTCCATGCCGGGGAAACCGCAGGTCGAAGCCATGGCGCGAACACCGGGCGTCAAATAGCCCAAGTCCTCAGCGATAAAGTTGAGCGGACCCAGCTCATCGTAGGCAGTCTGGAACAGGTCCTTGCCCGGGCCCGCCAGCCAGCGGCCGTCGGCGCAAGCCTTGCCCGCGGGGATACTAAAGTAGCTGTGGAAGCCCAGGAAGTGATCCAGGCGCACGCGGTCGTAGAGCGAAAACGCGCGACACAGGCGATCCATCCACCAGCTATAGCCGTTCTGCTTCATGTGGTCCCAGCGGAACGTCGGGTTGCCCCACACCTGGCCTTCGGGCGCAAAGTTGTCGGGCGGCGCGCCAGAAATTTCGATTGCTTTGCCGGTATCGGACAGCCAGAAGTTCTCAGGTTCGCTCCACGCGTCTGCCGAATCGTCGGACACGTACATAGGAATATCGCCGATGACCTCGATGCCTTTCTTGTGCGCATAGTTCATGAGCTCGCACCAAGCCAGGTCAAAGCGGTACTGCATGTAAGCCTGCAGCTCTGCCTCGTCGTGGAAACGCTTGTCGTCAATCAGATGCTCGTTGTAGCGCGCGACATCTGCCGGCCAATCGTGGCGCGACTCGCCCTCAAAGTTCTTTTTGACGGCCATATAGACGCAGTATTTCTCGAGCCAATCGGCATTGCGATGTTTAAAGGCGGTGTACAGCGGATCGGCATCCTCGCCTCCGCGGGCCTTCCAGGTCTCAAAGTCGGCGGCCAGCTCCTCGTGGCTCTCGGGCAGCAAGTCGATATTGCCTGCAAAGGCCGAAGGACCGGCGTAAGGGGAGCGGAAGAAGTCCGTGGGGTTGACGGGGAGAACCTGCCAGTAGCGCATGCCCATGGCGGCCAGATGGTCGATAAAACGACGCGTGGGCGCGCCGATCGTACCCGGCTTGCCGTCGTCGGTCGGCACCGATGTGATATGGCACACAACACCCGCACCGTGATCGAGCGGCTCCTGCAGGCGCTGCTCGACATGGTGATAGATGATCGACGAGCCCAGCGGGTACAGGTCGAGCGTGACCGTTCCGTTGTGGATCTCGCACTCGTGACCGCTGATCACATCGCTCGCGCATTCGCCGAGCGCCGGAATCGTCACCCGGTGTGAATTGCGCAGGCTGCGGTTGATGATGACGGTCGCGGACTCGCCGTCTTTACCGGTACGGTTGTAGGCCAGCACCTCGTCATTGAGCGCGAAGGCCTTGATCTCACCATCGATCATAAACGGCAGCGCGCGGCGCACAGCAGATGCGTTCTTGACGATCGCAAACGTATCGAAGTCGTGCAGGTCTTCCTTCATGGGCAGCGTGCGGCGATTGCCCGGATCAGTCAGGCCCTCAAGGCCGTACTCGTCACCATAGTAAATCGAAGGCACGCCGGGGAACGTCATCTGCATGAGCGTTGCAAGCCAAAAACGGCTCTTGGCCAGGCCCACCGAGTTCTCGTCCAGGCGCCACTTGCTGCGCTCGCACTCGGGTAGCTGTGACTCGTCGGGGCCGCCGCCGAGCACCGAGATGATGCGCGGGCGGTCGTGGCTCGACAGTAGGTTGAGCGCGCAGGACAGGGCTTCGCGCGGATAATTCTCGCGCAGGGTCTCGATATCTTCGGCTGCCTGGTAGGCGTTCTTGTAGCCCATCAAAAAGCCGATGACCATGTCGCGGAAGGGGTAGTCCATGGCGGAGTCGAGCTCAGAGCCCTGTAGATAGCGGCGCAGGTGGCCATAGCTGATCTTGTTGGAGGCGTCTTCCCAGACCTCGCCGAGCAGCAGCGCGTCGGGCTTCTCGGCGAGCACGGCCTTTTTGATCTCGGCCAGGAAGTCATCGGAAAGCTCGTCGGCCACATCCAGGCGCCAGCCATGGGCACCAGCGCGCAGCCATTTGCGGATCACGCCGTCCTTGCCCAGGATCCGCTCGCGCACCAGCTCGGAGCTCTCATTGATGGCGGGCATGTTGCCTACACCCCACCAGCAGTCGTATGAGCCGTCCTCGTGGAAATAGAACGCATCGCGCCACGGCGAATCCTCGCTCTGCCAGGCACCGACGCCGGGATAATTACCGTAGCGGTTAAAGTAGATCGAGTCGTCGCCCGTATGGTTGAAGACTCCGTCCAGGATGATGGAAATGCCGAGCTTTTCGGCTGCCTGGCACAGCTCAGTAAAGTCCTGCTCGGTGCCCAGGATCGGGTCGATCTTGGTGTAGTCGGCCGTGTCGTAGCGGTGGTTGCTCGCGGCTTCAAAGATGGGGTTGAGGTAGATGGCTGTAAAGCCCAGCTCGGCGATACGAGGCAGGTCTTCTTGGATTCCCTTGAGCGATCCGCCGTAGAAGTCCCAGGTCTTGATGGAGCCGTCCTCGGCGCGCTCATACACGGGCGGCTCGTTCCAGTCCTCGACCATGCGGCGTTGGATTCCGTTGCGAGGCTTTTCGACCTGAGCCAGCGTGCGCTCGCGCCAGTGCTCGTCGCGGGCGTAGCGATCGGGGAAAATCTGGTAGACCATGCCGCGCTCGTACCACTCGGGACGAACTTTGCGGTGTTTGTAGACGGTGACCTGGAACGACGGCACCTCGGCATAGTCGTAGGTCACGCCTTCGCCGCCGGTACGTCCTTGCGGTGCGCCCAGGCGAACCTCGGGCTGGCCCTCGATATTGCATATAAAGCTGTACCAGATAAGACAGGGCTCAGTGCACTCAAGCTCTACGGTAAATATGCCGTCGCCCTCGTGCGTCATGGGATACCGAGACTCACCAATCTCATCGACCCAGGTGCGCAGCGTAAGCGTTGCCTGGTTGGGGTCGGCATCCTCCAAAATCACCGATAGCGAAACGGAAGTTCCAGTGGTCACAGCGCCAAACGGAGTACGAAACTGCGGCAGACGGCTGTTGTGTATCAATCTCATAGTACGGTCCAGTTCAATAGAATCATGGCCTGCTGGCCATGGGCTTTACGCACAGGATGTAAGTATATCTGTTGTACACAGGCTGTATAAACAACATCCGTTTACCATCGGCGAACGGTTGTCCTAGAAAATCGTTTTACCAACTATCAACAGAGAAGGGGCGCCCGGTTGGAGCGCCCCTTACTTAGGGTTTGATGAGGTTTTGGATCGTCTGTGGGCTAGCGGCGCTTGCGGGTGGCCGTGGCCTTGCGGACGGACGTCTTCTTGGACGGAGCCTTTTTCTCTGCCGGAGCGGCGGGGGAGACCGGGCTCTCCTTGGCGGGCTCGGTCTTTGCAGTAGCCTTCGGAGCGGTCTTGACCTCAGCGGCCTTCGGTGCCGACTCGGCCTTTACTGCGGGCTTGTCCTCGGCCGTAGCCTCTGCCTTGGGAGCAGCGGCCTTGGTCGTGGCCTTTTTGGCCGTCGTCGTAGCGCGCTTGCGCGTGGTGGTCTTGGCGGCCGGCTTTGCCTCGGCCTTGGGCTCGGCACCCGCCTCCTCGACCTTGACGGCGGGCTTTGCGGCAGCCTTCGTAGTGGTCTTCGTAGCAGCCTTCGTCGCAGCGGCCTTGGTCGTTGTCGACTTCGTAGCCGTGGCCTTCTTGGCGGTCGTGGTCTTGGTCGTGGTCGTCTTCTTGGCAGCGGTCTTTACCGGAGCCTTGGCGGCCGGCTTGGCATCAGCGACCTCGGCCTTTACCTCGGGAGCAGCCTCGGCTTCTGCGGCCTTCTTGGCAGCGGCGGTCGTGCGCTTGCGCGTGGTCGTTGCCTTGGCAGCAGTCGTCTTTGCTGCGGCGGTCTTGGTGGCGGCAGTCTTGGTTGTCGTAGCCTTCTTGGCCGTCGTCTTGCGAGTCGTGGTCTTCTTAGCTGCGGGCTTTGCAGCGGGCTTGACCTCGGTCTCTGCCTCAGGAGCAACCTCAGCCTTCACCTCAGGCTCGGCCTTTGCGGGCTCAGCTTCATCCGGCTTCTCCTCGGCCTTAAGCTCCTCAGCGGCCACCGGCTCAGCAACAGCCTCAGGCTCGTCGACAACAGCCGCCGGCCTCTCAATCTCCGGATGCATAAAGAAGTACAGGTCCAGATATTTATCGGCCGAGCGCGTCCAGCTAAAGTCCTGGCTCATGGCCTGCGTGACCAGCTGGTTCCAGGCGTCGCGGTTATCCCAGAACAGGCGCGCCGCACGGAATACCGCGTCGCCCATCTCGTCGCCGTTAAAGTTGGTAAACGAAAAGCCCGTTCCCTCGCCGGTAAACTCGTTATACGGGATCACGGTATCCTTCAGGCCACCGGTCTCGCGTACGATAGGCAGGGTGCCGTAGCGCATGGCGATGATCTGCGACAGGCCGCAAGGCTCAAACTTCGAAGGCATCAGGAACATATCGGCGGCGGCATACATACGCTGCGACAGCGCCGGGTCAAACTCGATGCGCGCTGCCATGGTGCCGGGGTACTTGTCCTGGAAGTAGCGCAGGCCGTCCTCGTAGTCGCGGTCGCCGGTGCCCAGTACGGCCACCTGAACGCCGCCGGACAGGATGCGGTCGAGCGCGTACATGACCAGGTCCATGCCCTTCTGGCGCGTCAGGCGCGTGACCATCACCATAAGCGGGCGGTCGTCGCGAACCTCGAGTCCCAGCTCTTCCTGCAGCTTGGCCTTGCACACGGCCTTGCCGGAACGGTCCTCCACGGTGTAGTTGGCGGCAATGCGCTTATCGGTCGCCGGGTCAAAGCCCGCCACATCAATGCCGTTGAGGATGCCCTGCAGCGCGTAGGAACGCTCGCGCAGCACACCGTCCAGACCCTCGCCAAACTCGGGCGTCTGGATCTCGTTGGCATAGGTGGGGCTCACCGTGGTGATGGCATCGGCATAGTGCAGCGCGCCCAGCATGTAGTTGATGCTGCAGGCGTCGCAGCGCAACTGCGAGGCGGCCGCCGGAATGTGCGCCACGCCCAGGATGTCCTCCATCACGGTGTCGCTAAACTGGCCCTGGAACGCCACGTTGTGGATCGAGAACACGGTCTTGACGCGGTCGTACAGCGGCAGGCCCTGGTAGAACTCGCGCAAGAACACGGGCGCCAGTGCCGTCTGCCAGTCGTTGCAGTGCAGGATGTCGCACTCAAAGCCTTCGGGCAGGTGCTGCAGGCTCTCGGTGATGGCTTTGGAGAAGAACGCAAAACGCTCGCCGTCGTCAAAGAAGCCGTACGGATAGTCGCGCGCAAAGTAGCGCTCGTTGTCCACGAACATATAGGTGACGCCGTCGCGCTCGAGCTTCTCGAGCCCGCAGTACTCGTTGCGCCAGCCCAGGCTCACGTAAAAGTCGGAGAAGTGCTCCATCTGCGCCTTGTACTCGTCCTTGATGGTGGCGTACTTGGGCACCATCACGATGACTTCGGCGCCGGCGCGCACAAGCGCCGCAGGCAGCGAGCCCGCTACGTCGCCCAGGCCACCGGTCTTTACAAACGGCGCGCACTCGGCCGAGGCAAACACGATCTGCATCTTTTTGCTGGAATCAGCCATATTGTCTCCCATGTTGCAATTCGAGAATAGCCGCCAGGCGCGAACCGGGCGGCTATTCTACATGTTACGAGCGATGTTGCGGTGCCAACGTTAACGTACGATGGTGGTATCGGACGTTAACGGAGCCTTGCCCAGCACCAGGATGTTCTCGGGCGTGCCGCGAAGCTCGGTGTTGGTGGGAACCACGTTGTTCTTGTCCAGGATGGCATTCTCAACGCGAGCGCCGCTCTTGATGATGCAGCTCTGGTTGATGATCGAGTTGGTCACCGAGGCGCCTTCCTCGACCACAACGCCGCGCGACAGGATCGAGTTGCGCACGGTGCCCTTGATGATGCAGCCGGCCGAGATGATCGAGTTGCAGGCGTGGCTGCCGGTCGCGTAGCGCGAAGGCGGCACGTCGTGGGCCTTGGTTAGGATCGGGCGCTCGGGGTCAAAGAGCTGGTCGGCCACGGTCTGGTCGAGCAGGTCCATGCTGCGGCGATACAGCGACTTCTCGCTAAACACGCCCACGACCTCGCCCTTGTACTCGTAGCTGCACACGTCGATGTTGCCAAAGTCGCCCTGGAGTGCCTCGAGCAGGTCCAGATAGTCGGCGGCTTGGTAATGGTCGATGATCTCGAGCAGCGTCTCGCGGTTGACGATGCAGCAGTCCATAGAGGCGTTATCGCCGTACACGACGCCGGCGCTCACGCCCGTCAGGCGGCCGTTCTCGTTAATTTCGAGTTTGGTCTCGTCATCGACGTTGTGCGTGGCCTTGCAGTACACCACGGTCATCTGGGCACCGGAGTTCTCGTGCGCGTCGATGATGGTGTTGAGGTCCATATTGAAGATGATGTTGGTGCCCATCATCACAACATAGGGCTTGTCCGAGCGCTGGAACAGCGTCTTGTTGGAGATGATGTCGCGCAGCAAGAAGCGCATGCCGCCCTTGGTGGTGCCATACGCGTTGCCGGGCACCATAAACAGGCCGCCCTTCTTGCGGTCCAGGCCCCAGTCCTTGCCCGAGCCCACGTGGTCGATCAGCGAGCGATAGTTGCCCGGCATGACGACACCGACGGTCTTGATGCCAGCATTCATCATGTTGGACAGCGGGAAGTCGATCAGGCGGTAGCGACCCAAAAACGGGACGGACGCGATGGGGCGGTCCTTGAGCAGCACGCTGCCGTAGGTCGAAGAGTAGTTAGCGGTGATATAACCGATGGCCTTGCGATTGATCATCGGATCATTCCCCCTTCCCGATAACGACGTCATTTCCAACGACGGCCGTATCCTTGGTGGTATCGACAGAGCCGAGCTTCACGCCCTCTTCGACCGTGGAGTTCTCGCCCAAAATAGCGCGGCAGATGTGCGCGCCGCTCTTAACGTGCGCACCCGGCAGCAGCACGGAGTCCTCGACCACGGCGCGCTCCTCGATGATGACATCGGTCGAAAGGATCGAGTGGCGAGCGGTGCCGTAGATCTTGCAGCCGTTGGAGACCAGGCAGTCGTCCAAGCGACCATCCGGACCAATGTAGTGCGGCGGACGCGTGGTGATGTTGGACATGATGGGGAAGTGCTTGTCAAACAGATCGAACTCGGGGTTGTTGCCCAGCAGGTCCATCGAGGTCTCGTGGAAGCTGGCGATGGTGCCGACGTCCTTCCAAAAGCCGTGGAACTCGTAGCTGTACAGGCGCTTGCCCTCGCCGAGCAGCTTGGGGATGATGTCCTTGCCAAAGTCGTGGCTCGAGCGCTGGTCCAGAGCGTCCTCCTCGAGTGCCTCGATCAGCACGTCGGCCGAGAAGATGTAGATGCCCATGGACGCGAGGTTCGAATCGGGCTTATCGGGCTTCTCGGTGAACTTGGTGATACGGCCGTCCTCGGGGTCGGTGGTCAGGATGCCAAAGCGGCTGGCCTCCTCCCAAGGCACGGGCATAACGCTTACCGTGAGGTCGGCGTTGTTCTCAATGTGCGTCTTGAGCATCTTGCGGTAGTCCATGCGATACAGGTGATCGCCCGAAAGAATAAGGACGTACTTGGGGTCGTTGGCCTTGATGTAGTCCAGGTTCTGCGTAATGGCGTCTGCCGTGCCCGCATACCAGGCGCCGCCGGTCTGCGTCTCATACGGCGGCAGGATCGACACGCCGCCGTCACGGCTGTCCAGATCCCACGCCTCGCCGGAGCCCACGTAGGCATGCAGCAGGTAGGGGCGATACTGCGTCAGAACGCCCACCGTGTCGATGCCCGAGTTGGAGCAGTTGGAGAGCGAAAAGTCGATAATGCGGAACTTGCCACCAAAGCTAACCGCCGGCTTAGCGATCTTTTGGGTGAGTGCCCCCAATCGGCTGCCCTGTCCTCCTGCGAGGAGCATCGCGATGCATTCTTTCTTACTCATCGATTTCTCCTTCTGTCATCGATGTTCCTAAACCCATTAGCGACGGGCGCGGCGCAACGTCACGCCCGTCGAGTAATGCCGTGCTGGCATAGGGGAGCTCGCGCGCCTTTACGCGTGCCAGATCTCGTCGCGGTACTCGCGAATGGTGCGGTCGCTCGAGAACCAGCCGGAGGAGGCGGTGTTGAGCAGCGCCTTGCGGTTCCAGGTCTCCTGGTCGCCATAGCTGCCGGTGAGTTTCTCCCATGCATCCACGTAGCTGCGGAAGTCGGCCATGACCAGGTCGGGGTCGTTGTTGTTCATGAGCTCGTTGTAGATGCTCTCGAAGTTGCCCGAAAGACCCGCAAAGGTGTTGTCCTTGAGCTCGTCCATCACGTGGCCCAGACGCTCGCGATCGCCGTTGAGGGTATCCCACGCAAAGTAGCTATTGGATGCCCAGAGCTGCTCGACCTCGGGAGCGGTCAGGCCAAAGATGGCCTCGTTTTCGCGGCCGGCCAGGTCGGCGATCTCGATGTTGGCGCCGTCGAGGGTACCCAGCGTAATGGCGCCGTTCATCATGAGCTTCATGTTGGACGTGCCCGAGGCCTCCTTACCGGCCGTGGAAATCTGCTCCGAGATCTCGGCGGCGGGGTAGATGAGCTGGGCGTTGCTCACACGGAAGTTGGGAATAAAACAGACCTTCATAACCTCGTTGACGCGGGGGTCGTTGTTGATGACCTCGGCCACCGAGTTAATGAGGCGGATGGTCTCCTTGGCGAAGGTGTAGCTCGAGGCAGCCTTGCCGCTAAAGATGAAGGTCGTCGGCGTCACGTGGAAGTTGGGATCGGCGATGCGACGGTTGTAGATGTCCATCACCTTCATGATGTTCATGAGCTGGCGCTTGTAGGCGTGGAAGCGCTTTACCTGAACATCGAAGACGGTGTTGGGGTCGATGACCAGACCGGTCTCGGCCTTAACGTAGGCGGCCAGGCGCTCCTTGTTGGCGCGCTTGGAGGCACCCACGGCCTTCAGAAACTCGGTGTCGTTCTTAAAACCTTTAAGCTTCTCAAGCTCAAAGGCGTCCTTCAGCCAACCGTCGCCAATGGCCTCGGTCACGAGCTTGGCGTAGGTGGGGTTGGCCTCGGCAAAGAAGCGACGGTGCGAGATGCCGTTGGTCTTGTTGTTGAACTTCTCGGGCGTTAAGGCATAGAAGTCCTTGAGCACGATGTTCTTGATGATGTCGGAGTGAATCTTTGCCACGCCGTTGACGCTATGGCTGCAGATCACGGACAGGTTGGCCATGCGAATCTCGCCGTCCCACAGAATGGCGGTCTGGCGCAGGCGCTCCTGCCAACCCTCCTGCGTGGTGTCGAACGACTCATGCCAACGACGGCTGATCTCGTCGATGATCTGGTACACGCGGGGGAGGAGCTTGGAGAACGTGCCGATGGGCCACTTCTCCAGAGCCTCGGGCAGGATGGTGTGGTTGGTGTAGCTCACAACCTGCGTCACGATGTTCCAGGCGTCATCCCACTCGAGCTTCTTCTCGTCGATGAGGATGCGCATGAGCTCGGGGCCGCACATGGCAGGGTGGGTATCGTTGGTATGGATGGCCACAAACTGCGGCAGCAGCTCCCAGTTTGCGCCGTGCTCCTTCTCAAAGGTGTCGAGCAGGCTGTAGATGCCGGCCGAGACAAACAGGTACTCCTGCTTCAGGCGCAGCAGACGGCCGTGCTCGCCGGCGTCGTTGGGGTAGAGGATGGCGCTGATGGCCTCGGCCTCGGCGCGCTCGGCATCTGCCAGGGCGTAGTCGCCGCGGTTGAAAGCCTCAAGGTCAAAGTGCTCCTCGACCGGCTCGGCGGCCCAGACGCGCAGCTTGTTGACGGTCTCGCCAGCATAGCCCACAACGGGGATGTCATAGGGAACGGCAAGGATGTCCTGCGTGTCCACCGTGCGGTAGAACGTGCGGCCGTTCTCCTCAAAGCCCTCGACGCGGCCACCAAACTTGATGGTCACGGCCTTGTCCTGACGGCGGACCTCCCAGGGATAGCCATGGGTGAGCCACTCGTCGGTAGCCTCGACCTGGCTGCCGTTGACGATCTCCTGCTTAAACAGGCCGTAGCGGTAGCGCATGCCGTTGCCGTAGCCGGCGATGCCCTCGGCTGCCATGGAATCCAGGAAGCATGCGGCAAGACGGCCCAGACCACCGTTGCCCAGAGCCGGATCGGGCTCCTGGTTCTCAATGACGGACAGATCGAAGCCCATGTCGTCGAGCGCCTCGGCGACCATGTCGCGCACGCCAAAGTTGAGCAGGTAGTTGTCGAGCAGGCGGCCGATCAAAAACTCGATCGAGAAGTAGTACACGCGCTTCTTGCCCTCGGCGGTGGCGCGGGCGTCGCTCTTGGTGGCAACGGTGCGTGCCTTCTCGGCCACGAGCTTGGCCAGGGCGTTAAAGCGGTCGAGGTCGCTGGCGGCCTCGACGCTCTTGCCGCTGATGCTCATGACGGCATCGCGATAGAGCTCGGTAAACTCCTGCTTGTTGTCGAAGATCTTATTCATACGTTCCTTCCCCCGGGGATGTTTCTCCCGGAACGGTTATGACTTGTATCCTACGCCCCGGCGGGGCGGGTAATTACAGTGGTAACACCTTTGTTACGCTTTCTTGGCAGGATCCTTAACGGCAGCTGCCTTGGCCTTGGAAGCAGCCTTCTTGGCCGTGGTGGACTTGGCCGAAGCCTTGGCGGCGGGCTTGGCAGCCTTCGCCTTAGCCGGAGCCTTCTTAGCAGCTGCGGCCTTGGGCTTCACCGAGGACATGCGCTTGCGCGTCGCCTTCTTGGGCTCCTCGACCACGGGCGGCTTATAGCTGCTGGGACCGCGGCGCTTAAGCACCACGCCCGCCAGACCGGGCACCTTAATCTCGATGGAGTCCATCTGCCCGTTCCAGGGATAGGGCTCGCTCGAGCAGGTGTAGGGTTCCTCGCCGGCATAGCCGCTGCCGCCAAACTCGGGACGATCGGAATCAAAGATGACCTCCCAGTCACCCTCGCGCGGCACGCCCACGCGGAAGCTCTCGTAGCTCGCCGGGTCAAAGTTGATCAGGATCACCAGGTCGTCATTGACGTCCTCGCCCTGGCGCACAAAGCTCACGATGGACTGCTTAGAGTTATCCGCGTCAATCCAGCTAAAGCCGTCGTCGGTGTAGCCGCGCTCGTACAGGGCGGGCTCGGCGGTGTACAGGTGGTTAAGTGCCTTGATAAAAGCCTGATGATGACGGTGGGTCTCGTACTCCTCGGTCAGGAACCACTGGATGGACTCGTAGTAGCGCCATTCAATAAACTGGCCGATCTCGTTGCCCATAAAGTTGAGCTTGGCACCGGGGTGCGTCATCTGGTAGAAGGCCAGCGTACGCAGACCGGCAAACTGGCGCCACCAGTCACCCGGCATGCGGCCGATGAGCGAGCACTTGCCGTGCACGACCTCGTCGTGGCTCAGCGGGCAAATAAAGTTCTCGGTAAAGGCGTACATGATGGAGAACGTGAGTAGCCCGTGGTTGCCGGGGCGCCATGGAAAATCGGTCTGCATGTAGTGCAGGGTGTCGTTCATCCAGCCCATGTCCCACTTGTAGTGGAAGCCCAGGCCGCCGTCCTGCGGCGGGTAGGTCACGAGCGGCCACGCGGTGGACTCCTCGGCCATCATCATCACGTCGGGGTAGTGCGCCTCAACGGCGCAGTTGACCTGGCGGATAAACGCGCTGGCGTCCAGGTCTTCCTCGGTTCCGTACTTGTTGAACTTCTTTTGGCCGGGATCGTCGATGCCAAAGTTGAGGTACAGCATGCTGGACACGCCGTCCATGCGAATGCCGTCCACGTGGAAGTTCTCGAGCCAGTACAGCACGTTGGAGACTAGGAAGGAGCGGACCTCGCCGCGGGCGAAATCGAACTTGTGCGTGCCCCAGTTGGGGTGAATCTCGTGCTCAAACAGCATGTGGCCGTTAAAGGTTGCAAGGCCGTGGGAGTCGGCGCAAAAACCGCCGGGCACCCAGTCCATGATCACGCCGATGCTCGCCTCGTGGCACGCATCAATAAAGTGCATGAGCTGCTGCGGGTTGCCGTAGCGCGACGTGGCGGCGTAGTAGCCGGTCGTCTGGTAGCCCCAGGAGCCATCGAAGGGATGCTCCATAAGCGGCATGACCTCGATATGCGTGTAGCCCATGTCGCGCACGTAGTCCACGAGCTCCACCGACAGGTCGTCGTAGGTGTAGAACTCGCCGCGCTGCGCGGGGAAGGGATCCATGGGTCCGGGGTAGTTGCCGTACTCGTCGGGCTCGCCCTGCGGCGCGTCGCCGTGGCGCTTCCACGAGCCAATATGCACCTCATAGATATTGAGCGGCTGCGACATATGGTTGTGGCCGGCGCGGCGCTTGAGCCACGCGGCGTCGTTCCACTTGTAGCCATCGAGGGTCCACAGCACGCTCGCGGTACCCGGAGGGCACTCGGCCTTAAAGGCATACGGATCGGCCTTGTAGAGCTTTTCGCCCTCGTTGGTTTCGATGAGGTACTTATAGAGCTGGCCCTGCTCGGCGCCAGGAATAAAGCCTTCCCAAATAGCGCTCGTATGCACGGGCACCAGCGGGTTGGCTTGTTCATCCCAGTCGTTAAATTCGCCAATGACATGGACGCTCTTTACGTCGGGGGCCCAAACGCAAAAACGCCAGCCGCGCGTACGGTTCTGCGTGTCGGGGTGCGCGCCCATCTTTTCCCAGCTGCGCTCCCACATTCCAATGCCAAACAGGTAGACATCGTCCTTGGAGAGCTCCGGTGCGTGCGGAGCCGGTTTGCGGGTTGCGGGCTTTTTAGCCGTTGGCTTTAGCTTTGTATCGCTCACGTTTGATCCCATCATGACGCGGCAGCGTGTTGCCTTGGTGACTAGATGCGAAAGGTCCAAGGCTGCACGAATCGAAGGGACGGCGAAGTTTCTGTGATTCGTTCCACCTCGCGTGCTCGGTGGAACTTTCGGCAGAAACTACGATAACACCTGTGCGTTAGTTTTATGGACGAAAGCGGATTTGCGGGAGCGTTTAATCGGTAAGCGACATGTTTATACCACTGGCAGAATTGCCGTGGTAAAACTCTTGACAGTTTTACCAATTAGGGTTTCAAAATTGTTAGCCTGACGTTTGGTAAAACGTTTTTAGCAGGTTGTTTACCATTTGACATTGAAAGGTTCGTTTATGTCCCATACCGCCGCTCCCAAGGTTGCTTTTATTTTCGATTGCGACGGCACACTGGTTAATAGCACCCCCGTTTGGGCCTATGCCCAGCCCGAGTTATTGCACCGCCACGGTGTCGACGTGACGGTCGACGATTTTGCCCAGTTTGAGCATTTGTCGCTGGAGGATGAGTGCCAGGCCTACCACGATACGTGGGGCATTGGTGCAAACGATGAGGAGCTGTATCGCGAGCTGGGCGAGATTTTGATTGATGGATACTCTAAGGTGCCGCCGCGCGACGGGCTCCTGGCATTTTTGGAGCAGGCGAAGGCGGCGGGTATTGCCATGTGCGTGGCTACGTCCACTCCGGCCGAGCTGGTGCAGTCTGCGCTCGCAGGTGCCGGGCTCGACGCTTACATGGAGTTTGTTACCACGACGGGTGAGGCAGGACGCTCCAAGCAGTTCCCCGATGTGTACGAGCTGGCTCTGCGCCGCTTGGAGGAGCGCCACGAGTGCAAGTTTGAGCGCGCTTGGGTGTTTGAGGACGCGGTCTTTGGCCTTAAGAGCTCTGGCGCCGCAGGCTTTAAGCGTGTGGGCATCTATGACCCGCACGGCCGCATGAAGCGCGACGATGTGCGCGACAACTGCGATATCTTTATCGATAGCTACGAGGAGCTGGATCTGGCCCGCGTGCTTTCGTTTGAGGGATAGGCGAGGGCCGTGGCTTGCAAGGTATTAGTGGTCTGCGGCTCGCCCGTGGTGGCGAGCGCGAATCTGTTACGTAGGCTAGCAGGGGAGTGCGACCACGTCGTCGCCGTGGACCGCGGACTCGACGCGCTGCTGGGCGCGGGACTGGGCTGCGATGTGTATGTGGGGGACGCCGACACGGTGAGCGACGCAGGTCGTGCGTTGGTCGATGCCGCCGAAGCCTTTGAAGTAGAACGCCACGACCCATACAAGGACTATACCGATCTGGCGCTGGCGCTCGATTCCGTCCGTCGTCGCTGGCCGGGTGCCGAAGTGGTTGCGAACTGCGCAACGGGCGGCCGTCCGGACATGGCGCTTTCCGTACTGGGCCTGCTCGCGGGCTACGAGGACGCCCCAGTTTGGATTGCCGAGGACGAGACCATGGCCCGCATTCTGCACGAAGGCGAATCCTGGACCATTGAGAATGCAACCGGCAAAACCTTCTCCATAATCGCAATCGCCCCCAACACCGAGGTAAGCGAACACGGACTAGAGTGGGAACTAGATCACGCCCCGCTGGGCTTGTTGGCCGACACGGGCATAAGCAACGTCATCAGGTCAACAGCCATGATCCAAGTCCACACCGGCACCGCTATCGCTTACCTCTACAAGTAAGGTCTATCGCATCAGGGTTTTATCGGGACGGTATATAGAAATAAGCGCTCGAAGAGTGATTATTTCTATCCACCGTCCCAGGAAAACCCGTAAGTAAGAGATTCAACCCAAAAAAGTCCTTGCATCAAAGAAAGTCTTCCCCTATAGTATCTCCTCGTCACGGGGGCGTAGCTCAGCTGGGAGAGCGCTTGACTGGCAGTCAAGAGGTCAGGG
>ENA-ORUW01001451-ORUW01001451.1-human-gut-metagenome-genome-assembly--contig:-NODE-1451-length-16560-cov-3.127234_pt1 | contig 16560 bp, 6 predicted proteins | sample MGYA00242088_ERZ509227 | MGnify/ENA primary metagenome ERZ509227 (study PRJEB26280, sample SAMEA2338816) | human gut metagenome | biome: human gut; feature: human-associated habitat; material: faeces... | reverse complement strand
GGGGAATGGCACTATGTGACCCAGATCGGAAAGGGAAGTACGACTTCGTATACCAACACCGGCCTGAAATCTGGTCATACGTATTATTATACTATGCGTGCATACCGTACGGTAGATGGTGAGAAAGTCTTTGGTTCTTACTCGGATTGGGTGAATGTGACAGTGAAGTAATTCTGCAAAAGCAGATGTAAGGCTTTGCCAGTTATGTATGGAGTGCAAAGCATTCCTGGTATGGGTCTGAGTGCCCATATCAGGAAGCTTTGCGTCTATAAGCAAAAAGATTTTTATAGTGGGGGGGGGTACCTTATGTGGAAGAGAAAAAAGCAGAGCCTGCGTGGAAAAGTTACAGGCGGCGTCTACAAAGATGAGACTGGTATTCGGACAGGAAGGCAGAAGGCGGAGTGAACAAGAGTTATTTTCTTGACAAAATTGCCTATATTCGTTATACTAAGAAAGTAAATCCATAGTATAAATTGAATAGAACTGCGGTCAGGTATTTTTACCTGTTTGAAGGGAACCCGGTGAGAATCCGGGACAGTCTATCTCTACTGTATGAGGGACGAACGGAACATAGGGCCACTGGAGAGATCTGGGAAGGCGTTTCTAGTAGGAGGAACTCGAGTCAGGATACAGCAACGCAGTTTAAGTGGGAGATTCGTAAGCAAGGCGGATTGAGAAGAGAGTCCGAGAGCTTTTTGTATATGGCAAAAAGTTATTTTAAAGATAGAGCCTGACAGGCTCTTTTTTTTAAAATTCCCGGGGCTCTCTTTTCCTTATATATGGAAAATATTATGGCTTGTCGGGTTCTTCACTTCAAGTACTATGGAAAAAAAGAAAGGAGTGAAACTTATGAAAAAGCGAGGAAGGAGAATCCTCTGCCTGATGATGGCGATGTTGATGATTCTCACTTCGATGCCTGCGACAGCGATGGCTGCCACAGAAGAATCCGCTTCGGAGCTGGGAAACTCTTCGAACGTCGAAGCGTTTCAGGAAGAAACTGCGGATGCAGCGGTATCTTTTGAGGAAGAAGAGCAGGAGACAGTATTTGCCTCCGACGATGATGTCTGGTGGGATAGATATTTCTATATCAGCATGATGAAGGGGGAGGAAGAGATCTACCAGAATGATTCGGACCAGGCTATGACACCGATGCTGGCACAGAAGTATGGTTTTACCTACGGCCCGGATATTGATGTGGAGCAGGGACAGTATACTCTGCTGGACGCGCTGGTTCTGACTCAGATTGAGATGTTCGATGCCACCCCGGAAAACATCCGGGATTATCTGGATTTGGACGAAGCTGGAAATGTCATCAAGGTGAGCGGTGTCGACACCCGGAATTTTACTTTTATTGTAAATGGGGTGGCAGCCGGAGAGTATGGAACTTCCATTTATGTCAACAATTATGAAATCTATGATGGCGATGAGATCATTTTTCTGACAGAGACGACCGATGAGTCGGCACCTGTTCTGAGTGATATCTCAGTGACAGAGAGAGCCATGGAGACAGTGACCTTAAGCTTTAACAGCGATGAAGGGGGAACTGGGTATTATGTAGTACAGGGTGTGGATGAGGAAGCGCCCGCGCAGATCGACAAAGATTCTGCAAAGACTTTCACGATAGGTGTGGATGAAAATGAAGTCACCCTGGAAGGATTGACAGAGGAGGCCTGCGCCGTGTATCTGGTCGCAGAAGATCTGACAGGCAATCTAGGTGAAATCATCAAAGTCGATGTGGAGGCTTGTGAGTCGACGCTCGGTGAGATCACACTGAACCGTTCTTCCGTAGCCATGGGAATCGGTCAAGAAATGGAGCTGGAGGCGGCGACTGTTCCAGAGGATCCTTATTTTGAGAGACAGATTACCTGGGAGTCCAGCGATGAGCAGATTGTAAAAGTGGAGGATGGAACAATCACTGCAGTTGCGAAGGGCGATGCCACCGTCACGGCGAGTGTCGGTGAAATCTCTGCCAGCTGTGAAGTGTCTGTCTGGAGCGCGCCCACCATCGAGACGACTCTAGAGGATGGCATTCAGCTTAGGGCTAGCCGGAAAACCTTCGACGTTATCGCCAGGGATTCCGCTGGAAATAAACTGGCATCTTCCGTGAAGCTGGATGGGTCCAGCGTGGCTTATAACTGGGATGATGACACGAAGACCAGTTATACCCTGAACTTCAAAGACAAAAAAAATGGAGAACACACGGTTCTAATTTCTGTGACGGACTCCATCGGACAGACAGTCACCCAGGAATATAAAATCTACTATACCAAAGCAGAAGAAGGGGAATTGATCGGCTACGCGACTTTTGACATCGAGGCGATCACCATCAACTGCGGCTATATTGTGGAACCCATTAAGGTGCCGATCTATGAAGGTGAGAATGCAGCAGAGGCTCTGGTTCGCCTGATTCAGGAGAACGGCTATGATTACACCAACACTGGAACCGTGGAGAGTGGCTTCTATCTGTCTGCGATCGTAGGAGCCAATGCGTCTAGACCAGGCTCTGCGACGAAGGAACTGAATCTGGAAAATGCGTCTATGAATGAAGACCTCAGTGATCTGTCCATTGAATGGAGAGAGGGGACGGAAGGACAGCTGGGAGAGTTCGACTATGCCCAGGGCTCCGGCTGGATGTACTGCCTGAACAACGTATTTCCAAACGTAGGTTTTGCAGACAGCTATCTCTCTGACGGAGACGTTGTCCGCGTTCAGTTCACTTTGGCCTATGGGGCAGATATCGGAGGCGGCCATGCCATGGGCGGCGACGACGGAGTTGGCAAGATTCGTGCAGTGAAGGATGATTTATCAACTGCGATTGCGACGGTGAATAGTGCGCAGAACAAGGAAATGCTTCTGGCGAACGAAGAGATTAAGGCAGCATATGAAAAAGCCAACGAAGTGATGTTGGATTTGCCGGCATCTCAGGACACTGTTGATGAGGCATGTGAGGCTTTAAACGAGGCGATGGCAGGAGAACAGCCAACTTCCATGTCCTTGAAAGAGAAGGACCTGACTCTGGAGAATATGACCAGCAAGAAACTGGAAGTTGTCTATGAACCGGAAGATATCACGGTGCCGATTCAGGTACAGTGGGAATCTTCAGATGAGAATATCGTGGAAGTGGAGGCAGACGGTACCGTAACTGCCAAGAACGCAGGAAAGGCCACGGTCACTGCCAGACATGGAGAGTGGAGCGACTCCTGTGAGATTACAGTGCCTGTTGTGACGATGACTGGAATTTCACTGGCGGAAGAGGAAGTAACTCTGACAAGGGCAGAGACGAAGGAGCTGGAAGTTCTGTATGCACCGGAGAACACCACGGATGCAAGGGACGTGACCTGGACGGTGGAAGACACCGGTGTAGCAGTTGTGACAAACGGTGAAATTATGGGCGTAGCTCCAGGAACCACGACGGTGACAGCAGCTGTGGGAGACTTTTTGGCATCCTGCCAGGTGACAGTGAGAGATATTCCGATCACAGGCATCGAGTCAGGAGAGACGAAAATTACTTTGCAGCCGAAGAAAACCAAGAAACTGTCCTATCAGGTGCTTCCTGCCGACACGACAGAAGATAAGACCCCGACGGTGGTATCCACCAACAAGAATGTGGTGACTGCAACTGCCAATGCCAGTGGAGTTACTCTAAAAGGCGTGGCGGATGGAGAGGCAGATGTGATCGTGAAGATCGGAGCACAGAGTGTGTCTTATCACGTGACCGTTCAAGAAATCAATGTGACGGATTTTGAGTTCCGGGAGATTCCGCAGAGCCTGAATGTGGGCAAGAGCAAGTCCGTATATCTGGATTTTGAACCGGTCAGCACACCGGATAATCAGAATGAGGTGGAGTGGACCTCCAGCGATACCAATGTGGTATCGATTAGCAAAGCCAAGAATTCTTACGGAACGTTAAAAGGTGTCGCACCTGGGAAAGCGACGATCACAGCGAAACTGGGAGACATCAGCAAATCTTTCGAGATTGAAGTCGTAGAGATTCCTCTGGAAGGAATTTCTCTGGAAACAGATAAGCTGGAAGCCTATGTGGGAGAGTACACTTCTGTCAGAGTATCCTTTAACCCGTCTGATACCACGGACGATACCAAGGTTACCTGGGAGAGCAGCGATCCTTCTGTACTGAATGTGACATCGACTTCTTCATATGGAAGCTTTACGCCAAAGAAAAAAGGTACGGTTACACTGACCGCGAAAGTGGGAAAATTCTCTGATTCTTGTGAAGTCGTGGTAAAAGAAGTTCCAAGTGTGGAGTCTATCTCCATGAATACGCCAGAGATGGAGATTGGTGTCGGAAAATCCCAGAGTCTGGGTGTGACGGCCAGCCCGTCGAAATCGGATTACAGCAGTTCCAAAGTGAGCTGGAGTAGTTCAGATAGCACGATTGCCACTGTGGGGAATACAGGTTATGTAAAGGGAATCAAGCCAGGTACGGTTACGATTACGGCTTCTTACGGGAGGCTGACGGCCAGTGCTAAGGTGACGGTGGTAGAGTATCCGGTAGAGGCAGTCGTGTTCAAGGATGCTGTCACAGAGATCAAAAACATCGGTACTAAGAAGTCTCTGGGGCTTGCAGTGATACCGAGCAATTATACAGAAGCGCTGGAGGTTACAGCGGTTTCCAGCGATGAGAGCATCGCTGTGGTTTCCAGTACCAGCAAAACTGGTGTGAGTGTGGAGGCGAAAGCAGCGGGAACTGCAAAGATCACCGCGACAGTGACAGCTCCAAGCGGTACCTACACTGCAGAGACCGAGGTGGTCGTAAACGCCAACTATATCGAAACGCTTGCATTTGAGCAGGGAAGCTATGACGTGGAAAAAGGTGATAGCTTGAGAATGAGTTCTGAGATAGAATATCAGCCAAGCGGCGGAGATACGAAATCCATCACATGGTCTTCGGACAATGAAGAAGTAGCGACAGTGAATTCCAGTGGTTCCGTGAAGGCCGTGGACTATGGAACCGCGACCATCATGGCAACTCTGAAAAATAATAGGAAAGTCAGCTGCAAGATCGTCGTGTCAAAACCAGTGACGGATTTGATCATCAGCGCGACGAAACTGGGTATGCTCAAGGGCAGCAGCATTGAGCTGGATACCATTGACTTCCAGCCAGAAGACGCGGATATGAGCAAGTTCAGCTGGACTTCCAGCGATACAGATGTGCTCACCGTGAAAAATGGTATCATCAAAGCAGTAGGAGTAGGAACTGCGACCATCTATGGAATCGCAGGAGATGCGATTGCCACCTGTGAGATCGAGGTAACTCTCTCTGAGGATGAAGTGGCAGCCATTGAAGTTATGGGGCTGATCGATCAGATCGGAGAAGTGACACTGGATAAAGAGGAGGCTATTCAGGCAGTCAGAGAAGCTTATGATAAGCTGACCAGGACGCAGAAGGTATTTGTAACCAACGATGAGACTCTGTTTGAGGCAGAGGAGAGACTGGAAGAGCTGAAGAATGTGATGAACGAGAAGACGCCTCTAGTCTCCCTAGAAAAAGCAGGCGATGACGCACTGGAACTGACCTGGGAGAAAGTCAAAGGTGCAGAGGGCTACCGTGTATATCGAAAGACTGCCGGAGGCTACTTCAAGGCGATTGCAAATGTGGATGCAGATACCGCCAGCTATAAGGACAGCGGGCTGACTCTGGGAGATACCTATATCTATACGGTGCGTGCACTCTACACATTGGGTGGAAAGACACAGTTAGGACCGTATGAGTCTGCGGGCCTGAAGGCAAAATTGAGTGTGGACAAGGTAGAGATCACGAAGGTACAGAGCTGGGGATACTGCAACCTGAAAGTGAGCTGGAATGAAGTAGAGGGAGCGGATGGCTACCGTCTGTACTATAAAGTTGATAATTCCAGCTGGAAATATGTGACACAGGTAGGGGCAGGAACCACATCTTATACTCATACAGGTGTGACGACTGGAAAGACGTATACTTATTACATAAGAGCTTATCAGAATGTAAATGGCACTAAGGTGTTCGGTGCGTATTCTGACGGAAAGACTGGAAAGGCAGTGCCGAAGCAGGTTGTGATTAATTCTGTAAAAAAAGCATCTGCTACCAGCCTGAAAATCAACTGGGGAAGAGTAAACGGAGCCAGCGGCTATCGTATTTATCGTGTCGACGCAAAGACCGGTAAATGGGATTATGTGACACAGATCAACAGTGGAAGCACGACTTCTTATACAGAGAAAGGCCTGAAGAAAAATACTACTTATCAATACCGAATCCGGGCATACCGCACGGTAAACGGTGAGAAAGTATTTGGCGCTTATTCTTCATTGGCGAAAGGAAGCACGAAATAATCGGCTGTCCGTATAAAAGAAAGCCCTCCGGAAGTTTGAAGCTTCCGGAGGGCTATTTATAATGGCTTGTTTAGTCTTCTTCGTTCATCTGATATACATGGCGTTTTTTGGCCATTTCATCACTGGCCAGATATTCATCGTAGGTTGTGATTTTGTCCACCATAGTTCCGTTGGGTAAGAATTCCATAATACGGTTCGCTGTGGTCTGAACAAACTGATGATCGTGGGAGGCAAACAAGATGACTCCTGGGAATTTAATCAGGCCGTTGTTCAGCGCGGTGATGGATTCCATATCCAGATGGTTGGTCGGCTCGTCTAAGAGCAGGATATTGGCCCCGGAGATCATCATTTTGGACAGAAGACAACGAACCTTCTCGCCTCCGGAAAGTACACGGACCTTTTTGACTCCATCCTCACCTGCGAAGAGCATGCGGCCCAGAAAACCGCGCACGTAAGTGGCATCTTTGATCTCAGAATACTGAGTAAGCCAGTCTGCGATTGTGAGATCATTGTCAAACTCGGCAGTGCTGTCTTTAGGAAAATAGGCCTGGGAAGTAGTAACTCCCCATTTATAGGTTCCTTCGTCGGGTTCCAATTCACCGGTAAGAATGCGGAAGAAGGTGGTGATGGCCAATTCATTTGTCCCGACAAAAGCGACCTTGTCGTCGTGTCCTAGAGTAAAGGTGACATTGTCGATCACTTTTACACCGTCGATGGTTTTGGAGAGGTTTTCCACCATGAGAACCTCATTTCCAATTTCACGGTTGGGACGAAAATCAATGTAGGGATATTTTCGGCTGGACGGACGCATCTCATCCAACTGAATTTTTTCCAGTGCACGTTTTCTGGAAGTTGCCTGCTTAGACTTAGACGCATTGGCACTGAAACGGGAAATAAACTCCTGCAATTCTTTGATCTTTTCCTCTTTCTTTTTGTTAGCCTCTTTCATCTGCTTTACCAGCAACTGGCTGGACTCAAACCAAAAGTCATAATTGCCGGCGTAGAGTTGGATTTTTCCGTAGTCGATGTCCGCGATATGGGTACATACTTTATTCAAAAAATAACGGTCGTGTGAGACTACGATCACGGTATTATCAAAATTAATCAAAAATTCTTCCAGCCATTCGATGGCAGGTAGGTCTAGGTGGTTTGTCGGCTCGTCCAACAACAGAATGTCAGGATTGCCGAACAGCGCTTGGGCTAACAGCACTTTTACCTTGATGCTGCCGTTTAAGTCACGCATGGTCGCATAGTGCAGATCTGTGTCCACACCGAGGCCATTTAGCAAAGTAGCGGCATCTGATTCTGCCTCCCATCCATTCATCTCTGCGAACTCTCCCTCTAGCTCACTGGCTCGGATGCCATCCTCATCGGTAAACTCCTCTTTGGCGTAGATGGCCTCTTTCTCTTTCATGATTTCATAGAGCCGGGCATTTCCCATGATAACGGTATCTAAAACCTGAAAGTCATCATATTTGAAATGGTCCTGCTGTAGGAAGGACAGACGCTGTCCAGGAGTGATGGAGATCTCTCCCTTTGTGGTTTCAAGTTGTCCGGACAGGATTTTGAGAAAGGTAGATTTACCGGCGCCGTTGGCTCCAATCAGACCATAACAATTACCCTCGGTAAACTTGATATTTACGTCTTCAAACAACGCTTTTTTTCCAATTCGTAAGGTTACATTATTTGCTGCAATCATAATTTGACCTCATTTTCATATAATTATTTCTGTGGTGCGCAGTACAAACAACACACATGTACTTATTTTACCGTATCTCTCCAAATTTGCAAGCTTTTCTTTGACATTCTTTTTCTTTCGTGATATAACATAAAGAATTGAGGCTAACGAAGAGGGCTTGTTCACTTTGTTCTGTAATAGGAAAGACCTTGTCATGCTAATACGTGAAAGTTCTTTCCAATTACGCAAACGTTCCGCGTGGATTGTGCTGCGGCGGAGTGGAAGATGCCGCTTTGCCCCCGACGCAGGCGAAGAATCCTGCAAGCAAGATTCTTTTTTACGGTGTTTGGCTGCTGAATAGAGTAGAATAATTGAATTAGAATAAAGGAGAGTGATTCCATGAATGTCTGGCTAGAGACATTAACTGGCCTGATGAGAGAAAATCTTTGGTTTGCCCCAGTTTTGAGTCTGGTGGCAGGGGTTGTGACATCTTTTACACCCTGTTCGTTGTCAGCAGTTCCGATGATTTTGGCCTATGTAGGGGCAGCGTCTGACAGCAAAAGAAAAGCGCTTCGGCTGTCGCTGACGATGGCGCTGGGGATGGCTGTGACTTTCGCGGTGTTCGGAAGCGTTGCCTCTGCGATTGGTCATGTGATGCATGGGATGGGGCACTGGTGGCACGTGTTGCTGGGTGTATTGATGGTGGTGATGGCCTTACAGATTTGGGGTGTGATTCATCTGTTGCCGGAACATGAGCATGGTGATGACTGCAAAGACCATGACCACTGTGAATGCCATAGTCCCCGTAAATTGATTCGGGGTACTGGATATAAAGGGGCCTTTTTGACGGGAGCTTTGGGTGGTGTCTTTGCTTCACACTGTGCGACTCCGGTGATGTTGGCTCTGTTGGCTATGGTGGTGGAGTCTGGACATGGAATATGGTGGGGAATATTTTTAATGATTTTGTATGCGCTGGGGCATAGCATACTTCTGGTTGTGGCGGGCACCAGCTATGGGGCGGTGGAAGATTTGATGAATCGTCCAAGTTCTCAGAAAGTTGGAAAAGTGTTGAAAGTTGTGGTGGGACTTTTGATATTTGCCATCGGTCTGGGTATGTTTTTTGTAGAAAATTGAGGTTGCATATTCTGCTCTAAATTGGTATAATTTTGATAGTAGCAATACGAAAGAGGTAAGATCGGGCCTTGATTAAATTTAGAATAACGATGGCAGGAGGCTTATATGTTAATTACAAGAGAGTGCGATTATGCGGTGAGGGTAATCCGTGCATTGTCGGGCGAAGAACGGTTGAGCGTGAATGATATCTGTGAGCGGGAAGAGATCACAGCTCCATTTGCCTATAAGATTTTGAAAAAACTGCAAAAGGCAAAAATCGTCCGGGGGTATCGGGGTGTCCATGGCGGCTATTCTTTGAAGAAAAGCGTCTCCGAGATCACTTTGTTAGATGTCTACCTGGCGATTGACCCAGGAATGTATATCATTGAATGCATGAACCCCAAAAAGAAATGTTGTCGGGATGAAAAATTAGATGGAGGTTGTGAGGTACACCAAGAATTGCTCCGAATTCAGGAACGTCTTCAAGATATGTTAAGTGAGAGATCTCTTCAAGAGATTCTCGGAGAGTCAGAGAAAAAAGAAAAAGTAGTTGGAGAATAAAAAGTGAATAGATAGAGGGAATGCCAGAGGGTTTTGGAAATGCTGAGAAACCCTTTGGCATTTTTCTGTTGGCGGTACTGGAACGGGAATGAATAATTACTAAAAAAATTAATAAATATCGCAAATTTATTGACAATTATTAAGAAATTCGTTATAGTATTTAAAATTACTTAGGAGGTGTATGGAGAAGGTATGAAAAAATTTAAAAGAATCTTAGTGGCAAACCGGGGGGAAATTGCCCTAAGAGTGATTCGGGCCTGCAAAGAGCTTGGCATCCGATCTGTGGCCATCTATTCGGAGGAGGACAAAAATGCTCTGTTCCGAACGAAAGCCGATGAGTCTTATCAGATAGGAAAAGGCAAGTCTCCGCTGGAGGCTTATTTAGGTATCTCTCAGATTATTGAGCTGGCAAAGGCAAAGAGTGTAGATGCGATTCATCCAGGCTACGGCTTTTTGTCAGAAAATCGCGATTTCGCGAAGCAGTGTGAGGAAGCAGGAATCACATTTATCGGCCCCACAGCGGATATGATGAGCCGGGTGGGAGACAAAATTCAGTCTAAGCTAGTAGCGCATAAGGCGGGTGTAGGTACCGTTCCCGGTGTAGACGAGGCGATTAAGAGCGAGAAAGATGCGATTGCGTTCGCCAGATCCTGTGGTTATCCGGTTATGCTGAAGGCGTCTGCCGGCGGTGGGGGCCGCGGTATGAGAATTGTGCGGGAAGAAAAAGATCTCTTGGCAGAGTTTAACAATGCCCAGAGCGAAGCGCGCAAAGCTTTCGGCATCGACGATATTTTCATTGAGAAATACATAGAAAATCCCAAACATATTGAAGTTCAGGTTCTAGGAGATGAGTATGGAAATTTAGTTCATCTCTATGAGAGGGATTGTTCTGTTCAGAGAAGGCACCAAAAAGTCATTGAATTTACTCCATCGCAGATTTTAACTCAGGCACAGCGGGAGGCGATCTGTGAGGACGCGCTGAAGATTGCCAGAGAAGTAAATTATAAGAGTGCGGGTACCGTGGAGTTTCTGTTGGACAATGACGGAAACCACTATTTTATTGAAATGAACACTCGAATTCAGGTGGAGCACACGGTCACAGAGATGGTCACGGGCGTGGACTTGGTTCAGGCTCAGATTCTGATCGCGCAGGGCTATTCGCTGGATTCACAGGAGATTGGTATCCAGTCTCAGAAGGACATTTCCATGAGGGGAGCTGCGATACAGTGCAGAATCACCACGGAAGACCCGGTAAACGGATTTGCACCGGACACTGGGAAAATTGATATCTACCGGACCGGGTCAGGGTTTGGAATTCGTCTGGATGGAGATTCCGGTTTTACAGGGGCGGTGGTTTCCCCCTATTATGACAGTCTGTTGGTGAAGATTACTTCTTGGGGAAGAAACTTCCAGGATGCCAGGACAAAAGCCTACCGGGCTCTCTCAGAGACTGTGGTGGAAGGTGTGAAAACCAACATTCGTTTTTTGCAGAACGTGCTGAATCATCCTACTTTTGTGGAAGGAAAGTGCGACACGAATTTTATCGGAAAACATCCAGAGCTGATGCACATCAACCAGGGGGAGACGGAGGAACTTCGGATTCTAAAATATCTGGGGAATAAGTATGTCAACGAGGTGAAAGGTAACAAACCTCAGTTTGACGTGCCGGCATTTCCACGAATTAAAGATGAGGAGATTCAAAAACTTTGTGGTACCAGACAGCTTTTACAGAAGATGGGGCCTGAGAAATTTTCCAAATGGGTATTGGAGCAGAAGAGACTGCTGATCACGGATACAACCATGAGGGATGCACATCAGTCTTTGATGGCTACGAGGATGCGTACCATTGATATGGAGAAAATCGCTCCGGCGATGGCTTATTATGGGAGAGATTTGTTTTCCCTGGAAATGTGGGGCGGAGCGACCTTCGATGTAGCCTACCGTTTTTTGGGTGAGTCTCCCTGGGAGCGGCTTGCGACTTTGAGAGAGAAGATACCCAATGTGCTGTTTCAGATGCTGTTTCGCGGTGCGAATGCTGTCGGGTATAAGAATTATCCAGATAATGTCATCCGCGAATTCATCAAGGAGTCTGCACAGGCCGGCATCGATGTGTTCCGTATCTTTGACTCCCTGAACTGGATACAGGGTATGGAAGTGGCCCTTGATGAGGTTCTCAGACAGGGGAAAGTCGCGGAGGCTTGTATCTGTTATACCGGAGATATTCTGGATGAATCCAGAGAAAAATATAACCTGAAATATTATGTGGAATTGGCGAAGGAATTGGAACGCAGAGGCGCACATATGCTGGCAATCAAAGACATGTCCAGCCTACTCAAGCCACTGGCGGCTCACAAGTTGATTACAGCGCTGAAAAACGAGCTGAGTATTCCGGTACACCTGCACACCCACGACACCAGCGGCAATGGAGGTGCTACTTTGATGATGGCAGCCATGGCTGGTGTGGATGTGGTAGATGCTGCGTTCAGCAGTATGGCAGGATTGACCAGTCAGCCTTCTTTAAATTCCCTGGTGGCTGCGCTGGAGAATTCAGAGAGAGACACAGGGCTACCATTAGAAGGCTTGGATGAGATCTCTGCGTACTGGGAGGCAGTACGGCCAGTTTACAAACAATTTGAGTCGGATTTGAAGACAGGTACCACAGAGATTTACTATTACGAGATGCCTGGTGGTCAGTACTCCAATTTCAAATCCCAGGTGGAGAGCTTCGGATTGGGACATCGGTTCCAGGAAGTGAAGTCCATGTACAAGAAGGTAAATCTCATGCTGGGAGATATCGTAAAAGTAACACCGTCCTCAAAGGTCGTGGGAGATTTGGCGATCTTTATGGTTCAGAACGATTTGACACCGGAGAATGTCTGCGAGAAAGGAAAGGCGATGGATTTCCCAGATTCTGTTGTCTCTTATTTCGAGGGAATGATTGGTCAGCCCCAGGGCGGATTCCCAGAAGATCTGCAAAAGATTGTTCTGAAAGACAAAAAAGCGATTACCTGTAGACCGGGGGAACTGTTGCCTGACGAAGACTTCCAGGCGATCAAAAAATATCTGGATGAGAAATTCGATATGGACGCCAGCGGTCAGCAGATTATGAGTTACTGTATGTATCCGAAAGTCTATGAAGACTACCGCACAAAGCTGAAAAAAGAGGGCAGCCTGCGCAGGATGGGCAGTGATGTCTTCTTCCACGGAATCAATCTGGAAGAGACCTGTGGTGTGAAGATTGAAGAGGGTAAAGAGATGATCATCAAGATGTTGGAGGCGAAGCCTGCCAACGAAAATGGAGAGAGAGAAGTCGTCTTCCAGATCAACGGAAGTATTCGTTCCGTGACGATTTTGGACAAGACTGCGAATACGAAAGCTAGCAAGGAGTCTATTTTGGTGGCAGACCCTGACAATGATCTAGAGGTCGGTGCAAACATTCCAGGTACGATCACAAAACTTTTGGTGAGCGAAGGAGATGAGGTCACGGCTGGACAGCCAGTGGCAGTCATTGAGGCCATGAAGATGGAGAGTAATATTCTGGCAAAAGTGGGTGGAGTTATTGATAAGATCTTTGTGAAAGAGGGGAACCAACTGATTGCCAATCAGTTGGTGGTGAAGATCAGAGAAGAAAAAGGCGAGTAACCACAGCGAGCATTTAAAAAGATACCCTGAGCAGGTACGCAAAAGTCATGCATATAGATGGAAGAAAATGTGTCGGCAGACCATCCGGATGGTGGGACTTTCGCGGTGCTCAGGGTATATTTTGTTCTGAGACCGGGAATCCTTTTATGAGCAAAGAAGCGGCGAGTGGCTGTGTGAATGAAGCGGGAGAGACTTTCGCTTTGTATAGAATTATATACAGAAAATCCCGGGAAAGTAGATAGACGGACAATTTTTTTTATGCTATAATAATGGCTGAAATTTTAGAAGACACTTATTATTATAAGATCTTTCAAGGAGGAAAAGAACTATGGCAAGAAAGATGAAAACCATGGATGGTAATCATGCTGCGGCTCATGCGTCTTATGCGTTTTCCGACGTAGCAGCGATCTATCCGATTACCCCTTCATCTGTAATGGCAGAGGCTACAGATGAGTGGGCAACCCAAGGTAGAAAGAACATTTTTGGGCGTGAAGTACAGGTTACAGAGATGCAGTCTGAGGCAGGTGCAGCAGGTGCGGTACATGGCTCTTTGGCAGCAGGTGCACTAACCACCACCTACACAGCGTCTCAGGGTCTGCTTTTGATGATTCCAAACTTATATAAAATTGCCGGGGAGCAGCTTCCAGGTGTGTTTAATGTGTCTGCTCGTGCATTGGCAAGTCATGCGCTGTCTATCTTCGGAGATCACTCTGATGTTATGGCATGTCGCCAGACGGGATGCGCAATGCTCTGTGAGTCCAGTGTACAGGAGGTAATGGACCTGACACCAGTGGCACATTTGGCAGCGATCAAAGGTAAAGTTCCATTTATTAATTTCTTCGATGGTTTCCGTACTTCTCATGAGCTTCAGAAAATTGAGACTTGGGATTATGAGGACTTGAAAGATATGGCAGATATGGATGCAATCCAGGCATTCCGCGACCATGCTTTGAATCCAAATCATCCATGCCAGAGAGGCTCTGCACAGAACCCAGATATTTTCTTCCAGGCGAGAGAGGCATGTAATCCGTACTACGATGCACTCCCGGCAATTGTACAGGAGTACATGGACAAAGTAAACGCAAAGATTGGAACAGATTATAAATTGTTCAACTATTATGGAGCAGCAGACGCAGAGCATGTCATCATCGCTATGGGCTCCGTAAATGATACGATTGAAGAGACTATCGATTATCTGATGGCGGCAGGAAAGAAAGTCGGCGTAGTAAAGGTACGTCTGTACAGACCATTTGTTGCTGACGCTCTGGTAGCGGCAATTCCTGAGACCGTAAAACAGATCTCTGTATTAGATAGAACCAAAGAGCCAGGAGCACTGGGCGAGCCGCTGTATCTGGATGTTGTGGCAGCGCTGAAGGGAACCAAATTCGATGCAACTCCGATCTTCTCTGGACGTTATGGTTTAGGTTCTAAGGATACGACTCCTGCTCAGATCGTAGCAGTATATGAGAACACAGAGAAGGCAAAATTCACTATCGGAATCGTGGATGACGTGACCAACCTATCACTGGAACTGGGCGAGCCTCTGGTAACTACACCGGAAGGAACCATCAACTGTAAGTTCTGGGGACTGGGTGCAGACGGTACTGTAGGTGCGAACAAGAACTCCATCAAGATCATCGGCGACAATACAGACATGTATGCGCAGGCATATTTTGACTATGACTCTAAGAAATCTGGCGGTGTGACGATGTCTCACCTGCGTTTCGGAAAGAAACCGATTAAATCTACTTACCTGATTCACAAAGCGAACTTTGTTGCATGTCACAATCCTTCTTATGTGAACAAATACAACATGGTTCAGGAACTGGTAGACGGCGGTACTTTCCTTTTGAACTGTCCATGGGATATGGAAGGCTTGGAGAAGCATCTGCCAGGACAGGTAAAAGCCTTCATCGCGAACCACGATATCAAATTCTATGTAATCGACGGTATCAAGATCGGTAAAGAGATCGGACTTGGTGGACGTATCAACACGGTGCTTCAGTCTGCTTTCTTCAAACTTGCAAATATTATTCCTGAGGAGCATGCGATTGAGCTGATGAAAGCAGCTGCAAAAGCTACCTATGGAAGAAAAGGTGACGCGATTGTCCAGATGAACTACGATGCTATTGATGCAGGCGCGAAACAGGTTGTAGAGGTTCAGATTCCGGCAAGCTGGAAAGACGCAGAGGACGAGGGATTAGCTCTGACTCACGCAAGCGAGGGACGTCAGGAAGTTGTGGACTTTGTAAACAACGTACAGGCTAAGGTAAGTGCACAGGAAGGAAATTCCCTGCCAGTATCTGCATTCAAAGATTATGTAGACGGCACTACCCCATCCGGTTCTTCCGCATATGAGAAACGTGGTATCGCTGTAGATATTCCGATCTGGAATCCAGACAACTGTATTCAGTGTAACCGCTGTGCTTATGTATGTCCGCACGCAGTTATCCGTCCAGTTGCTTTGACTGAGGAAGAGGCAGCAAATGCTCCGGAGGGCATGAAGACTCTGAAGATGACTGGCATGGCTGACTACAAGTTCGCGATGGTGGTATCTGCTTATGACTGTACCGGCTGTGGTTCCTGTGCAAATGTTTGTCCAGGCAAGAAGGGCGTGAAAGCTCTGGCTATGGAGAACATGGAAGCAAATGCAGGACAGCAGAAATATTTTGACTACGCAGTGAAACTTCCGGTAAAAGAGGATGTTATCGAGAAATTCAAAGAGACTACTGTAAAGGGAAGCCAGTTCAAACAGCCACTGCTCGAGTTCTCAGGAGCCTGTGCAGGCTGTGGAGAGACTCCTTATGCGAAGTTGATTACCCAGTTGTTTGGTGACAGAATGTACATTGCGAACGCAACAGGCTGTTCTTCCATCTGGGGCAACTCTTCACCATCCACACCTTACACGGTAAATGCCAAAGGACAGGGTCCTGCATGGGACAACTCTCTGTTTGAGGACAACGCGGAGTTTGGATATGGTATGCTGTTGGCTCAGAATGCAATCCGTGAAGGTCTGAAAGCGAAAGTAGAAGATTTGGTTGCAAACGGCAGCAACGAGGACGTAAAAGCAGCAGGACAGGAGTGGATTGACACTTATGCGTCCGGCGTGACAAACGGAGCCGCTACAGATAAGCTGATTGCTGCATTGGAGGCATGTGGCTGTGACAAAGCAAAAGAGATCCTGGTACAGAAAGATTTCCTGAGCAAAAAATCTCAGTGGATCTTCGGTGGAGACGGATGGG
>ENA-ORUW01001436-ORUW01001436.1-human-gut-metagenome-genome-assembly--contig:-NODE-1436-length-16726-cov-23.076480_pt1 | contig 16726 bp, 13 predicted proteins | sample MGYA00242088_ERZ509227 | MGnify/ENA primary metagenome ERZ509227 (study PRJEB26280, sample SAMEA2338816) | human gut metagenome | biome: human gut; feature: human-associated habitat; material: faeces... | reverse complement strand
AAAGGCAGCCATCGTCATTTCCTCGGAGGTCAACGAGCTGGTATCGGTCAGCGACCGTATTATCGTTATGTCCAAAGGCCAGATAACCGGTGAATTGGAAGCGGAAGAGATAGAACAGAACAATGTGCTCAGGCACATTACGACGAAGGGAAGGTAAGTGCAGTGGATAAAGCTAAGAATATTTCATTGAAAAAACTTTTGACAGGAAGCCTGGGAACCGTTCTGGGGCTTGTCATCCTGGTAGTGGTGTTTACCGCTCTCAGCAACATATTTCTCACCCCCAGCAATATCAGGAACATCCTGATTCAGAGCGGTACCAATGCCATCATAGCAGTGGGTATGACCTATGTCATCATTTCCGGAAACATTGATATTTCCGTGGGCGCCTCCCTGGCATTGTCCTCCTGTGTGGGCGCTACCCTTATGGTGGGAACCGGCAATGTGGGACTGGGCGTGGCGGCTGTGCTGCTGACCGGTATCCTGCTGGGACTGTTTAACGGAAGCCTGGTGGCTTATCTGGGCTTTCCGCCCTTCATCGTGACGCTTTCCACCATGTGGCTGTTTCGGGGAATGGCATACCTGTATACGGGAGGCCAGGCAGTGGTGGGGCTGCCCCAGGGAATGACCAGCTTTGCCATGGGAAGTATACTTTACATACCAAATATCGTCTGGCTCATCGCCATTGTCTATATTATAGGGCATGTGGCCCTGCAAAAGACCACGGCAGGGCGCAAGGTCTGCGCGGTGGGTGATAATTCAGAGTCGGCAAGGCTTTCCGGCATCAATGTAAAAAGGGTCACACTGGCTGCCTTTGTGCTGTCTGGATTCTGTGCGGCGCTCAGCGGCATCGTGTATATGGGGCGTCTGAATTCAGGCCAGTCCTATGAGATGTACGCAATCGCTGCTGCCGTCATAGGCGGAGCCAGCCTCACAAAGGGCGGTATCGGAAGCATGGTGGGTACCCTGATTTGAGCCATCTTTATCTCCGTACTCCAGAATGGGCTTACCATCCTGAATGTAAACACATACTGGCAGCAGGTGTGCATGGGCGTGGTCCTTCTGCTGGCAGTGGGTCTTGACCGGTTCAGGAAGTCGGTAAAGTAGAGAAGGAGGAAAAAATGAACGAACTTAAGGTCCTTTCGTATGACTTGAGAAAACATGTGGTGGATATGATTATCGCGGGAAAGGGCGGGCATATCGGGGGCGACATGAGCGTCATGGAGATTCTGGTGGAGCTGTATATGAAACAGATGAATATAAGCCCTGAAAATAAAGAGCTGGACAACCGTGACCGCTTTGTGCTCAGCAAAGGCCATTCCGTGGAAAGCTATTATGCGGTATTGGCGAAAAAGGGATTCTTTCCCATGGAGGAGGTCATTTCCACTTTCAGCCAATTCGGCTCAAAATTCATCGGTCATCCCAACAACAAGCTTCCGGGAATCGAGATGAACTCCGGCTCTCTGGGGCATGGCCTTCCGGTCAGCGTGGGAATGGCGCTTGCGGGGAAGATGGATGACAGGGACTACAGAGTCTATACGGTAATGGGCGACGGCGAGCTGGCAGAAGGCTCCGTATGGGAAGGCGCCATGGCGGCAAGCCACTACAAGCTTGACAATCTGTGCGCGGTAGTCGACAGAAACCGCCTGCAGATATCCGGACGGACCGAGGACGTGATGGCTCATGATGACCTTCACGAAAGATTTGGGGCATTTGGCTGGAACGTCATCGATGTAGCGGATGGCAATGATATAGACCAACTCAAAGTAGCATTCGATACGGCAAAGACGGTAAAGGGCAGGCCCTCTGTGCTGATTGCCAATACGGTGAAAGGAAAAGGCTCTTCCGTAATGGAGGACAAAGCAAACTGGCACCACAAAGTTCCAAGTGGAGAGGAACTGGCGCAGATCAGGAAAGAACTCGCAGATAGAAAGGAGGCGGCGCTTCGTGGGTAAGATAGCAAATAAACAGGTAATATGTGAAGTGTTGATGGAGGCGGCGAAAACGGATCAGGACATTGTAGCGCTTTGCAGCGACTCAAGAGGAAGCGCATCCTTTGCGCCATTTGCCAGCGAATATCCAGAGCAGTTCGTAGAGACGGGCATCGCGGAGCAGAATCTGGTAAGCATCTCCGCTGGCCTGGTCAAATGCGGGAAGAAGCCTTATGCGGTGTCTCCGGCATGCTTCCTGTCAACCAGAAGCTATGAGCAGTGCAAAGTCGATGTGGCATACTCCAATACAAATGTAAAACTGATCGGCATCAGCGGCGGCGTAAGCTATGGGGCACTGGGAATGAGCCATCATTCCGCCCAGGATATTGCGGCAATGGCTGCAGTGCCGAATATGAGAGTATATCTTCCAAGCGACAGGCTCCAGACGGAGTGCCTGGTCAAGGAATTGCTCGGGGATGATAAGCCGGCCTATATCCGGGTTGGAAGAAACGCTGTGGATGACATCTATGAGGAAGGCAACGTTCCGTTTACAATGGATAAGGCAACCGTCGTGACGGAAGGAACGGATGTAGCGATCATTGCCTGCGGAGAGATGGTAAAGCCTGCGGTAGAAGCGGCGGCCCTTCTTAAGGAACAGGGAATCAGCGCAGCGGTTGTAGATATGTACTGCATCAAGCCTCTGGATAAAGAAACCATCGTCAAGACGGCTTCCCAGGCAAAGGCAGTGGTCACCGTAGAAGAACACGCGCCGTTCGGCGGCCTGGGCTCCATGGTAAGCCAGGTAGTGGGAAGCAAATGCCCAAGAAAGGTAGTTAACATGTCTCTCCCGGACGAACCGGTGATTACCGGATCATCCAGAGAAGTATTTGACTATTACGGGCTGAATGCCGAAGGGATTGCCAGGAAGGCAGCCGGAGCATTGAAATAAAGGATATTGGCAGGGCCTACCTGTTAATATAGAAATTTAATACTTTGAAAAACATAAGGAGGAACGGAAAAATGAAAGGTTTCAAAAAAGTATTGGCCGTATTGCTTACAGTAGCAATGGTTGGAGCGATGGCAGTCGGATGCGGCTCCAAAGGAGATGACAAAAAGGCAGAGGACAAGAAGACAGAGGATAAGGCAGATGACAAGAAGGATGACAAAGTGTTAAAGGGCGGCGGCTCTAACATCATGTACATCATCACTCCTTCCGTATCCAACCCGGCTTTCAAGGCAGAGGTTGATACCGCTTCCGCGAAAGCAGAAGAACTGGGATATGAAGTAAAAGCAGTATCCCACGATGACGATCCGACCAAGCAGACCGAGCTGTTCGACAGCGCGATTGCCGACAAGGCGGCAGCCATCATCTGCGACAATGCAGGCGCGGATGCGACGGTAGAAGCAGTGAAGAAGGCAAGAGAAGCAGGAATCCCGACATTCCTGATCGACCGAGAGATCAATGAAGAAGGCGTTGCTATTTCCCAGATCGTAGCAAACAACTACCAGGGAGCAAAGGCTATCGCTGAGAAGTTCGTAGAAGCAATGGGTGAAAAAGGGAAATATGTAGAACTGTTAGGAAAAGAGTCTGACACCAACGCAGGCGTACGTTCTTCAGCCTTCCATGAAGTGATCGACCAGTATCCGGATATGGAAATGGTTGCGAAGCAGACGGCAAACTGGGAAAAGACGGAAGCTTATGACAAAATGGAAGCTATGCTTCAGGCTAATCCGGACATCGAAGGCGTTATCTGCGGCAATGACACTATGTTAGAGGGCGTGTGCGCGGCACTCCAGGCAGCAGGCAAGAAACTTCCGGTTATCGGTGTTGACGGTTCCGACGAGGCGGCAGCCCTGATCAAATCCGGAGACGCTACCGGAACAGCGCTTCAGCAGTTCGCGGTAATCGCTGAGATGGCAGTAGAGCAGGCTGACCAGTACCTCAAAGAAGGATCTACAGGCGTGGATGAAAAACAGCTGGTTGACTGTATCGCGATTACGTCTGAGAACGTAGACAAGCTGGCAGGATTTGTTTACACAGAATAATTTGCAATGACACAATACAGGGAGGCGCAAAAAGCGCTTCCCTGTATATAAAAACGACTCTTTTATGTAAAAGTATTAAATGAAGATGAAGACAAACATCCCTAAGAGGATGTTTCGCGAATAAAGGATATGAAGGAGGCCGCTATGAAAAAGCGTATGATAGCACTCGCACTTGCATTTACACTTGCAGCATCCACGCTCCTTACCGGATGCGGGATCGTAAAGGTAATCAAGATCGGAGAAGAAGGAAAATATACCGGAGACGTCGAATTTAACGCCGGGGACGACGTTGCAGCCATATGGGAAGAATCGGCTCTGCCGGAACTCAATGAAAAGGCTGTGGACTTAAAAGAATTCTTGGAACAGTCCAATGGAGATCTGACCGCGCTGGCAGAAGAATACGGAAGTTATTCTATGGGCAAGTCCGGGGAACTCAGCTATGCGGTAAAAGGCACCGGAACCGTGGAAGAAGTCAATACCCAGTCCCAGGCAGGATACATGTCCGTCAAGCTGGAGGGATATAGCGGGACGGAATCCGTCAAGATCCAGATCGGGCCGGTATACAAAGGATCATCCATCCGTGACACGCTTAGCTTTATCAAATTTGGAGATTACAAGAATCAGGAACAGTGGGCGGCGGTATCCCAGAGTATTAACGAGATCGTGGCCAAGGATGTTGTCGAGCCGGCCAAGCCGGAATCCCTGCAGGGAAAGACGATTTCGTTTGTAGGAGCATTTACGGTATCCAGCGGAAGTTCGGATGTGCTGATTACGCCTGTGGTACTGGAAGCAAAGTAACGGACTGCCAAGCAAAGAAGGAGATATAGACTATGGGCGAAACATATAAATGCAGGGATGATGTATTTCTCCATGCAGAAAAGATAAGCAAGATCTATCCCGGTACAAAGGCTCTTGATGAAGTATCTTTTGACCTGCTAAGAGGCAAGGTTAACGTGCTGATCGGAGAGAATGGCGCCGGCAAATCCACCCTGATGAAGATGATTGCCGGAATCGAACAGCCGAATGAAGGCAAGATGTATATCGGGGATAAGGAAGTATTCTTCAAGAATACGACAGAGGCAAGGAAGCACGGAATCGGCATCATCCACCAGGAACTGAGCCTGTTCCCAAACCTGAACGTGTACCAGAACATCTATATGAACAAGGAGAAGACCAAGGGCAAGGTCGTCCTGGATAACAAGGTACATATGGATGGAGCCAGCAAGGTCCTTGAGAGGCTGGAGCATCCGCTTGACCTGAATGCGAAGGTGGGAGAACTTAGAGTCGGGCAGCAGCAGATGATCGAGATTGCCAGAAACCTGGTGGAGGATGACCTGAAGGTGCTGATCATGGATGAGCCGACCTCGTCTCTGAGCCAGCAGGAAGTCAAGGTTCTCTTCAAGATTATGAGAGAGCTTACCGCGGCCGGAATCTCGATCGTATATATTTCCCACAGGCTGGAAGAGATTATGGAGATCGGCGATCATGTGACGATCCTTCGGGATGGCAAGTATGTGGCTGATGCGGATGTCAAGGATATTGACGTGCCATGGATCGTGCATCAGATGACCGGAGGAGCCAAGTCCTATCCGAAGCGGGATCGGGAAGTAGACTGGAGCAAGGTGGAAAATGTCCTGGAAGTAAAAGACCTATGCCTTCCAAAGGCAGGCGGCGGCTACCTGGTGGACCACCTGAACTTCGAATTAAAGAAGGGCGAAGTGCTTGGAATCTACGGACTTATGGGAGCTGGGCGAAGCGAAGTGTTCGAATGCCTGATGGGCCTGCACCCGGAGCATACCGGACAGATCCTTATGGAAGGGAAGGAACTTCATATCAAGTCCATCTCCCAGCAGATTGACAGCGGCTTCGCGCTGATCCCGGAAGACAGGCAGATGCAGGGGCTGGTACAGACTCTGGATATTGAAAAGAACTGCGCGCTCTCCGCGCTTAAGAGATACAAGAAGGGGCCTTTCCTTGACAGCAAGAAAGAGGCCGAGAAAGTGGATCAGGAAATCAAGGATATACAGATCAAAGTGGCAGATAAGAAACTGCCGATTCTTTCCTTGTCAGGTGGTAACCAGCAGAAAGTAGTCATCGGAAAGGGAATCCTGACGGAGCCTAAGATTCTGCTGATGGATGAGCCAAGCCGCGGTATCGATATCGGAGCCAAGACCGAGGTGTTCGATATCATTAATAAATATGCGGAAGAAGGGTTGTCGATCATTGTGATTTCTTCCGAATTGCAGGAAATCGTATCCATCGCAGACCGGGTTATCGTGTTGTCAAATGGCATCAAGACGGGCGAATTCTTCGGCGACGAGATTCAGCAGGATACATTGGTACTGGCTTCTTACAAGGGCCATCATATAGAGGAAAAGGAGAGTTAGATTATGGCAGCGAAACAAAAATCAGGAAATAATAAATTAGCGATGACCCTCTTGAAGGGGCGTACATTTATCGTATTAATTGTTCTGCTTATTTTCTTCAGTATTACGGCAGATAATTTCTTAAGTGCAGGCGCGCTACTTACTGTGGCCAAGCACGTGGCACTGTATGGCATCCTTGCGATCGGCATGACTTATGTCATCATTACCGGAGGCATCGACCTTTCCGTAGGCTCTGTGGCAGGACTTGCAGGCATGATCGCGGGCGGCCTTATCCAGCAGGGGCTCACGCTTAAGGTGTTCGGCGTGACCTTATATTTCAGCGTTCCGATGATCGTCCTGATCACCGTTCTTCTGGGAGCGCTGATGGGCATGATCAATGGCATCGTTATTACAAAGTTCAACGTAGCGCCGTTCATTGCTACCTTGGGCACCATGTATATCTGGAGAGGATTCGCCAATATTCGTTCCAACGGCGCCACATTCTCAGAACTGTCCGGCTATGAGGGGCTGGGAAATACAGGATTCGAGATCTTTGGACGTAACCTTGGCGGAACTTCGATTCCATGCGGCGTGCTGATTCTCGCGATCATTGCGGTGATTGCCGGACTTATCTTAAAGAAGACTCCGTTTGGCTGGCATGTGCTGTCCATCGGCGGCAACGAGAGAGCATCCAAATTGTCGGGTATCAAGGTCGACCGGGTAAAGATCTGGGTCTATGCATTCTCTGGCTTCTGCTCCGCCATCGTAGGCATTATCGCTACCTCCCAGCTGGTATCCGCTACGCCTAAGACGGGAGAGTCCTGGGAAATGAACGCCATCGCGGCATCTGTCCTTGGCGGGACTTCTATGGCAGGCGGCGTGGGAACCATCGGCGGAACGATCGTCGGCGCATTCGTAATCGGCGTCATCAACGATGGCATGACCATGTGCGGCGTAACCGAGTTCTGGCAGAAGATCATCAGGGGTCTTGTGATCATCATCGCCGTAATCATTGACCAGGTACAGAGAAACCTGCAGGCCAAGATGGCTCTCCAGGCACGCAATGAAAATAAATAATCGGCCGAAAGGCTGCAAGGAATAAGGGCAGGTGGATCGTATGAAGAAAAGAGGCATCATCAATGCGCAGCTTTCCGGGCTGATTGCGGGGCTGGGCCATAAGGATACATTTATGATCGCGGACGGGGGCATGCCCATCCCGAAAGGCGTCGAGATCGTGGATCTGGCTCTTTGCGGAGGAGTTCCGTCTTTCAGGCAGGTAATGGATGCGGTGCTTGATGAGACGGAGGTGGAATTCTATACGCTGGCGGAGGAGATCAGGGAAAAGAACCCGGAACTTCTTGCTTATATAAAGGAGAAACTGCCGGACGTGGAGTCGGAGATGATCAGCCACTTAGAATTAAAGGACAGGTCTAAGAATCTCAAGTTCGCGATCCGTACGGGAGAATTCACGCCTTATCCGAATATTATCCTTAGGGCTGGCGTTGCTTTCCCGGCATAGGTATAGTAAGATGAGAGAAAAGTATGCCCGGACGGGGAATTCAGGAGGAATTGCGGTATGAAAGTATTGAATTTTGGATCATTGAATCTGGACTATGTGTATTCGGTTGACCATATGGTGGCGCCGGGAGAGACGCTGGCATCTTCGGGGATGAACACCTTCTGCGGAGGCAAGGGGCTGAACCAGTCCATTGCCCTTGCAAAGGCCGGAGTTGACGTCTATCATGCCGGAATGATAGGGGAAGAAGGAGACATCCTGCTTAAGGCCTGCAAGGAAGGCGGAGTCAATGCAGACTATATTAAGAGCATACCGGGCAAATCCGGCCATACGATCATCCAGGTGGATAAGAATGGGCAGAATTGCATTCTGCTCTATGGCGGAGCGAACCGAAGCATTACGAAAGAGTATGTGGATGAGGTGCTGGCTCATTTTGAGAAAGGAGATATCCTGCTTCTCCAGAATGAGATTAATATGCTGGACTATATCATAGACTGCGCATATGAAAAAGGAATGATGATCATTCTGAATCCATCGCCTTATGACGACGCTCTGGATGCTTGCGACTTTGGGAAGATATCCATGTTCCTGCTGAATGAGATCGAGGGCGGACAGGTGACAGGCGAGACGCAGACGGATAGGATATTGGAACGATTAAGGGAGATCTATCCGGAGGCGAAAGTGGTTCTGACCCTTGGCGGCGAAGGCTCTGTATATCAGTATAAGGAGGAGCAGTATCGCCAGGGGATCTATAAAGTAAAGGCAGTAGATACGACTGCGGCGGGGGATACCTTTACCGGATACTTTATTTCGTCGGTGATCGATGGAATGCCGGTGCAGGATGGCCTGGCTCTGGCGGCAAAGGCATCTGCGATCGCGGTGTCCCGCCAGGGGGCGACTGCCTCCATTCCGCTGAGGGATGAGGTGCTAAATGCCCGGTTGTAGGCTGCTTCTTGATAAAGAAGGAGTAAGAGGATGGCGGAGAAATATATAATCAGCATCGACCAGAGTACCCAGGGTACGAAGGCGCTGCTGTTCGATGAGGGCGGAAGCCTGATCAAGAGGACGGATAAGCCCCATGAGCAGATCATTAATGAAAAAGGCTGGGTGTCCCATAACCCGGTCGAGATCTATGAGAATGTAATCGATGTGGTAGCCCGGCTGACGAAAGATATTGACGGATCTGGGATCATAGGCGTTGGCATCAGCAATCAGAGGGAGACGTCCCTTGCCTGGGACCGGATTACGGGAGAGCCCCTGGCAGATGCCATCGTATGGCAGTGCGCGCGCGCGGCGGATATCTGCGAGCGTGTGGAGCGGCAGGGAAAGGCGGAGAACATCCGCAGGAAGACGGGCATGAATCTGTCTCCGTATTTTCCGGCCTCCAAGATCGCATGGCTCCTGGAGAACGTGGAGGGCGCCAGAGAGAAAGCCGATCGGGGAGAGATCTGCCACGGAACCATTGACAGCTGGCTGGTCTACAAACTGACCGGCGGAAAGTCTTATAAGACGGATTATTCTAACGCGTCCAGGACTCAGTTGTTTAACATATTTGAATTGAAGTGGGACGAGGAGATCTGTGCCTGGTTCGGCATTGATCCTGCCAATATGGCCCGGGTGTGTGATTCAGATTCCGAGTTTGGAGAGACGGACTTTGAAGGCGTGCTTCCAAAGAAAGTTCCAATCCACGGCGTGCTGGGGGATTCTCATGGTTCTTTGTTCGGACAGGGATGCCTTAAGCCGGGCATGACGAAGTCCACCTACGGGACGGGCTCGTCCATTATGATGAATATCGGAGAGAAGCCGGTGCTCAGCACCCACGGAGTGGTAACTTCCCTGGCGTGGAGCATGGGCGGAAAAGTGAACTATGTGCTGGAAGGCAACTTGAACTATACGGGCGCGGTCATCACCTGGCTTAAGGATGACCTGAAGCTGATCGAGTCTCCGGGAGAGACGGAAACTCTGGCAAGAGAAGCAATCCAGGATGACGAATTGTATCTGATACCGGCATTCTCGGGCCTTGGCGCCCCCTACTGGGACAGCCGGGCAACGGCGGCCATCGTGGGGATGACCAGAACTACGGGGAAGGCGGAGGTGGTCCGGGCAGGCGTGGAGTGCATCGCCTACCAGATCACGGATATCGTAAAAGCCATGTGCGAGGATGCAGGGGTGTGCCTGGGAGAACTGCGCGTGGACGGCGGCCCCACGAAGAATGAATATCTGATGCAGTTCCAAAGCGACATCGCGGACGTGGCGGTTCAGGTGCCGGACAGCGAGGAATTATCCGGAATCGGTCCTGCCTATGCCGCAGGCCTGGCTCTTGGCGTGTGGGATGAGTCCATCTTTGGCAGGCTGAACCGGGTAAAGTACGCTCCTGGAATGGACGGCGAAATGCGCAAGAAGAAATACAATGGCTGGAAGGCAGCGGTATCCACCGTGCTGACGAAAAGGTGATTTCCAGCAATATCATAATCGTAAGCGATAGGGCTTCTGGCAGTCTGTGGATAGTACACGGACTGCCAGAAGCCTGTTTTCTTTGGAACGAGCCAGATATTTTGGATGAACGCTTAAGCCGATCGTAAAAAAACAAACTAATTTCATAAGAAAACCAATGGACAGAATCGCCAGCCGAACTTTAGCCAATAGGATAAAAATGGCTGCTTGAAAAACGAATAAGAAAGTCCAACAATTTCATTAGAAATCAAAAATATGCAGATTGCTATTTTGCTAAAATTAATCCGTGGGAAATATTTACTTATAAGAATGCCGGAAGGCAGACAGGAGGGAATAATGAGAAAAAGATTACGCAAAATAGCGGCGGCAGCCCTGGCTGCGATGCTGGCGGTTCAGATTGTGCCGGCGACGGGGATGGAGCGTGCAAAGGCCGCGAATGAAGACGGACTGACGGCATATTATGATATGTCGCATTCAGGAAACAGCCTGATGGATATATCGGGCAATGATAATCATGCGACTTTGTATGGAGCAGAAGAGAAAGACTTTGCAGAGAGTGATGGCGAAAAGGTGCTTCAATTCAACAATAAGCAGTATGCTACCCTGCCGAAGGGATTGGTGACAGGGGATGACAATGATTTTACGGTGGAGATCACCCTGTCTACCCAGAGCAAGGCAGCGCATTGGGCATGGTGTATTGGCGATGGCGTCGGCACCTGGGGAAGCCATAATGTTGGAAACTATGTATTTGCCAATCCAAACGCGAGCGAGAATAGCCGAAGCGGACAGATCCTAAGCGGGATCAAGGTGGGAAATGTGGAGGATAACAAGGAAGTGCGCCTCCCAAGCCCTAAAAAGAACCTGGGCGCAGGCTACAGCACGATCTCAGTGGTGGGAAGGGGCAACAAGCTGACGCTTTATCTGGATGGAGAACAAGTGTCTGAGACGACCCATAGTTATTCTATGAATGATGTGATTCCTGGCGGAAATGTGCTGGGATACATCGGCAAGTCCTTGTTCGCTCCGGATGCGCTTCTGACAGCCAATGTATCCAGGGTGAAGTTCTATGACAAGGCTCGTAGCCAAGAAGAGATTAAGAGTTCTCTTCCATCAACGCAGGATAAGGCAAGGATGATCGCGGCGGATGCGGCAAAGACAATGCTTGGAGCGAACGCTTCGGCAGACCAGATCACCTCGGATCTGGACTTCCCTGCTACGATAGACGGCGTGTCAATGATATGGGGAGAGAGCGATAATACGGATATCGTCGACACGGATGGAACGGTAACAGCACCAACGGATCAGGATACGGCAGTCAAGATTCCGCTTAGCTTTGAGGTGGATGGACAGGCTCAGAACGTGGAATTGAATGTCACGGTGAAGCAGAACTCTGACCCGGATGCGAATCAGGGAGAACTGGTGGCTGCTTATAACATGACCCGCGAGGGCAATCAGCTTCTGGATGTCTCCGGCAAGAACCACAATGCAGAATTATGCGACGTGGAAGACGAGGATTTCTTAACCTATGATGGACAGAATGTATGGCAGATGAAGAAGAAAGGCTATGCGGTTCTGCCTTCCGGCATGATCGATGGAGAAAACTTCACTATGCAGGCGACCCTTTCAACCCAGACGCAATCCGCCCACTGGCTCTTTGCGGTCGGCGATGGAATGGGCAATTGGAATGATAAGAATGTCGGGGACTATATTTTTGTGAATCCATGCGCTAATGAAAAGGGAGGAAACTTCCTTGCGGCGATCAAGACGGGAACCGGCGGCAATTGGAAGGAAAGCCGTATGCCGGATTCCAATGCGGGCCTTGGATCTGCCAGCGGCTACGCGACGGTAACCCTGGTTGGAAAGGGCGGCAAACTGAGCCTTTATCTGAATGGCCAGCGGGTGTCCAGCCTTACGCAGGACAAGACCATCCAGGATGTCCTGGCTGGCAAAGATATCACAGGATATATTGGAAAGTCGCTTTACACGAATGACCCATTTCTGACGGCAAACATATCGGAAGTGAAGATCTGGTCCAAAGCATTGAGCAAAAATGAAATCAACGCGGAACTTCCGGATGGCAATGCAAAAAAGGATATGCTGCTTGCAGATCTGTATGAAGCAGTGAAAGGAAGCAACATAAGCCTGGACGCGGTAACAGAGGATCTGTCTTTTCCGGGAACCGTGGACAACGTGGCAATTGCATGGGGAGAACCCAGCAATAAAGAGGTGATCGGCACAGATGGAAAGGTCAATGCGGTTCCGGAAAAGGAGAGCAAGGTGACGATTCCTCTGTCTTTTGAAATCGACGGCCAGGCATATAATGAGGAGATTGCCGTGACGGTGCTTCCTCTGGATGTGGATGGCAAACTGAAAGAAGCGGTGGAATCTCTGGACATTCCAAATAAAATGGATGTAAGAGGGAATATCACGCTTCCGTCCGAAACTAAGAATGGCGTTACTGTATCATGGGCCACGGACCGGGAAGATATTGTAAATGTCAATGAAATACCTGAAACTGTAGAAGGTTATGGAAGCACGCCGGCAGGAACGGTCACCAGGCCGGCAGCAGATACGACTGTACGCATGACGGCGACCCTTACGCTGGCGGGGAAAACCGTGACAAAAGAGATTGACATCCGGGTAAAAGGAGTGCCAAAGACCATCGAGGACTCTGACTATACAGACTACTTCTTTGCATATTTTGCAGGAGAAAAATACGATGATGGAGAGAGAATATTCTTTGCTTCCAGCCAGGATGGCCTGAATTGGGATGACTTGAATAACAACAAGTCTATACTGACATCCGATATGGGAGAAAAGGGAGTAAGAGATCCGTTCATCCTCCGCTCCCCGGAAGGCGATAAGTTCTATATGATCGCGACCGACTTGAACATTCACGCTAACGGCGACTGGGGCGCAGCGCAGAATTCCGGAAGCCAGGCGCTTATGGTGTGGGAATCCACCGACTTGGTGAACTGGTCTGATCAGAGGATGGTGACGGTCAGCGCTTCTATCGGGGCAGGCTGTACGTGGGCGCCGGAAGCAACCTATGACGAATTGACAGGAGAATACGTGGTTTACTGGGCATCCAGAGTACCGTCCATTGATGGCAAGCAGCGCCTGTACTATGCGAAGACGAGAGACTTCTATACATTTACGGAGCCGCAGCTATTCATAGAGAAGGATGAATCCAGCATTGACACCACGATATTGCATGAAGATGGAACCTACTACAGGTTTACCAAGAATGAAGGCGGAAGTACCAATGAGCTGGGAGCAAATACCAAGAGTATCTTTATGGAGAAGTCTTCTCAATTGCTGGGAACTTACAGTTCGATTCCGTCGGAATCCCTGAATAGCAACCAATGGGTAGAAGGCCCGGCAATCTTCAAATTCAACCAGGATGACCAGGCCAATGGGAAGTATTGCCTGCTTGTCGATAACTTTGGAGGAGGAGGCTACTATCCCCTTGTCTGCAGCGACCTGGAATCCGGGGAGTTCTCCAAGCCTTCTTCCTATAAGATGCCGAGCAGGGCGCGGCATGGCACGCCGATCCGTGTCACATCGGAGGAATATAGCCGTGTAATGCAGCAGTGGGGCGGACAGGAAGTGGATAAGACCGCTCTGAAAGAACTTGTTGAGGCAGAGAAGAAAGCTGCCCTTGAGGAGAAGGAATATACCAAAGCCACGTGGAAGGAATACAAAGCCGCCCTTGATGAGGCAGAGGCTATCGTCAAAGATGACGACGCTACGGCAGCCCAGGTAAGCGCAGCCATGGAAACGCTTAAAAGCGCTCGTGCAGCCTTGGTGCCCGCCAATAGGAAAGACCTTGTGGAACTGACGCAAAAGACGCCAGATAAGCAGGAAGGCGAGTATACAAAAGAATCATGGGCTGCTTATCAGAGTGCCCTTGCCATGGCAAGAGAAGTCCTGAAGAACAGCCAATCTACTCCGGGAGAGATTGAAGATGCCATAAAACTTCTTAGCGCCGCCTTTGACGGACTGAAAATCAAGGACAATGAAAGCGGCGGCTCCGGAGGCCAGGATGCAAATAATGGCGGAAACGGAAGCAGCGATGGAAACGGAAACAGCAGCGGAAGTGGAAGCGGTGCCGGAAGCAGCAGCGATAATGGCGGAAAAACTACCGATGGGCGTGGCGTGGCCAAGACGGGAGATCAGGCGAACGTGGCAGTCCCTGTGATGCTTGCCGTTGGGGCAGCTGCCGTGATACTGGCTATAATAAAGCGTAAAAAGAGAGCATAATTATTGCAATTATAAGGAATTGACAGAAGGCTGAAAAAGGCTGCTGTGCCGCTGGTGCTGAACCGGCAGGCATGGCAGCCTTTCTCTATTTAGGATATGGTGTCTTGCGGTCTGTCAGCCCGAGAATGTAATCGGTGCTGCAGCCGTAATAATTTGCCAGTTTTATCAAGTAATCAACAGGTATCTGGCGGGATCCTTTCTCGTAGCGGCGATATACTTCGCGCTGGCAGGACAGGATCTTGGCTATGTCATTCTGGGTCAGGTCATGGTCAATTCTCAAATCTTCTATCCGTTGAAATTTCATGATGATATCCACCTCCTAAATATGTTACTAGAAGGACGTCTGCCGTATTTGAATATGCAACCAAATAGTTACAAAAATAGTAGCAAATCGACGAAATTAGTCTAAGCAGTGTCGGAAAAACTATTCATGGAATGAGAAGATCGCAGAGGATAAAATCAAACGAATGTCCGGGCGTGCAAGGAAATAGTGGAGATGTTGACTTGTTTCTATGGAAATTTTATCATAATTATGATAAAATAAGAAAAAGAAAAGGAGGGATTTGTATGATCAACATCAGGCCCATATCGGATTTGAGGAATAAATTTACGGAGATTGAAAAGATGGTGAAGAAGGGAGAAGTGGTCCATCTGACGAAGAATGGATACGGCTCTATGGTGGTAATGAGTACGGAGAGGTATTCCCAGCTGCTGGAGGCGGCAGGGAAGGAAGCGGAGCAAGAAGAAAACTGCCAGCTGGATATATCCGGGACACCGCAAAGGAAGAAAGGGGAGCCGGAGAACCCGGAACTTGCAAGAGAGCAGGAAGAGGCATCTCTGGGAACGCATGAGCCTGGCAAGAAGGGGATCGTGCCGGTACCAAGCCTAAATGGATTCCGTTTCTAGAATCATATAGATATTCAGAAAATATGAAATCTGTTTCTTCTATATTAATATAATTGTTGCGGCCATAACGGAATGATTTACAAGATAAAATATGGATTCATAAACAGAAGATCGGGATGAATTGAGGCGTTCGTGGCAAGACTCTTATGAAAGGAAGAAAAATGGAAAAAAGTAGAAGTGGAAGATATGAATAAAAATTTATATTAGCTGTTGACAAGCCCGAATTCTATGTGATATAGTAAAAAATGCGCTATTGTGGAAACTTATGCCATGATATCGCAAGGAATCGGCTCTTTCGGGCTGTTTCCGGTGATTTAGGCAATTTGTTATGGGCATCTCGTAGCCCAACCAAAAAATATATGAGGAGTGAAACGTCAATATGGAGAAAAACAGAATTCGTCCCATCAAAAGCGGAAAAAGTTCACGCATGAGCTATTCCAGACAAAAAGAAGTTCTTCAGATGCCGAACCTGATTGAGGTCCAGAAGGACTCTTACCAGTGGTTTCTGGATGAGGGGTTAAAAGAAGTATTTGATGATATTTCCCCGATTGCTGACTACAGTGGTCACTTAAGCCTGGAATTTGTTGATTTTACTTTGTGCGAGGATGACGTGAAGTACACGATTGAAGAGTGTAAAGAACGTGATGCGACTTACGCTGCGCCACTTAAGGTGAGAGTAAGACTTCACAACAAAGAAACAGACGAAATCAATGAGCATGAAATATTCATGGGCGATCTGCCGCTGATGACCAGCACCGGCACTTTCGTAATTAACGGGGCAGAGCGTGTAATCGTAAGCCAGTTAGTTCGTTCGCCGGGCATTTACTATGCGATCGCGCATGATAAGGTAGGTAAGAAACTGTATTCATCGACTGTGATTCCGAACCGTGGAGCATGGCTGGAATATGAGACGGATTCCAATGACGTTTTTTATGTACGTGTAGATAGAACAAGGAAGGTGCCGATCACGGTATTGATCCGTGCTATGGGATTTGGCACGAATCCGGAGATTGTAGAACTCTTTGGCGAAGAGCCAAAGATCATCGCAAGTTTTGAGAAGGATGCGGCGACCAATTATCAGGAAGGTCTTCTGGAACTATATAAGAAGATCCGCCCGGGCGAGCCTCTGGCGGTAGACAGCGCGGAGAGCCTGATTACCAGCATGTTCTTCGATCCTAGACGTTATGACCTCGCGAAAGTAGGAAGATATAAATTTAATAAGAAGCTGGCGCTTAAGAACCGTATCA
>ENA-ORUW01001422-ORUW01001422.1-human-gut-metagenome-genome-assembly--contig:-NODE-1422-length-16991-cov-3.411195_pt1 | contig 16991 bp, 19 predicted proteins | sample MGYA00242088_ERZ509227 | MGnify/ENA primary metagenome ERZ509227 (study PRJEB26280, sample SAMEA2338816) | human gut metagenome | biome: human gut; feature: human-associated habitat; material: faeces... | reverse complement strand
TGTCTTAATATTTATGGAGACCCTACGGAGTGTCCCCACTAAATGTCCCTACTAACAGACCCTACTAAAGAGAGACCCCCCCTCAACTTTGATTACCCTTTTTATGGCTAAATATTCTTTTGAATTCAAGAAAAAAGTAGTTCTATCGTTGTTGTTGATAAGGATATGAAAAGATGTCCAAAATAGAAGGAGAGCCGAATATTACGGTATATCTTGGTGCAAACGAAGGTAATAATCCCTCTGCAGTTTCTTTACTTCCGTGATACAAAATCAAAACTTTTCTCCTTCATCCTATACTTCCTCGGTGTCACTCCATACTTCTGTTTAAACGCCTTGATAAAATGGCTGCAGTCACAAAATCCTGTCTCCTGGCTGATATAAGTTAGGTCAAAATCTGTGAATTGCAATAAGTCCTCCGCTTTTTGCAGTCTTACCGTGAGAACCATCTCCTTGCAGGTCTGCCCATAGTACTCCTTGAATATTGCGGCAAAATATGAATAACTCATATGAAATTTTTCCGCCAGCTCCGCCACCGAGAGATCTTCCTGGTAGTGCTGTGAAATGTACTCAGATACTTCTGTAAATTTTTCGCTTAATACAGTTTCCTTTTTCCTTTTTTTTATCTGAAAGCCTTCCTGCTTCCAGACACGAAGAATTTCTGCCATAAGAAGACAATAATTCGAATGCATAATAATGTCATAACCAAATTGCTTTTCTTCTAACGTCTTCACTGATCCCTGAATCAGCTGCTTCATTTTTTCCTGATTAAATTTCTCTTTCGAAAAATAAACCGATAGCTTCTGCTCCACTGCTGCCATGGTGATCAGACTCGAAATCGGTGGAAGCGCCGAACCGGATATATTCAGATGTACCGGATCAAATTTCAGGACATAGTAGCGGATTGGAAGTTGTCCTGCTGAATAAATTGCATGAGCCATCTGCGGATAAAATACGATCAGATCTCCCGGTTCCAATACATAATTCTCTTCTCCTGCCTCTACATACGCCTTTCCCTCCACCATGTAAAGAATCTCCACAAAATAATGCCAATGTGGAAGAATTGGAAACATCTCAGATGTCTGTGCATCAAATAAAAAGGCTTCATATGGTTTGTTTAATTTGTCTGAACATTCAAAATAAGGTTTCACAGATTATCTCCATCATAGATTTTTACAATTTTGTAATAGATTCATTATATCATATCTTTTTTCTACATGATATACTTTCAACAGAAAACATCCAGAAACTATATAATTCGAAAGACAGGAGGTTTTTACCAAAATGGAAATTCAAAATCAACTTGGATATATTAAAGGAATTACATTTGCCCCATTTCACAAACGTGGTTCTCTTTCTACACAGACTGCACGTGATAGTTTTGATTATATGATAGAACACACGGCTGCTGATTTCGTAATCCTTGCTCCTGTAGGGCTACAGGAGCACGCACACTCAGAAGAGATTTGTTACACTTCCAGTGCCACATTCTCAGATGAAGAATTAATCAATATGATACGTTATGCAAAAAGCAAGGGCATCCGTGTTGCCCTGAAACCTACCGTCAATTGTAAAAACGGTGTCTGGCGCGCTTACATCAGTTTCTTTGAAAAAGATGTTCCATGTGAACCGAAATGGGAAAACTGGTTTGCCTCTTACACAGAATTCCAGACACACTATGCCCAAATTGCAGAAGCCGAACAATGTGATCTTTTTATTGCAGGATGTGAGATGGTAATGACGGAACACCGCAGTGAAGAATGGAGAAACGTAATCGCTGCGATCCGAAACTATTACCACGGACCTGTTTCCTATAATACCGATAAATATCAGGAAGAAAATGTAACCTGGTGGGATTGTGTCGACATGATCTCCTCCAGCGGATATTATCCGATTGATCAGTGGGAACAGGAACTTGACCGTATTGAAAGGGTCGTTCAGAAGTTCAAGAAACCATTTTTCTTCGCTGAAGCAGGATGCATGTCCAGAAAAGGTTCCTCAATGGTGCCTAACAACTGGGCAAATCAGGGAGCTTTACGTCTGGAGGAACAACCAGACTGGTATCGAGCTATGTTCGAGGCCTGCGCAAAACGCTCATGGGTCAATGGTTTTGCCATGTGGGAATGGGCACCGGTTCTTCCTTCCAGAAGTACTGCGGCAAGAGATACCAGCTACGAAATCTGCAACAAACCGGTACAGGAGGTTATTAAAGACTACTATGGGAGAGACGAAAGAAAATAACATACAACAAACTTCAGAACAGGATCTCTGGCAGGAAGAAGCTGCTATGATGCACATCTTCAGCCGGAACAGAAAAAATAACCTGCGCACGCTTCTTTCTCTTTTCAAGGGACACTATGGCGCGCTGGCTGGTTCCGTTTTCTTTTTCATTATCAAGCATTCCCCAACCTGGGTTCTTCCAATCGTCACAGCTAATATTATCAATGCAGTGACAGACCACAACGGGAATATTACCAAAATTCTGATTCTGAATACCATCCTTATGATTGCATTTCTGGTACAGAACATACCAACCAACTACATCCATACCTGGCTCTATGCCAAAACGGTACGAACAGTAGAGAAAGAACTGCGCGAAGCCCTAGTCTGCAAGCTTCAGCAATTGTCGATCACCTATCACAAAGAAATGCAGTCCGGAAGGCTTCAGTCGAAGATCATGCGAGATGTAGAACAGATACAAAATCTTGCATCTCAGATCTTTATCTCTCTTTTGACTATCATTCTGAACATTGGTGTATCCTTCGGAGTGGTCATCTTCAAAAGTCGGATCGTATTTCTTTTCTTCCTCTGCACGATACCGGTTTCTGTTTTGATCATTGTTGGTTTTAAAGGAAAAATCAAAACCCATAACCGTGCTTTCCGTAAAGAAATGGAAGAAACTTCTGCAAAAGTAATGGAAATGGTTGAAATGATTCCTGTAACCAAAGCTCACGCTCTGGAAGATCAGGAAGCCCGTAAAATGAGTGAACAGCTTCGTAAAGTTGCTGAAAAAGGGCTTCAGCTTGATATGATTCAGACATACTTTTCTTCAATCAGCTGGGTTGCATTTCAGATCTTTCAGGTATTCTGTCTTGCATTTACAGCCTACATTGCATGGAAAGGAATCATCGGTGTCGGAGATATCACCTTATACCAGACTTATTTTTCCAGCATCGTCGCTCAGATTGCAAGTATTGTGACTTTGCTGCCAATCATTGCGAAAGGCCTGGAATCCGTTGAATCGATTGGTGATGTGCTTTGTGCAAATGATATTGAGGACAACCGTAGGAAGAAAAAAGTAGTTGATCTGAAAGGTGAGATTACATTTCAGGATGTATCTTTTACTTATAAAGGCGATGAAAAACCGGTATTAAGTCATCTGAACTTCAAGATTCAGCCGGGGGAAACAGTTGCCTTTGCCGGTGGTTCCGGCTCTGGAAAAACAACAATCCTCAATCTTGCCATCGGTTTTCTGAAAGCTGACAGCGGACAGGTATTGGTTGATGGAAATGACCTGATGGAACTGGATCTGCACAGCTACCGAAAGCAGATTGCCGTCGTTCCACAACAGTCCATTCTCTTCACCGGAACTCTCCGCGAGAATATCACCTATGGATCTGAATCCATCTCCGAGGAACAGTTATGGAATGTCATCCGTGCAGCCAACCTGGAAGAAGTTGTCCAGAAACTGCCTGATGGTCTGGACACGATGATTACAGAACATGGGGAAAATCTTTCCGGCGGGCAACGGCAGCGCATCTCCATTGCCCGTGCATTTTTACGGAATCCGAAGATCCTGATTCTGGATGAGGCAACTTCTGCGCTTGACAGCATCTCTGAAAAGAAGATTCAGGATTCAATCCAGAAACTTGTGAAAGGACGTACCACACTGATCGTAGCCCACCGTCTGTCTACCATTCGCAATGCTGACCGGATTGCTGTGATTGAAAAAGGAAATGTTCTGGAATGTGGCTCTTACGAAGAATTGATAGAGAAAAAAGGCGCATTTTATCGGATGGAGAAAATGTAAAAAATCAGTAGCTGGTTAGTTCAGAAACCTGTCTGCGGGATTGATCTGGAAAGAGTAGAAAGAAAATAGCTGGACAGATGCAGAGGCACAGAGAGAGTTACTGAGGAAATGAAGAGTCAGAATCCCATGGAATGGGTATGTCACTGCAACATACTAGGATTATTTATGCTATCATATAAGGGAAGTTTGTGTGTTTTGGAGGTGTGCCATGCCTAAGTCGTCAAATCAAAAATTGAAACTGATATATCTTATGAAAATTTTGCTTGAGCGAACGGACGAAACACACAGCATTACGATGCCGGAAATGATTGACGCCCTTGCGGCATATGGCATAAGTGCGGAACGTAAAAGCTTGTATAATGATATTGAAAATCTTAGGGTATACGGATTAGATATTATTGGAATCCAGGAGGACAGAACATATTCCTACCATATTGGAAACCGCCAGTTTGAGCTTGCAGAATTAAAGTTATTGGTTGATTCTGTGCAGTCGGCAAAATTTATCACAGTTAAGAAGTCCAACGAGCTGATAAAAAAGATCGAGGGTCTTGCGAGCAAATATGAAGCCTCTCAGTTGCATCGGCAGGGATTTGTGGCTGGTCGTGTAAAGACGATGAATGAGAGCATTTATTATAATGTTGACAGGATTCATACGGCAATAGCGGAGAATTCAAGGATAACGTTTCAATATTTCCAGTGGAATGTTGATAAGAAGATAGAACTACGGCATGATGGTGCACTATACGAGGTGAGTCCGTGGGCTTTATCCTGGGATGATGAGAATTACTATTTGATTGCATACGACAGTTCGGAGAGAATGATCAAGCATTTTCGAGTGGACAAAATGCTCGATATCCAGTCAAATGGCAGAGGAAGGGAAGGCAGACAGGCATTTAAGGCATTTGATATGGCAGCATATGCCAGAAAAATGTTTGGAATGTACGGCGGCAGAGAGGAATTGGTACGAATTGAGTGTGACAATTCTTTTGCGGGAGTGATGATCGACCGTTTTGGCAAAGATGTTTCGATGATCCGGCTGGATGATGAAAGGTTTGTCGTGAATGTAGAAGTTGCCGTCAGCAGACAGTTCCTGGCATGGATTATCGGTCTCGGTGACGGAGTTACACTCACGGGACCTGAGAATGTAGTGGAAATGATGAATGCTGAAATTGACCGGTTGATCCGGCAATATAAGAAATAAGAACAAAAATTCGACCTGCAAGGTGTGTTTATGGGACACCCCGATCTTTATAATGAGAATCAGATAAGAGATAAACTCTTGCTGGTTCTTATTTTTTTGAGGATACATGATGTGGCAAGGGCGAGGACGCAGTATTGGAGGTGCCTATGGGAGCAGATGCTTTATACTACATAATGGATTACAGCGGAAATTATTATAGAACAAACCAGGCGGATCAGCTGGTGGCAGTGGCAGGTGAACAGGATGCGACTGTATTTACATTTGCGCAGGCGAATAGCCGCATATGTGTAGGAAAAAAAGCCGCGTTTTATTGTATGGTTCCGCTTGAAGAAAAGGCAGAAGACAGGGATGCGGAAGCAGTAGAGAGTGGCGAAGCGTATGAAGATGCGTTTGTTTCTCCGATTAAGGAACTCGCGTATGATGAGGTATCAGAACCAGTTGAAAAAAACGTGTCGTCATATGACCTGTCAGAAATCGACTGGGCGGAATATCTGACACATTTCACCTATCTTGTGGAAGGCTTGAAGGACTACCGGGAACAACTGGCGAAAAAGCATTCCGATATAGAACAGAAAATTTGCGATATTCTGCATTATATTGAACTATGTGAGACGAACGAAGAAGAGGCAATAGATTTAGTGGAACTGTTAAGAGTGTGTCGGGAAAACAGGAGAGATATCAAAGACGAGCTCCAGAGAATTGAATACTTCCAGAATAATTTCGGAACGAATATGAATGTCGCCAAGGCAAAACAGGCACTTAAATGCATCAAAGGGCTGGAGACACGAAAATATAGACCAAGAAAGTATGATGAACTGTTTGAAAATTGCACACTCAAAGATAAGCGGTTGCAAAGAGCGGATATACGGCAGATGGAGCATGGCCATGAGATTCAAAAACAAAGATTTGTGGTTGAACCTGTACAAAAAGATGAAGGTGGTGAAGAGACAATGCTTGAGGAGAGAAACATTACTCCGTTTGATGGAAAAGAAAACGACTGGCTCTCATTTGCAAGGCAGCAGGCAGAGTTTTATCGGAATGCCGGTCAGTACATAACAAATCTCCAGATGGATATTAGAGAGATAGATGAGGAAATCGAAGAGACCCTTTTGGAAGCGGAAGATACGAATTGCAGGCTGGTACGAGATCGACGGTGCTGAGGATCTTGGCAACGACAACGATACCGACTGGTACTTCTTCAAGAAGTGCGAAGCTAAGAAGGCAGGCGCTGAGGATGCTCAGACTGACTCCACAGGGACAACCCAGTACAGAAAGAAAATCAAAATCAATGGAACTGGATTGCCTGTATGCATTGACGGACTATATAGACTGTGACGCACTTGCAGATACCTGTGAAGCGAACCTTGCAGAAGTTGAAGGGCTCATGGACGTTTCAGGGCAGAATGAAGTGGCGAATCTGCAGCTTGCAGACAGCGAACAGGAAGAGAAACTGCATGTAGTAGAAAATATCAAAGATATGGTTGGATAAGACAAAAGGAGGGTCATCATCATGACAAACAAAGTGACATTAAGAGATATTCATAAGGATAATAAAGCCATCAATAGAAATTTGCAGCGTTTGGCAAATATTGAGCTGATCAGGTTGCTTGGAAAGAGTGCGGAGGAGGCTAAGAAAACGAACGACACAGTCGGGAAGTCTCTTGCAAGGGCAGGACTGATTCTGATAGCAGCATCAGAAATGGTTCTTCTGATCGGTGATATTGTTGATTACAGGAATGAAAAAATTGAGCAGGAGCTCGAAGAGTATGATAAATAAGCCGGATAAAGAACAGAGATTCGATGTGTAAGGGATGATTATGGGACAGCTGATATAGTACGATGAGATCAGAAAGAAACGATGATCCTTTAATTTAAGCGGAGGTGTTATTATGGATGAGATGTATTTTACAATAGCTGGTTGCAGGCATTATTTTGGCAGTGATTTTATGAAAAAGGGTATGAAAGTGAAACTTGTAAAAGAGCCGGATAATGAGTATGACAAAGAGGCAATACAAGTAAAAGTGAAAGGACTTGGGAAGGTCGGATATGTAGCGAACAGCCCATTCACTGTAAAAGGTGAGTCTATGAGTGCCGGCAGACTTTATGATAAGATCAGCGATAAAGCAAAAGGGAAAGTCGTGTTTGTGGTTGATGGTGGAGTTGTGTGCAGGATTACCATCACTGGACGAACAAAGTGAGGTTGGAGCCTATTTCTCCAATCTTGATCACCTTATCACCCTTCATCAGCGAGAGTCAGAGTAGAGTTTTGAATATTATAGAAACGGCTCGTGGAAAAGGAGATATTCAGAAAGCGGTGGATGAAATTTTCAATCAAAACGAATGGCATCATATGGGGTGCTTTTTAGTTGGAACTTTAGTATAATAATTATCATAAAATGCATTTGATGCGTAAAAACATAAATCATCATCTAAGGGGATGAATAACATGGAAAAAATGAGATGGATTGTTTTTATATTTGTTTTTTCATCATTGGTAGGATGCGGCTCAATGTCAACGGGAGATACAACGTCTGAACAACAGAAATCTTCAGTACCAAACGAGTCATCTGAAGGGACAGAAACGCTGGAAGGGTTAGCGCAGTCCGACCCAGAAGATGCCTGGAGAAAAGCGTATTTGGATTATCTTAATACGGAAGTAGCGCCTTGCGCGCGAGAAGTTTCTTTTACGTTTATTTATTTAGATGATGATGATATCCCAGAAATGTTCATTGATACAGGTATTGAGGCTTCGGGACAAGCTATTATTGGGTACTATGATGGTGAAATAGTCGAGGGATATTTCTCGAGAATTGGATCACAGTACATTGAAAAAAGTGGATTGGTTTATACTAACACGGGTCATATGGGTTTTTATCCGCTAAGTATTACAAAATACGAAAACGGGGAATTTACAGTTATCGGATCTGGTATAGCATGTTTTACGGATGAGAATTCTCCGGATACACTTACCTATGAGTGGGAAGGTGAACAGGTAAGCGAAGAAACATTTGATTCGAAGGTTGCGGAGTTTTATGATTTGGAGCAGAGCAGATATCCTGATAATTTCAAAACATATAACGAATTTGTGTACCAGATTAAGACAGGTAAGTGGATTTCTTATGATCACCGGTATGAATTCATTGCAGCAGATACTACATGGGATGAAGCGCAGGAAGCCTGTAAGCAAAAAGGCGGATATCTTGCAACCATTACTTGTAATGAAGAAGCAAACACGATAGCTGCTCAGATGCGGGAACAAGGGATGGAAAGCTATGCGCTATTTGTTGGCTATAGAAGCAGTGAATGGGTTGGAGATACATTTTATGTATCTCGTTGGATTAATTCTGACGGAAGCTACGAGAATGTTATGCCGTCAAGGTATGATTTTTGGGATTATCACTGGCCAGATTATGCATATAGTGAACAGGAATGGAAACCAGAACGAGATGAAACGGATTGTGGTCTGGTAAAGTATAATAAAGAAACAAATCAAATTTATGTATTCGAGGCACCAGATAATCTTTTGGAAACATCACCGCAATACACTGGGAAAATGGGATATATTTGCGAGTATGATTTACAAAATGCGCAATGACTTTTATGCGGGATACGAAGGATGAGTTATGAATGTTTTTGTAATCGTACTTAAGGGAAAAGAAATAGACATAATCATTCCACGTGAAAGAAGGTGACCACAACGAAACTGTTTAAGAAAAAAATTCCCGAACAGACTTATGATAAAGCCAGCCAAAAGCCGGTGATTAAGGCGAGCATCTGCAACGGCGAGCAGATTGCCGGTTTCAAGGATCTTCATACGGGCAAGATCGAGGAAGTGATGCTGATTAAGGGTCCGGCGGATCTGGAACGGTTTAAGAAAATGTATGGCATTGAGGGTGAGATCGGAAAGGAGTATTGATATGGCGAAAAGTATATTGATCAAAGACACCACAAAAGAAGAAAGAATCCGCATTGTGCAGGAGGGGCTGAGCCAGTGCGGCGGGGCATGCGATTTTTGCAACGGCTGCGACAATCTGGGCGGTGGATCGGTGGACGCTTTTTACGAACCGTACATCAATGGCGAAAAGGAATTGCGGGAACTAAACGAGGAGTATTGCAGCAACTCCGGTCTGGTTCATTAGGAGGCGGCGATGAGACCGCCGGAGGTAGCCTCTTCCACGGAGGAGGAGAGAAGAGAATATATAAAAGAGACGTTTCCGTGTATCGCCGACTGTGATATGTGCGGGCTTTGTGCGGTTTTTAGGGGAAAAGACCCGGAACTGGCATATGCCGATTATATCAGCGGGAAGCGGGAGTACATGGAAGTGTCGGAAGATTACAGATAAAAAGTATGGACAGCCGGAACATGGAGTACCGGACATAAGGCAGAGCGCGGCAGGGACAGCCGTGCATGGCAGAAAGTAAGGGAAGAACGCCGGCGGAACATGCAGAGAGGACAGAGATACGGGATGAACAGTATTTTTCACAGAATCAGCGTTAGAAAATATCAGAACAGGGACGTGGAGCAGGAGAAAATCGAGCTGATGTTAAAAGCGGCGATGGCGGCTCCGTCCGCGTGCAATCAGCAGCCGTGGGAATTTTATGTGGTGAAGGACAAGGCGGTGATCGGGCGGCTGTCAGAGGCTTCGCCCTATGCAAAATGTGCGAGGGACGCGCCGGTTGTGTTTGTGCCGTGCTTCCGGTCTAAGGGGATTGCGCCGGAATATTTTAATATCGATATGAGCGCGGCGGTGGAGAATCTTCTGCTGGAGGCGGACGAGCTTGGACTTGGCGCGGTCTGGATGGGAATATCGCCGGATGAAGGTAGAATGAAAGCGGTGCGGGAAGTGTTGGATATTCCCGAGGATCTTCATGCGTTCGCGCTGATTCCCTGCGGTTACCCGGCAGAGGAGAGAGCGCAGGAAGACCGGTATGAGGAGAGCAGAGTGCACTATATTATGAACTGATAAGCCAATATTCTGAGAACAGAAGGTTGGCAAACAAAGATATCACATTATAAAAACGGGGCTGCAGGGAAACGTTTCTCTGCAGCCCCGTTTTCGTGTATTCATGAAAAAAAAAATAAAAAACAAAAAGCCCGGGCTTGACGACACATCAGCGGTGCAGCTCCTGACAGCGTTTCCGGTACTCGGACGGTGTAACATCCGCGACTTCCCGGAAGACCCGGTTAAAATGTGTCAGATTGGAAAACCCGGTTTCTCTGGCGACTTCGGTGACATTCCGGTCCGTTTCCATGAAGAGCCGTTTGGCGTTCATGATGCGGGTCTGCTTGATATACTCCACGATCGTGCGCTTGGTACTTTTCTTGAATTCCCGGCAGAGGTAATATTCGCTGACATAAAAACGCTCGGAGAGGTCTTTGAGTGTGATATCTTCTGCGTAATGGTTATGGATATACTGAATCACTTTGGTAACCCGGGTCTCGCGGAGGATGCCGGTGCTCTCCTGATTCATGCGCAGAAGCTGCACCATAATCAGGTTCAAAAGAGACTGCATACATTCGTCGTGGCAGTCCAGATGCGAATGCTGCTCCTCTTCCATGGCATAGATGATGCGCCGCAGCTGGTGAAGCTCCTGACTGTCAGGACGGTAAACCACCTGCGAGTGGAGAAGCTTATGAAGAAGATCCGCCGAGGTGATCGTTTTCGGGCGGAAATACAGCACCACCCGCGAAAATGCCATATCCTGGTCACCGTAGGAACGGTGCATCGTCTGTGGAGGGAAGAGAATACAGTCCCCGGCCTGAAGCTTGAAGAGCTTGTCATCCATCAGATGATAGCGCTCCCCGCTGTCGAGAAAATACAGCTCAAAATAATCGTGATAGTGAGACTGTGACATATTGTCATTGACGCCGGTTACCTGGGCGATGGCGCAGGCTGCACCGGCTGCCATACTTGTCTGTGCAACATCAATCATAAGGCACCTCATAGAAAATAAAAAACTCTGTTTCTATGGAAATTATAAAGCAAAAACGCAACAAGTGCAAGATATGTAAAAAAAAGTGCGATTTTGAACAAAGTCTGTATAGTTATTGAACCTGAGTTTTTGTAAGATGATGACAGAAGGAAAACAGATCTGAATGAACCGGATATAGACAATAAGAAAAAGAGTTACAAAACCAAAGGAGGAAAACTCGTGAAAGTATGTTACAAAGCAGGTGCTGTCACAGCACAGAATCATTATTATTCGATTGCTGCAGACGCAGTGGAGATTCGTGTATGGTTCCTTACGGATGATATCATCCGGATCCGGGCGGGGTTTGACGGGGACTGGGATGAAGCATCCTACAGTCTGGTAACAACCGCGTGGGAATCCCGCACAGATGAACTGATGAAGGATTATCGGAAGCGGATTAACGTAGCGGAAGCTGCACTGGTGGATGGTGAGACCAAGGCAGTGATTACCGGAAAGAAGCTCCGCCTGGAAGTGGAAAAAGATCCCTTCCGCATCTGTGTCTATGATGCAGAAGGAACCATGCTTCATGCGGATATTCCAGAGCTTGCGTACCGCGAGGATTCTAACAGGCGCCGCATTCATACCAGCCAGATTGAGGATGACGATTATTTTTACGGATTTGGTGAAAAAGGCGGCGAGATCAATAAAGCAGAGAAATATATGAACATGGCTCCCGGAGATGCGATGGGATACAATGCGAAGGAGACAGATTCCCTATACAAGCATATTCCGTTCTACATCAAGCTGCAGCGCGGCACGAAAAAAGCCGTCGGATATTTCTACCACAGCACGGCAGAATGTGACTTCAATATGGGACGCGAGAAGCGGAATTACTGGCACCGTTATTCTTCCTTCCGTGCGGATGCAGGCGATGTGGATTTATTCCTGATCGCGGGACCGTCGATCGGGGAGGTCATTGAGCGCTACACCGATCTGACAGGAAAGTCCGTACTTCTTCCGAAGTCTGCATTCGGATACCTGGGATCATCGATGTACTATCCGGAACTGCCGGAAAACTGTGACGATGCAATTCTGGAATTCATTGACACCACCAAGGAAGAGGGCATTCCGGTGGATGGTTTCCAGCTTTCCTCCGGATACTGTGCCGTCGAGACAGAGCAGGGCATCAAGAGATGCAGCTTTACCTGGAATTATAAAAGATTCAAGGATCCGGCGGACTGGTTCGCAAAGATGAAGCAGGCAGGCATCGTTGTCTCCCCGAATGTAAAGCCGGGAATGCTTCTCGTTCATCCGCTCCTCGAGGAGATGAAGGAAAAGAAGATGTTCGTCCTCGACAGCACAACGGATGAGCCGGGAATTGGTACCTGGTGGGGCGGAACCGGAATTTTCGTCGACTTTACCAAAGAAGAGAACCGCAGGAACTGGAAAGAGTATCTGAAGCAGGGTCTGATCCAGTATGGCTGCGAGTCTGTATGGAACGATAACTGTGAATACGATTCCATGGTAGACAAGGATGCCAGAGTATATTTTGAGGGAAAAGGCAGCACGATCGGTACGATGAAGCCGGTTATGAGCAACCTGATGTGCCAGCTGTCCAATGAAGCGGTGACGGAGTACAATCCATCGGTTCGTCCGTTCTCCGTGTGCCGGTCCGGACATGCCGGAATCCAGCGATACGCACAGGTGTGGGCTGGCGATAACCTGACCTGCTGGGATACGTTAAAATACAATATCGCAACCATTCTCGGAATGGGACTCTCCGGAGTCGCAAACCACGGCTGCGATGTCGGAGGTTTCTATGGTGTTTCTCCGGAACCGGAGCTTTTCGTCCGCTGGGTGCAGAACGGTATCTTTATGCCGAGATTTTCCATCCACTCGACCAACACCGACAATACGGTAACGGAACCGTGGATGTACACGGACAAGAAGCAGTATATCCGGGACGCAATCAAGTTCCGCTACCGCATGATTCCGTATCTGTATTCTCTGGAGAGCAGAGCGCATGAGACCGGTCTTCCGATTATGGAGCCGATGTTTATGGCATTTCAGAATGACCCGAAGACCTACAATGAAGGCGTAGATTTTATGTGGGGCGATTCACTCCTGGTAGCTAATGTTGTGGAAAAAGGAGCAAAGACCAGAAGCATTTACCTGCCGCAGACGGAGGATGAGAACGTCCGCTTCTATGATTTTTATACCAGAGAAGAGTATGCGCCGGGACAGACAATCGAGGTGCCGGTCGATATCAGTTCCATCCCGCTTTACATCAAGAGCGGTGCGATTATTCCGATGGCGGAGAATCAGATCTACAACCTGATGCATGAGACGGTAACCGGACTTCATATTCTTATGGCGCCGGACGTAGATTCTGAATTTACCGTATATGACGATGACGGAAAGACCAATGAGTACCAGAACGGGGCATATCTTAAGACCAATATTAAAGTGACAGCAGGAGTCAGAACCTGTGTGGACTTCACTTATGAAGGAAATTATGAGAATACCGTGGACACGATGTATCTGGATGTGGTACACAGGGAAAAAGCGCCGTTCTATGTTCAGATTGACGGTGTGGAAGTTCCGCATTTTCTTCACAGACGCAAATTTGAAGAAGCGCAGACCGGCTGGTATTACAGCCAGAGCTTAAAGTCGGTACAGGTGAAGTACCCGAATCCGAAAAAGGATCATCATGTGATGATTTCCTTTGAGGTATTCGATATGATTGGAATGTAATTTAAATTAAAATAAAAAAGGAAAAGGAGAACAAAAGCAATGAAAAAGAACATCGCCCTCATTTTGGCGGCAGCGCTCGTTCTGCCGACCGTAATTGCGGCAGGCGGCTGTGGAGCAAACTCCGGAGTTTCCAGCAGTGCAGAGGCAACGGCGGAGAATCCGATGGTATTGACCCTGGCACACGGTCTCTCCGAGACGCACACCGTACATATTGCCATGACGCAGTTTGCGGATGAGGTAAAAGAGAAGACCGACGGGCGCATCATTATCAATATTTTCCCGAACGGACAGCTTGGTTCTGAGACAGAGAACTTAGAGCAGCTGCAGGCAGGCGTAATCGCAATGACCAAGGTTTCCGCACCGGGTCTTGCCACCTACAATGAAGCCTACAATACGTTCGGCCTTCCGTACATTTTCAATGATACCGAAGACTTCTACGACATTATGGATTCGGAGGACATGCAGGATTTCTTCCTTTCTTCCGAGGAAGACGGATTTGTGACGATCACCTACTTCACATCCGGCGCCCGTTCCTTCTATACCAAGGACAAGGCAATCCGTGTACCGGAAGATTTAAAGGGATTAAAAATCCGTGTACAGGATATGAAGTCGCAGACGGATATGTTGACGGCGCTTGGCGGAACTCCGGTGGCAATGTCCTATGGTGATGTTTATACGGCTCTTTCCACCGGTATTATCGATGGTACCGAGAACAACGAGACGGCATTGACCACAGGTAAGCACGGTGAGGTCTGCAAGGTGTACTCCGTTGACCAGCACGCGATGATTCCTGACGTAATGGTCATGTCTGCAAAAGTATGGAACAATATTGCGCCGGAGGATCAGGAAATCATCCTGCAATGTGCGCATGATGCGACCGAATGGCACAAGGAAGCATGGGATCAGGCTGTGGATGAAGCAATTACGGAAGCGGAAGATATGGGTGTGGAATTTGTCTACGATGTAGATAAGGAAGCTTTCCGTGAAGCGACGGCGGGAATGATCGATGAATACCGCGAAGAATATCCGGGAGTTGCGGATTTGCTGGATAGAATTGATGGAATCAGAGAAGAGGAGGAGTAAAAAATGGCTAAGACCTTAGGCACGATTAAGAAATATATGAACAAAGTTCTCGCGGCTTGCTGCGCAGTCCTTCTGACGTTCATGACCTTCCTGGTATTGTGGCAGGTATTCACCAGATACGTCCTCAACAGCCCGGCGGCATTTACCGAGGAACTGGTAAAGTACTCGCTGATCTGGACCGGATTTATCGGCGCAGCCTATGCATTTTCCACCAGAGAGCATATGGCGCTGACTCTGGTAAGAGATAAACTGACCGGAAGACCGCATCAGATTCTGGTTATCTTCATTGATGCGCTGATTCTACTCCTTGCAATCTTTGTAATCACGATCGGCGGTTATAAGCTGGCAATGTCTGCAAGGGCAGAATTCTCCGCACTTCTGGGAGTTCCGAGAACGCTGGTATATTCCATCGCACCGATTTCCGGCATCTTTATCATCATCGCACAGATTATTAATCTCTACGAAGATATTACCGGAAACAAAGTAGAAGAATAAGGAGGGAAAAAATGAATATCGTACTAACAACTATCATTTTGTTTGTCGTTTTCGGCGTACTGCTGTTCATGGGTGTTCCGATTTCTGTAAGTATTATTGTATCTTCCATCGTAACTGCAATGTCTACCCTTTCCTGGGATCAGATTACGTTTATTACCATGCAGAAGATGAATTCCGGTATCGAAAGTTTTTCCCTGCTGGCGGTTCCTCTGTTCATCCTCGCCGGTAACATCATGAATAATGGCGGTATCGCAAAGAGGCTTGTCAATTTTGCACAGCTTTTTGTGGGAAAACTTCCGGGAAACCTGGCACAGGCCAATATCCTTGGAAACATGCTTTTTGGAGCGCTCTCCGGTTCTTCCGTAGCGGCTGCATCTGCAATGGGCGGATGTATCAGTCCGATTGAAAAAGAGCAGGAGTATGATCCGGCTTACTCGGCGGCAGCCAACATTGCTTCCGCACCGACCGGACTTCTGATTCCTCCGACCTCTGCATTCATCGTTTACTCTACCGTAGCCGGCGGCGTATCCATTTCCACGCTGTTCATGGCTGGATATGTTCCGGGTATCCTCATGGGACTCGGCTGTATGGTGGTTGCGTTTATCTATGCGAAAAAAATGGGCATCAAGGCGACCGGCCGTGACAAATCCATCAGTGTTGCAAAGACGATCTGGGATGCCATTCCGTCCCTGCTGCTGATCATTATCGTTATCGGCGGCATCGTATCCGGTATCTTTACTGCAACGGAAGGTGCAGGTATTGCAGTTCTTTACTGCCTCATCCTGTCCATCATTTACAAGAGTATCGATTTCAAGGGATTTATGGAGATTCTCCTGAACTCTGCAAAGACTTCCGGAATCATCCTGTTCCTGATTTCTGCTTCTTCCGCGATGTCATTCGTGATGGCTTATTCCGGAATCCCGGCAGCAATCAGCAGCGCGCTGCTCTCGGTATCCACAAACAAATATGTCATCTTCATCCTGATGAACGTCATTCTGATGATCATCGGTATGTTCATGGACATCACTCCGGCAATCCTGATTTTTACACCGATCTTCCTGCCGATTGCACAGAGCTTTGGCATGAGCGACATCCAGTTTGGCGTAATGTTAATTTTCAATATGTGCCTTGGAAATATCACACCGCCGGTAGGCTCCGTACTTTTTGTCGGATGCGGTATCGGACATGTATCGATTGAGGAAGTAACTCCGAAGCTTATTCCATACTTCCTGGTACTGATCGTGATGCTTCTTCTGGTAACCTTTGTACCGGGACTCTCCCTCGGAGTTCCGAGCCTCATGGGATTAGTTTAAGGATAGACCTGTGGAATTGCCGCAATAAGCATAGAACTCTTTTGGATTGATAAGTAATATTATTAGAAGACTAGAGAACAAAAAAGTTCCAGAATAAACAGACGCGGCAAATCTTTGAAGCAAAATTCACGTATTTCTTCCATGCCGTGGCTGGCATCCCATTCCGTGTCTCTTCCACGTTTGAACACTCCCGGAGTGTGTCCGA
>ENA-ORUW01001401-ORUW01001401.1-human-gut-metagenome-genome-assembly--contig:-NODE-1401-length-17232-cov-11.440822_pt1 | contig 17232 bp, 26 predicted proteins | sample MGYA00242088_ERZ509227 | MGnify/ENA primary metagenome ERZ509227 (study PRJEB26280, sample SAMEA2338816) | human gut metagenome | biome: human gut; feature: human-associated habitat; material: faeces... | reverse complement strand
CCATCATCTTACGCCCGGACTTCCGGTCGCTCTCAAGCGTATGCCTGTCCCTCTTATGCTTACGCATCCGTATCACCTGCCTCTCGTCCAAGGACAAAGCGTTTGAGCCGTTCGATCTCCTCCGGAGTAAGGCCGGTGTCCTCGTATGCTTTCAGGCGCCTATTAAATTTTTGTTGGTCTAAGTCTTTATAGGCGCTTGCCAAGTTACATATAACGCAGCTTACCTGTTCGTTAAACTCGGGATCCCGGTTCGTCGCAAGAGCCGGAATCACCTCATCCATTTTCAGCAGTATTCGTATACGTGTCTCTTCTGGGTTCATAATTCATCTCCTTCGTTTGTTTTGTTTGCCTTTTTTACTTTGCTAAATTCCCAGTTAGCGACCTATTGTTTGCCAATTACAACAGTAACATTCAATGCTTTAAAAACTTTTTCAGCACTATCAATGCTCATTTTCCTGCTTCCGCTTTCCCAGTATGCTATCGCTCTTTTGGTAACACCCGACTCTTCTGCAAGTTTTTGCTGGGATTTTCCTTGCTTTATTCTTTCTTCTTTCAAATATTTTCCAAAATCCATATTGACTTTTCCCTTAATCATTCATTCCGCACCGCCTTTCACAATTTTCAATACATCTTCTACCGCGATCAGAGGTTTCGAAAGGCTAGAAAATTTAATATTTCCCATTTCTTCCAACTGCTCCACAATCCGTTCCATAGGCTTGCGGGTGTTCCATGCTTTAACGACTCCTTTTATTGCACTTCCGTTCGGTCTGCCCTGTGAATATCCATCCACCAAGCCTTTTGACGATGCACCACACTCCCTGCAAACTACTCTCACACCGTCATTAACATGAACTACTGCTTCCCCACCGCAGAACGGACACGGTTTTAATTCTATATCACTCATTCTTATCACGCTCCTTCGTCTGTTGTGTGGCGACTATCGCCATAGCCGTATGTAATGCCAACATACAGTCCTTGCAAAGCATTATTGTTGTCCACCCCTGCCCAATTGTCGATGCTTTGATTTCCCAGATTACCGTATCATTCGATTCCTGTTTACCACAATCATTACATACTCCGTGTCTTTTACATTTTTGAATTTTTACCATTGTTTGTTCATTCCTCTTCTAAACGCCCAATCTTCTCACTTAAATCCATCGGCTCATGGTTCTTCTTCGGATATTGCTGATAAGTAGACTTACAAGCATGAACTCCGTATTCGCTCTGATACTTTATCGCCAGTCTTAACGGAATATCTTTATGCTTTCCAGTCAGTGTACACTTTGATCCGTCTGAATACTCAAAAAATATTTTCCACATAACACCCCTCCACTAAATGCCAGTTTAGTAAGCCTCATATTCAACCGTTCCACTACCATCTTCTATAAACCGAACTTTTTCTTCTCCGAATATTTCTCTGAATTTTCTCAAAGCCATTTCCGTTCCATCATCGCATCCATCACACATCTCATCTGCGATATCATCAGCAACTTCGGCAAATAGTTCTTCGTCTTCTGTATCAACTTCGATACAGTGTAAATATTCAACTTTTTCCGCATAGTCAAATGTCATTTTTCTACCTCCACTAAATGCTAATTTAATAATCTACGTATGAACTAATCACTTTTCTCTCTTTCTGGCTTTATTGTTAGACTGATTTAACTGCGCAATAAGGATCGCAGTTTCCTTAAACTCTCCACTCATTTTACATAATCCTGTTTTGTTCAATGTCGCATTAACACCTTTTTCAGTCAAAATTAAATTATCAATATCTGTATTGGTCTTATCATTGTCTTTGAATATAATCACATGGTCTTTTGGAATTTCTCCATGAGCCATTTCCCATACAACCCTGTGCTTTAATCTCCATTTATTTGGTTCTTCAACTTTTATTTCTATATAACCATCTTTATTTATGCGTTCACTTCCAACAGACCTATGATTTACCGGGATATTCCCCTTCTTAAACCAGGTCTTTTTGCAGCCTTCAGCGCAAACACCTTTTTCCCCTTTATTTGCAGGAACATGCCCCTTTTCAAACCTCCCTGTCCGTCCTGTATTTAATTTATGATTTTTTATGTATGTCTTGACCTGGTTAATACTAATATTCCATCCAAACTGCTCACAGAAAGCCTGTTGTATTTCTCTGTGGCTATGCCCAGGAACATACTGTTTCATAAATTCCTGCTCTTCTTTCGTGTATCTATGTATTTCCATCAATTCCAATCCTCCATTTTTTTGATTCTATTCTGAAGATTATGAACTGTTTCTTTTAAATCACTGTTTTCTTTCATCAGTCATTTATTTGTTAATCCAATCATTGGAAGTTCCACACTTGATCCCTGCCCGTACTCGTCTAAATGTTTCTTCGCATTTAATGCTAATTGTCCATTTTCAATGATAGTCTTTGCTACTTTCTGTACTGCTTCGCTCCGCTGAATTTCCTTTTCAAGTCCTGTTTCATCCAAGCTGTCATCCTGGAGTCTCTCAAGCTGTTCAAAAAGATAATTATTTAAATCTGTCAATGTATTTTTCATGTATGTTTCCCTCCTCCGCTAAATTGTGGCGCAGGCATCGGTATGCTAGTCCTGCTTTAATGTCCATTCTGTCACCGACTGGACAACCACTAACTCCTAAGATTGCCCTTCTGTCCATTGCTTATTCTGTCCCATACAAGCACCTCCTGCTCTTTAACGCATCCAGCAGTGCCTTCTGTCCGGTATCTTTTTTCTCCAGTGCCACCATTACCTGTTCATCGATCGTGCCCGCTGCCACGAGATGGTGGATGATCACATTCTTCCGCTGCCCCTGCCGGTACAGCCTGGCGTTCGCCTGCTGATACAGCTCCAGGCTCCAGGTAAGCCCAAACCATATGATGGTGCGGCCGCCATCCTGTATATTGAGCCCGTGTCCGACACTCGCCGGGTGTGCCAGAAGGATCCTGATCTTTCCCCCATTCCAATCCTGTATGTCGTCGGCGGTATCCAGGCTTTTCGGGAAATATTTCTGCAGCCTTTCCGCCAGGCGGTCATAATCATGCTGAAAATTGTAAAACACTAGTACCGGCTCATCCGTCGTATCAATGATCTCTTCCAGCGCTTCCAGCTTCCTGTCATGTATGATCCGGTAGCCGCCTTCCTGATCATAAACAGCGCCGTTGGCCATCTGTAAGAGTTTCCCTGCAACAGTGCCTGCAGATAAAGCGACGATATCTGAATCCTCCAGGGTGAGGATCTGCTCTTTTTCCATTGTCCGGTATATCTTCATCTCCTGATCAGACAGCCGTACATTGATAACATTGTTCATCCGTTCCGGAAGTTCCAGATAATCCTCCGCTGACATGCTGATGCAGATATCCTTGATTTTCTCATGTATCGCTCTGTCAGCCCCTTCTTTAAGTTCCCAATTGAACACGGTATAGCCATTTCTCTGCCTGGGAAGGAAATATCTTTCCCGGTATCCTGATATCGTTTTCCCCAGCCTTTCCCCTCTGTCCAGAAGATAGATCTGCGGCCAGAGGTCCAGCAGCCCGTTAGGGGTAGGCGTCCCGGTCAGGCCCACGATCCTCTTGATCAGCGGTGTTGCCTTCTTCAGCGCCCGGAACCGCTGCGACTTGCTGGATTTAAAGCTGCTCAGCTCGTCTATCACTACCATGTCGAACGGCCACCTCCTTTTCGCCTGGCACTGGTAAACCAGCCATTTCACGTTCTCCCGGTTGATGATATAGATATCCGCATCACTTTCTAATGCCCGGATACGCTGCTCCTTAGTACCTAACACCCGGGATAGCTTTAAATGCTTCAGGTGATCCCACTTCTGTGATTCCCGGCCCCAGGTATCTTCCGCCACTCTCTTAGGCGCTATCACCAGGACCCTCTGCACGGCGAACATCTCATACATCAGCCGGTTGATGGCGCTCAGCGTGATCACTGTCTTCCCCAGCCCCATATCCAGGAATAATCCGACTGCCGGAAGCTCTATGATCTTTTCTTCTGCCGCTTTCTGGTATTCATGCGGCCTGTATTTCATGTTCCAACTCCTTTATGAATTCTCTTGCAGAGTTCATCCCCTTTATGACATAGAACTGGCATCCCATCTTCTGAAACCGTTCGCGCTGCCATTTCTGCACGCCGGACAGCCGTCCGAGTTCCTTCTTCAGTTCCACAAAATATATTTTCCCTCCTGGAAAGATATAGATCCGGTCAGGCACCCCTGGATTCCCCGGGGATACGAACTTCAGCGACATGCCTCCCAGCCTCCTGACCTGTTCTGTCATCCATTTTTCAATATCTTTTTCCTGCATCCCATTATCATCTCCTTATGTAACTTCCGTGACACACGTACGCGCGTATATGAGTACATTTGCGTAAACGTGGTTTTTACGTGTATTTTTAATAAAAGTTAATATTATATATTTTTCGTTACACTTGTTACAAAAGCACGCTAACGCTTGAATTCATTATGCTTTCGCCATGTTACCAAAATGTGTAACCTTTCATAAATTCTGTTTTTAGTTTCGTTACCCTCTTTGTAACCAAACGAACGTTACGCCCTTAAAAAATTATTGTTACAGTCAAACCGTTACAGCCTCTTTCGTATTTTCTGCGGGCCGTATAGCGGAATCCTGGCTGCTTTCTCCGACAGCCCCGACCATCCTTCTATGCTGTTCATGATCGCCGATATCTCATAAGAATTCTTGCGGTTAAGCTCGGCCTTGCTCCGCCCGAGGCATTCGCACCAGATCTCCATATTGGACACCTCCTGGCGCACTACCGTGCCATCCTCTGACGGCTTTCCAAACTCATCCCCATATAGGAATTCCCTTCTCTCATATAGATTCAGTTTATCCCAGTTCTCCGGAAGAGGCTTGTCCAGGTATTCCCTTATCAGGCCCTCCCGGTCATCCTTTTCCATAGCCTTCTGCTGTACCATCCCGGCGCTTTCCTCGAGTTCCTGGCTCAGATACAGTTTTTCGCCCGCCTTCACATAGGCCAGCACCTCTGCCCATATCTGGTCCACATCTTCCTTAGCCAGCGTCCCCGGGTGCTTCTTTCCCCTGTTGACCGCGACCGGCCAGAATCTCCGCCCGCCGGTATTATCCCGGATAAATCCGTCTGCCTGCGCGTTTGTCGTTCCTATAATGATGCACTGCCTCGGATGGGACTGCACGACCCTCCCATAGCTTGCCCGGTATTTATCATCCTGCCTGGTAATGAACGCCTTCATAGTCTCAATGTCCGCCTTTCTCATGCCCGAGAGTTCCGGTATCTCCATGATCCAGTTCCCCTGCAGTTTCTCAGCCGCGGTCTTGTCCTTTGTGTCTGCAAGGGACAGTGCATCGGAGAACCACGGTCCGCCCAGCCTGCTTGGCCACGTGCTCTTTCCGACGCCCTGGGGGCCGTTCAGCACGAGCATGTAATCAAACTTGCAGCCTGGATGCATTACCCGCATTACAGCCGCACACAGGGTTTTTCTAGTGACCGCCCTTGTATAAGGCGTATCTTCCGCGGCAAGGTATTCGATCAGCTGGGTGTCCACTCTTTCTATGCCGTCCCATTCAGGAAGGCCGTCAAGATAATCCCTCACCGGATGGAAGCTTCTGTCCTCTGCCGCTTTTGTAAGTCCCGACACGACCTTCGCCTTCGGGAATTCACAGTAATTCTTTGCCAGATAGACCTCCAGCTGCGCGTCATCCGCATCCCGCCAGTGCCCTGTATGTACCCAGGGAACATCCTCCGTGATATCGATCCTTCCAGACATCTGATTAAGGCGGATTCCCTTCAGGTTAGGATCGTGCGCCAGTATCAAAGCAAGATTCGTAAGGGACTTTCGCAGCCCTCCGTTATCAGTAAGCTCCAGCTCAGCCTTCCAGCCCCCATCATCTGTCTCGGCAAACTCTTCTGATATCTCCTGCCTTTTCTCGCTCACGACCGTCATTTTCGTGTCTTTATCTTCCTGGACAAACCGCAGCATCTCTTTATAAGACGGGAGTTTCGTTACTGCCGTATCCGGAGCTGCGTCCTCATCCATTAATCCATATCGGTGGATGCGGATTAAGTCAAAAGCATTGCACAGTCTTCCGCTTGCCGGATCCGTAGCATGGTTGCTATAGGCGAATTTGTCATCATACAGCACCAGCCCGGCCGCCGTGCTCCCTTCCCTGTAGGTATATCTTCCCTGCATCGCGCAGGGCTCGTAGATATCCGGAAGGAACTTATCGATCGCCTCCCCTATGCTGTATGTGCGGCAGAACGCGCCGATGAGCCCCCGCTTCTCACAGGGGTCTCCCTGCTTCTTTGCCGTCCTTTTCCGCTTCTCTGCAGTCCGGCTGCTCTCCGGCCAGTAGCTCGTATCTGTCCAGTCCGGATATCTTGCCAGTACTTCATCCGGATCCAGCCACGGATTGTCGTAATACCGGAAAATATATTCCCCGTCAGACGATACGCTCGGCCAGTACATCAGCCTTGACGGCTGGTAGGTCGTATCGTCAAAATAATCGATCCCTATCTCTTCTGCCAGCTTCCTTCCCACCGCTTCATATTCATCCGGCGTCACCGGCCGTTTCAGCGGGATCAGGATCCTGAGCCTTGGCTTCTCCGGGCAATGCTTGTGCGTGGAATAGACGGCATAGTTATAGTCTGTCAGCAGTTCCATGTCCTCCAGCATATACGCCGGTGCGAAATCCGCATCCAGCGTAATGATCTGCCGCTCTGCAACATTCTCTGCCTTTCTTCTCCCATCCTTCAGACTGCCTCCGATAAAGCCCCCTACATCCTTAATCTGATCCTGCCGGCTCTTTGACAGTTTCATATATTCCGCATGAGTCTCGGCTGTCCGCACAGGCTCCTCCAGTTTCTTCAGGATCTGCGACCAAGGCATCTGCCTGTTCTTCCACTTCTTTTCCGTGCGGCTCTTTCCCACTGCAAGAGGGAGCCTCCCATCATGCCTGATATTCTGTCTGTATTCATTCATATTCGCAATCTTTTCCATGTGGTCCCCCCCCTGTGATTAATCCTTCTTATAAAATGCGGTTTCATATCCATCGCCCCGCAGCGGCATGTCTTTTGCCCATTCCGGGGATATCTTCATGATCCCTGTTATCATCTTTAATGCGTCTTTATCCTCTTCCGGGACATCCACGACGATCTCATCGTGCACGTGCATCACGATACGGTATCCTGCGGCAGAGACCTTCTTCACCGTCTCTGCCAGGCAGTCCCTGGCCACGGCCTGGACGATATTCTCCACCAGCTTCCCGCCCCATGTCTCCAGCCTTCCCCAGCGCTTGGTGTTCTGCTCTACCCCGGCATAGGTGATAGACTCTTTCCCTTCATAATCTTCAATCCGTGCATCATAATAAGCAAGCTTCCTTCCGGATGGCAGCGTGATAAACAGTATCCGGTTGATATAGGAAAATACCAGGCCATGCTGTACCCTTACGCTACGGCGCTCCCGTATTGCTGTCTTTGCTGCATTCTCTGCAGTCCTCCAAAATTTACAGATCCTTGGATTTGCCCTTCTCCAGTTCTGGACCAGCAGGGGGATCTCGTCATCGGGTATGCTCCCGGCTTTATCCATTTTCTTGATAGCGCCAAAACTTCCGCCATATCCTAATGCCAGTTCTGCTACTTTTCCCTGCTGCCTGAGCCTGCTTCCTTTCTTAATGTTCTCGATCGGCACATGGAACATCTGGGAAGCAGAAGCCTCATAGATCTTTCCATGCGTCCGGAATACCTCCAGCCTCCATTCCTCATCTGCCAGCCATGCGATCACCCTTGCCTCGATGGCGCTGAAATCCGATACCACGAACCTGCATCCTCCGGATGGGATAAATGCGGTGCGGACCAGCTGGCTGAATATGAACGGCACGCCGCCGAACAGCAGTTCCAGATCTTCAAATCTTTCTTCCTTGACCAGTTCCCTTGCAAGCCCGAGATCAGGGATCTTGTTCTGCGGCAGGTTATGCACCTGCACGATACGCCCTGCCCACCTGCCCGTCCGGTTGGCCCCGTAAAACTGCAGGATCCCCCTTAATCTCGAGTCACTGCAGACTGCCTCTGTCATAGCGGCATATTTCTTGGTAGAGGTCTTCCCCAGTTCCTGGCGGATCTCCAGCATCCGGATCCCCCGCTCTGTATCCATTATGCATGACATTTCTTCCAGCCTCCCTATGATCTCCGGTATCGTGTCCTTCGTTATGCTGCTCACCTGCAGGTTATATTCCTTCAGATACCAGGTTTTTAACTGTGCCAGGCTGTTAGGGTTATCCAGGCTCGTGAGGCTTCGCGCCTCATTCATCAGCCTTTCATGGTAGACCGCATCATACCGGATGATCTTTTCCACAATGTTCATATCCAGCAGCACGCCCCTGTCATTCATCCGCTGGTCCAGGCTCCATAGTTCCTGCTCGCTTTCCGGTACCGGGTATTTTGCCAGCATTTCCCGGATCGCTGATTCTGTCACAACGTCCTGGCGGTTATATTCTATGAACTGCGCCCACTTCTCCGGGTCATGCTCTGGCAGGTTCCGGGTCCTTCCCCCATTGGCCTTCGTCGGCCTGCAGGGCTTGCAGAAATAGCTGATCAGGGACTTTCCTATCTTATCCTTCTGCTTGTCCTCAGGAAGGCCAAGCGCAGCCCCCACTCCTGCAAGGTTTCCGGGCAGGCCAAGCGTAGCCGCATGGACCGCCGTACACCTCCATTCCTCCGGGGGCATTTCCCGCTTAAAATATGACGCAAGGCAGGTACGCTCAAAATTGGCATTGTAGGCCGTTTTAATGACATCCACGCTGGCCAGATGGTTCCAGAATTCCTCAAAATCCCCATCCGTCTCTGTGGCGCCTGTCTGATCGATCACTTTCACCGGTCCATCATCCAGCCTATATGCGATCAGGAGTATTTCAAAATCAGGGCTTTCCGCATATGCGTAAGCCCCTGCTTTCGTAATGCCCACGCTGGAATAGGTCTCGATATCCACATTCATATGATGCAGCATACAGCCATTCTCCTATCCTAAAAGATCGTCATCTTCGAAATCGTCTGCGAAATCATCCTCTGCAGATGCTCTTGCACCTCCTAATGGCTCGTCATCGCCGAGTTTCTGGATGTTGTTAAGTCCCACGCCCACGCCTTTATTTCCATTGCTGTTGAACGGGAAGAAATTAATGGATGCGCGTCCCCAGCATCCGGAATACACTTCCGTTGGATCCAGGATCTCATTCTTATACATGTCGATGATCCCCGGCTTCTGGTTGCTGTTCGCATTCAGAAAATACATCCCGATATATTCGTCTGCTTCATCCGCTCTTTCGACATCTCCGTCTCTTAGCGGCAGTTTCAGGTTCCCCGGTTTCTTTCCGCCCCATTTTTCAGATATTCCCTGCTGTACTGCCGCATTGATCGCTGCATTGACGTCCTGCACGGTCTTCTTATCCTTTTTCGGGATCAGCAGGCAGATGGAGAACTTCTCGTCCTGTCCCGGCTGAAAGCTCCTGCTTTTGAAAATGTTCACGTAACTGAATCTTACCTTTCCTGTAATTACTTTTGTTGGCTGTGTATTGTTGCTCATATCGTTATACCTCCTCTTATAAAATAATCTTCATGGTCATCAAAAAGACCCATCACGCAAAATCCTTCTTCGCTGAATCTGCAGTATTAATCTCTGGGCGCTTGTCCGTTTCCGACACCAGCACAGGCTTCCCTTCCGGCTTGATCACCAGATCGCCCAGTACCTCCCCGAACACTTTCTTGCCAATTGCCTTCTCCATTGCTGTGATGCCAAGAACCTTAGTCTCTGTAATGTCTTCATCCGGATAACCTGCTTCTATCAGTGTCTCCCTTACCTTTCCCTCATCCAGGTATTTCCGGTTGCTCCTGCCTTCCACCAGTTTCCAGCCTTCATATTTCTTTCCGTGGTTCAGCGCCTGGTCAAATACATAATCCCTGACATCTGATACATAGGAATTCAGTTCCTCCGCGCGCTGCAGTATTTCCCCGATCTCCCATTCTTCCAGGGTATCCGGATTACGGAATTCCAGTTTTGATAGTTCCAGGTTATACTCGCTCCTTGCCCTGCATACCGCCTTCGCCTTGCAGAACCTGCAGTGTTCCCCGGTCTGATACTCGCCTTCGCCTTTCATGGCCAGTTCCGCTTTCGGCCTTACCTCTTTCTCCGCCCACTCCAGAAGTTCTTCCACAGACAGTTCTTCCGTGGAGATATTTTCAAGCCTTGGCTGGATGATGGTCATCTTCACCCTCCTGATGTCATACAGCATGCTGTGTTCCAGATATGCCCCCAGTCCGTAGAGCCTAAGCTGCGGGTTCTCTTTCGCGGATATGCCGACGCCTTTGCCATACTTCAGGTCAATGACCTGGACCATATCATCCGCAATAATGACGATGTCCCCGGTTCCGAACCCGTCCGGGACGTATTCGGAAAAATCTAGCCTCTGCTCTGGCAGAAGCTGCGCATCTGGACAGGACGCCTTCGCTTCATTGAAAATCTCCCATACGTTCTGCGCGTAATCAGATATGTATTCTTCCATGTCCTTTCCGTACAGTTCTTCCTTCCGGATCTTGTTCATCCGGGTGGAAAATGCCCTCTTTGTGATCTCATTGTTGTTATAGCGGATGATCGTCTCCGCCATGGTATGCGCCAGCGTCCCCTCGGCTGCATACGCCGATCCTTTATCCGGGAACTGCTCTTCCAGCTTTACGGACGGCGTGCATGCCATCCACCGGTGCGCCCCGCTGGCGCCCAGCCTTGCGTGTACATCGGGCATTACAGTTCACCTGCCTTTTCCATCAGCAGGCCATATTTCTCCTCCGGCACGTCCGAGAGTTTGCCTGCTCCGAGTTCTTCCAGCAGCCTTTTGACCTGGTCGCGCTTTCCTGACTTCTGTAATTCCGCAAGTTTTGCCCTGACATCGACCAGCGTATATGGCTGTGTTTTCTCCGGACTTTCCTGTACGGCTTCAGCACTGCCGGCTTCTTCGGTCTTTTTATCATCCTCTTCCACATCCCTGCCGGAAGAAAACGCCGGTTTAACTTCTTCCGTTTTCTCTGTCCTTATCGCCCCCACCGGATCCCCACTATTACCGGATATCATCTGCGCAAATCCCACCATTTCTGCTACACTGTCAAATTCACATACGATCTTCATTAATACTTCCTCCATAAAATTCAATTATTTTCTTAAACTCCTCATCCGTCAGGCATATGCCTTTGGACATCTTCGCCCTGCCCTCGCCCCATCTCCGAATGTCAATCTTCGGATCATTCCCATGCCAGGATATCCGGTTGACTTCCGTGTGGAACTCACCCTCGCCGGGAAAGGACAGGATTTCTTCCACAATTTCATACTGCGCCTTCGCCATTTCTTATCCCTCCTGTGATAATCTCAGATACAATGTTGCCAGCAGATTCCCGTTCGTCGTGTTCTGCAGCGTCAGGTATTTCTCTACCGCATCGAGGTATCCCTCCGTCAGCACGATCGCGAATGCATGCCTGATCGCCCTCTCTACCCTGGAAGGCGTGTCCCCGCTCATCTCGGACAGCCTGCGGTACACCTCCCCTGTCTTTCCGGGCTTCCATGACGGGTCCTCTTCAAGCAGGGCCATTGCTTCCGCTATGTAATGGAATCCCTTGACGTTCGCCGGCATGCCCATCTCTATCAGAGCATTGATTGCCTTATTTTTCATTTGTATTTACCTGCCTTTCTATGCTATACTCTAATTGATTAATTGCGAGAGCGCTTACGCCTTGCCGGGCTTATGTAAGCGCTCTTTTCATGCTATCTGCCCGATGACGTCCCGGATCATTGCAGTTCCCGAGTCCATTGCTACATTCACAACCTTGGTGCTGCCAGGAAACTTCGCATATACAAGATCACGCTCTTCGCTGTATTCCAGCGACTTGAGATCATGCAGATTGCGCGTTGCCTGCAGCGCCGGCAATAGCAGATCCAGTATCTTCTGCTTGTCTTCCCTCATTCCTTTCCACCTCCTCCAGATATAGCCTTAGATCCTGCATTGCAAGAAAGGCGCGATAGATCTTCTGCTCGCGCTCCGTGAATTTCCGGCCTGAATCAATCGCCTGCGAGATCTCGCCCAGAAGCCTGTCCTCAATCTTAAACGCTTCCTTGCTATTCATCTCCATCACCTCCTGCGCTTCTCCGCCTTCCACAGGAATGCTTATTTGAACTTTTTGCAATTTAATAGAATCTTGTGAAATCACAACATATGTATGTGGGTCATGATTCTGATTAAGATATTCGATGACTGACTCACATGCTTTTTCTAATTCCCTCATCTCTTCACATGCTTTTTCTAATTCCTTCATCTTTTCTGGCATCTCCTCGCCTCCTTCCTATAACGGCCCCGCCATCCGGCAGTAGACCAGCACTACTATGATGACCCCCGCGCCCGTTGCCAGGCCGACGATAAATCCTGTAATTAGATCCTTGATAAACTCCTTCAATGTCTGCCTCCTATACAGCCTCTTCATTGATCTCGACTACCTTCTGTTTAAAGCCGCAGAGTTCCATAATTTCATCTGGCCCAAACTTCGGCACGTACTTCCTGGCGTTGCGATCGGCCAATTGCTTCTCGTACTTCCAGAAATCAATAAATGCATATACATTAATCGCTCCATCCAAAATCGTATATCGGTTATATCTCCCAGCCTCGATTTCTCTTTCGATTCCACGAACCTTCTTATCCACGAAGGCTCTTGAAACCTGGAATTCCTTCATTAGTTGTTTCTTGCGCATATATGGATATCCGTGTATTTGTTCCATAATTAGCATTTCCTCACCTCCTCGAAATTTGTCCTCTTTTTTCTTATCTTATGATCTGGTATAATCTTCCTATCAAATGATGAAAGGAATTGCATTATGTGCGTAACTTTGGATCCATCGGATATTATTGAAATAATCGGAATCTTTGCCTCTTTAATCACCAGCATTACTGCTATTGTCATATCAGTGAAAACCCTTAAACAAAATTCAAAAATGATTGAGGAATCTACACGCCCTAATATACAAATATATCCCGTATACTCAGGTGAAATAGTCTATATTATCATCAAAAATTTTGGAAGTTCAGAAGCAGTTCTTGATAGTATACATTGCGATCATGAATTTATTCCTTCTGAAACCCTTGGTGATGACTTAGGAACAAAAATATTTGATAGTGCAAATGGTGCTTTATTTAGTCCTGGATATTCTATTCAATGTCCCTTAATAGCACACGCTGTTGCAAATGCAACCTTCAATTTCAAGATTAAATACCATTCAACAACTAAAACTTATGAAAACGCATTCTCCTTTAATCCCTACACAAACTTCCCGTTTGCAAATTTGCATCCACATGGCAAGTCAACGGAGGAACATTTATATAACATCTCAAAAGAATTGCGAGATATCGTAAAAAGCACTCTATAAGAACTTACATAACGATGACCCTAAAACGGTTATTGCCGATCCGATCCAGCACCACGTCATCGCATCAAGATCCATAAACTTACTTTTCATCGCTTTTATCACGCCCACAGATGCAGTCAAAACACCCGCAAGTATAAGGACTAGGCTAATCACTTTACACCACCTCCTATCCTGTTCTAGCCCGTTTTATTGGGCATCATCCTAAACCACTCTTTTTGCAAGTATCTTAACAAGTTACTCTTTGGCAAAAAAAATGCGCATTGGGTCTTCAATATTTAGCTTGTCAATCATAATCTGTATTTCATCACTACCGAAAACCCCTGCCTTCATTTTTTCATAGAATGTCTTTGGTGTAATTCCAATCATTCCAGCAACATCTGTCTGAGAATAACCATTTTTAGCAATTACACCTCTTAGCTCGTTTGTTCTTATCACTGTATCACCTCCGTATCTTCTTAAGTTACTTTTAGTATATCACGCTTTTGTAACTTGTCAAGATATTTTTTATTGCATTTATAACATTTTTGTGCTATCATTAAGTTACCTCATAAGAAAGGAGTTGTGACAATGACAGTTGGCGAAAGAATTAAAGAAATCAGGGTAAAGCTTGGAATGAGTCAAGTTGATTTTGCTGATAAAATAAATGTTTCGAAACAAACACTGTATAAATATGAGAATAATATAATAACCAACATACCATCAGATAAAATAGAAGCAGCGGCTGATTTAGGAAATGTTTCTCCTTCTTATCTTATGGGATGGGATAAAATAGAAGCAAAAGTAAACTTATTTGCCGGGGATGGCGCAATTGAATATGTTTCAAAATCAGAAAAAGCATTGTTAGAATTATATAATTCACTAAATGATTTTGGAAAAAGAGAAGCATATAAACGATTAGAAGAACTGACTTTAATTGAACGTTACTCTACAGGCAATAGTCTAACTGTAAATGCTGCCCACGAACGTACTGATATTAAAGTCACAGGCGAAATGAAGAAACACGATGACGATATTATGATGGACGACTCTGAATGGGAGTGATACTATGACAGTTTACGAGGAACTTTTAGAAGAAGTTGACGATAATGGACTTATTGTCCGAGAAAAACCATTGTCCAGCAGTAATGGTCGAATATATAAGAATAGAATTGCCATCTCAAACAAACTGAGAACAACTACAGAAAAAGCCTGCGTTCTATCAGAAGAACTCGGACATCATTATACTAGCGTCGGATGCATACTGGATCAGGCTGATAGTCAGAATCGCAAGCAAGAGCGTCAGGCTCGCCTCTGGGCATACAACAAGCAGATTGGTTTACGCGGGCTGATACGCGCATACGAACACGGATGCCGATCAAGGCACGAGATAGCCGAATTCCTTGAAGTAACTGAGGAATTTTTGCAAAATGCCATTGATTGCTATAGGGACAAGTATGGAATATGCGCGTCAGTAGATGACTACTACATTATGTTTATACCCAACCTCATGGTTGGTAAGATAGATTATACAATATAAAAAGACAAGGGAGGAGAAAAAGATATGGGATTTTTTGATAAACCCGAAGTAGATTGTTGTGTTTGTGGAAGAAAAATTGGCTCAAAAGAGAAAAGATGGCAAATCAAAGGAGGATATATATGCCCTGATTGCCAAGCTCCATTTTGCAACTTAAGTGGGTCAAAAGCTTTTGTTGGATATGACGCCGAACAAATGGTAGAAATGATAGAAAATCACAAAAAACTAAATACATTACTTGCCATAAATAAGGAAACATACCAATCATTGAAACCAACCCGCATAATTGAAAATTCTTTGTTTATTGATGATGATGCAGAAAAATGGTATTATGACTCGGGAAAACGTGCTGCTTTTTATCTCAAGCCTGATGCTGCTTTTCCTATTGTCTATGGATTTTCAGACATATTAGAAATTTCCATTGCCCGCGGTGGAAAAACCATTAGATCCACTTCTACCACACGCAAAGAAAAGGGAATACGAAAAGCAATTGCCGGAGGACTAATTGCTGGTGAAACAGGAGTCTTGCTAGGTGGCATGCTCTCACGCAGCAGTACAGCAACCAATACGGTTGAGTCACAAACTTATTATGTAAATGCCGTCCTTTACGGCGAAAACGAAGTGTTATCCATGCCATTCTTAACTGAGCAGTCTGCTGAACAAGTACGGCTTGCTTTAGTTGGAATGATTAAAGATCCTTTGGAAGAAAAAAATTCTCAAGATACATCCATTTCTTCGGCAGATGAACTTCGCAAGTTTAAACAATTATTGGATGATGGGATTATCACGCAAGAAGAGTTCAATGTCAAGAAGAAACAACTTTTAGGATTATAAGTTTAACTTATAAATAAAGGAAAAACCGCCCCTGGCGGCAACCAGGACCGGTTTTAGATGCACTCCGAAGAGATACACCCCAATTCAATAATATTGTATCATCTTCGGAGCAGCCTTGCAAGCGAAACACCCATTCCTCGCTGGCTGTTATTTTTATACCCATTTTTAAGGAGGATGATATTATGTGGGCAGAACAACAAAGCAATGGAAAAGTAAAATTTATTGAGCGTTATGTCAATCCAATGACAGGCAAGACCGGTAAGGTATCGGTCACGATGGAGAAAGATAATCGTTCAACAAGAAAGGCTGCCGAAAAGGTTCTTGAGCAGAAGATTGAACAAAAGTTAAAAAAACTATCGTCCGGATCAACCGTGAAATATACGCTGCGTGATCTAGTAGATGCGTACCGGGAAGAGCAAAAACGCACCGTAAAAGCGTCTACTTACAGGAGAAATTACTTTACCGCAAACTCGATGATGGAAGTTCTAGGGGAGGATGTATTGATTGAGCAATTAAATGCCAAGTACATAAGGGATAAAATGTACGCCCTGGATGCCGAAAATTCAACCATAAACGAACTTTTAAAACGTTCTAAGGGAATTCTTAGGTGGGGATACAAAAATGATTATATGAGCGATATATCGTTTCTAAATAAGATATCTCCTCTCCCAGATGTCTCTTACAGAGAAAAAATTGAGGATAAATATCTTGAAACAGATGAATTTTTAAAACTCGTTGACGGGATGAATAAGACGATCTGGAAGCTACTGACACAATTTCTCGGTTTATCAGGGATACGAATTGGCGAAGCGATAGCATTGGATAAATCTGATATAGACTTCGATCAGCGCGTAATCCATATTACTAAAACATATGATCCGAATAATTTACTTGAAACAACACCTAAAACACCTTCGTCCTGTCGGGATGTATTCATGCAGGATGATCTGTATGATGTTTGTCGCAATATTAATTTATATATGCTACGGCAATCTCTTATAAGCGGATATGGGAAAAGTACTATATTTTTGCAGGGAAAAGGTGGAAAAAGGATTAATTATTACACATACAATAAATACATCAAGGAAAATGCACTAAGGATTCTAAACCGAGAAAAAGTAACCCCTCACATTCTACGACACACGCATACATGTATGCTTTCTGAAAACGGAGTACCGCTCGAAACGATAACCAGGAGGCTTGGACACGAGGACAGCGAGATCACGCGACTGGTGTATTTGCACGTAACCAAGAAGATGAAGCAGAACGACAATGAAAGAATAGCAGCCGTAAAAATTATGTAATGCCCTCTTTTTTGCCCCTTTTTCATTTTGTGAAATAAAAAAATCTGCTAAACGCCTGTATTTCAAGGCATATAGCAGATTCGTTCAGTGACTCCCAGGGGAATCGAACCCCTGATTCCAGCGTGAGAGGCTAGCGTCTTA
>ENA-ORUW01001393-ORUW01001393.1-human-gut-metagenome-genome-assembly--contig:-NODE-1393-length-17274-cov-2.799059_pt1 | contig 17274 bp, 17 predicted proteins | sample MGYA00242088_ERZ509227 | MGnify/ENA primary metagenome ERZ509227 (study PRJEB26280, sample SAMEA2338816) | human gut metagenome | biome: human gut; feature: human-associated habitat; material: faeces... | reverse complement strand
CGCGACGGTGCTATGGCGCAATATATTGCAGTGCCAGAAAGGATTCTATATCATATACCAAATACGGTTTCCTATCAGCAGGCTGCGATGGTCGAGCCGCTGTCAATCGCGGTGCATGCAGTTGCACAGTCGCCGATTCACTTGGGCGATAGAGCAGTGGTTGTCGGTTGCGGGACGATCGGACTAATGCTTATTCAGGTGCTCAACGTTTCCGGCTGTACGCAGATTATTGCACTGGATATGGATGACGGCAAACTGGCCATGGCAAAAGAGCTTGGTGCACAAGCAACAATTAACACAAAACAAGAGAACACCCGCCAACGGGTTCTTGAACTGACTGAAGGGCGCGGCGCGGATGTTACCTTTGAGGCAGTGGGTATACCGGCAACGTTTGATACTGCACTGTCCTGTACGAAAAACGGCGGCGGAGTGGTTCTTGTCGGTAATGTATCACGTGAGGTGAAAATGAATCTGCAGAGCGTCGTCACCTCGCAGATTACTCTTTATGGTTCCTGTGCTTCCGCAGGTGAGTATGACGTCTGTCTGTCACTGATTGCGTCTGGAAAAATTAATGTGGACCGTATGATTAGTGCAACTGTTCCTTTGGAAGAGGGCGATGAATGGCTCAAGCGGCTTCATAACGCGGAACCAGGTCTGATGAAGGTCGAATTGCTCCCGTAAAAATAGTGCAGAATACAATACAAAAAAGAAAGAGAAAAAGAACAAAGTTGACAGAAAAGGAGAGTTACTGATGAAACGGACATTAAGCTGGCTGTTATGCGGAACGATGATACTGGGATTGCTTATAGGTTGTGGGAATAATAACGATACCCAGAGTAGCGAGGGTTCTTCGAATGATACTATCAAGATTGGTTATTTCGGACCTTTGACAGGCGGGTCAGCGCAACTGGGGCAAGCGGCGCTTAATGGTGCTCAATTAGCGGTTAACCAGTTGAATGAAAAGGGAGGCATCTTAGGCTGTCAAGTCGAGATTGTATCATATGATGATAAGTCGTCTCCGGAGGAAGCGGTAAAGGCGGCAACCAAACTGGTACAGGTGGACAAAGTCAATGCGATTTTTGGTTCGCTGCACAGCGCTAATGTGCAGGCAGCAGCGCCGGTGGTCGAAGAATCTCAGACTTTGCTCGTTAGTGGGGGTACGTCACCAACATGGCTTCAACAGGGATATACCTATCTGTTCCGCTCGATTGCTAATGCGAATACTGCAAGTAAGCAGCTTGCGCAATATGCTAATGACGAAGGGCTGAAGAAAATCGCGACATTTACAAGCAATGACGAGTACGGTACTTCTGGTGCGGATGCCTTCAAAGCAGCCTGTGCGGATTATGACATTGAGTTCGTTGCAGCGGAAACGATGGCAAACGGTGATCGTGATTTTACTGGGCAGTTTGCGAAAATCAATGCGGCCTCTCCGGATGCGGTGCTAGTATGGTGTTTGTCCGATGATATGGGAGCGGTTACGAAGCAACTGCGTCAGTCCGGCTTCTCGGGTACGATTTTAGGTCCGGAAGGTTATTCTATGCCGGAGATTCTTAACGTTGCAGGTGATACGGCCAATGGAGTATGCTTCGCAGCGCAGTATCTGATCTATGAGGATCCGGAAGAAGCGCAGGACGAGAATATGAGGGTGTTTCTCGAAGACTATATTGCTGAATTTGGCGCTGCTCCAGCTTCGGATAACGCCTGCCGCGCCTATGACGGTATAAATATGATTGCGGTTGCGATGGAGGACTCTGGCGCAGATCATGGCCAGGAGTTGCGCGATGCGTATAATGACATCGATGGCTATGTTGGTCTGGCTGGCACATTCTCCTATAAGGGAGGCAACGGCGAGGGAATTGATGTAATGCGTATTTTCAGGATTGAAGACGGTAAGTACTGGGAAGCTGAATAAACAATCGGAAACGAATAGAGCGGCCGGTTCGATAGCCTGAGCTGGCCGCTGCTTACAAGAAATAAAGGAGTAAGCTTATGTTTTTGCAGTTGTTGGTCGGGGGAATAGCCGTTGGCTGTATCTATGCGCTGATCGGCCTTGGATATAGCCTGATTTACAGCGCTTCCGGATTGATGAGCTTTGTGCAGGGCGAGATATTCATGCTGGGCGCTTACGTTGCATTCACTATTTATGTTGGATGTAAAATTCCGTTTATTTTTGCAGTATTCATTGCGATTGCAATTATGTTCGTTTTCGGTATGTTGATGGAACGAAGTATGATCAGTCCGCTTCTCAAACGAGGTGCCGGTCAAATACATATTGTTATCGCTACGATTGGCCTATCTATTTTTCTGAAAAATTTTGCCATGATTGTATGGGGTACTGATGTTAAAAATTTTCCGTCTGTATTTGGAGAATTTCCATATCAAATCGGAGTAGTATCTATTTCACCTCAGCAGCTCGTGATCATGTTGGTCACGATCGTTTGTATGATTTTACTACATTTGTTTATGAACAAGACCCGTATGGGTACAAGTCTGCGCGCCGCAGCACAGGATCCGATGGCAGCGGGTGTTGTGGGCATCAATGTACCGTTCACGGTCGGTATGGCGTGGGCGCTTGCTGCCGTACTTAGTGCGATCGCAGGTATCCTTTTGGCACCGATCTACGGCGTATATCCAAAGATGGGTGCGATCCTTTCGACAAAAGGATTTGCAGCGGCTGTTCTGGGCGGCTATGGCAATATGTATGGCGCAATTATTGGTGGTCTGATCGTCGGTGTTGTAGAGACGATGGCAGCAGGCTATCTTTCTTCGTCTTTTAAGGATATCATTTCCTTCGGTGTGCTGATTGTTGTTCTATTCGTCATGCCTCATGGTATTTTGAAAGTGAAAGCGGATTAAGGGGAGGGTAAAAAATGAATCATATTATGAAAGCCCTGTCCAATGTGAAAACACAACGCACGATTGGAGCCGTACTGCCTGCATTGGTGATGATTTATCCGGTTTTGTTCCGTGAAGCGATATATATGCATCTGATTCTCTGTACGCTGGGCATCTATATTATTGTCAATACTGGCTTTGACGTCCTGTTTGGCTATTCCGGACAGATTTCACTTGGGCAGGCAGGGTTTTATGCGATTGGAGCGTATTTCAGCGCTATCCTTAGTAAAACAGGCGTGCCGGTTCTGCTGGCAATGCTGATCGGCGGTATCTTTGCAGCGGCAATTGGCTATATTCTGGCACTCCCTTGCTCAAAACTTGTACACCACTTTCTCGCAATGGTAACAATTGGATTTGGGGAAATTGTTCGTCTGTTGGCAATCAATGGCCCGACGCAACTGACCGGCGGTGCAAATGGAATCGGTGGTATCCCTTCGGTTACTTTGTTCGATTTCAAGCTGAATACCAACGCGAGATATTTATATTTTGTGCTTGCACTGGTACTTCTCAGTCTGTTGGTTAAACGTCGGATTATAGATTCGCGCGTTGGACGGGCGATGCAGGCAATCAAATGTAATCCAGATGCCAGTGAGGCATTTGGTATGAAACTGTCACATTATAAAGCGTTGGCTTTTACTGTTGCAGCGTTTTACGCCGGTATCGGCGGTGCGGTTTACGCACATATGGTGCGTTTTATCAGTCCAGAGACCTTCTCGGCAGACCAGTCGAGTATGTTTCTTGTGATGTTGCTTGTCGGCGGCATGGGTACCCTCTGTGGGCCCTTAATCGGTTCTGCGCTTGTAATAGCAATTACAGAATTTCTGCAGCAGTTCGGTACATATCAGATGCTGATCTATGGTGCGCTGATTATTTTTGTACTCTTTTTTATGCCGAATGGTATTGCAGGAACGGTATATAACCGTTTTTATTTTCTGTTTCATAAGGTTCCTGTGCGAAATGCCACAAGCAAGCAGGGGGTGGAGTAAATGGAGGAACTATTAAAGGTTAACCATGTTACAATGAAGTTTGGTGGTCTGAAAGCAATTAATGAATTGGACATGAGCGTTTCTAAAGGTGAAATTCATGGTTTGCTTGGTCCAAATGGCTCAGGTAAAACCACATGCTTTAATGTAATATCGGGAGTATATCAGCCTACGGAAGGTAATGTATTTCTTGAGGGTAAACAAATTAACGGTAATGAAAGATACGCAATTAACGAGCTTGGTATTGCTCGTACATTTCAGCATATCAGCTTGTTCTCGACCATGAGTGTATTGGAAAATGTTATCGTTGGGCAACACTGCCGTACAAAATCTGGCCTTGTATCTGCAATTCTTCGGACAAAGAAAGAACGTCAGGAAGAGCAAAAGATGGTTGAACGTGCATATGAGTTGCTCGATTTTGTAAACCTTACCCATCGCGCAGGCGAGCTGGCCTGCAATTTACCTTATGGTGAACAGCGCCTGCTTGAGATCGTCCGTGGTCTGGCGAGTGCTCCTAAACTGATGATGTTGGATGAAGCCTCAGCTGGCATGAATTCAACGGAAAAAAAGGATTTGATACAAATCATCCGCGCAATCAGCCAGCAAGGAATTACTGTGCTCATGATTGAGCACGATATGAAATTGGCGATGAGTCTGTCTGATGAAATAACCGTGCTGGATCACGGATCAAAAATCGCGGAGGGGCCTCCGGCGGATATTCAGAAAAATCAGCAGGTAATAGAGGCATACTTGGGGAAAGGAGGAGTCGCCCGTGCCAAATAAGCTGGAAATTTGTAATTTGGAGCACAAATACGGTGCGATTCAGTCGCTCAAGGGTGTCAGCTTGGAAGTAAATGAAAATGAGATTGTTGCGTTGATCGGCGCAAACGGCGCCGGTAAGACGACACTACTGCGTTGCATCTCAGGCATTTTGAAGCCGAGTAAGGGAGAGATTCGCTTTGAGGGCAAAAGTATCGCTGGCTTGCCGGCCTACAAAGTTGCCAAATACGGCATTGCGCAAGTGTTGGAATCTCGCCATGTGTTCCCCAAGTTGACCGTTATGGAAAATATAGAGATGGGAGCCTTTCTGAAAAAAGATAATCAGCGTATGCAAAGCGATATTGAAAAATGGTTTGAGGTTTTTCCGCGTCTGAAAGAACGCATTTGGCAGACGGCTGGTACACTGTCAGGCGGTGAACAGGAGATGCTTGCAATGGTGCGTGGACTGATCTCTAATCCGAAACTACTCATCCTAGATGAACCGTCAATGGGTCTTGCACCAATTTTTATCGATGAAATTTTCAATATCATCCCGCGACTTCAGAAAATGGGCACAACAATTTTACTGGTCGAACAAAATGCCAGTATGGCTTTGGCGATAGCTGATCGCGGCTATGTTATGGAAACAGGGAATATCACGCTTACTGACACCGGACGGCGGTTGCTTAATAATGATAAAGTGCGTAAAATGTACTTGGGGGAAGAGTAACCAACTGATACCGAATCACGCAGACCGAACCGCTTTTGCGGTCCGGTCTTGCGCCTTTTTTCAGGAGGCTGGCAATGAATAGAATTCGAAGCTTTTTTCGCTATTCTCTGGGACGGAGACTGGCACTGTACTTTACATTGATGATGTTGTTGCCGCTATCGGCGGCAGGCATGACCGTTTATCGTGCATCGGATATGAGGATGAATAACAGCGCGTTGCAGCTATCAGCGCAGATTGTCAGTAATGTGGCGCTTGATCTGGATCAACTGCTCACAGATGCGAAGAGTATGATCGATTTGGTCATCAGGGACGATACGATTCAGCATCATATTAACCGCGTGTTTAATTCCGAAAATAATACCGAAGATGTGCAGATATCGCTGAATCTTCGGTTAAAACAGTTGGGCGAATATTATAAAAATATTTATGGGGTATATTTGATTTTGGACAATGGTATGGTGGCGAAGTCGCGCTATTATTCCATTCACGAAGAGTTGGAATTGCCGGCCGATTTTTATCGGCAAGCGCGGAACCATTCAGATGTGAAATGGAGGCTTTGCCCGACAGGCTCCATGATTGTAAACAATATGGGGGCGGGGGTATTGAGCGCAGCCGCTTCTCTTACGGACAAAAGCACTGGTCTGCCATGCGGCATAATTATAGTGGATATTCGGTTGGAAACGATCCGAAAAATGGTGAATGTGTACCTTGGAGAGAATGGGAATGTATTTTTGATGGATCGCAGTGGAAACGTATTGATGGAACAAATGGAAGACGATGGACAAAGAGAGACAGTTTCTGAGTTTATCCGCGGGACGGTAATTGGTGAAGAAACTGAGATTCATGACAATGCACATTTTTTTATCCTTTCCAGCCGTCTGCCGGAAAGCGGATGGACTTTAACCGGATTAGTACATAAGAATTTTATTCGGCAGAACAGCCGTCAGATATTAAAAATACTGCTTTGGATTGCATTAATTGCATGTTTAATTAATCTTCTGGTATCGCGCCTGCTGCGCGCCTATGAACTGCGACCTATTCACTCGATGATGCAATTCGTTGGCCAAGTGGAGAAAGGTGATTTTGACACACCGCTTTTTGTCGTGCGTGACGATGAAATAGGTGCTTTGGCAGTTAGCATGAAAAAAATGACTCTGCATATCAAAGAATTGCTTCATACTGTGCGGCAAGAACAGGAGCGGTTTAGATGGGCAGAATTCAAGGCACTTCAGGCGCAGATTAACCCACATTTTCTATATAATACGCTTGATTCCGTAAAGTGGTTGATCTGGGAGGGGGAGAATAAGAAGGCAGATGACATGGTGACTGCATTAACGAAATTCTTCCGAATTGGCCTTAGTGGAGGGTGCGATTTGATTCCGGTCGAATGCGAAATCGCTCATGTGGAAAGTTATCTTAAAATTCAGAAAATACGTTATAGCAGAGAATTCGAGTATACAGTTTATCTGGACCATAGCATTTCTGGATGTATGGTGCCCAAGCTGATACTGCAGCCGCTGGTGGAAAATGCACTATATCACGGCATCAAACCTGCAAGGAGAAAATGCCGACTATTCATTAATGCACTTCAACAGGAGGATACTATTCTCCTGGAAGTGCGGGATGACGGTGTGGGTATTCCGCAGAATCAGCTTCAACAGTTGGGAAAATTATTGAAGTATGGTCGGAAATATCCATCAGAGAGTTATGGCCTGGGAAATATATGCGATCGTATACATATCCTGGCAGGTGAGGAATACGGTATAGAGATCGTGAGTGAATTGGGGATAGGGACTTCAGTTCGTCTTCACCTGCCGCTAAAATTAGGAGGAAATGAGAATGTATCCAGTACTGCTCGCAGATGATGAGGAAATTATTCGCGAAGGAATACGTCGAGCGGTTCCTTGGGAGTCTCTCGGACTCGCTTTGGAGGTGGTAGTTGAAGATGGGCAGAAAGCGCTATCGTGCGCTGCGGAGAATCAGTTCGAAATTGTAATTACAGATATTCGAATGCCGTGCATGGATGGCTTGGAAATGATTCGGGTGCTTCGCCGACATAATCCTGACTGTCGGATTGTTATTTTGACTGGACACGAAGAATTTGAATATGCGCGCACGGCTTTACAGTTAGGTGTTTCCGAGTACTTGTTGAAGCCCGTAGATATATCCGAATTGTGCAGCGTATTAACCAAACTTGTTCAGGAATTAGATCAAATACATGGGCGCAACAATGAAGTGAAGCGGTTGCATTTGCAGGCAGCGGCAGATAGCATGTGGCAATGCCAGCATGCACTTCGGCGTTTCCTCGCCGGAAAAATCAACGTGAGACAGCTGAGGGAACACGTGCCGGCAGAATGGAATACGGCAAACTGCTGTGCAGGCATACTGATTCAGATTGATAATTTCGATTGGCTAATCAGGGACAAGGATGAAGAAAGCTTTTTTCGCCTTACAAGTGAGCTGGAGGAGATACTGATTTCACAAAGCGAAAAAAATATGTGTATTGTAGAAAAAGAAAACGGTCTGTACTTTGTGCTGTTTCTGGGGAATCAGATAGAAGGTTTAGAATTTAATATGCGATCCTATGTTTATCGGCTACGGGCGGCTGTCACACAGGTTTCCTACACAACCATTTCTTCATCCATCATCTGTGGTGGAATACAGAACAGTAAGGCTGTGTACGAGGAAACTCTTAAATTCGTAGATCGCGTATTCTTAATGGGGAATGGGCGTGATACGCAGGTAGAGGAGATCGAGCCAAAGCCGTTTAACTCTCCGCTCCCACATGAATTTGACATGAAGACAATTGTACATACACTGACAAGTTTTAATAAAGAAAAAATACACGCATGCTTGATAGACATAACGAAGAACATTCGACAGAATACACACAATTCTTATTTGTATACCAGCATGATAGTAGGATTCATTTACAGTGAAATGCTCAGCATTCTGACTGAGATACATTGTCCGGTACAGAGCATACTGCCCGAACCGATGAAGGAATATAGTCATCTGATGACGAGACAGTCTCTTGACGGCATGATGGATGCTTTGACATACATTATTGATCAAGTGTGTGATTTCGTCGAAAAGAATGTTGCAGGGGGACAGGATGCGGTTAAACGGGCCAAATTATATATTCGCGAGCATTATGCAGACGCCAAAATATCACTCGATATAGTAGCATTGGCGGTTGGGATCTCTCCTACTTACTTGAGTGCATTGTTCAAGCAGGAATTAGCTCAATCGTTTGTGAGTTATCTGACCGAAACGCGGCTAAATCGTGCAAAGCAACTATTGCGGGAAAGTAAATATCGGTCATATGAAATTGGTTATATGTGTGGTTATGAGAATCCGACTTATTTCAGCACGATATTCAAACGGCACATAGGATGTTCGCCGTCTGAATATCGAAAACGAATGCAAGAATCTGGTTGCGATATCCTGCGACTTGCGCATTAATTTAAAATAAAGAATACGGCCATTTAGGAGAACGAATCTCCAAGGTGGTCGTATTTTTGGTAACACAATATATTCAATGGTGTTTAACAAATAAAAGTGCGGTCGGCAACACCGCCGCTCCATTTTTAACGCGCTCTTGACAGACATCGGTTTGACAATAGTTTGTATCCGTACCATTCTGCATTAGGGAGTGAGGAGCCTGATGAAACAGGAGGGACAGATGCTGGAGCAGTTGCGGCGGTATTATTCCCTCTGGCGGGAGACCAATGCGATTTATGAGGAATGGGCTATCCCTGAACAGCGTCCTGGCGCTGTACTCGATCCATGATGAGAAAGCATGTACCTCCAAGTCTATCGGCCAGAGATGGATAATCCTGAAGCAGACGGTTCATACATTCTTACAGGGATTTGAGGTGCGGGGATACATTGAACTGGTTCACGTCCCAGAAGATAAGCGGAACAAGCAGATCCACCTGACTCAGACAGGGCGGGAACTTGCTGATACTATCGTTAAGAAATTGCATGATATGGAACTGTATGCTATGAAGCGTATGGGGCTGGAACGGATGCGCACCCTAAATGACAGCCTTGCCCTGTTTATCACCTTATTCCGAGATGGGAGTTCCGACACAGATGAATAACTGGCGTATGTTTTTTCAGTTTGTGTTCCCGTCCGTGATAGCGTTTGCCCTTTCGAGGATTTACACGATTGTGGACGGCTTTTTCGTGGGGCGTAGCTTGGGAGATATGGGTCTGGCCGCCATCAACCTGGGCTTTTCCATCTCCGCGTTTATGCAGGCGGTGGGGACGGGCATCGGCCTGTCCGATACCATCCGGTTTACCATCCTGCGCGGGCAGAAGAAGCAGGGGAAAGTAAAAGAGTGTTTTACCAGTACGGCGTTCCTGCTGGGTCTGGCCAGTGTTGCACTGATGGCGCTGATGCTGGTATTTTTGATGCCGCTGCTCTGTCTGCTGGGGCGAAAAGCGAACTTTTACAGATGACTGTGGAGTATGTCTGGGTAATTGCACTGTGTACAGTGTTCCAGATCTTTGCCACCGGCCTTGTCCCGTTCATCCGCAATCTAGGCGGCGCAACCTTTGCCATGGCCTGCATGATGGCAGGCTTCTTCACCAACATTATGTGTTCGTGTAGGGTCTTGGGCAAGGTATGGCCGGCGCAGCATGGGATACGATCATCGGACAGGCCGTGACTATGCTGGCAGCGATTTTCTACCTAGTGAAAAAGAGAATTGGCTTTTCTGCACCGCAGGCGAAAACTCTATTTTCACTTTTCGAGTTTGTTTTGAAAGTGGCGGTTGCCCCTTTGGGGTTGACCTTCTCCCCGCAGATTACCACCATCCTGATGAACCGGTTCTTGATGATCTATGACGGCGAGCAGGTGGTGGCCGTATACGGGTGCATCGCCTATGTCGCGGCCATTGCCTATCTGCTTTTGCAAGGTGTGGGCGACGGGAGCCAGCCGCTCATCAGCCGCTTTTTCAGTGAGGACAACCTGCCCACCATGAAGCAGATGCGGAAATACGACTACTTAACCGCTGCTACGATTGGAATCGGGTGCTTTGCGGTGTTCTTCCTGGCCCAGAATCATGTGGGCATCCTGTTTGGAGCCTCTGTGGAAACCAACGGGAGCGTATCGTTCTATCTGCCGTTTTTCCTGATTGTTCTGGTTCTACTGTCCTATGTCCGTATCACCACGGCTTTCCGGTACGCCACGGAGAAGAGCATACTGTCGTACCTGTTGGTCTATGCCGAGCCGGTATGTATCCTGCTGTTCCTGCTGGTGCTGCCGAACATCCCAGCGCTGGGCTTACAGGGCGTGTGGTTTTCGGTCCCGCTGGCGCAGTGCGTTACCTGGGGCATTGCGTTCCTTGTCAAACACAGGATTGACCACAATCTAATTCACGATATAGCTAAGATGGAAAGGAGCGCATCCGTATGAGCAGAATTATCACAGTAAGCCGGGAGTTTGGCAGCGGCGGTAGGGAGCTGGGCCGACGCATTGCGGAGACGCTGCACATTGCCTACTATGACAGGGAGATCATTGCAGAACTCTCTAAACGAACCGGGCTGATGGAAGAAACGGTGGAGCACAGCATGGAGCGCAACCCTGTGCTGTTGTTCCCCATCGACAACGGTGTGACCTTCCGCCTTCCCACCGGCGGCCTGCTGCGCCAGCAGGGGAAGAGCTTTGCCGAGCAGTGCAAAATCATCCGGGCGCTGGCGGAGAAGTCGGACTGCGTGATCGTGGGCCGCTGTGCGGACTATATTCTGGCAGACCAGAAACCCTATTGCATCTTTACCTATTCTGATATGGAGAGCAAGATAAGGCGATGCCGGTTGAAAGGACAGGAAGGTAGGGAACTGACAGATCATGGACTGAAGCACCGCATCCAAGCCATCAACAAGGGGCGGGCGGAATACTATAACTTTTTCACCGGCTAGGTGTGGAGCGACAAGCTCAACTACGACCTGTGCCTTAACACGACAAACTTCTCTGTGAAAGAGCTGACGACTTATATTGTAAAAATGCTGGATAGATAAACAGAAATCGGGCTTCCAAATAGAAGCTCGATTTTTTGACCATGTTCGCCATCCAATATATGAGGAGCCTTTTAGCCTTCTCATAGTCCACTATTCTGAGGGGAGAGCTATTTCTTCTGTAGCTCGTTTTCCCAAGTACAACTTAAAATTGCTATGAGGTACACCTCCTTTTTCTTGCTTTTTCTTATAAGCGCAGAATGTTTTGCATTTGGGTACCACCCATGGGCGCTCATAGACACGATACGCACCAATCATCTTGCGTTTGAGCACCTTTTTGTACACATATTCATGACTATGTAAAATAAAATTAACAGGTGCTGCCTGCTTAACTTTTTCGTGCTCTTTTTGCTGAACTATCTATTTGACAAACATACGCCCTCCCCTCCTCAGCTGCCCTGTCTAATGAATCACAACAAGCTCTTGCCCCCTGATTCTACACGTTTTCAAATTTCTTCGCGCTGTCCTTATCCTATCAGGCTTTTGCTTGGAATTTCTGTGTCTGCGCTTCCAACTGGATTACCTGTGCAAACAATTCTGAACTAGCAGCCGCAGATTCCTCACTGGTCGCAGAATTATTCTGGATTACAATAGAAATTTGGTCAATCTCCTGCGTGATTACGTCTACTTCGCTGAAGATGCGCGCACAGATCACTGGTCTGGAAACCGCGCAGAAGAACGTAAAGGACGATATCTCGCTGGTAAAGACCGGTGAGGGTGCGATGCAGGAAGTGCAGGACATGCTCAACCGTATGGTCGAGCTTGCAACCCAGTCCTCGAACGGCACCTATGACAACGCAGTTGACAGAGATAATCTGCAAAAAGAAGTGGCTGAGTTGAAGACCGAGATCGACCGTATCGCAGATTCCGCAAACTTTAACGGCATCAAGTTACTGGACGGCTCTCTACAGGATGGCGCTACGGTCAATCTCTCTATTTCCGGCACTATAAATGGCGGGGCTATTACAGCTGCGGCTGATGGAAGCTATAATCTCAGCGGTACGTTTAAAGCTGGTGATGCAGTAACGATCAAAGGGACAACATATACTTTCAAAGCTGATAGTGATGGCTCGGACGGTACTTTTAAAGATCTGGCTACCCTAAAGACGGCAGCCGGCAAGAATGGCGTGACGATTAATGATGGAACGAACACAAAAGTAACTGCTACGACTACCGGCAAGGCCCTTACTTTGCAGATTGGCGATACCTCTGACAGCTATAACCAGATGGCAGTTTCCATCCAAGATATCCATGTTGCAGCGCTGGGGCTTACGGATATTGATATTTCCACGCAGGCTGGGGCTAAAAATGCAGTGGCTGCCATCAAAAACGCGATCAACACGGTATCGTCTATCCGCGGTACGCTGGGCGCAACCCAGAACCGTCTGGAGCACACCCAGAACAACCTGTCCGTCATGACCGAGAACATCCAGGACGCCGAATTCACCATCCGCGACACCGACGTTGCTGACGAGATGATGGCTTACACCAAGAACAACATTCTGGTGCAGTCCGCGCAGGCCATGCTTGCGCAGGCCAATCAGGTGCCGCAGGGAGTCCTCCAGCTCCTGCAGTAAACCTGGGTTTCTTCTATGAAAAATGGGGCGGGTCAGCGTGAATATACTGCGCTCCGTTTTCTGTGCAAAACTTATGCGTTGATGTCATCACTAAATACGAAAGACCCGCTCCGCGTTGTAAACGTGAGCGGGTCTTTCTGCGGGAACGCGCCTTTGTTCTGATTACAACCTGGTCCTTATTCCTGCAGAAAATCAGTTTTTTTGTTTGTCTTTTCCTTTGAAAACGGGATTTAATAAGAATTTGTTCCGCTTTCCATAACCTGATAGGAGCAGAAAAATTTTTCTAAAATATGTACTTTTTTAATGAAGTTTTAATGAAAGCACGATATACTACAGATGTACTAAAGGAAAGGGGGTCTGGGACATGAAAAAAGGATTAATGATCTCAATGATGGCGTTTGGCGCGGCTGCAATGCTGGCGGGATGTACGCCAACTATAGCTTCGGGTGCAGGGAATGCTGGCTATCCGCAGCAGGGGGCGCCGTCGCAAACGGGATCGCTGCAGCCAAGCGGGCAGGTTCCGGTAAGTGACATGCCATCAGTAGAGCAGGCTGCCGTGGCAGAGAATCAGGCAGCGACGAACCAGAATTCCGGAAACACAGGCAGTGGCCAGCAGCCAACGACCCAGATCAGTGAGGAACAGGCGAAGCAGATTGCTCTGGAACATGCTCAGATTAAGGAGAGCGATGCGGCATTCCTGTGGGCAAAGCTGGATTATGATGATGGCGTTCTGGTATACGATGTGGAATTTTACATTGCCGAAACGAATACGGAATATGATTACGAGATCGATGCAGCAACGGGAACGGTCCGAAGCTTCGACTATGATGCGGAAAATTATACGCCGTTCCAGCAAGGTGCGCAATCAGGGCAGCAGATAACGGAACAGGAAGCAAAGCAAATCGCACTGGCTAAGGTATCCGGTGCAACGGAAAGAGACATAAGGCTCCATCTGGACTATGATGATGGTTGGGTGCTGTATGAGGGAAAGATTATTTATCAGAACATAGAATATGATTTTTCGATCGACGCATACAGCGGTACGATTCTCGAATGGGAAGCAGAATCGGTTTTTGACTGATTTATTTTTAAGATATGATAACGAAGGGGAGGACAACAAAATGAAAAAGATGATTTGCACGGTGGCGCTGGCATCCCTGCTGTGCGGTTCCGCATTTGCGGCCAGCGGCTCCTATACGGTAGCGGCGGAGCTCAATCCGGATATTCGGGTTCAGATAGACGGGGTGGAGCGTACATTCTACAATGTGCAGGGGCAGGAGGTCCATCCGATCAGCTGCGGGGGTACGACGTATATCCCGCTGCGGTCGATTGGCGAACTGATGAATAAAAATGTTAACTGGGATGAAAGCAGCTATACGGCGACGATCGGTGGCACCCGTACGACCGGCAACGCAACCGGCACCCCAGACCGTAACGCAAAGGAAGCTGCTGTCAACCTGACAATGGAGCCGAACTATACGATTGTTATTGATGGGGTAGATCGCACATTTTATGATGTGAATGGCAAGGTGTGCGATCCTGCGGTCTACAATGGCTCCATCTATCTGCCGATCCGTGCGATTGGGGAGATCATGGGCAAATCGGTGTCCTGGAACGAAGCGGCCCAAACGGTTTCCCTGAACAGCAATGCATCCATTGGCGGCGAAGTAACGGATTTTGATACCTCGAACCCTGCAACAACGCCTCCGAGCGATCCGACTACACCCGTAAATCCCGCGACTCCGTCTACGCCCGCGGGTACAATCACACTGGAGCAGGCAAAGCAGGCAGCTTTGAAGCACGCGGGAAAGACTGCGGCGCAAGTTACCTTTGTAAAGGGTACGTTTGACTATGAGCATGGCCGCCCGGTATATGAAGTGGAATTCATCGCAGCAAACGGGACGGGATACATGGAATACGACTACGAGATTGACGCTTCTACCGGAGCGGTACGCAGCTATGATTTTGACGCAGAGAATTACCGTCCAGCCGGCAATCAGGGCAGCGCGTCCGTGGGTGTGACAGTGAGTGAAGCGCGCGCTAAAGAACTGGCGCTGGCAAAGGTGCCGGGGGCGTCGTCCGCTAACATTTATAAATTCAAGCTGGACTTTGATGATGGCCGTTGGGTATACGAAGGTGATATCTATTATAACACTATGGAGTATGAGTTTGAGATCGATGCAAATACTGGTGCTTTTGTGAGTTGGAGTGTAGAATCTATTTACGACTAAGGGAAGGGCAGGGAGGCCGATAGACGGCTTTCCCTGTCTTTTGTTTACGCAGGCGCTTGCAGAGGACAAGCTTCCTATCTATTCGACAAATTTTTCTTTTATCATGGAAATGCTCTTTCATTCTTTCCATATCACGAAATACGACCCATAAAAATGGATATATTTAATGTGATTTTAATAGTATAGATATGTAATAGAAAATGATGTGATTATAGACACAAGAACCACGGAAGCAGAAGTGAAACCTACCATTTCCCGTGCGGAATATGATGCAGTAGTTGCCGAAAATGCAGAGCTGCGCAGGAGACTGGATTTCATCATGGGGCAGGTGCGTCCTTTGAAGCATAAGACCTTTGGAAGCTCTTCTGAGCGTGCCATAGAGGAACTCATCGGGCAAATCAGCTTCATCTTTAACGCGGCAGAAGCATGGAAGCCTGAAGAGAAAGATCTGTCTGAAAGCACTACTGTAGCAGAGCATGCACGGAAGAAGCGCTCCAATAATCTGGATAGTATCTTGCCCGAGAACATCAAGGTTGAAGTGGTAGAGCATGGTATTCCGAAAGAAGATCGAGTCTGTGATGTCTGCGGCACGATTATGGAGCGGACCGGTAAGGAAGTTACGCGCCGCTCATCCTGCACCCCGCCACTGCTACGATCCGCGAGGGTGTATATTATACATACGCATGCCAGAGATGCAAAGTTGAGACAACGGAAACGCCGAGCATGAAAGCTGAGAAGATGCCGGCTGTGATCCCGGGCAGCTTTGCCTCGCCGGAAGCGATTGACCATATCATGGTGCAAAAGTTTGTAATGGCGTCCCCCGCTGTACCGGCAGGAACAGGAACTGAACCGTTCCGGCATTAAGTTCTCACGGCAAACGATGTCCAACTGGATACTCCGCGCAGCGGACGATTGGCTGATTCCGATCTACAATGAAATGCACCACAGGCTTGTACAGGAGAAAGTGCTGCATGTGGATGAAACCACGCTCCAGGTGCTGAAGGAACCTAGGAAGACGGCCCAGCCCAAGCGCTATATGTGGCTCTACCGGACGGGCAGCTGCGCTGAGCAGCCTATGGTGCTCTACGAATACCGTCCAGATCGTAAAGCCAGCAATGCAGCGAACTTTCTGAATGGCTTTTCCGGTTGGCTGCATGCAGACGGATATCCGGGCTACCACAGCCTGCCGGATAATGTCCGCGTTGTGGGATGCTGGGCACACCTGCGCCGCAAGTTTGATGAAGCGGTGAAGTCCCTGCCGAAGCAGAACCAGACAAACACTGCCGCATTGCAAGGGCAGGCGTATTGCAGCAAACTATTCTCAATAGAGAAAGAATTACAGGGCTTGCCGCCGGAAGAACGATATACGTAGCGTCTGGAACGATCCAAACCGGTGATGGACGCTTTGTTGTCATGGGCTTCTGCGAATAAGGCCACCCCCTAAGTCTATACGGGGCAAGGCGCTGCACTATCTGGAAGAGCGATGGCCGTATCTGATTCGTGTTTTGGAAGATGGGCGTCTGGAGTTAAGCAACAACTTGGCGGAACGTAGCATAAAGCCATTTGTGATTGGAAGGAAGAATTTTCTGTTTGCAAACACGCCCCATGGCGCGCAAGGCAGCGCAGTGATCTACAGCATAATTGAAACTGCTAAAGCCAACAATCTTGATCTCTACCGTTATTTGACATGGGTGCTGACGAATGCTCCGATACTGGCATCCGGAAAGGAGGAATGGGCGGCGGCTTTGCTGCCGGACCATACTCCGGATCATTGCCGGTCCATATAAATTGAATATCTGGTTTTGGAAAACGGGTCTGCTTGCTAAGCAGGCCCCTTTTTTATGTCTACACGTGTCATATGATTGTTTCCTATTAGGAACACTGTAAATACAAGGCTTTTCGGAGCCTACGAACCACAAAAAATAATATTTGATCTATCACATTACACAAAAAGCCGTCCGGCGTTCAAATCGGGCGGCTTTTTTGCGTGGATAGACCGGAAGGAGGCGGAAAAATAATTACAGAAATTTAACCCGAAAAATTGTGCAACTTTCACGAAAAGGAGGATGGTG